>Ga0105245_10001237_pt1 | contig 23053 bp, 21 predicted proteins | sample KBSM54metaG_FD_81523 | JGI IMG/M metagenome (GOLD analysis project Ga0105245, IMG submission 81523) | Miscanthus rhizosphere microbial communities from Kellogg Biological Station, Michigan, USA - KBS M5-4 metaG | ecosystem: Host-associated > Plants > Roots > Rhizosphere > Soil | place...
ACGTTAGCGGGTCGACTTTAAGAGTCGGCCACCTCACGCGTGGTTAAAGTGCTGTTTTTTCTACTGCCAGATGACATTAGACTGGACCACCTCCTTCCTCAGTGATGCCTTCATCTTAAGACCTCTTTTGAAAAGTGTCAAGCTAAAGACAGCCTGAGATGGAACAACTGGTTACGTACTCCAAGCGCGACGAAATCGGCGTGATCGCGATCAACAATCCTCCGGTGAACGCGCTCACCTCGGCTGTGCTGGAAGGTATCCGGATGTCGGTTCACGCGCTGGAGAGGGACGCCGAAGTTCGGGCGATCGTCGTGATTGGCGGCGAGCGAACGTTCGTGGCCGGTGCGGACATCCACCAGTTCGTCGAGTTCATCGCGGGCCGCGGCGAGATGCTGTCGTTCCAGCCGACTTTTACGGCCCTCGAAAATTGCTCGAAGCCGGTGGTGATGGCGATCCACGGTACTGCTCTCGGCGGCGGGCTGGAACTGGCGATGTCGGGGCACTATCGCGTGGCGTCTCCAGACGCCCAGGTGGGGCAGCCCGAGGTGAAGATCGGCCTGATCCCCGGCGCGGGAGGGACGCAGCGACTTCCGCGACTAGCGGGCGTGGCCAAAGCTGCCGAGATGTGCGCGTTCGGCGAACCGATCTCTTCGAAAGACGCGTTGGCCGCAGGCATTATCGACAAGATCGTGGACGCCGATCTATTGGAAGGCGCGATCGCTTTCGCCCGCGCGCTAAAAGCTCCGCGCAGAACGTGCGATCTGCCCGTGACGCCGGTGGACCTATCGGAGATTCGCAAGAAACTTCGGGGAGCGTTGATTGCGCCGGAACTGGCATTGGATGCAATCGATGCAGCCATGGCGCTGCCATTTGCCGACGGCATCCGACGCGAAGCCGAGCTGTTCGAGCGATGCCTGCACTCGGATCAGTCGAAAGCGCTGATCCACGCGTTTTTCGCCGAGCGAGCCGTGGCGAAGATTCCGGACATTCCCAAAGATACGGCGCTTTATACGATCCGGAACGCGGGGGTAATAGGCGCCGGCACCATGGGCGGCGGAATCGCGATGGCTCTTGCCAATGCGGGCATCCCAGTCTTGTTAAAAGATACTGAGCAGGTCGCGCTCGACCGTGGCATGGCGGCCATCCGCAAGAACTACGAGCGATCGGTGAAAAGCGGCCGGCTCACGGCCCAGGCCGCTGAGGAGCGTATCGCCCGGATTACGCCCCAGTTCGGCTGGGAAGGGTTCGATCAAGCCGACCTCATCATCGAAGCGGTGTTCGAATCACTGGAGTTGAAGAAGCAGGTGTTCGCCGAGATCGACAAGATCGCCAAGCCCAATTGCGTGCTGGCCACCAATACATCGACGCTCGATATCGATGCGATCGCGGCTGCGACGTCACGGCCGCAGATGGTGATCGGCATGCACTTTTTCAGTCCCGCGAACGTCATGCGGCTGGTCGAGATCGTGCGGGGCGCAGCCACTTCGAAAATAGTCGTCGCCACCGGGATGAGCGTGGCGAAGACTCTGAAGAAGGTCGGCGTAGTGGTGCGAAACGGATTCGGATTCGTCGGCAACCGCATGATGTTTCCCTACATGGAACAAGCCCAGCTGCTGGTGGAGGAAGGCGCTACGCCTCCGCAAGTCGATCGGGCGTTAACTAATTTCGGAATGGCCATGGGACCGCTGGCAGTTGCGGATTTGAGCGGGATCGACGTGTTCTGGCGGATCCAGCAGGAGTTTCCGCAGGCGGCTGGCAGGGCGAGCGGCATCGATACGTTATACGCAGCGGGACGCTATGGGCAAAAGACCGGAGCAGGCTTTTACCGCTATGACGAGAATCGGAAGGCGGTGCCGGATCCGGAAGTAGTCGCTATGCTGCAGACAGAGCGACGGGAGATTTCAGAGCAGGAAATCGTCGAGCGCTGCATCTACGCCCTGGTGAACGAAGGCGCCAAGGTGCTGGAAGCAGGCATCGCACTGCGGGCCGTCGATATCGACGTCGTCTATCTGGCTGGCTATGGCTTTCCGGCGTATCGCGGCGGACCGATGTTCTACGCGGATACGGTGGGGCTCAAGAGAATCTGCGACCGCGTCCGGGAGTTCGGGTGGAAGCCTGCGGCCTTGCTGGAACGGCTGGCGGCCGAAGGTAAAACATTCTCGTAATCGTTCCTGAACGCCTACTTTTTGTCGTTCTTGACGAACCACTCCACCCACTTGTTGGGCGGAAAGATAAACAGGGCGATCAGGATCACGATGATGAAGAACACAAATAGTAAAACGGCAAGAGCCATGCGTGTCTCCATCTTATACTGAGCGTATGAAGTACTGCTACGCCGAAAGCCCGATCGGTTCACTCTTGATCGCGGGCGACCACGAATCTGTGCATTTAATCGCGTTCCCCAAGAATGGGAAACCACAGCGTCCGGAAGCGGGTTGGACGGAATCCTCTACCGGGGCGCTGGCGGAGACAGTGCGGCAATTGCGGGAATATTTCGCAGGCAAGCGCACGGAGTTCGATCTGCCCTTGGCGCCGGAAGGTACGGATTTCCAGCGCAAAGTGTGGCGCAAGCTGCAGGAAATCCCGTACGGTGAGACGATTTCCTACGGCGAACTGGCCAAGCGGGTAGGCAATCCCAAGGCGTCGCGCGCGGTGGGTTCGGCGAACGGAAAGAATCGCATTCCGATCGTGATTCCCTGTCATCGCGTGATCCAGGGGAACGGCACACTGGGAGGTTTCGGCGGTGGGCTTTCGACGAAAGAAAAACTCCTGGCCCTGGAAGGCGTCCGGAAAATGGCTGCTACGCGGTAATCGGACCATCGCCGCGCGATAGAGCCGTAACCATGGATTCCTTGAGCCGGTCCGCCGCGAGGACGGCGGAGTCCAACGACAATTTGTAAACGATGGCGCCCAGGGTGGCATCGGCGGCCAAGACGCCAAAGAATGCCCCTTCGCTGGCGAAAGCATAGCGCGCCAGGTACGCCAGACCCACAGGTAAGAACGCGATGGGATAGATCAGGAATAGAACCGCCTGGACGCGTCCGGCCGTGCCTGAGCGGAAGGACGCCGCGGGATTCATCGCGCGCGGCTGACGGATGGAGAGTTGGTTTCCCGCCGCCAGAAGGAAAATGGTGATTACCCCGGCCACTCCGAAGGATTCCGCCAGGTTGATGGGCTTCAGGGGCATCCCTAACAATCCGCACACCAGGGCGATCATGCCGATTTCCAGCATGATGAAGAACAGCGCACTGAGGTTCTTACCGATCATCACCCGCGTGAACGACACGGGCGCCAGAAAATAGAATTGCGCCGCGGAACGGTCAAAGCCGAAGAAATTCCAGAAGCACGCCTCACTCAAGAGCAGCAGGGAATACACACTGACCACGGTCAGATAGTTGCCGCTGAGAAAGGATTGCGAGGCACCCTGGCGTCCCAACGCGACCGGAAGCCAGATCAGCAGTCCGAAGGTGAATCCCATCAGGAACACCAGTCGGAATCGCGGCGAGCGGCTCAGGAAGCGCACCTCTTTTTCAACCAGCGCGCCCAATGGATCGCCCAGGAGCAGAGAGGGGAGGCGGAAGAACCATTCGCCGAATCCGGATGTTTTGGATCCGCTGGACGAGCGCGAGGATGCGGCCTGGGCGTCGAAATTGATGGTTCGGCGGAACTGCCAGTAACTGAAAAGGCCGGCGGCAGCCAGCCACGCAAGAACAATCGCCAAGGATTTCAGCGTGTCGCGTCCTTGCGAGAAATGCGCAGCGGCGGTCCAGGGCCAGAAGAGCGACGATTCTTTGGCCATGATGGCTCGGAAGCGCCCCTGGAATCCCCGGCCCCGGGTCAGCAGAAGCTGCGGAAGCGCCGCGCACAGGATCAGCAAAAAGAAGGCCGCTTCGCGGACGCGCCGGCGTGCCAGAATCCGCGCGATGGTATCGCGTGATCCGACGCCCAGCACCAGGTTGAACGCCACAAAGGCCGCCAGGCCCAGCACGCCCCAAGCCGGAGTTTCGGGATTCCGCAGGAGGCCGATCGCCGCGCCCAGCAGCACCAGAACCACTTCGACCGCGGCGGTGATCCGCAGCACCACTTCCAGGCCGAATAGCTGCGAAACCGGGATCGGATAGGCCTGCAGCTTCTTTAGGTCGAGCGAGGCTCCCGATGCGGCCATCAGCACTGGCACCACCTGCCAGTAAAGAAAGATCAGCAGCAGAATACCGGCCAGTGTGCTGGCGACCAAACCGGAACTGGTGAGCAGCATGACGGAAAGACTCACCACCAGCCACACGCCGTACCAGATGGCGCCGACCAGGGCGGTCCAGGCGATGCCTCGGCGGGGGAAGAAATTGCGTGTGGCGCGCCACTGGGCCCAGAGAATCGCGCCGGCCTGATTCATTGCGGATTACAGCCAGTCCAAGGTATCGCGCATCGTGACGACACCCACGGCGCGAACGAAAGCGTCTTCGAGAGTCGCCGACCCGCCGCGTAACTCTTCCATCGATCCTTCCTGCACCAGCCTGCCTTCATTGATGATGGCGACGCGGTCGCACAAGCGCTCCACCACTTCCAGAACGTGCGAGGTGAGGAAGATAGTCGCGCCATGGCGAACCTGTTCGAGCAGGATGTCCTTCATGAGACGCGCGCCCACGGCGTCCACGCCTTCAAAGGGTTCGTCCATCAGGAACAATTGCGGACGGTGGATCAGCGCGGCCGCCATGGCGACGCGCTTGCGCATCCCCTTGGAGTATTCGGCAATCAGCTTGCGAGCCGAATCGCCCAATTCGAAGAGATCGAGGAGTTCCTTGCTACGTTCCTTCGCGATAGGACGCTCGAGTCCGTAGATGCGTCCGACGAATTCGATGAACTCGCCGCCGGTGAGATGGTCGAACAGCAGGGTCTCATCCGGGACCAGGCCGATTTGGCGCTTGATAGCCAGGCTCTCTTCGGGCATCGGCAGGCCCAGCAGCCGGATGGATCCGGAAGTCGGCGGGGCCAGGCCCATCAGCATCTTAATCGTGGTGGTTTTACCGGCTCCGTTGGGGCCCAGGAATCCGAAGAAACAGCCGCGAGGGACGGTAAGCGTAAGTCCGTCTACCGCGGCTTTCTGGTCATACATCTTCCGGAGATCGTGAACCTCGATTGCTGGAGCCGTATCCCGGGAAATATCGGACATGCGCTCCCTATATGGTAGCGCTCCCCCGGCGGATTCTATTCCGCGCCGAAGGCCAGCAGCACATTGCCGCCCAAGCCGCCGCGCGCCGGATAGCCGGACACCGTGAATAGCATGCCTCCGGCGACCACTGGCCCTGCGACGTCGATCGCACCGCCGTGTCCAGCCACTCCGTTGACCGTTTTGAATTCGCGGGCGGTGTCGAAATCCCAGGCGATGTGGCCGTCCGAGGTGGAGTAGGCCCGCAGGTGGCCGTCTTCGGATCCGGAGAACACGGCTCCGGGGATCGCCGTGATGGCCGCGGATTGCGCGGGACTACAGGGCCTCCGATCCCCACAGCCGGGCGGGGGAGTCTGCCAGATTCGCTCCCCGTTGTCCACGCGGAAAGCGAAAATTCCCCCGCCCTTATTCGGATCGAGCTGGTAGCTGCGGTCGTTGCTGCCAGGCTTGCGCGTCACTTCGAAACGAATATCGGAGAGCGCGACGTAAACATTACGGCCATCGGTTGAGGCGCCCCACTCGATGCCGCCCACCGTACCGCCTTCGCCGATCTTTCCTTTCCATAGCTCCTTGCCGCGCTGGTCCGGATCGACGCCATAAATCACCGCGGACTTCTGCGGCAACAGCAGCACGCGTTTTCCGTTTTGCAACGGAACCAGAATGGCGGACGCGGCGAAATCCCAATCGGGACCTTCCGTGTCCGGGCAGTTCACCTTACCGGGAAGCTGGCAGGAACTGTTCCACGAATCCTTCGCGGTGAATTGCTTCGACCACAGAATCTCGCCGGTGGATAGTTTCAAGGCGACTACGGCGTCGCTAAGCGCGGTGGGCGGATCGGAATAATTGTCGCCCGTAGTCACATACATCGTGTCTTTGTCGGGATCGAGCGTGGGAGCGGTCCACACGCCGACACCCGATGGTCCGAAGGCCATCGCGCCCTGCTTGGTCTTCGCGCGCTGCTTGGCAACGTCGGGAATCATGTAGCGCTTCCACAAAGTCTTCCCGGTGGCCGCGTCCAAGGCTTGTTCGCTGCCTCGAAATGTACAGCAGGGGTATGCGGACGAAACCGACAAGGCTTCCTCGCGGGATGCCGAACCGACGTATAGCCGTCCCTGGTAGAAGACGGGCGTGGCGGTTACGGTCGAGGCCGGATGTTCGTCGGGGCGCATACTCCACACTTGTTTCCCCGAGGCGCCGTCGAGCGCATAAACGTAGCCAGCCGAATCGCCGAAAAAGATTGTAGGCTTGCCGGCGATTTCTCCCGTGGCGATCCCCGAGCGGACCTGCGACTGCACCATCGTGGTCCAGTGAACGCAGCCGGTGGCCGCATCCAGAGCGTAGACGCTACCGTCCTGGCTGCCGACAAAAATCCTGCCCCCGTAGACGGCGGGCTGTGACCGCAGCGTGGACGTATCTGGAAATGCGAAAGCCCATTTCAGGGCGAGCCGCGGCAGGGCATCGGCTGACAGGCCTGCATCGGTTGCCGCGTGGAATCGAGTATTGGTGAGCCCGCCGCCCCAACTGGTCCAACCGGGAGTCTGCTTCCAAGGAGCGTTCGCCGGACCCGTTACTGCACAAGGATTTGCGATCTCCTCGCGGCGGCGTTCGACGGTGACACCTGTGCCCAGGAACGCCGCGATCTTCAGGCGTTCGTCGCCGGAAAGGGGCGCTGCCTGGGCTTTCATGATGCCGCTTTCCAGAGTCCGCAGGATCGCGGCGGGCGTCATGGTTTTCAGTGCGGCGATCTGCGGAACCCGAGCTTCGGCTCCGGCCGCGGCCTGATGGCAGGATGCACAGTTTTTCTGAAAGAGCTGTTCAGCGTACGGATCGGCGCCAAACGCGACCATCGATCCGATCACGGAAAGGTAAAAGTATTTCACTCCGCGCTCCAGGTGCCCGCTTGGCACCGAGGGAGTATATCAGTCCTTGCGGAAAAGGGGAATCGGCTACGCGCTTTGGATTACGCCAGGTTCAAGACTTTCGCCGTCACGTTCTTTTCCTGCTCGATCTTTTTCTGCAGGAGCATGATGGCGTAGATCAATTGTTCCGGCCGCGGCGGGCAGCCGGGGACGTACACATCCACCGGGATCACCTGATTCACTGGTACCAGTGCGTAATTCGAGAACACGCCGGTAGAGGTGGCGCAGGCACCCATGGAAATCACCCACTTGGGTTCCGGCATCTGTTCGTACAGGCGGCGGATCACCGGAGCCATTTTATTGGACACTCGACCGGCGATGATCATCAGGTCACTTTGCCGTGGCGAGCCGCGCATAACTTCCGCGCCGAAACGGGAAATATCGTAGCGCGACGCGATCATGGACATCATCTCGATCGCGCAGCAGGCCAGGCCGAAGCTCATCGGCCAGATGGCGTTCTTGCGCGCCCAGTTGATCAGCGAGTCGAGCGACGTGGTCAGGATGGATTGCCCAAATTCGTCCAAAGGCTCGGGTTCATCGTCCACGCGCGCGAACAGCGCGGGCGGCTGGCTTAGCTGAAATTTAGGCTCTTCCACAAGCATCATTATCTCATGGGAGATTACACTGGAGTTTGACCTCCGACCGCGAAGCTCTGGAGCGCGCCGCCGCGGGCTGGGGCGTCGAGCTCGAATACACAGATACCTGGGGCAGAACCCATTCCGCCTCGGATGAAACACTGCGGGCGACGCTGGCCGCCCTGGGGGTTCCCGCGGGGAGTCACGAGGAGTTGGAGCGCGCTGCCACCGGGCGAGACCTCAAGCGATGGTCGCGCGCGTTCGATCCGGCAGTTGTTGTCTATCAGGAGTCCGATTCGATTCCACTTCGAATTCCGGCCGCACACGCCGGCGCCTCAGTGAAACTCGAGTTCCGTTGGGAGAATGGGGAGATCGAGCACCACTGGTTCTGGCTGCCGGAGCTTCCGGACCTTGAGCGTGTTTCCCTGGCCGCACACGACTTCGTCGCCAAACGCGTCCCTTTGCCGGCTCTACGACTGGGCTATCACCACCTGCGCATCTACTGGATGAAGGCGCCCGAGCAGGAGGCCTTCGAGGACTCGCGCTTGATCGTCTGCCCGCGGCGCGCGCACATGGTGGAGGGCCGCATGGCGGGAGTCGGGCTGAGCCTCTACGGCTTGCGCTCGTCGCGAAACTGGGGATGCGGCGATATCACCGACCTGCGATCGGCCATCGATGTGCTGGCTCCCGCGGGAGCGGCGTTCATCGCTCTGAATCCTCTGCACGCGATCCCCAACCGCCAGCCGTACAATACCAGTCCGTATTTGCCGCATTGCTCGGTGTATCGAAATTTTCTCTACCTGGATGTCGAGCGCGTGCCGGGCTATCTGCCGCAAGATGCCCCTTCGGCTGAGGAGTTGGACTCGCTGCGCGCTTCCGATTTAGTCGAATACGAGCGCGTTGCGGCCATCAAGCTCCAGGCGCTGCGCCAGGCTTTCGGGCGATTTCAAGCTTCCGGTCAAACCGGTGAACTCGACGAGTTCGCGAAAGTCGAGGGCGTGCTTCTCCACGATTTCGCGGTGTTCAGCGTCCTGGACGAGCACATCCATCGCCAGCATCCCGATATATGGTTGTGGAAGGATTGGCCGGAGCAGTTTCACGATCCGCACTCGGAAGCGGTGCAGGCGTTTGCCGAACTGCATCGCGATGAGGTCCTGTTCTACAAGTTTCTGCAATGGCAACTGGATCGCCAGCTAGCCGAGGCGCAGGATCATGCCACTGCCCGGGGAATGAAGATCGGGCTCTATCACGATCTGGCTCTGGCCACAGACCGGTTCGGCGCGGACCTCTGGATGAATCGGCTTTTCTTTGCGAATGGCGCTCGTGTAGGTGCACCGCCGGATGATCTCGCGCCGAGCGGCCAGGACTGGGGATTTCCGCCGCCCAATCGCGAAGCACATCGCGAAAATGGCTACGAGTTGTTCGCGCAATCGATCCGCAAGAACGCGCGCCACGGCGGAGCGTTGCGCATCGACCACGTGATGCGCTTCTTCCGTTTGTTCTGGATTCCCGATGCATTGACTGCCGCGCAGGGCGCCTATGTGCGCGATTTCGCGGAGGACCTGCTCGGCATCCTGGCTCTGGAAAGCGTGCGCGGCGGATTCGCCGTGATTGGAGAAGATCTGGGCACGGTGGAATGGTCCGTGCGACAGAAGCTGGGCGAAATGGGAATCCTGGGATATCGGCTGTTGTGGTTCGGGAAGAATCCGGATGGAAGTTTTCGCATGCCCCATGAGTATCCGTCGCAATCCGCAGTGTCCACCACCACGCACGATCTGCCGACGCTTGCCGGGTTCATCCAAGGCCGGGACATCGACGCGCGCCGCGCAGCGGGCCTGGTAGATGAATCCGGCTATCAGCAACAATGGGCTTCCCGCCGTGAGGAACTCGGCCGGTTGGAAGATGCGCTGCAGAGGGCTGGTTTCCCGGGCGATCCGCTGGGATTCGTGCTGGCGACTCCGTGCGCACTGGCGATCGTCAATCAGGAAGATCTGACCGGCGAGACCGAACAGCAGAATCTGCCTGCGAGCACCTGGCAGCATCCTAACTGGCGGCGAAAGATGCGGGTGACGGTGGAAGAGATGGGTCCCCTGGCGGAGGATCTGCGGCGGCGTCTGGAACGCGCCGGACGACTGCCGCACGCCACCTGAAGCCGCGGATTGCTTAGGCGCTACCGAGAGCCGGAATCAGAAACCTCCTCTGGTATGAAGCTGTTCACTATTGCCTCCGAGCGCATTCACGCCCCGCCATACCGGTCCGGCGATTATGAAAGCAGATAGGACAGCTACCGGCAGGATCCAGCTTCCTTGACTGGGAATCCCCGCAGGCAGCACCGGCGGAGAGTGCTCGTTCGGGTGGAGGCTGTAGTTCTAAGAGAAGAAACCCGATGTTTAGAGTGAGGGAGGTCTTAGCATCTCCTGTGCGAAATGGATGCCTTGAAGTCGAGCGTCGCGGGGGCGTTGTTAAGCGACCAGAAGCGAGCGCCTTTTACCCATCGGGCATTCGACTCTTTTCTTGGCTACTGGCATGAAAGCGGCGACCGGGAGATCCGACGGCGGACGATCTTCCTGATTTGTCTGGCAACTCTCTGCGGCGCTACAGTTCTAACCGGCGCGGTTCCTACCCGCATTTACGGCCATGACATTTTCTTTCTACTGGGAAATGGCTGGCGGATCGTAAACGGCCTGCGCCCACACGTCGACTTTTACAGCCCGTGGGGTCCCGTCACGTTCTTGATCACTGGATTGGGGCTCAAGCTCTCTCACAACACAGTAAACGGAGTCGGTTACGGAACAGCGATTTTCGGGCTCGTGACCGGTTTGTGGAGTTACGCTCTGGCCAAGCGTCGTATGGAATCCTCACCGCGGATTATCGCCAGCCTGTTCCTAACGGCGCTGGTTCTGGCGCCGTACCCGCTGGGTGTTTCTCCGGTGAACTCGAGCCACGCGATGGTCTACAACCGGTATGGATACGCGCTTCTCGGACTGGTGATGCTGGAAGCCTTTCAGCTTGTCCGGGGCGTGAACTGGAAATGGTCCGAATGGGGCGGAGGAATTTCCTCCGGAGCGGCCACTGCCCTGGCCTTGTTCTTGAAGGCAAGCTACTTTCTGGTGGCGATTGCGCTGCTTACAGCTTCGGTCGTACTTTGGCGCCGGAGCCGCGAGCGCCTGCTGGGCTTAGTGCTGGGTTTCGTTCTGGTCGCGGTTCCTGTAATGCTGTATCTGAGTTTTGATGTATCCGCTATTTACCGGGATCTTCAAATGGCCGCAGCCGCACGATCAAACCATCTGTTTCTGGACATGCTGGCGTGGGAGTTTTTGATCTTCAGCGGGTACCTGCTGGTCCTGGTTGTTCTGGCGCACTTGGATTCGCGGGACAGCAGAGCTTCGCACCCGGCCAGGATTGATCTTCGGGTCCTGTTCCTCGCTGTAATGACCTACGTGGCTGATCTCGTTGTGCGTTTCACCAACGCCCAGGGCGGAGCTTCGCCGCTGGCCGCGGTATTCGCGCTGATTGTGATGAATCAGATCACTTCCCGCCATCGGGTTCTGTCACCCACCGCTTTGACTTGGCGGGCTTCCTACGCCCGTGTCCTGTCGATTGGCGCGCTGTTACTGCTGCCGCAACTGGTTCCCGATGTCTTCGGGATAGCATACGGCGCCTTCCGGAAGGCGCGGCCCGGCAAGCTCGCGAGCCTCGTAAGGTTCACGGAGGCTCCGGCTTCTGCGCTGTTGCTCTACGATGGACAGCCGCCCGAAAGAAGCAACGGGAGTGTGTACACTACCTATGTCAATGAGGGAGTGGCACTGCTGCGGAGGGTCTCTGCGCCCCATGAAACGGTCCTCACGATGGATATGGCCGATCCATTTGCTTACCTGCTTGGCCGTAAGCCCGCTTCCGGAGGCATGGCCGCAGCCGGCTTCAACTACGTGATCTCCGACCTCCATCATCCGTCGGACGACGCTTATTTTGGCAACGCTGATGTGGTGATGGTCCCTAAACGTCCGGCTATCGACGATCAGTTCTACGCCGGCTTCTACAAACTGTACGAACCCGGGCTGCAAGCCCGCTATCGCCTCGCGGCTGAGACCGACTGGTGGCTCCTTTACAGGCGCAGATGAGTCTACACGTGCCGCGCTCACTCCGATCTCCCTTCCGGAACCTTCCGCCCGCTCCGGGCTGCTTCCGTATGCCGATGGTCTCTCGGTGACCCATGGCGATTATCGGGATCGCGCTTCGTAAAGCCAAACCCTATAGGTCCCATTCGCATACATCTGGCGCGAACCGGTTGGCGGGGTCCAATGCAGATTGCTCGTGGCGATATAGTACACCGGGTTTGTGGTCGGAATGGGTTTTTCTGACGAAAACGCTTGCTCCGTCTCTGCAAATCGCTCGGCGGCATGAGGGGTATTGGCCTGGTGCCCGCTCCAACTCCGCACATGCGTATACGTCGGCGTCAGATAGTTGATTAACTTGCTGGAGCTAGCGACATAGGCGGGCGGGGCCGCATTGCCGTCGAGCCAACGGAGGACGTCCTGGTCATCGTGAGTCAGGTTGAAGGCATTGTTCTGCACGGCGGCGTCGGTAAAGGAAGCGAACCACAACAGATTGTCGGACAAGAATATAAATAGGAACCCAGCCAGCGCCAGCGCGCGCAAAGGAATCCGGCGGATCGCGAGCAGCTTCTCCAAGAGCGTCAGCAACGCCGGTGTCGCCAGCAGGAACAGAGCGATCCAGTCGTAGCCGTGCGCGAAATGAATCGGTTGCCGGGGCCGAAGAATCAAGTCATGATGCGTGAGACCCGTAATCACAGCAAACCAGACCAGGCATAAACGCATCCTCGGTTGTGCCAGCACTGGCGCCAGGTTCTTCCAGCGGGTCAGACGGCCAAACGCAAGGATCCCGACCAGATAAAGAGCCGGGAAAAAGGTCCAGAACATATAAGGCCAGTCCAGCTCCCATTGCACCTGAAGCGCTCGATGGTCCTCAAATCGATTCAGGAACACCACATAGTAACCGACGTGAAGTGCGGTGATGGTGCACGCTCCAGCCAGGAGCCGCCATGAGGCTGCGCCGCTCTTGAGCGCCAGTTCGAGCGCGGCGTAGGCAATCAGGATCAGACCTAGACTAATCCCCGCGAACGGGTGGCTGACGGAAAGGACACCCGCTGCTGCCAGTGTCCACGCGAAACGCTTGCGGATAAGAAACAGAATCGCCGCCAAGAAAAGTGCGTGATAGAAACTCTCGGTCGGATATACCAGGTTACGCCCGAAGTTAAACATCCACCAACCCTTACTTGGCTCGAACGAGGTGAAGGATGCGGCCAAGCCTGTATGTCCGAAGAGGCCAAAAGCCGTGCCCGCGAGTGAGAGCACGCCTCCACCCCAAAAGAAACAGATAAAACCGAGCTTCTGTGCCGGAGTTCGCCATCCAACCCATTCCTGATAAAGCTTGGCGGCCACAATCGAAGCGAATGCGACCGCACCTGCGGTGAACAGAATCAACGCAACATCCGGACTCAGGCCGATCCACTGCAACAGGCCCAAAAGGAACAGGTGCGGCTGAAAATAGATGCCAGGCGTGCCGTAACTTGCATAGGGGTTGCCGTAAAACAGATGAAACCCGTTTTCGAAATGCTGGCGCCCATTTGCCAGATAGTAGGGGAGATCATAGGCAATAAGAGCCGTGGGTACCTGGCCCTTAGCACGAGCCCTCAGCATCGCCGAGATCAGCGGAATCCATGCCGGCAGGCTTAGGAGCAGGGGTACGGCCAGGGGCATGGCAGGACTTCCAGAGTTGTCTTCCGGCCGCCTAGAAACTTCCTCGATCTCTTGAACTGGCGAATCCATCCCCAGTTCGATCATCGACAAAGAATCGCACTGGGATTAGACGCCGCAGCGAAGTATTCAGAAACTCAAGGCGGGTCACAACTTACCGGTGCCGAACCCTGTACTACATGAAGTAGTCTTTGACTTTGTCCAGGATGCTCTTCTCTTCCGGCTCATTCTCGGCCGGGAGCACGTCGCGGAGTTCTTCCAGCAGGCGACGCTGATCGCGCGTCAGCTTCTGCGGAACTTTCACGGAAACATGCACGAAGAGATCGCCGCGCGCACTGGAGTTCAGATGCGGAACTCCCAGCCCTTTCAGACGCAGACGCGCGCCGGCCTGCGATCCTTCCGGGACTTTCACATGCTGCAGGCCGTCGAAGGTGAGTACGTCCACCGAGCATCCCAGGGCCGCCTGCGCGATGTTTACGGGAACCGTGCAGTGAAGATCGTACTCGTGCCGCTCGAAAATGGGGTGCTCGGCGACCTTCAACACCACGAACAAATCGCCCGGAGGTCCGCCGTTCGCCCCGGGCTGACCTTCCTGGGAAAGACGCATTTGCGTGCCGTTATCTACGCCGGCGGGAATGTTCACTTTCAGCTTGCGCTCGCGGCGCAAGTACGCCTGGCCCTTACACTCTTTGCACGGCCGCCGGATAATCTGCCCTCGCCCGCTGCATTGGGTACAGGTGCGGCGAACCGATAGGAACGCCTGCTGATAGATCACTTCGCCGCGGCCGCGGCACATCGGGCAGGTGGTCAGGCCATCTTCAGGCTCAGCCCCTTGACCTTTGCAGCGCCCGCACTCTTCCATGCGCGGGATTTGCAGATCGGCCGCCATGCCGCGCATGGAATCCTCAAAGCTGATGTCCAGATCGTAGCGAACGTCTTCGCCGCGCTGGGCGCGCGTGCGGCGCTGCTTGGATCCTCCACCGAACACCTCACCGAAGCCAAACATCTCATTGAGGATGTCGCCCAGATCCGGGAATCCGTTCGCATCGAAGCCGCCGCCGGCTGCCGTGGGCACTCCTTGGTGGCCGAAGCGGTCGAAGGCCGCGCGCTTTTGCGGATCGCTCAGAACGCTGTAAGCTTCGGCAGCTTCTTTGAATTTTTCCTCGGCGTGATGATCGCCGGGATTGCGGTCGGGATGATGCTGCAGAGCCAGCTTGCGGTAGGCGCCCTTGAGCACCTCATTGTCGCAGTCCCGGGCTACGCCGAGGACTTCATAGTAGTCTCGCTTGGCTACGCTCACAGGTCAATCTCTCTTGGGTTCGACTGCCACTTTGACCATGGCTGGGCGCAGCAGGCGACCCTTGAAGTTGTAACCACGCTGGAATTCGGCCAGCACGGTGTGATCGGGAACGTCCTCGGTTTCCGCCATTTCGACGGCGTGATGGACATGCGGATCAAACGGCTCTCCCTGAGCAATAATCGGTTCTAAGCCTAGTTTCTTGAGGGCGTCAAACAGGCGCTGGTGGATGAGTTCCATGCCCTTGACGTAGGTCTTATCCGGGGTTTCCACCTGCAAGGCCCGCTCGAAATCGTCGATCACCGGCAGCAGGGTCCGAACGGCTTCCAGGCTGGCATATTCGCTAAATTCCAGACGGTCTCTATCGGAGCGCTTGCGGAAGTTCTGGAACTCGGCTTGCGCGCGCAGCATGCGATCTTCCAGTTCGGCCTTTTCGGAGGCCAGTTGATCGCGTTCGGCCGTGATGGCCGCCAGGGCGGCGAACGGATCGACGTCCGCCTGGTCGTTCTTGATGTCGGGGTTGTCGTCCACGGGATCGGGGACCGGTTTCCTGCTCACAATTCTAGATTAGCAGGCAGCGGGTACTCAGCCGCGGAAGGCCTGGCCGACGTGCTGGACGGTCGAGATCACTCGCGCGTAGTTCATGCGCATGGGGCCCAGCACCGCAATGACAGCCGAAAGGCCATCTTCCAGGCACACCGGAAGTCCAATCAGCGAAAGCTCCCGCATCGACGGATGAATGCTGCCCAGGCCGACGTGGACTCCCACTTCTCCGGTGGGCTGTTCCAGGAACTGGTCCAACAGCTCCAGCACGCGCTTCTTCTCTTCCAGCGCGCGGAACAACTCCCGCATTTTCTCTTTGGTGAGATGCAGGTCCAGAACTACCAGGTTGCTGGCGCCGTCCATGCGGACTTCGGGGGGATCGAGCGCGATGTCCAGCAGGCCCTTGGAATACAGCATGTTGAGCTTCTGAAGCACGGCGTCGTAGGTGGCCTCGGCACGCGCCAACCGTCCGGCCAGCTCGCGGCGGACGTTTTCGAGCGACCAGCCGGCGAAGCTCCGGTTGATGTAATTGCGGATGTTCATCAGCTCATCCGTGCTGAGCGATTCTTCCAGCGTCACCACGCGATTGCGCACCTGGTGATCGCGGGTCACTACCACCATTAACACCCGGCGGTCGGAAAGCGAGACTAGCTCCACCTGATCCAGCGCCGGATGGGGCCGCGGCATTGCGGCTGCGATGCCGACTCCGTGGGTTAACTCGGTGAGCGTGCGGGACGTATATTCGATGCGCTGCTCGACGGTTTCCAGGCGGCCGAATTCACCGCGCAGCCTCTCGATTTCGGCCGCCACCATCTTGCGCATCCCTAGCGACTGCACGTAGCTGCGGAACGCCTTCTCGGTCGGAACCCGCCCCGCCGACGTGTGCGGCTGCAGCAGGTAGCCTTCTTCATCCAGGTCCGCCATCACATTGCGGATGGATGCCGCGCTCAGGCCATCGCGACGGCGCCGGGCGATGGAACGCGAGGCCACCGGCTCGCCGGTAGCGATATACGCTGCCACGATCTCGTGCAGGACCTGTAGGCTGCGAGGCGTCATTTTGTGTTCAGAGTAAAGAGTTTAACTCAGAGACTGCTTAACAACATTATCGCATGGAACTTTTTCCGGGCAGAGCTAAAGCTTTCCACCTACACGTCCGATCCTTCACGATAGGCATGAACGGGTTTTTGAAGGCATGGCAATGGCAGTGGACCCGCCGGCCGAACCGGGAGTCCTGGGGACTCGACCGGAACTGGCATCGGTCGGAAGCTGTACGCCATTTGAAATCCGGAAATTTCGCGGATGCCGAGCGGCACTTATCGCTGGGTATCCGAGAAGCCGACGACCGTGGAACCAGCCCAGCGGAGCGGGTGGAGTTGCGGTTGGAACTCGCCGCATTGCAGCAGCGCCTCGCCCAGCCGCCTGAAGGCATGAAAGAGACCGGTCAGCTGGACCTGGCCAAGCTTCGCGATTGTGAAAACACCTTGCGCGAGGCGATCATCGTCTGCACCCAGGCGTCGGACTCCAAGCTATATCTTCTCTGCCTGGACACGCTGGCGGAAGTCTTTGAACTGGTGGAAGACTATCAGGCGCTGGAAGAAGTCACGCGGGACGCGGTTCGCCTGTGGACGTCTATCAAAAATGAAGATCCGGAACGCACCGAGCGCAGGCTGCAGCGGCTGGCGACCGCTCAGGATAGGAATGGGCGTTTTCCGGACGCCTTGAAGACTTTCGATCAGGCCGTCGCGGTCCGCGAGAAATATTACGGGGCAGGGCACCTGGAAACCGGGAACCTGCTGGCGGAGGTGGGAAGGATCTGCCGCGCCCGCGGCGTTCATGTCCAGGCTCAGGCGTATTTAAAGCGGGCGCTTCGCATCCACGAAACCGAGTGCGGCCCGGATTCGGTGGAAGCGCTGGGCGATGTCCAGCAGCTGGCGGGGTCGTTCGAAGATACCGGCGATCTGGACGCGGCCGCCGCGCAATATGAGCGGGCATTGGGGTTGAAGCTGAGGCAGCTGGGGTACGAGAATATCGACGAGGTCGCCGACATGCAATACAGCCTGGCCTGCCTGCATGTGGGTTGGGGACGCTATTCCCGGGCTCGCGAACTTTTGTCGGAGTGCATCGGGACGTTCAAGCGGGAGAAGGGTCCCCAGCTGGCGGTAGCCTATGAAACGCTGGCACACGTGGAAGAGCGCGAGGGGCGAGTCTCTTTTGCCTTGAACGAACTCGAGCGAGCCGCCCAGATCTGGGAGAAGTGCAAACCGCCTCGTCTTGAGGAGTTATCCCGAAACCTGGACCTTCAGGCGGATCTATCGGATCATCTGCGCCTGCGCGTGGAAGCCAATTTATTGCGAAAGAAAGCCCGCCACATCCAAGCGGCGGCGGAAGATCAGGCAGTCGCCGGGCAACCCGACTCTACTTAGCCGCGCTGCCTATTTCAGGACTTAACGGCGTCGCCGGTTCCTGGCCCCAGTTATTGCGAATTACCAGGCTCTGATCCGAATAGAAAGTCCGGCGGCCGGAGTTCCCGAAGGTGTCGGGCACGGCAATAATCGAATAGCCGCTGGGCGTCCCCGCCAGTGTGTAGGTATACCCGTTCTTCTTCCCGTCCGCCAGAACCTTGGGGATCAGGTTGGCGGCTTCGGCGCCCTCGGGACCGCCCGCGGGTGGGCCAAGCTGGCTCAGGCTGGTCGCAAACTTCCCGAACTGCGAGGAGTACTGCGTCTCAGCCTGGTGGAGGGTGCCGATCTCGCGGATCACGGCCATCTCACGGGCGCCCTGCATTTGGGTGTTCATCTTGGGTACGGCGATCGCCAGGATGACCAGAATGATCGAGATCACGATCAGAAGTTCAATGAGGGTGAAGCCTCGGCGGCGGGACCGCCGTACTCCCAAGTTATAGCCCATACGTATAGTTTAAGACGCGATTTGGGCCGGTGGCGTGGAGGGTAAAACTAGTGGATCCGGTCTAAAATCTTCTCGCGGGTGACCAGTTCGTCGAAAATCGCGAGAACCTGCTTGCGGTACATGTAGGTACGCTGGAGCTTCTGCTGCACCGCCTGCTCATTTCGATGGCGGAACATCATCTTGTTCAAGAGTTTCCGGGGAACGTCAATATCGCGACGGAGGGTTTCGGCGGAGTGGCCACGCAGAAATAGCCCATAGAACAGGGCAGCCTCACGTTGAGGCGCCAAAGGATCGAATTCTTCCAGGCGCGCCACCACCGGCATAAAGAGAAAAGTATAATCGCGAGGCGCGTCATCCGCAAGACCCCAGGTGTCCTCGGCGTCCAAAGGCGTGACATTCTGACACAAGTCTTGTGCCATTATTTCACGCAGTTGGGGCGGTTTTGTCCTTTTGGGGGGCCTTCGGCGAGGAAGACACCATCTCAAGAAATAAAGAAACGATCAGCAATCCGGCGATCACGGCTCCGACTAACATAAGCAACCCCATTTCCTCCGACGAACAGTCGACTTTCTATTAGCACGCGATCTACCAAATCGATCGGGCAGTACGATCGCCAGATCCGAGCTAGGTAAACTGCTATTCCCCCGACTAGTGTCTTTCAGGAAGAATACGTTTCATCGATGCCCATTGGATGCTTGTGGATGTCCGCGCGATCTACAGAAAATCGGCTCAAAGGGGGAGCTACACTAGAAACTGCATGCCGAAACAATACCCCAGTCCACCCCAGCTGACCATCGATCCGAACAAGAAGTACACCGCGACGTTCAATACTTCGCGCGGCGAGATCGTGTGCGAGCTGTTCGCCAAAGAAGCGCCCAAGACGGTAAATAACTTCGTTTTCCTTGCGCGCGACAAGTTCTATGACGGCACCAAATTCCACCGGGTGATCGCCAATTTCATGATCCAGGGCGGCTGTCCCGAAGGCACCGGCTACGGCGGTCCCGGATACAAGTTCGAAGATGAGATTCAGGGCCGCAAGAACAATCACAAAGTGGGATCGCTATCCATGGCCAACGCCGGCCCGGGGACCAACGGCAGCCAGTTCTTCATCACGCACGTTGCCACCGAATATCTGGATCCGAAGCACACCGTTTTCGGTCAGGTGCTCAAAGGGCAGGATGTGGTCAACGCGGTGAAGCAGGGCGATGCGATCACCAGTGTGACGATTACCGAAGCTTAACCTTTCTACGGATATCCCTTCCCTATGAAAATCCTGGCCGTCGGTGCGCATCCCGACGACGTCGAATTCGGATGTGCGCCTGTCCTGATCCAGGAAGTCCGAAACGGCCACGAGGTCCGGATCCTGGTGACTTCCAAGGGCGAAGCTGCCAGCGCGGGGAGTCCCGAGGAGCGGGCTCAGGAAGCCAGAGACGCAGCCAGGATTATCGGCGCCGCGATCCAGTTTCTGGACTTGGGCGGGGATTGCCACATCCAGCACAACCCTGCTACGGCCATGCTGCTGGCGCTGGAGATCCGGCGCTTTAAACCGGACGTCGTGCTGGCGCCGCACCTGGGTGAAAACCAGCATCCGGATCACTGGGCTGTGGGAAAAAGCGTGCGCGACGCGGCTCGTTTGTCCCGTTATGGCGGTTTGCAGGATCTCCAAGAGCTTCCGCCGCATCCAATCACAGGGTTGTATTACTACACGATCACGCAGGTATTAGTCGATCCCCCGCAACTGGTGATCGATGTGAGCGCGGCCCGGGAAGACTGGGAATCCGCGATACAGTGCCATAAAAGCCAGATGAAGACCAGAAACTACGCTGACCTGGTGTTGTCGCGGGCAAGGGCGATCGGTGCATCCATTGGTGTAGAGTACGCGATCGGATTGTGGCCAAGCGACCCGATCCGGGTGGCCTCGCTGGCGGATCTCCCCCTGTCGTCGAGGTACTTTTAGGGGCTATGGCGACACCCAGCCGCCTGTCGATCGGCATCACCTGTTATCCGTCCATCGGGGGCAGCGGCATCGTCGCTTCGCAGCTGGGGAGCGAATTGGCGCGGATGGGGCATAAGGTCCACTTCATCAGCTACGAGCCGCCCTTCCGCCTGGATCGAAAGCAGCGCAACGTGACGTTTCACCAGGTTGAGCTTAACGAGTACAAGCTATTCAAGTATCCGGATTACACTTTGCCTCTGGCGGTGAAGATGGTGGAAGTGGCCGACAAGCGGAAGCTGGACATCCTGCACGTGCATTACGCCGTTCCTCACGCCACGGCAGCATTGCTGGCGACGCAGATCGCCCGGGACCAGATGCAGCATGCTCCGCATGTAATCACGACGCTGCACGGGACCGACATCACGCTGCTGGCGCGCGACCGGAGCCTGGGCCCGATTATTAAATACTCCATCGAAAGTTCCTGCGGCGTGACGGCCGTTTCGCGCAGCCTGAAGAAAGAGACCCTTCAGGTGCTGAAGACGCGGAAGCCGATCGAGGTGATCTACAACTTCTACCGCCCTAAGCAGCCGCGCAAGGGCCGGGTGGAGATCCGCAGGAGTCTAGGGGTCCGCGAGAGCGATTTCCTGCTGATTCACCTTTCGAACCTGCGGCCGGTGAAGCGCGTGGAGGACATCCTGACAGTGGTCGCGGAAGTGAAGAAACAAAGGAACGTGAAGCTGCTGGTTCTGGCCGGCGATTCCTTCGCGCCGTTCCGGCCGCTGGTGAAACGGCTGGGAATCGAAAGCCGCGTGATTGTGAAAGAAAACGTTCTGGACATCGAAAACTATCTGCACGCAGCGGACGCGGGATTATACGCCTCAGAGAAAGAAAGCTTCGGCATGGGCGTGCTGGAGACCATGAGTTTCGGTAAGCCGGTAGTGGCGACCCGAGTGGGCGGCGTGGCGGAAATCGTGCAGGACAAGCGGACAGGTTTCCTGGCCCGCCTGGGCGATGTGCAAGCGATGGCCGCAGCCGTCGAGCGCCTGGCTGGCGATCCGGAACTGCTCGCGCGCATGGGCACAGCGGCGCGCGAACGGGCCGAGCAGGAATTTTCCTCGCAAAAGAGCGTGCAGCAGTACGTCGATTTATATCGCCGAACAATTCGCGATTGCCCCGATTAGAATTGAGCAAGGAGACACGCGGTGAAAAAGATAGAAGCCATCATTCAGCCTCACAAGCTGGATGACGTGAAGAATGCTCTCGCGGATATCGGCATCGACGGTATGACCATTCTGGAGGGCCGCGGCCACGGACGGCAGAAGGGCCACCTGGAGACCTATCGCGGCGTGGAATATCAGGTGGACCTGCTGCCGAAAATCAAGATCGAGATGGTGGTGCCGGACGATCGCGCAGAGGAAGCGGTTCGCAAATTGATGGAGGCCGCACGGACCGGCAAAATGGGCGACGGCAAAATCTTCGTATCGGATATTACGGACGCGTATCGCATCCGAACGGGCGACTGGGGAGAGACGGCCCTATAAGGGATAACTGCCCGGAATTATCTTCCTGCCCCTGTAAAATCCTCTCGTTTGTGCGCGTGCGCTAACAAACGGAATCAACCACTTGCGGACTCCGGACTATTACGTGCCAGAGGAGTCACGATCGCTGGAGGTTGACTCAATATGGAACGAGATTACTCGAGCCCTGATTCCGTCCGCGAGGAGTACGAACCGGACCTGAGGTGGGATCGTGCGAAGCGGCGTCACCGCATCTTGACCACTGCTCTTATCCTACTGGCTGCCGCGCTGGTGGGCGGAGCGTGGTACGCCTATCCCCTCCTGAAGAATCACGATCTGACGCTGTCGCAGATCCCCACGACGCTGACCGATGTGCAGAAGAGCGTATTCAGCTTAGGCGAGCAGGCCAAGGCCACAGACGCCAAGGTGGACGACTGGAGTACCCGCCAGGAGGAGCTGCGAGGCCAGCTGAATAGAGCTCGCGGTGAACTGATGGCGCGGGTGGATTCGGCCAGAAAACAAGCCAGCGAAGCCTCGACCGCGCTTTTCGAGCGCGTGCGAAGCGAGGTGGCCACTCAGATGGACAGCGTGAAGACCCAGTTGGCCCGGATAGAGACGTCACGCGAAAGCGATCGTCAACAGATCGCGCAGTTGCAGCAGGAGCTGACTCAGGTCCGCGGTCAGGTGCAGCAGCAAGGCCGGGAGCTGGCGTCGGTGCAAGGCCGGGTTGATCAGAACGCGAATTCGACCGATCGGGAGATTGCCGCGGTAAAGACCACGCAGCAGCGCGACCGGGGCGATTTCGATGCGTATGCGGATAAGTTCGCCGTGAAACGCGTGGATTTCGAGGTGACCAAGAATCACAGCGCTTCGGTAGCCCCGGGGATCTCGCTCCAAGTGAATGCTACCGACGTTTCCTATCAGAAAGTCAGCGGTTCGGTTCTGACCCCGGACAACCACACCATCTGGCTACGGCAGCTCAAAGTACAGGAGCCCGTTTTCCTGACCAGTTTCGCCGACGGGCGCACGCGCGAGTTGGTGATCACGCGAGTCAACAAGACCGGCGCGCTGGGTTACGTTCTGGTACCGGCGCAGGATGCCGTGACCAGCAGCGCGGCCCATCACGCTACCAGTCCAGCGCCAGCCGAGTAAAAGTTCGCACCGCCACGCCTGAGGGACCCTTCGCCAGGAAAGGCTTGGACTCGTCCAGCCAGGCCGTTCCGGCGATGTCCAGATGAACCCAGGGCGTATCGCCGGCGAATTCTTTCAGAAAGTAGGCCGCGCTGATGGCTCCGCCCCAGCGCCCGCCGATGTTGGCCAGGTCGGCGAAGGCGCTCTTGAGGAGATCCTTGTAATCGTCGTCGAGCGGCATGTGCCAGGATTTTTCGCCCTCCGCTTTGGCGGCGGCCAGGACGCGC
>Ga0105245_10001238_pt1 | contig 23022 bp, 21 predicted proteins | sample KBSM54metaG_FD_81523 | JGI IMG/M metagenome (GOLD analysis project Ga0105245, IMG submission 81523) | Miscanthus rhizosphere microbial communities from Kellogg Biological Station, Michigan, USA - KBS M5-4 metaG | ecosystem: Host-associated > Plants > Roots > Rhizosphere > Soil | place...
ACCGAACTGGGCAAGCGCCACCCTGTCACGCGCGGCCTCGATCGCGGCGAAGAGCCGCCCTATTGGAGCCACTGGTTCCGGCTCGTCGATACCAAGGCCGTGACCGGCACGCCGATCATGCAGGGCCCCGACAACAAGCCCCTCATGGTGCTGGCGCGCGAAGGCGAAGGCCGCATTGCACTGCTGCTCTCGGATCACATCTGGCTGTGGGCGCGCGGTTTTGAGAACGGCGGTCCGCACCTCGACCTGCTGCGACGCCTGTCGCACTGGCTGATGAAGCAGCCCGACCTCGAGGAAGAGGCGCTGCGGCTGATCGTCAACGGACGCCAGATGACCGTGCAGCGTCAGACCATGGACGAGACGGCGAACGACGTGACCTTGACCGCGCCGTCCGGGGCGAAGCAGACCCTCGCTCTTGAGCGGGCCGACGAAGGCATCTGGCGCAAGACCATCGAGGCCAACGAACTCGGTCTCTGGCGCGCCACCGACGGCAAGCTGACGGCGCTGATCAATGTGGGACCCGCCAATCCCCGCGAATTCGCCGAGGTGACATCGACCACGGAGGTGCTCGCCGCGATCGCGAATGCCACGGGTGGCGACTCCCGCCGCATCGCCAGTAGCTCGGGCAGCGTCACGCTTCCGCGTATCCTGGCGGTGCGATCGAGCGACACTTATCGGGGCGACGACTGGATCGGGTTGAAGATGCGCGACGCTAGTGTGGTGCGCGGCATCGGTGTGCTGCCGATCTTCAGCGGCCTTCTCGGCCTGCTCCTTCTGATCGGGAGTCTCGCCGCCACCTGGGCCCGTGAAGGGCGCTAGGCGATCTGCAGCCCTATTTGAATCCGAAAATCCTGGACGGATTGTCCCACAGGATTTGCGCGCGTTGCGCGGGATCAGGCACCCAGCGCGTCAACGCTGCGAGCTGCGGGCCATAGTCCACGCGCGTGCGTGCGCGCAGGAACGGCCAATCGGAGCCCCACACACATCGTTCCGCCGTGAAGGCTTCCAGCAGCGCGTGCACAAAAGGATCGAGATCCTGATAGGGCGGGCCAACCCGCGTCGAGCGGAAACTTCCCGACAATTTAACGACGGCGCCCGCTCTCCCGAGCTCGAGCAAAGCCTGGAAGCCCGACTGGTCGAGGCCGGCCGCGACGTCGGGTCTCCCCATGTGGTCGATGACAACCTGCGTGCGTGCCGCGCGCAGGACGGGCAACGCCTTCACCAGCGTGTCGCCCTCGTAGTGCACTTGCACGAGCCAGCCGGTATCACGCGCGATCGCAAGCGCGCGATCGCCCGCCGCGCCATAGAGCGAGGGACTTTTCTCGAAGTTGAGATTGAAGCGGATGCCGATGACGCCGCCATCGACCAGCGTCTGGACGTCACGCTCGGTAGCCTCGGGGGCGAGCAGCGCCACACCTCTGAAGCGGCCCCTGCCCTCAGCGATCGCCGCCAGCATGCAACGGCAGTCGGTCCCGTAGCCGCCGAGGGGATTGATCAGCAGGGCGTGATCGACGCCGTGGGCGTCGAGCACCGCGGCATATTCGGCGGCTGTGCCGTGCTCATTGGCCTGGATATCGAACCCACGACTGTCCTGGAGCGGAAAGCGCGCCAGATCGAAAACGTGGGCGTGTGAGTCGATGATCGGCATCCGCGCTATATTCCCGAACCCGGCCTGGCAGGATAGGCCTTCCGCGCAATGCCCCGTTTCGCCTGGCGAAAAGGCGGCGGTCCCGGATGGAATTTGCCGGGCACCGCCCTAGCAATGGGATGCATGAAAGCCACGATGGTCCTGGATGGGAAAGTCCGCGCCACGCTCGACGCCCCGATCGTCGATACGCATGCGCACATCTACCGGACCGATATGCCGATGCCGGGAAGTGCGTGGCATCGCCCGCCAGCCGATGCATTGGCCGAGGACTACATCGCAACACTCGACGCGGCCGGAGTGCATTTCGGGGTGATCGCGGCAGCCAGCATTTTCGGCGATTACAACGACTATGTGATCGACAGCCTGCAGCGATTTCCACGCCTGCAGGCGACGGTCATCGTGCAGCCCGGTATCAGCACGCAGTCGTTGCGCCGCATGGCCGACGCCGGCGTGGTCGGGCTCCGCTTTCAATTTCGCAACGTCGCCAACCCACCCGACCTTGCATCGTTCGAATATCGTCACCTGTTGCGGCAGGTCGCCGATCTCGGCTGGCATGTGCACCTGCATGACGAAGGCGAACGCCTCCCCAACTTCATCGAGATTCTCGAAGCGGCAGGCCCCCGGCTTGTCATCGACCACCTCGCGCGGCCCGACTCGCGTACGGGCATCCGCTCGGCGGGCTTTCAGGCCGTGCTGCGCGCGGTCGAGCGCGGCCGCACCTGGGTCAAAGTCTCAGGCGGCTTTCGCATCGAGCCCGACGGCCTTGCCGCCCAGGCCGCCGCCGAACTGATGCGGCACGCCGGTCCGGAGCGCCTGATGTGGGGCAGTGATTGGCCGTTCGCCGCGTTCGAAGATCGCGTACGCTACGACGACGTGCTTGCCGCCTTCCGCCAATACGTCCCCGATCCGGCGCAGCGGCGGGCCATGGACCGGACGGCCTTGGCCTTCTACTTCTCCGAGCGATATTCTTGATAACCTCAGGGAACAAGCACGTGGACGCTAACGAACGCTGGCAAATCTTGCGCGAGATCGAGGCTCTGCTGGTCGATCACTGGCACGACGTCGACACCAACTGGGGCAAGAACGCGCACGAGGACTACACCGAGGACGGCAGCTATACGACCAGCATCAAGACGCGCACCGGCCGCAACGCCATCAAGGACTTCTATGCGGGGCGCGAAAATCGCGGCGAGCGCGTGGCGCGCCATCTCGTCAACAACCACCGCATCACGATCCACGATCGCGATCATGTCTCATCGGTGTGGGTGCTGAGCCTGTTCGCGGCCGATGGCGCGCCGGTGCTGCCGTCGAAACCCGCGATCATGATGGCCGACGTACACGACGAAGTGGTGCGCGAAGCCGACGGTCGCTGGCGCTACAAGTCGCGCGTGATCAAGCCCCTGTTCCGCGATGACACGCCGACGACGGGGTAAGAGACCTGATGTTCGTCGATCCCCGCACCGCCAAGAACCTCAACCGGGCGATCTTCAACGCCATCGTGGCGCCGCGCCCGATTGGATGGATCAGTTCGCAGAGCGCGGACGGGCACGTCAACCTGGCGCCGTTCTCGCACTTCAACATCGTGTCGAGCGCGCCGGCGGTTGTGGTTTTCTCGTGCAACACGCCGGCCGACCGGCCGCAGAAGGACACACTCGCCAATGTGCGCGCGACCGGGGAATTCGTTTACAACCTCGCCACCCTCGATTTGTGCGCGGCGGTGAACAAGACTTCGACCGCAGCGACACCGGAGATCGATGAATTCGAACTCGCGGGACTCGAGAAAGCGCCGAGCGTTTACGTAAAAGCGCCGCGAGTTGCCGCCTCGCCCGCCAATCTCGAATGCCGTGTGCTGCGCATTGTCGAGATCGAGCCCGAGCTCCCCGGCGACACCTCGAGCAACGTGGTGTTTGGGCGCGTGATCGGACTGCACATGCGCGACGAGTTCGTGAAGCCAAACGGCCATTTCGACACCGCCAAGGCGCAGCCGCTGACACGCCTCGGCGGCATTCAATATGCCGGGCCAGGAGCGATTTTCGAAATGCCGATGCCGTTCAAGCGCGTCGGCGAGGATCAGTAGCAATAAGGACAACGAGGAGCGTCATGCTCAAGGAAAGCGCCGTACGTCAGCCCGACCTGGTCACGTTCGACCCCGGCACGCCGCGCCAAAGCGTCCGCAGCCAGAATTTCCAGCTTGAATGGGTCGAGGTAAAGCCGGGCGAGCCTCCGCTCGAATTGTCGAGCGCGGTAGAAACGATGCTGATCGTGCTCGATTGCACGGCGAAAATTGCCGGCGAAGGTCAAAACGCGGCCGCACCGCGCCGCAGTGTCGCCGTGCTGCCGCCCGGCAGCTATCGCATCGACTTCGGAGGCGCCGGCCGCGCCTGCGTCGTGTCGACCGAACGCAAAGGTGCGCGTGAACCGCTGAACGCCAAATCTTACGTCATCCCGAACCAACGCGTAGCCCCGGTCGGGCCGGCATGGGCGCGCACCGGCGATCCGCGGAAAATTCAAATCTTTGACGTCGATCAGGTAAAAGCCCCCGCCGACAATCCACGCATCAAGATGTTCCAGAGCGCGACTATCAGCATCAATTGGGTGGATTATCAGGGGCCGCGCGACCGCACAGCGCTGAGCCCACATTCCCACAGCGATCTCGAACAGGCCTCGCTCGCCGCCGCCGGCGACTTCGTCCACCACCTCCGCGTTGCATGGAGCAAGAACGCCAACGAATGGCGCGACGACGACCACATGCGCGCCGGCTCTCCGTCGGTTCTGGTCATACCACCCGATGTCATCCATACGACCGAAGGCGTTGGCCCGGGCCACCACCTGCTCATCGACGTTTTCGCGCCGCCGCGCCGCGATTTCATCGCCAAAGGCTGGGTCGCGAACTCCGGCGAATACCGCGATCCTCAAAAAGGCTGACGGCAGGCGGCCTCGCCAAACCGGCGAAGCCACCTATAATCGTCCACGGATTGGGGATGTTCGTGGGCTCGTTTCCGCCGGTAAATTCAGTCGTGCGTGCGCTCGACCTGTTGCGCGCGCTCAACCGTCGGCCGATCTCGTCGGTCGACGATCTCTATGTCGCAACCGGCATACCCAAGCCATCGATCGTCCGCCTGCTGCAAACCCTCGAGGCGCGCGGCCTGGTGCGCCACGCATCCCAACACGGCGCCTATTACCTGACATCGGAAGTGCGCACGCTGTCGTCCGGATATCACAGCGAGCCACGACTGATCGAGGCGTCGGCCGGACTACTCGATGAGCTGACACGGCGCATCAAGTGGCCGCTGGCAGTCGCCATGCCCGACGCCGGTGCGATGATCGTGCGCTACAGCACCATCCCGCTGTCGCCGCTCTCGCTGCTCCATTCGACAATCGGCATGCGGCTGAGCCTGGTGAGCCGCGCACTTGGACGCGCCTACCTCGGGTTCTGTGATCCCGACGAGCAGGAGACATTGCTCAAGCTGGTGAGCAAATCGGGCGATCCGGAGGACGCCGCCGCGCGCGATCCGATCGCGTTGCAGAAAATTCTCCGGGATGTTCGATCCGGCGGGCTCGCGACGCGCGATCCGCGCGTGCGGTCGGTTTCCAACACGCTGGCGGTACCCATCTTCGAGAACGCGCGGGTCATCGCCTCAGTCGGACTGACCTTCTTCGCCTCCGCCATGACGCCGGAAGAGGCCGTGGCGCGCTATCGTAGCGACATGCAGCGATTGTCGGCGCTGATCACGCAGCGTTTGCACGACCTTGCCGGATCGGCCCCTGCCGACGAGGCCGCGTGGCCGGCGCCGGCTCGGCGCGCGCGATCGGGCTAATTTCATTCTGCGAAATTTGCAGCCTGCGGCGTAGCTGGCCCTTGCCAGCAATAGCGTGCGCGGCCGAGACTCGAAACCAGCACCGCCATCCAACGACCGGAGCACGCATGTCCCGTCGCCTGCTCGTCTTCGCCGCCACCGCGCTCGCGTGTGCGCTTGCCTGGCCGGCGTCGGCCCAGCCCTGGCCCTCGCGTCCGGTCTCGATCATCGTTCCGTTCCCGGCTGGCGGAAGCACCGACATCGTCGCCCGTTTCATGGCCGAGCGGCTGCGCGTGCTCTACAACAACTCCTTCGTGGTCGAAAACAAGGCGGGCGCGACCGGCAATGTCGGCGCAACGGCCGTCGCCAAGGCTCCGCCGGACGGCTACACCCTGCTGTTCTCCACGTCGGGCCCGGTGGCGACCAATGTTCTGATCTTCAAGAGTCCGCCGATCGATCCGCTCAAGGATCTCACGCCAATCGCGCTGATCGCCGAAGTGCCGCTGCTGATCACCGCCGCCGGCAAGCATCCGTTCAAGACCATCAACGATCTGCTGGATTACGACAAGGCCAACCCCGGCAAGCTGAACTACGGCAACGCCGGCACCGGCGGCATGGGCCACATGGCGAGCGAACTTCTTGCGAGCATGACCGGCCGCAAGTTCGTGTCGGTTCCCTATCAGGGCTCGGCACCGGTGACGAAGGATCTCGTCGCCGGCATGGTCGATGTTTCGTTCGATCTGGCGCCGACCTATATTCCCCACATCAAGTCCGGCGCGATCCATGCGCTCGCCGTCACCACGACAAAGCGACTGCCCGATCTGCCGGACGTACCAACCGTCGCCGAACAGGGCATCGCGAATTATGAGGCTTCGTCGTTCGTGGCGTTGCTCGGGCCGCCCGGCCTTCCCGCCGACATCGTCGCCAAGCTCAACGCTGCGGCGAACGACTGGCTCAAAACTGCCGAGGCGCAGACCGCGCTAGCCAATCAAACTCTGCTGCCGCTCGGCGGGACGCCAGAGATGCTGCAGGCGCGCATGCGCAAGGAAATCGAGAAGTGGGGACCGGTGGTGAAGGCCGCCGGCATCTCGCTCGGTCAGTAGCAGGCTGAGGGAAAACCTAGCGACGCTGCGACGTCACGTTCCAGCGCTGCGCGTGCTGGGGAACGATCGACTTCGCCAGGCGCGGCGACGGCGTCGCCGACGGCCGCGCCGCGGCGACCCCATCCGGACGCTGCTCGACCGGCCATCCGCATTTCGCAGTGAGCAGGTCGCGCACTTCCGCGACCGGACCAAGTTTGAACGTGAAGTCGAGGGTACGGCCCTGGAGGTCGAACAGCCTGACGCCGAGTTCTCCGTCCTGCGGCAGCGCACGGATGAACGGGAAGAAGATTTCGCCCGGCACGAACACCGAGTCGCCGGTCTTGGACGCGAGCCAGCGCGTGTCGACCGCGGCGTCCTTGTTGGTCCGGTAGATGATGCGCATCGGCTCCGAGCCGATGAAGGTGTGTGTGTTGATGAAGGCGTCCGACATCTTGTCGTGGCAACGCATGATCAGGGCCGCGCCGCCATCGCTCGACTCGAGCACCGCCGCCATTTGCGGGGCATCGTCTACCGGCGACTTCGACTCGGTGATCTTCCAGTCCTGATCCTGGGTGTTGGTCGCGTTCTTCGGCGCTGTCGATGCCGGCGCCGCCTTAAGCGAATCCTCCACCAGCTTGTCAAAGCATTGCAGGCGCTGGGCGTCGTCCTTGAGCTGGGTGCAGATCACCAGCAATCCGAGATTCAATGGAGCCTGTGCAGATGCCGGCACCGCAAACAGCGGCAGCGTCACCAACAGCAACCGGAAAAACGTTGTCATGCCCTCGCCCCACAGCAGCCGCATGATGACTTTAGCACAATCGGACAGCCCATTCCGGCGGACTGACGCAAACGTTAACGCTCATGTCTCCCATTCCGGCGCCACGAGGCCGGTAACGCCTTCAAATGCGCCGTCGACGAGCTCCGCAACGAGCAAGCGATGGGGATCAACAGGTCCGGGCAATTTGACGCGGCCTTTCGGGGCACGCTTGAAGCCGGCTCGCGCGTAGTACGGCTCATCGCCAACCAACAGCACCAGGCGGTGCCCTGCCCGCTTCGCTTCGGCCATCGATCGCTCCATGAGGCGCAGTCCGATGCCCCGGTCGCGGAACGGCGGCTCGACCGTCAGAGGACCGAGCAGAAGGGCCTTGGCCTGGCCGATGCGGACTTGCGACAGCCGCACCGAGCCGACGAGCAAGGTGCCGATGCGCGCCGTGAAAGACAGCGGAAGACTGTGGGCCGCGCCTTCACGAATGCGGTAGGCGGTCTTGGCGTAACGCCCCGGTCCGAACGTGCGTTCGTGCAGGCGCTCGATTTCCGCACCGTCGTCGGCGGTTTCCGGCAAAATGGTCAGGGAAAGGTCGTTCATAGCTCGTACCGTGCCGACCGCTTAACACCCATGCCGGATCGGGTCTACCGGCCCGGGGCCAAAGAATACATTTGCGGTTATCGGGCTCGAACGGAAGCGGAGGCCGCCTTGGGATTTTTCGTCGACGGTGTCTGGCAGGAAGACGGGGCTCGCACCGATGCGGGCGGGGCCTTTCAGCGTCCGACGACGAAATTCCGCAATCACGTGACTCCCGACGGCAACCCCGGCCCGGGCGGCGACGGCGGGTTCGTGGCCGAGCCCGGCCGCTATCATCTCTATGTCTCCAACGCCTGCCCGTGGGCGCATCGCACCGTGATCTTCCGCAAGCTCAAGAAGCTCGAGAACGTCATCTCGCTCTCGGTGGTCTCACCCGATCTCGGCAGCGAGGGCTGGACCTTCGACCGCAACGCCGGGTCCACCGGCGACGTCGTGAACCACGCCGCAAAGCTCGCCGACATCTACCTGATGGCCGACCGCCGCTACTCGGGGCGCGTGTCGGTGCCGGTGCTCTGGGACAAGCAGCGGCGCACCATCGTCAACAATGAATCCGCCGAGATCATCCGGATGCTCAACTCGGCGTTCGATGCCTTCACCAACGATCGCACCGATTACTGCCCGATTGCGCACCGCGACGAGATCGACAGTCTCAATGCGCGGGTCTTTGCGACGGTGAACAACGGCGTCTACCGTTGCGGCTTCGCCTCGACCCAGCGAGCCTACAACGATGCATTTCGCGAGTTGTTTGCAACACTTGACGACCTCGAGGCGCGGCTGGCGACCTCGCGCTATCTCGTCGGCAGCGCGATCACCGAGGCAGACTGGCGGCTATTCACCACGCTCGTGCGCTTCGATGCGGTCTATTACGTGCACTTCAAGTGCAACCTGCGCCGCATCGAGGATTATCCGAATCTGTCGAATTACCTGCGCGACCTCTATCAGGTTCCCGGCGTCGCCGAGACCGTCATGATCGACGAGATCAAGCGCCACTATTACGGCAGCCACCGCCACATCAATCCGCGCGGCATCGTTCCGCTCGGACCCGCGCTCGACTTCTCACGCCCGCACGATCGAGGCCGATTTTCCTGAACACCTCACCAGCGTGGCGCGACGGGCGCGCCCATCAGCGCTTCAGCGATGCGCGCCCGCGTTCCCGCAGTGGTATCGCCGGGCATGGCGTCGATCGCGAAAAAGCCGTGTGCGACAATCTCGTGATTGGGACGCGGTGGTGCAGGCTGCGTGAAGGCGCGTACCACGAACATGGCGACATGGTCGCGATCGGAAACGTTCGGATGAAAGAACAAGCCGCGAAATTCCGGCGGAGCCGTGAGCTCGATGTTGCCCTCCTCCTTGAGCTCGCGCGCGAGCGCGTCGAGGACGGTTTCGCCCGGCTCGACACCGCCGCCCGGCAGGTGCCAGCCGTTGACATAAGAGTGCTTGATCAGAAAGACGCGGCCGTCACCGTCGACCACAATCGCGCGCACCCCAAGCGTGAGGCCGCGCGAGAAGCGCCAATAGAAATGGAACACCCGCCGGAGCATCGGCTCAAAGGCCTGACGGATGGTGTTCAGAACCAAGATTACCCTCTTTAGAATTATTCCAAACAAGTTATGGTAGGCTGCGGACCCACCCGACGACGGCGTAGTGACGGACTGACCAGGCGGCCATGCGGCGATTTTCCGATCTTACCGAGCAGCAGATTCTGGCGCTCGCCATTTCCAACGAGGAAGACGACAACCGTATCTATCACGGCTTTGCGGAAGGTCTGCGCGAACGGTATCCGAACTCGGCCAAGGTGTTCGAAGAGATGGCAGCCGAAGAAAGCCGCCACCGCACCATGCTGTTCGACCTCTACCGGCAAAAGTTCGGCGAGTACCTGCCGCTGATCCGCCGCCAGGACGTAAAGGGCTTCATCAAGCACAAGCCGATCTGGCTGATGCGTCCCCTCGGGCTCGAGGAAGTGCGCAAATATGCCGCCACGATGGAGTACGAGGCGGAGCGCTTCTATCGCCGCGCAGCGGAAACGACGCGCGATGCGTCGATCCGCAAACTGCTCCTGGAGCTTGCTGACATCGAGGCTGGCCACGAGACCCTCGCCGGGAAGCTCGGCGAGAAGATCCTGACGCCCGACAAGCGCGCCGCCGAAGACGAGACCGAGCGCCGCATGTTTGTGCTGCAGTATGTGCAGCCGGGCCTCGCCGGGCTGATGGACGGTTCGGTGTCGACGCTCGCGCCGCTGTTTGCGGCGGCGTTTGCGACTCACAACACCTGGGAGACATTTCTCGTCGGCCTCGCGGCGTCGGTGGGCGCCGGCATTTCCATGGGCTTTGCCGAAGCGCTCTCTGACGACGGCTCGCTGACGGGACGCGGCACACCATGGCTGCGCGGAATGGTATGCGGCCTGATGACAACGGTCGGCGGAATCGGCCACACCCTGCCCTATCTTATTCCACAATTTTTCCTCGCCACCGCCGTCGCCGTTGCTGTCGTGGTGGTCGAGCTTGTCGTGATCTCGTACATCCGAACCCGCTACATGGACACGCCTTTCCTGCACGCGGCATTCCAGGTAATGGTCGGCGGCGCGCTCGTATTTCTGGCCGGCATTCTGATCGGCAGCTCCTAGCGGCGGCGTTAAGGCTGCTTTGCAGGGGCCATCGACGCGGGTGGCACAATGCTCGCCGAGGCGCTATGAGTGACCGCATGTTCGTGCTTGCCCACATCACCGACCCGCATCTCGCTCCCCTTCCCGCTCCGCGCTGTTCCGAGCTCCGCTCCAAGCGGCTCGGTGGATTCATCAACTGGCAGCGCAAGCGCCGCGACATCCATCTGCTCGAAACGCTCGAGCAGACGGCGGCCGAGGTGAAGCGGCAGCGCGCCGACCACATCGCGGTCACCGGCGATCTCGTCAATCTGTCGCTCCCGGAGGAATTCCCGGCCGCACGCACGTGGCTGAACAATCTCGGCCCGGCACGCGACGTGACTTTTGTTCCCGGCAATCACGACGCCTATGTGCGCCGCATGGAAGACGCAGCCGCGCGCCACTGGGCGGACTACATGCTGGGTGACGGCGAGCAGGCCGTGACCTTCCCGTTCGTGCGCCGGCGCGGTCCGGTGGCGATTGTAGGCGTGTCGAGCGCGGTTGCGGCGCCGTGGTTCCGCGCGACTGGACGAGTTGGCAATGATCAGATCGGCCGCCTGCGCGAACTACTGCCGAAGCTCGGGGCCGAAGGCTTGTTCCGCATCGTCGCAATCCATCATCCGCCGGAGAGCGAGCCCGGGCGCAAGTCCGAGCGCCTGCTCGACGGCGCGCCGTTCCTCTCGGTGATCAGCGAGGCCGGCGCCGAACTCATCATCCACGGCCACGAGCATATCCATTCCACGGCGTGGTTCGACGCCACCGGCCGGCGCGTTCCCGCGATCGGCGTGCCCTCGGCGTCCGCCGCAGCGGGCGGCCACTGGCAATCCGCGGGCTACAATCTCTATCGGATCGAAGGCGGCCCCGGCGCGTGGCACTGCGAAGTATCCTCGCGCGCGCTCGCCGGCGACGGCAAATGGGCGGATGTCGGACGCCGCCGGCTCACGCGCCGCAGCGCGCAGGCTGCCGCAGCGCTATAAATGCCCCGCGGCAAACCACGCCGCGACGAATACCGCCGCAACGCCCAGCACCACGCCGAGCAGGAAGTGACGCGTGCCGCGCCACGACTTCGTCTTGCGCGACGACACGCGGACCTTCGGCGTCGACTCATCGGCGGCGAGTGCGCGCTCGCGCTCGATCATGCGGCGCGCGACATAGCGCGTGATCTCGCGCACCATTTCATCGAGCGCTGCGGTCTCGGCGATGACGCGCGGACCATGCCGCGTGTCCTGGATGAAGCGATAGACGCGGCGCTCGCGATCCATCTGCACATGCGCGAGCATGTCGATCCACAGCCGCGGCGTGTCGCCGCGTGAAATCCCGCGATCGAACAGATCGACCGTCTCCGGGATCTCCGCAAACAGCGGCTCGACCGCTTCGTTGAGCAGCTCGAGCCGGGCAATTTGCGCGTCCTTGAGGTCGACCACGACTCCCGTCCGCTCGGCTGTTTCGAGACGCGCTTCCCGCAGCGCTTCGACCAAGCGCAGCGGCTGCGTCTTCGGCATCTCTGCCTTTGGCTTGTCCATGTTACCCGTCCCCGTCAGTTTCCAGCAAAAATGGCCCCTGCCGCCGGGACGGGCAAGACGAAGCCGTTTGAATGGTTTAAACGCCGGTCCGGGGAATGATCCCGTAGGGCCGGGCCCAGCCGAGACCATCCTCGGTGCGCCCGCGCGGCTTGTATTCGGCCGAAACCCAGCCCGCATAGCCCAGCCGGTCCACGGCCGCGAGCACGGCCGGATAGTTAACCTCGCCCTCGTCGGGTTCCGCGCGCGACGGCACCGCCGCGATCTGCACATGCCCGATCCACGGCAGGTGGTGTTCGAAGCGGCGCAGGATGTCTCCGGCCACGATCTGCTGATGGTAAAAGTCGAACTGCATCCGCACGTTGGGATGACCGACGCGATCGATGATGTCGGCCGCCTGCTCGGCCCGCGTCAGGAAATAGTTAGGCCGGTCGCGCGGATTGATCGGCTCGATCAGGATGGTGAGCCCCTTGGCAGCTGCCCGCTCGGCCGCACGCTGAAGGTTTGCCACGAACACCTTCTCGGCCGCCGGCCGCTGCTCGGGCGGCACGAACCCGCACATGCAATGGACGGCCGTCCCGCCCACCGCGGCGGCGTAATCCACCGACTGCTTGACCTGGGCGGCGAAGTCCTGTTCCCGCCCCGGCACCGCGGCGAGGCCGGACTCGCCCTGCCGGCCGGGTGCGGTGTTGATCCCAAGCATGCTGAGGCCATGCCGATCGAGCTCGAAACGGACCGCGGAAGCCGCTTCGGCATAGGGAAACTGCAGCTCCACGGCCTTGAACCCGGCGGCCGCGGCCGCGCCGAAGCGCTCCAGCACCGGGCGGTCGGCGAACATCATTCCGAGGTTGGCGGCGATGCGGGGCATGGGACGATTGGTTCTACACGGCCCGCACTGGGGCTTGCCAGTGGATGGGCCGTTGCCCATATGGAAACCCAACAATTTCGTGGGACCGATTCAGATTGACTGGGTAGAGGCTGGTTGCTTTCATGCCCCTGCCCGGCTGCCAAAAGACCCTCCTTGGATGGGCGGCACCGGTCCCGAGGAAACGCAACCAAGACCCAACTGCCGACAGCACCAATGAACGCGCAACAGCTTCTGCAGGAAATCGCCGAGTATTGTCGCCGCACGGGCCTTGCCGAATCCACATTCGGCCGCCGCGCGGTGAACGATGGCAAGCTTGCCAACAGGCTGCGCAACGGCGGGCGCATCACAACCGAGACGCTTGACCGTATTCGTGCGTTCATGGACGCTGACCGCGCCCCCACCAGCACGGCGGACTCCGCCGCCCTTACGCATCGCGAAGAGTTCATCCCAATGCCGGCCAAAACAATGAGTGCGGCCGTCGGTGTCAAAGCCGGCGAACCCGACCCGCAGCGCAATTTCCGTTTCTTCGACAACCGCCAGAAGTATCTCCTGTTCGTGAACACCTGCAGCGAAAAGTTGGTGGTCGCCAACCGTATCTCGCAGGAGCTTCCGAACATCCATCCGCGTCCGCCCGCGCTGCGCGTCTTCGACGCCGGCGTCGGCGACGGCAGCGTGCTCTCGCGCGTGATGCGCGCGATGCACGATCGCTATCCGACCACGCCGTTCTACGTCGTCGGCAAGGAGATCAGCCTCGAGGACGTGCGGCTCACGCTGCAGAAGCTCGCTGACCGCTTCCACGAGCATCCCGCGACTACGGTTGTGCTCACCAACCTGAATTACGCCGACGCGCCGTGGCTCGCCGTCAAATCGATGAGCGCCGCCTCGAGCATGATCTGGCACGAGCTGCGTCTGCAGGGAAACAACGCCTACCGCTTCGACCAGCAGATCTCCGAGCTCGAGCCGTTCCTCGGCGACGCCTGGAAGGCAGGCGTCAACCCGAAGACCGGCAATCCGATGTACGAGCGCCCGGTCGTGCTCGTGATCTATCGCGAGGACCACAAGTTCCTGCTCGAACCGATGCTGCCGCGTCCCGGCGGCACCATGGCCGGCTACGACCTCGTCATCGCGTCGCAGCCCTATCGCGCGCGCGCCTCGCTCGACTTCAAGGTCAAGCGCGTGGTCGCGCCGCTGGCGCGGGCGCTTGGTCCCGGCGGCCGCATGATCGGCATCCACTCGCACGGGCACGATCCGGGTCACGAGATCGTCCAGAAGGTCTGGCCGAACGACAATCCGTTCATCCATGACCGCCACCAGATCCTCAAGGCGGTGAAGCAGGAACTCGGGCCGAGCGGCCGCGAACTCAACTTCAACGTCTACGCCGACAATCGTGCGCTGTTCCGTTACGACATGCACACGCTGCCGTCGGAAGTCGAAGGCTCGATCGGTACCTCGACGGCCTTTGCCGCGTGGAACGCCGCCGTTTACGTCTCGCAGGTCGAGGACGAACGTCTCGCCGAAGCCGTCACGACGGGCCGCTATCTCGACGCCACCCGCGAAGTGCTGCGCAAGCACGGCGGATTGTGGTTCTGGGACGAATCGTTCGTTATATCGCGCCGCCGGGACTAAAAAACTTCCAGAGGGACGACACCGGCTATGACGTCTTCCGACGCCGCGCCTGCTTCGCGGCCTGATAAGCTCGATTCCGCCGCACTTTGCGCGGCGTTTGCGGGCGATGCATCTTTTGAGACGACCAAGCTGACCGCCGACGAGATCGCGCAGGTCAAGAGCGTCACGCCGCGCGGCACGTTGATCTACGTCGCGCAGATCCCGTCGAAGCCGATGGTCGATCAGCTCGAGACCGCCAAGGGCCTGCATGCCGCCGGTTTCGATCCGGTGCCGCATCTTGCCGCGCGCAACTTCGAGTCCGCCGCCGCGATGGAAGAGCATCTCAAGCGGCTGGTCGGCGAAGCCGGCGTGCGCCGCGCGCTGGTGATCGCCGGCGACCGCACGGACGCTGCGGGGCCCCTGCCCGATGCCCTGTCGATCATCAAGACCGGCGTCCTGCAAAAGCACGGCCTGGTCGAGATCGGCATCTCGGGCTATCCCGACGGTCACCCGCGCATTCCGGATGCCCAGCTCGAGCAGGCAATGGTGGACAAACTCGCGGCCGCCAAGGACGCCGGACTGCCGGTGCGCATCGTCACCCAGTTCACGATGTCCACCGACCCCGTCCTCGACCTGATCGCGCGGCTGCGCCAGCGCGGCATCACCAACCTGGTCAGCATCGGGCTCGCCGGCCCGACCAGCATGACAACGCTGCTCAAGTTCGCCCGCGTCTGCGGCGTGAAGGCCTCGACCTCGGGCCTCGTGCGCAACATCGGGCTCGTCAAGAACCTGATCGGCGCCTCGACCGCCGACCCGATCGTCCGCGCCATCGCCGAACGCCGGCATGAGCTCGGCGACATCAACCCGCACTTCTTCTCGTTTGGCGGGCTGCCGGCGACCGCGCGCTGGGTGACGGCGGTTGCCGCCGGCCGCATCAACCTCACGGCCGAAGGCTTCGAGGTCGCGAAGTAGCGGCCCGCCCTCACAGCCCGCACGGCGCGGTGTCGTCGAGCGCGAAGCCGAGTTGCTTGGCCTTGGCGATATCTGTCCGACCGCCACGCTTGTCGCCAAGATCAAGGAACTTCAGGCAGCCGCGCCCCCACATGAACTCGCCCACGTTGGGCGCCAGCCGAATCGCCGCCTCCATATCGCCCAAGGCGCGGCGCAGATCCTTGTTGAATTGGAATTTGACGCCACGCTCGTAATAGAGCCTGGCCAGATCCTCACCGGCAAATTGCTTGGATTCAATGAGGCGTGTGCAGTTCGCAATACCCTTTGGATCGGTACCACCGACACAGTCATCCATAGGCCCGCGCGTGGACGGCGTGGACGTCGGCGCCGTTGCGGTTTGCGGAAGCGTAGCCCAAGACGGTTGTTGTGGAGCGGTCGTTTGCGGCGTCACCGTTGCAGGCAGTGCCGATGCCGCGGGTGCGCTTTCCCGCAATCGCTTCAAGGCAGCGACCGCCACCGTGTCCTGCGGATCGAGCCGAACAAGCTCGCTGTAGTCTGCGATGGCGCGGTCACGGGCCCCCGTGCGCTCGTAGGCAAGAGCCCGGTTGTGATAGGCGTCTGCCAATTTCGGATCGAGCTGGATCGCGTCGTTGTAATCCGCGATCGCACGATCGTACTCGCCCTTTTGCGAATAGACTTCGCCGCGATTGGAAAAGGCGGCAGCGTCTCGCGGGTTAAGCTTGATCGCTTCACCGTAGTCGGTGATGGCGCGGTCATAGTCTTTCTTGTTGGTGTAACTGTACGCCCGGCTAAAGAACGCCATCGCGTCTTTCGGATTGATCCGGATCGCCTCGCTGTATTCGGCAATGGCGCGATCGTGCTGGCCTCGCGCCGACAACGCGTCGCCGCGATTCCTTGGCACGTCAGCGCTCTGGGTGGGCGCTGCAACCGCGGACTGCGGGGAGGACCTTGGCGGCAGACTGACCATGATCTTGTCGAGCTGGACGCGATAACGCACCGCCTGGACGTCAAGATCGGCATTTGCATCACGTGCGGCGGCGAGATCGGCGTTGCCGCCCGCGGTGTCGCCGTTCGCCAATTTCGCGATGCCACGGCCAAACAGGATGTCGCCGTCTTTGGGATCGATGCGAATTGCCGCGTCGTAGTCGTCGAGCGCTTCCTTGACCCGACCCATCTTCAGATAGGCAAAGGCGCGGCTGTCGAGCCAGTTGGCGTTCTCCGGCTTCATCTTGACCGCTTCATTGCAATCGGCCAGCGCGGCGTCGTACTGGCCGGCACTGGCGCGCGCCTCGCAACGATTGGCCAAGCTGATCGGATAGGTCGGCGCCAAACGGAAGGCTTCGCTGTAGTCGGCAATTGCGCGCTCGTAGTCGCCCTTCAGGCGGTAGACCCAGCCGCGATCGATGAACGGCCACATCCAATTTGGGTCGAGCTTGATGCCCTCGTCATAATCTTGAAGGGCGCGGTCGTAATCTTTCTTCGACGAGTAGCTGTCGCCGCGATGAACGAAGGCCGCTGCGCGCTTGGGATCAAGCTTGATCGCCTCGTTGTAGTCCGCGATGGCAAGATCGTAATTCTTCTTCGCGGCATAGACGATCCCGCGATCGGTGTAGACGTCCGCGCGCTTGAGATCGAGCCGGATCGCTTCGCTGAGGTCCGCGATCGCGCGATCCCACTCGCGCTTGTCTTTGTAAAAGGTGCCGCGGTTTCGAAACGCCAGCGCGTTTTTCGGATCGCTCCGGATTGCGTCATTGTAATCGGCGAGCGCGCGATCGTTGTCGCCCTTGCGGGCGTAGAGAAGGCCGCGGTTGTTGTATGCTGCTGAATAGTTCGGATCGAGCTTGATCGCTTCGTCGTTGTCCGCGATGCCGCGGTCATTTTCTCCCTTGCGCGCGTAAACAAGGCCGCGGTCGTAAATAAACGTCGCGTTCTTCGGATCGAGCTTGATGGCCTCGTTCAAATCCGGGAGGGCCCGGTCCAACTCGTTTTTGCGGGCGTAGAAGATCGCGCGATCGTAAAAGGCCTTGGCCGCCTTTGGATCGAGCCGGATCGCCTCGCTGTAGTCGGCAATGGCGCGATCATAATCCCCTTTATTTTCATACGCGGCCCCGCGGTTGTGGAACGCGGGGGCGTGACTCGGATCGCGCTTGATGGCTTCGTTGCAGTCGGCGATCGCGCGGTCAAATTCGCCTTTGCGAAGGTAGGCGACGGCACGGCTGCTGAAGACCGAGGGTTCGTTGTTTCCGAGCCGGACTGCTTCGTCGAAGTCGGCAATGGCGCGATCATAATCCCCTTTATCTTCATACGCGACCCCGCGGTTGTGGAACGCGAGGGCGTAACTCGGATCACGCTTGATGGCTTCGTTGCTGTCGGCGATCGCGCGGTCAAATTCGCCTTTGCGGAGGTAGGCGACGGCACGGCCGCTGAAGACCGGGGGTTCGTTGTTTCCGAGCCGGACTGCTTCGTCGAAGTCGGCAATGGCGCGGTCGTAGTCACGCTTCCTGAGCCAGGCGAGGCCGCGGCTGAAATAGCTGCCAGCGTTCTTTGTCTCGAGTCTGACCGCCTCGCTGTAATCCGCGATGGTGCGGTCATCGTCTTGCTTTCGCTCCCACGTGAGTGCCCGGTTGCGGAAGTACATCGCGTTATTCGGGTCGAGCTTGATCGCCTCGTTGTAGTCGGCGATCGCGCGGTCGTAATCCTTCTTTGCAAACCAGGCGTTGGCACGTCCGTTGTAGGCTGCGACGAGTCTCGGATTGACCCTGATCGCATCGTTGAAGTCAGCGATGGCGCGGTCGTTATCGCCGCCCTTCTCGAGCCGAGCCGAGCCGCGGCCTCGATACCAGCTCCCGCGCTCCTTGGCTGCGCCTTCGAGCGGGTCGATGCGGAGCGCATCTGTGAAATCGGCAATAGCGCGATCGTAGTCTTTCTTGGTGAGCCAAGTATTGCCGCGCATAGCGTACACGGCCGCGAGATCTTTCCCCTTGAAGCCGCCAAGCCGGATGACGGCCGTACAGGCGTCGATCTGACGATCCCCCGTGGCGCCCTGCTCGCCCCAGCACCAATCGAGTTGTCGTTGCTTCTCTTGCCTGGATTGTGCAAAGGCCGGTGAGGTCACAAGCACAATGGCGCCAACAAGGCCGAAGATCGCCTGAACCAGTGTTTGCATTCCCACCCCCCGTGGACAGCCTGAGCCGCCCCATTCTAAGCGAGGGCCCCGCCGGCCGGAAAGGGATCCATAAAATTGCACTCTGCGACGCTACGCAGGATTTGACAGGAATGACTGGCCGGGCGCCGCCCGCGCGCAAAAGCGAGCGCGTGCTTTTATCCACATGGATTGTGCGGATAACCTGAAGCGGGCGCCCGCACGCGGCGGACGCCCGATTTTTTATTGAATGCCGGCCAGCTTCTTGCCTTCCGGCGTCAGTGCCACGATGGTCAGCCCGGTGTTGGCGCGATCGACGACATAGACATAGCCGCGATCGTCACTTTCCACATTGTTGCTCTGGATCGCGACCTTGCAGCGATCCTTGCCATCCACCTTGATGCAACGCTTGTCGGTCGCCTTCGTGATGGCCGGGATGAAGTAGCCGATCTCCTTCGGGCGATAGGGGTCACGCACGTCGACCGCGCGAACGCCCGCGTTGAAATAGGTGATGAAGGCGACTTTCTTGAAGAACACCGGCGCCGTGCTCTCGTTCGACGAATGCGCCCCGAAGCGGCCTCCGCGCGAGCAGAAATTTCCGTCCTTCTCGGGCACCATATAGTTGGAGACGACCATCGGCTTCGTCTCGATCGTGATGTCGGCGAAGAACACCATCTGCCGGGATTCCTGCTCCTGGCATTCGTTGACCAGGCTTTCGTCTACAACCATCAGGAAGTCGCGGGTGTTGCCGTTCTTGTCGTTGGCGAACTCCGGAAGCTGCATCTTCAGCATCGGGAACACGGTGTGTGCGCCATTGAGCGGCGTCATCTCGAGGCGGCCGACTTCGGGATAGCGCAGGTTTTCGGGCGTCGGCTCCTTCGGACCCTCCAGCAACTTCTTGCGGTCGAGGATCTGAATGATGCCGCCCTTGTTGGTTCCATAGCCGAGGTAGACGCGATTGCCCTGCACGCCGGTCGATATGCCGCCATGCAACTCGGTCGGCACCGTGCCGGTCGATCCGGGTTCCTGCCCCGGCAGGCCGAAGTCGCGGATGTGCACGGGCTTGGCCGGATCGCTGAGGTCATAGACCTGGGTCATGCGGCGCACGCGCCAGCCTTCGACGCCCGACACCAGAAAGGCAATACCGGTGTCGCACTCCCAGTAGTTCTTGTGGGTGTCTTTGCCGGCCTCGATGCGTGAGACGATCGAAGGATTGGCCGGGTCGGTGACGTCCCAGATTTCGTGGGCTTTGCCGCCAAACACGCGCAGCAGATAGAACTTATTCTTGTCGCCCTTGGGCAGGCTGGCGCCGGGGCACACGCGCACCATCTGGCCGCCGCCGTCCTCGTAATTCCCCTCGAGGCCGGGGATGTGCTTGAGATACTTCGGCTTCGCGGGGTCGGTGACGTCCACGATCGAGGTGCCGTTGAACTCGGCCTGCCCGGTCAGCGAATTCATCGGCTTAGGCACGTCGGGCGTGCCGCCATGGTGGCCGATATAGGCGATGTAGCGGTCGCCCTGCTTCTGCACCGTCGGCTGATAGGCGCTGCGGCCTTGCAGATCGTTATAGCCGATAAGCCGCATGTTCTTGGCTTCGGGCGCTGCGCCGACCCGTTGCTGCTGCGCCGTGGCCGGCGCCGCCGCGATGACGGCCGCAATCACCATTCCCAACGAACATGCTGCCCGCTGCATCGTATTCCTCCCTGGATGTCCCGTCGTTTCGCGGGTCCGCCGTTGTTTGAAAATGCTAGCACTGCGCGGAAGCGATTGCGAAGGGGGGACGAGCGCGATCAGCAATGCAAACGCGCCGCGTCCGGGACGCGGCGCGCTGCAAAGAAACCGGAAGATCGAGGAAGCTAGACTTCTTCGCGCCAGATCCCGAGCGCCTCCTGCATCGGGCGATCGGAAATCGAGAACAGCACGCTCTCCTTCTCCGCGATGTGGTTGTAGCGCATCCAAGGCGGCGCCACGAAGATGTCGTTGCGCGTCCACTCGAACGTCTCGTCGCCGACTTTGGTGCGGCCGCCGCCCTCGACGCACACGAAGATGGTGCCTTCGGTCGAGCGATACGGCGCGCCCTTGAAACCCGCCGGCAGCAGCGCGAGATGCGCACCCATGGTCGGAAGCGCCCAGCCGCCGTTGACCGGATTGACGTAGCGCACGCGCGCGCCGTGATGCTTGTCGATGTCGCCCGACTTCTTCAGGCGTTCGAGGATCGGGCGGGTGCGGGCATAGGTGTAGTTGATCACCGGCGAGCGCTTGAGCTCGACCGGCGCGCCGTCCGGCAGCACGCCCGAACCGAAGCGCTCGAGCGAGTCGCCTTCTTCGCGCGAGATGTTCTGCATCTCCTCGTCGAAGTGCGCCGCGAACGACGCTTCGAAGTGGTTCACTGTCGGCACGTCGAGCACGTCGAGCCACAGCATCGGCTTCTTCGACGGGTTGCCGTGATCATGCGGCGACCAGTTCGGCGTCAGGATGAAATCGCCGGGCGACATGTTGGCCTTCTCGCCCTCGACCGCGGTGTAGGCGCCCTCGCCGTCGAGCACGAGACGGATTGCCGAAGCGGAATGGCGATGCGCACCCGCGACCTCGCCCGGCAGGATCATCTGCACGCCGGCGAACAGCGAATTGGTGATGCGGGTCTGGCCATGCAGCGCCGGGTTCTCGAGCACCAGCACGCGGCGTTCGGCCTCCTCGGTCGAGATCACGTCACCGGCCTCGGCCATCAGCTTCTGCAGGTCCGCGAACTTCCAGATCGCCGGCTTGCAGCGGCTCTTCGGCTCCTTGGTGACGATGTCCTTGAGCACCTCCCACAGGGGGGCGAGGTCGTATTTTTCGATCTTGTCGTAGTAAGCCTGCCGCACCGACTTCACGTTGTGCTTGGCGTCAGGAGCTTGAGGGGCGGCCGTGACAGCCATCATTTCCTCCATGGAATCTGTAAAAGGCGCTGTTGCCCTCAATATAGGGCAATTTCGCCCTGCTCGATATGCCCTGCTAGGTATTGTTGGTTCCCCCGTCCACGGCCAGGACTTGCCCAGTCATGAAGTCGCTGTCGCTGGAACACAGGAAAATCAGCGTTCCCAGCAGGTCCTCGGGGTGCTCGTCGCGCTTGATGGCGCGGCGCGCCACCGCGCCGGCGCGCGACTTCTCGACATGGACCGTGTTGGTCATGCCGGTGTCGGACAGGGTGTAGCCCGGCGCCAGCGTGTTGACGCAGATGCCATGGTCACCGAGCTCGCGGCTCACCGCGCGGGTGAAGGCCGTCACCGCGCCCTTCGAGGTGACGTAGTGCGAGAACTCGGGAATGCCGCGCGCAACCGTCCCCGAACCGATGTTGACGATCTTGCCGGACTTGCGCCCGATCATGTGCGGCGCGACGTGCTTCACCATCAGGAATGGCCCGCGGATGTTGACCGCCATCACCTTGTCCCACAGATCGACGTCGATGTCGGTCACGCTCAGCGTCGGCAGCGGCGCGTAGATCGCGGCATTGTTGATCAGCACGTCGATCTTGCCGAAGCGCTCGATGGTCTTGTCGACGAGCGCTTTACACTGCTTTTCGTCGCTGACGTCGAACTTGAAGCTGGTGACGGAATTCGAGCCATGCTTGGCCGCGATCTCGGCGGCGACCTGACTGCCGTCGACGATGTCGGCGATCATCACCTGCGCCCCCTCGCCTGCCAGCGCATGCGAATAGTGGCGGCCGATGCCGACCGCTCCGCCCGTCACGATGGCCGTCTTGCCTGCGAGTCTTGTCATGAAGGCTTTCCTCGGATTTGTCCGAGGGACTTTAGCAAGGCCACAGCGTCATTGCGAGGAGGCCGTCAGACCGACGAAGCAATCCAGACTGAACCTCCAACCGGAAGGAAATTCAGACTGGATTGCTTCGTCGCTTCGCTCCTCGCAATGACGGCTACGCCGTCACCTTGCGGATGAACTTCTCGAAGCCGGCGAGCTGCTGCTTGATGAAATCGATCGTGGGCTGATCCTTCAGTTCGAGCTTGTCGTCGAACTTGGTCTGCGCACTGCCGATGAAGATCTCGGGACGGGCGAACACCAGCGCCTCGAGGAACACCATCACCTGACGCCACTGATACTGCACCCGGCTGCCGCCGAGCGGTCCGCCCGAGGCGGACTGGATGGCCACCGGCTTGTCCTTGAACGGCTGGTTCTTGGTGCGCGAGACCCAGTCGACGGCGTTCTTCAGGCCGCCGGGAAGGCCGTAGTTGTATTCGGGCGAAACGATAATGATACCGTCGGCGGCGCGCACCGCGTCGGACAATGCCTGCACCGGTGCCGGGCACCCGGTCGAAGCCTCGTCATCGGCATTGTAGACCGGGAACTTGTCCCAGGGCGGCGCGGCCGTGATCTTCATGTCCGCCGGCGC
>Ga0105245_10001239_pt1 | contig 23021 bp, 37 predicted proteins | sample KBSM54metaG_FD_81523 | JGI IMG/M metagenome (GOLD analysis project Ga0105245, IMG submission 81523) | Miscanthus rhizosphere microbial communities from Kellogg Biological Station, Michigan, USA - KBS M5-4 metaG | ecosystem: Host-associated > Plants > Roots > Rhizosphere > Soil | place...
AGCTCCTCGCCCGCGTCGCGCTCGACATCCCCCCTCCGATATTCGAGCTCGCATTTGCCGCGCTTCGGCGAGATCTTGCCCTCGCTGTCCCCGTATAGGTTCGTGGGGATCCCTCAGAACGCCAAGTTAGCCAGCTACCCAAGTGCCGCTACAACTGCACTGCCTTGGCCGCGAACGGACTGTGCTTCGGTTTGGACCGGCATTTCGCATTACGGTGAATTTGCCTTCGCGGCGATGCGGCGAACTCGCATTGGGAATTGCAAGTCGGTCTGCGCCCGTTCGGCCATTCCTTCGAGAGGAGCGACTAGTTCGGGGGACCGGGCAGCAGCGAGAGGAATATGCATGAGCGACGTTGGCTTCCCGGAGGTTGTGTCGAGACCAATCCAGCCGGTATTGGCCAGATAGAACTCGCACCAAGCGTGCAACGCAAGCGAGTCATTCTTCACATCAGAATCAGGTTGAGCCAAATTGACAAGATATCCCGAGACGAAGCGCGCAGCGATGCCGGCCTGCCGGAGCGTTTGGACCAGCAGCCAAGCAGAATCTCTACAGGCACCACTCCGGAGCTTGAGGGTCTCCAAGGGTGATTGAACTCCCGGATCCAAACGCTCGGCATACCGTACATCACGCGCGATCGCCCGGTTGAGGCTGAGGGCGAACTCAAGCACTGACGGACCGGACTTGGCCGCCGCGAGAATGTACCGCTCAAGTTCACGCTCGGGAGGGCTCGTCGTGAGATACTGGCTCAGCTTCGCTCGCGTCGCATCTGGGTATGAGTAGGGCAGCGGTCCAAGTGGTTCTGACGCCCTGGGGAGCGCGCGATCGTCTTCCCGCACATCGGCGACCAAGTGGACGCTGATTGAAAACCTCGAAACCCGGTTTGGGATCGTGACTCGTGCGATGGTGTTTCCGAAGTCGTCTTGCTGCCACCGCAAGGAGTGCTCTTCTGGTTCGACCGATACGGAGTATCCAGCCGTGGGCACCGCATCGCCTAGAAATGGATGCAGCCGGAGGATCTGCTCCCCGAGTCGGATGGCATGATCGTAGTTGTAGATTATCTCGTGAGTCAGCTCGACCCGAACTTCTCCCGGTTTAGGTTCCTGTGTGAACTCGGTGCGCGGTTCGCGCAACGCCTGCGGAACGGAAGGCGGATGCTTGCCGTCGTCAGTTGGGCGCGAGTGCTCACCGGAGCAGCCAGCCGCGAAGGAGATCAGGACCAGCGCCAGATTGAGGTATGAAGCGCGAATTGACGGGGACACGTGTTCAGGGTGCGCTCGGCGGAACTGGAGGCCTGGGTAACGTATCACGGCTTCAGCGGCGAGTGCCGAGCGGAGCGAGCTCCGCACAGTGCGTCAACCCGGATATGTCCAACCGCCGTCTCCGACCAGGCCCACTCGAGGACGAGCGCGCCGTCAATGTGAGAAGGGCGCGTCATTGGGTCAGCCTTACCTCTGCGCACTTGAAGACAAGCGAATAGCCCCCACCAAGATCGATGGCTTCCAAATCGTCGGAAGTATGGACACCGACCCGCATCGCTGAGCGGAAGACGTGTTCGCCGGCTCTGGCCGCGGAAATGAACACACGACATGCCGGGCGTTCGAACGCGTGAGTGACCTGAAAGGTGTGCTCGGCGCCCTCGAATGTCTGTAAGTTTTCGTCGGAGATGCACCTGATGGCACCGCGGCAGAGCAACTCGTCGCCTCGAAAGAAGGCCATTTCAATATCGAGAGACTCACACTGCATTCCGTCCGCCCAACTTACCGGTGTTCAGCGGCAAGCGCCAGAGGGAGCCCGCTGGGACTGACGACGATTGACTGCCGCAACACCTTGTTGGACGGCGACGCTCCAGATCGTTCCAGTTACCCTCTGGTCGCGAACTCCAGGCGTCGGCCCAATCTGCGGCGAATGGGGATTTTCATTGGCTTCTTGGTGAAGGGATTGATCCCGTCACGGTCTCCGATCGTCTCGTACATCGCGTCCTCGAGATTCACGCCGGCGACCCAGTCCGAAAGCCATTCAGCGAGCGCGACGGAGGTTTCGGTGTACTCAACTCGATCTTCGAGCACGTCGTGGGTAACGACCGCAGCGGACGCGGAGAGCGTGTCGACGTATGAAAAGGTGCCGCATCCCCAGTTACAAAGATGGAGAAGGCCACGCGGGGTTCGCCACGCGAGGTCTTCGCAAGCACGACCTTGAAGATACGTCTCGACCAGGTTCCCGCCGAGGTCGTCGTCGATGAAGCCATGGGGCGGGATGCCGATGAGCCCGAAGCCCGGGCCGAAGCCGCCGTTCGCAACCTCGGTCAACAACCGAACGTAGAAGGCAGGGAGACGCAAACCGAGGGCGCGCTCAACCTCGGCGATATCGGTTGCGGTTGCGGCGGACGGGCATACGCGAGCGCCCGCTTCAACGCGCACTCGCAGGAGACGCAGCAACTGGTTATCATCCATGACGACCGGGTGTGGTGATTGCCCTCCACCAGTGTACAGCTGTTAAGCTGCGGCCGCAAAAGGGAAGCGCACCACCGAGCCCGTGGGATTCGACCACGGGCGACCGGAACGAGGTTTCCGGATGGATGCCATCTGCTTCAACAGCTTGTTGGGCGGCGCCGCGCAAAGCGCGCGTCAGGGCCTATTCGGTATGGCGCGCTGGGGCGCGCCCTTGCATCGATATCCGATGAGGCTCGTTATTCGACGGAATCACTCGGCGCGGCCTTCGCCTTAAGTCTAGGAATCGGCAGTGTATCGTCCGACATCTGTTCGGCCTGGTGCGCAGCAATAATTTCGGAAAGACGCCGTTGCCGCGCTGCAGCCAGTTGCCCTGGGGTGAAAGAGTTGACCTCCTTCCAGTAGGCCTGGCCGAGTATCACGGTCGCCAAGGTTGCGCTAACGCCGTACGTGATCAACGACCTCTCGAGGGAGCGCTTGGGCAGGAGGGTGGCGATGAAAGTAGCGACGAGCGCAAACCCAAGACCGGCAAGTGTCTGCGAGCGGTCGAAAATTTGATCAAGCTCTGGAAGCTGCTCAGAGAACTGAATCCGCGCAGAGGCAAGGCCGATCCAAACGACAGTTACTACTGCCGCGGCAATCAAGGCCCTCGCAACGCTCTGACGCTTGTTCACGTAGCGTGATCCGTTACCGATGGCGTCATAGCTGCGTCCGCCCAACCTACCGATGTTCAGCTGCGAGCGCCAGAGGGAGCGCGTGGCGCGACCGGCGGACATCGTCGGCTGCAAGCCATGTTGGGCAGCGGTCGCCTTACGTGACCCATCCGCCCGTTTGTTGGAGCGATGCGTGACATCGAGGACAGGATTGCGGGGCTTGAGTCCATTCGGTCACCAGAGAACCGATGGCCGAACACTGCCCGCAGACCTGCTCCTCAGGAGAGAAGACTCCAGTGGTGCCCGCAACTGAGCCGTGGACGACAAGCGCGCGCCAAGCGACGCTGGTGTCGTCGGGGCGCGGATCGGCGACGAAGATCCGGTCGTACTGTTGAGTTGGGGCCAAAAGGACCGCCTGTCGGGTTCGAGTCAACGCTACGAGCGCACCGAGACCTTCGTAAGACCTCGCCATTGCCCGTCGTGATCTGATTCGCGATTGGACGGAGACTCGCGCGCATGGAGAACGTGCGCGAAGAGTTGAAACAGGAGCTATCGAAGTTGGGGCCGCGGGGGCGCGGACGGCCTTATCCGAAGGGGTTGCTGGAAAATCTGCTGTCATATACCGTCGCAAGGCGACGGCAGGGGGCGAAGATCGTCGAGGTGGCGACGGAGTTGGGGATGAAATTTCACACCCTCTCGCGTTGGCTGGGCGAGAAGCGACCGACGAAACGCTTCGAGCGGGTGGATGTGGTCGCAGCGCCGACGCCTGCTCCGCGCGCGTTGGTCGTACACGGACCGCGGGGAATTCGTATCGAGGGTCTCGATCTCGCCGGCGTGGTCGAGCTGGTGCGTCGAGTCGCCGAGTGATCAGCTCGGGCCGGCAGATCGCCGTGTATGCCTTCGGCGAGCCGGTGGACATGCGGAAAAGCTTCAACACACTGTCGGCGCTAGTGATCGCCCTCGGCCGCGAAGTGTTGAGCGGGCACTTCTTTCTTTTCGTCAGCCGCGATCGCAAGCGGGCGAAGGTGCTGTTTTTCGACGGCACGGGGCTTTGCCTGCTGGCGAAACGACTCGACAAGGGTCGTTTCGCGGCAGTGTACGAGCGCGCGAAGGACGGAGTACTCCAGATGACGCCGAGCGAGCTGCAGCTCTTCATCGAAGGCAGCGAGGCGGTTGGCCGCATCGAGCTCAGCCCTCCGCTGTTAACGCTGAGCGATCTGACTCCGCGCTGGCCAACAAAAAAGCCACCGGGCGATCCCAAAAAACCGAAGGCTTGATGAATTTTCAGATCTAGGTTTGCGTCTGATCTGACGTGACCCTGGACGAGATCGACGACATCGAGCTGCTCCGAAAAGCAGCGCTCCTGCTGCAGGAGGACAACAAGAAGCTGGTCCGGCTTCTTGCGCAGTTGAAGAAGGAGTTGCACGCGCTCAAGGGCGGTGACCCCGAGCAACTCAAGCTGCAGATTGCCGGTCTCGAGCAGCAGCTCGCGACGCGCAACAAGATGCTCTTCGGCGACAAGAGCGAGAAGCGCCCGCGCCCAGACGAGTCGAAATCGGAGAAGCCACCGCAGACGGGGCATGGCCCGCGCTCGCAGCCGCTCTTGCCGGAGATCGGCGAAGTGCACCTGCTCGACGAGGCCGACAAAGTCTGCAGCAACTGCGGCGGCGAGCTTCACGTTTGGAAAGATCAATATGAAGCGAGCGAAGAGATCGACGTCGTCGAGCTCAAGTACGTGCTGAAGAAGCACCTGCGCCAGAAGTACCGCTGCAACTGCGGCGCGTGCATCGAGACCGCACCGGGCCCGACGAAACTCTTCGCCGGAGCGCGTTACTCGACCGACTTCGCGCTCAGCGTGGCGATCGCCAAATACGCCGACCACCTGCCGCTCGAGCGCCAAGTGAAGATGATGGCTCGGCATGGACTCGAAATCGATTCCCAGACGCTGTGGGACCAGCTCAACGCGCTGGCCAGCGTGCTCGAGCCAACCTGCACTGCACTGTCCGCGTATGTGTTGCAGCAACCCGTGATCGGTGCCGACGAAACGACTTGGCGAATGATGGGCGCGACGGGCAAGAAGAACGGCGGCGACGCAAAGAAGTGGCAAGTCTGGATCGCGGCCGCGCCCGACGCGGTGACCTACCAAATTCAAGACAGCCGATCTGCTGAAGCTGCGCGCAATCTGCTTGGCGACTACTCCGGCACCATCGTGTGCGACGACTACAGTGCCTACAAGGCGCTACGAAAGCGCGGCGGCCGTTTTCAGCTCGCACACTGCTGGGCGCACGTCCGAAGAAAATTCATCGAAGCCGAAGGCGAAGCGCCCGCTGAATGTAAGGAGGCCGTCGCACTGATCGCCGAGCTCTACGCAGTCGAAAAGCGCGCAACGACAGGCCCGCCAGAAGAACGCGCGCGATTGCGAGAGACCGAGTCACGAGCCATCGTCAAACGCATCGAGCAGTGGGCGCTCAGCATCCGCGCGCTGCCTGGCAGCGGACTGCGCCGCGCGATCGAATACATGGGTGGTATGTGGGACACCGGTCTGCTGCGCTTCCTCGACGATCCGAACGTGCCGATCGACAACAACGGCACTGAGCGCTGCCTGCGTGGCGTCGTGGTCGGCCGCAAGAATCACTACGGCTCGAGATCCCAGCGCGGTACCGAGGTCGCAGCGCTCTTTTACAGCCTGATCGAGAGCGCAAAACTCGCAGGCGTCGGCCCACACACCTACTTGCGCGCCGCGACCAACGCGGCCTTGCGCGGCGACGCTGTGCTGCTTCCGCATCAGCTCGCGTAGCGAGCTAACACCTCGCCAGCGACGATGTCTAGGCCGTCGTCAAGACGGTGCAGGGCGAGGATTTACAGACCTTCGTACTGGGACTTCAGTTCTATGGCCTCGTGCTCGGGCAGATCGCGGCCGAGAGAGATCGGAAGCGAATTGACGAGATCGATGGCCTCCCGCGGAGCAAGCCGGCGGACGTCGCGAAGCCTGCTAGTCAGCGCAAGACGCGCGGCAGATGGAACCTCAGTGATTGTCGCGTCGAAGAACGATGACAACGAGTGCCACTTGGAAACGTCCATCGCGTGGTCGAGACGATGCTGGGATGCACACCGCGCGCAAACACACAGCGTGGACGAACCGTAGCCGCTTGCGAAGTCATGGTAGTGATACCACCCGACCGAGAACCGTAGCCCGCAGCCATCACACCCAAAGTCGACCGGCATCTTCCCGTTCGCCCAAGGTACCGGTGTTCAGCAGCGAAGGCCAGAGGGCGCCCGCAGCGCGAACGGCAGCCTTCGTCCGTTGCAACACCTTGTTAGCCGGCGGCGTCAACGCCCCAACTTGTCCAGTAGCTTCTCGCGGGTCCTCCTGCTCCCGCGGGGTCCATGGCCAGAAAGTCGGCAAGTAAGGCTCGCTTTAGAGGCAATGAGGAACAAGCGTCGTCCTCATCATGGGACATGAAATTCACGTCTGTCGAAGCGAACGCCATTAAGCATTGGAACATCTTCGCGGTAGACGAGAACATGGGACGCACTTCGCTCACCGTGTCGACCCACTCGTGGTCCCAGAACACGATCGGACAATCCCCGTCAGCGGTGCGGTGCCGAGTATCAAAGCAGACGGGTCCCGCATCCATCTGGCTCTCCGAACCGAATGGGAGAAGCCCGATATCGACAATCCTCGCGCGCGGCCACGACGCAAAGTAGATGCGGCGCAGATTCTCGCGCCAGCCCTGATTCAGGTGACGCTCGAACCTGAGACCACGTTCAGTCAACGTGACAAAGTGTCGATATTTAAGAAACTCGCGATACAGCGGCGGAAACGCGAGCTTAGTCTCTCGCTCGAGCGCATCTAAATCAGCGTCTCCAACGGTGCTCGGGATAGCTCTCCATCCGACCCAACCGCTCGAAGGGACGACCGACGGGTCACGCATTTCATCGGGAAGCCTTCCCGGCCAGCGCATCAGATCCTCGCGTCGCAACTGCGCAAGCGCCGCGTCGACGTACGTGATGATGCTAGAATCCGTCATTCGAGTCCGGCGAACGGATGATGTTATCGTTCACCGTGCGCAAGCGCGGCGACAAACTGGTCGATTGAATCGGCCCGCCTGAACCCTCGTACCTGGTCCGGTGGATCAAAGCCATAGAAACCAATGATGAACAACGCCTCGGAAAGCAGGGCTGGCGGAGAGGCCCAAACCACGTAGTAGCGGTCCATTTTGATACTGAACTGCTCCCAAAAGACTTGGCACCTACTGCCACATTGAGGACAGACATAACGCTGCATCTGCTCGAAATTCGTGTCTTCGAGGGCGCCGTCGGCCGAGAATTTCTTCCTGATAATCTCGTTGATAATGATCTGACCGTCGGCGATTGCGGCAGCAGAGCCCATCTCAAACGACGTCAAGCGCTTGAAAGCTTCACTATTGCAGAAGCAGGCACTGTCCCACGCGGAGCGCAACAGGGGGACGACATCACGGTGAAACTCGGCAGGTGTCAACACGAGCCCGCTACGCGCCACCTGGACGCTTGCGGCTGGCGTGAGAGAGAGAGGTCGCGAACGATTGACCTTCCAGACAAATCTCGCGATGAGGATGCACCACACCAGGCCAATCGCAATCGGTAGCACGTCGAGGACTGTCATCGATCTAGCAGGAATTCAGTTAGCGCCCGACGGGCGACGAAGGAGGGCAGCAGGGCGCGGCCGACTGCCTCAACAGCTTGTCGGACGGCGCACCTATTCGCTGCGGCAAACCGGAGCCATCGAACGACATTGCTTTCTGGTCCTATTCCTTTTGACGGAAGAATTCGATGCTCTGGCGCATCGATTCAGGTACGTGGCTGAAGTGGTCGCCAGGAACCGACAGCGCCGCGACGTCGAGGCCGGCGTCTCGCGCCAAGTTCGCCAATTGGGGTGTAACGGAAGCAAAGTAGCGCTCTGAGGCGCCGAAATAGAGACGCACAGGACATTGAAAACTCGTTGCGTAGGCGATAGGCGAACGGATTCGAAATTCTTCAATATTGCTCGCATCAAATGGGATCAGGTCCGCTTGCCCGTTGCTCCAGCTGAGCTGGTCGGGCGAGCCTGAAAAAGCGGCGGCGGCGCGGAAGCGAGTGGATGTCATGGCGGCCAGCATCGCGAGCGTTCCTCCGACACTGTGCCCCGCAACGTATACACGGTCCGAGCGGACATATGGCAGCGAAGCAAGCTTGTCTGCTGCCGCAAGGACGTCATCGATCTCGTTCAAGAACATGGAATAGTCCCCCCCTTGGCCATTCTCGCCGCGCAGCGTGGGCATCAGGACCACAAACCCCGCATCGCGATACGGTTTCGTCATCTCCCAGTCCGATTCATCAAAAGCGAAACCACCGTGAAGGAAAAGAACCGCCGGGAGGCGTTGTTCAGATGCGGGTGGCACGCTGTGCCAAGCCTTTAAGGTTAGCCCGGTCGAAGTGTAAGAGATCTCGACGGTACCTGTTGGAGGGGACACGGGTTCATGAGCCTGCGGAGCAGGTCCGTGACGAACAAGTTGTGAGCGAAACTGGGCCCGGGCAATGGCATAACTTCGTGAACTGGCTCGAGTGGCCAATTCGCTCGACATCAAATCGGACGATCGCTTGTGACAACCCACGACGGCGATGCCGAGGACTAACGCGAAACTCTTCAGGCTTATCATGAGCGTACTTTAAATTCGCCGCCACCAGGTACTCAGGCGTCCCGCCTACTCGTCCGGCTAACGTACCAGGTCTAAGCGGCGCGGGTCGAGCGAAGCGAGATCCGCGTCTGCCTCAAGCCGTTATTGGGCGGCGTCTTGGGCAGATCGCGCCGCCCAACAATGCACTCCCGATCCCGGATAGAATCGCACTGCATCAGGCGACGAAGCCAGCAAGCAATTGATCCGCCAGCGCGCGATCGGCTTGCGACAGGTTCGACGCGGAGTCCGCGAGACGGGCGATCACGAGTCGGCACTCGTCTTCGTCAGCGATAGTGCCCCTCTTCAGTATGGCAGCCAGTTCCGCGTTTTCTTTCGACCGCACGAGCGAGAGGGTCGGCAGGCTAGCTGCTGCCAGTGCGGCATCGAGCGCGTCGAGTTGCGGGCCGTGCAGATCCTGCGACCATTCGACCAAGTCGCGAAGCAGCATGCGGGCTGCTCGTACCGACTGACACCCAGCAATCGCCAATGTCATTTCATCTCGTAGCGAACCTCCCGAGTCCTGTTGCGGGAGTATGAACTCGACTACGCATTGGCAGAAGCCCTTCAGTCGAACGATTTCATCAGGTCGCGCCATGGCCAACTCTCTTCGTCAGGCCCACGTACCGCCGTTAAGCCGCGGCCGCATCAGGACAACGTCTCGGCAGGCGAACTTGTCACATCCCCGGAGGAATTCATTTTCGAGTGGGAGAAATTACTCAGAATGATTGCGCGGGATCTGCTGACCGTCGGGTACACGCCCTCTCTTGAGAACTTCAGCTAGGATGTCATCCCGACCCCCGCGCCGCGCCACGGCGCGAAGTTGACGCCCGTACAGCTGGTGCGTGGAGGCGAGCTCGCGATGCAATTCAGTCTCCAAGTTCAGCGATTGCGAGCGTTCTAGTGGGTGCCAACCCTTCGGCAGACTCATCAACGTTCACGCGCTTGCCTCTCTTGATCGTTCGGGGGCCGGACGTGCTGTCTGGACCGCTCGTCGCAAGCGCCGAAAGTTGCGAAATTTCTACGCGCTAGGTCGAGACTGAGCGCACCATTCGGACGGCCTCGCACTCGCTGCGCATCGTGATCGTCCTGCCCGTCGTCCTCCCAGAAACACTCAGCGCAAATCTCGTATCCCCCTCGTTCCTCGAGGGTGAGATATCGACAACACGGGCAGGCGAACCGGACACCCGGCTCTCGACCTCGAACTACAGAGTTCGCCGTGAGCTGGTGGACGTAGTCCTCGAACCACTGCTGGCGCGCGGCTAATTTCTCAGGGGATGGTCGCCGATCGTTCGTCATTCCCGTCCGCCCAACACACCAGGCCTAAGCTGCGAAGCCGAGCGACGCGAGGTTTAGTCTGCTGCAAGCCCGAATTGGGCGGCGATAGGCCACTCTTCTTCGCCTTCAAGAGCGCCTTAATCGCGACCCCAACAACCTCGGTGTTCCGATAAAATTGACTGGCGCGCAACTCTGGGTCAGCGACGAAACCATCTCTTCCACCAAGGAGGAGCGCCAGCGCTCTTGGATCCAGGCTCGGGGGCGATCTTCTGCACGACCTGTGCGCCGCCACACGCGCCGCACAGGGCCGAGAACATCTCGATCTCACCGGGTGTGTTCGGAAATACCTTCGCGATAAGCAATGACGGAGCGTCGAAAAGCTCGTCGAGTCCACAGCCGCTGCACGCATGGATCTGCCACTTTGTACGCTCAGCGAGGTATTGAGCAGTGACCCGAAGCGGGTATTCAAACCCGTTGGGCACCACGAACATGATCTCCGCACCAATTGCGACCGAGGTTAGCTGTTTGGGCGCGTTCAAGAGAGTGCCTAGGAAAGCGTCGTCCGACATGCCTGCTACGCGAACCCACATCAGTTCGGGAGCAGTGCCTGCCGTTCGTGGGCCGCCGTCGTGAACCAGAACCTCGAGATCATCCGGATGCTGCGGATGAAAGCGTCCGCGCAGCTTGCGGTGTTCTCGCCAGGGAGTCGCCATTCGTCTCGTCCGCCCAACCTACCAGGCTTAAGCCGCGCGAAGCGAGATCCGCGTCGGCTTCAAGCCGTTGTTGGGCAGCACGTCAGCGGGCTGGGAAGGTTGCGACCTCAGCCGTTTGTTCGTGCCCGTGCTCGAAATTCATGCGGACCCCCTCGTCCGTGCCGGACTTGCGCACGTACCAGAGCCCGTGCTTCTGATCGTCCTCAAATCCGCCGAGTACGATCTGCTGGCCGTCATCGGTCCATTCCGCGACCAAGCCGTTCCTGTGGTTCCCTCTGTAATACGTGAGGGTTCGCCGTCGTCCATTGGGGAACCAAAAGAGTTCCGGGCCCTCAAGCTGCCCATCGCGGTAAGACTGTGCGGAGATGCTTGCGCCATCTTCGCCCCAGCTAAACCAGGTGCCGACCTTTTTTCCATTTGCCCACAAGTCGGCGCTTCTCTGAGACCCGTTCGCAAACCACTCGCGCGCCGGGCCGTCCAGTATTTCACTAGGTCGCGAGCAGAACTCAGCGGTGTTGGCCGCGAGCGCGTTGGCCGTCGCTCCGACAGGACAAACGAGCGCCGGCGCGGATTCGTGACGAAGCGGCGCGCGCGGCTGCACCTCGGCGTCAGCTGGCAACTGGCTGCAGTCTGCGAGTACCTCATCAAACACAGCATCGACCGGCGAGTCTGGCGGCTTGGTCTGGGAGCAGGCCCGACCGTACGCGGCGACAAAGGCATCCAGTCGACCGAGCTCGCACCACGCTGCCTCGGGGGACAGCGGGCTTTTAGCATCGTGGAGTGCTCCTTCAATTGCGCTCAGAGCCGCACGTCGGCGCTCTTCTTTCGGCATTTGACTCCACGGCGCACACTCCGGTCCACCTATTTTGGGACTCTTTCGAGATGGGGACTCCGGCGAAGGCGGAGTTTGCTGAGCGCGCTTGCAGGACATGCACCCGAAGGCGACCAGCGTGGCAGCGACAAGAGTGCGCATGGCGTCCTTGGTGTCCGCCCAACCTACCAGGCTTCAGCTGCGCGGGTCGAGCGAAGCGAGATCCGCGTCAGCAGGCCGTTGTTGGGCGCCGCGGGGGAAGCGCCCGCGCATGCCCTAGCTGGCGGGGAGTTGAGCGTGCCCACGAACGAGCACCTCGACAACGTCAATCGCAGAAATCCTTGGCTTCAATGCTTCGACGACAGGCAGGAGACGTTCTGCGAAGCGGTTCCGTGCCTCGAACGCTTGGCTAACCGCGCCCAATAGTGCGGCGCGCGATAGGGACAGGACCTCGTTCAGTCCGTCGGCATCCTGGCGTTCGCTCGGTTCGACAAACCTGAGTTCGTCCCCCGACGAGCGCGCAAATGTCCAAGGATGACCAATCCAGAGCATTGACCAGGATTCACTCGAGTTGGTTGCAGCTCGTTGCCACTCCTCAAGATTGCTCAAGTCGCCGCAGCAGGCTTAAGCTACGCGGGTCGAACGAAGCGAGGTTTCGTTTACTGCAAGCCGTTGTCGGGCGGCGTTCCTGGCAGTTCGGCAGGACGTGCCAGTCGGCGCTATCGATCTCGGTCGGCGTAACGACGCTAGCTGAGCGGCGCTTCTCGGGCCACTCAAGGCGGCTAGCCCGGGAGCCTTCACTTTGGGCACGCGAAACCCGGTCTCGCCGGAGCAACATTGACCGGCAGTATGCCAACGCAGCTGGCTAAGGATTGGGGTAGAGGGCCGCCGAACGGCATATAGACGGCACCGCACGCGCACGGCGCTGCGTCGGCCCCTGCCAACCAGGCCGGCTCAGCTCCGTCTGTGAAGACCGTTGCAAGGCAATTCGAGAAAGCACTCTGCGCATCGCGTCCACGTCGGACTTTGGTGGGAGTCCGTTTAGAGATGAGATCTCGGCCCGTCGCACTTCGGATTGGACTCGCGTGGGCAGCGTTGATGACCTACAAGCCTTCGATTGGAGCGGCTTTAGGGTGGCCTTCCCTTTGCCGCCCGAAACTTGCACTGGCTCGGGCCCCCGGTCTGAAAGTATCCTTGCGCCATGTCCCACCGGTTGAAGGTGACACTGGAAGGCGTTGAGCCGCCCATTTGGCGACGACTCGTGGTGCCATCAGAATTCACGCTGTTCGATCTGCATTGCGCCATCCAGGTGGCGATGGGCTGGGAAGGCTGCCACCTGCACGATTTTGAGATCAAGAGGCAGCGATATGCGGTGCCCGATGCGGCGGACTTCGGAAGCCCGTTGGACGAAACGAAAGCACGCCTGCGTGACGTTGCAGGACCGCGGGCCAAGATCCGATACCAATACGACTTCGGCGACAGTTGGAATCACGTCATCATTGTAGAGAAGATCCTTGAGGATACGGAGATCGCGCCGCCGGTTTGCACTGACGGCGCGCGCGCGTGTCCCCCTGAAGACAGTGGAGGTCCCTGGGGTTACTCGGAAAAGTTGCAGGCGCTCGCGGATCCAGAAGACGAGGACAACGAAGCGCTACGGGACTGGATGGGAGACGACTTCGACCCTGAACGGTTCGAAATAGATGCCGTCAATCGGGAGCTCCTCGCAGTGTTTCGACCGGCACCACGCCGAACCAAACGCGCGACGCGGTCAAAGTAGCGAGGGCAACGCTGGTCCGCCCAATGTACCAGGCTTCAGCTGCGAAGCCGAGCGCAGCGAGAGCCGCGTCTGCTTCAAGCCGTTGTCGCGAAGGTCGAGCGGAGCGAGATTTTCGTCAGCTTCAACGTCTTGTCGGGCAGCCGCTTAGCCGTCGCGGCGTGCGCTCGATACGCGATCGTGAGTCCCACACGTCATTCAGCGAGTACGGCGTCGAGTACGCGCCCAGCATCGGCAACAGCGCCTGTCGTTCCGCTCTTCCACGCGATTAGGATCAGGGCTTTCCAGAGTGTCCAGCCACGGGCGCGGGCCCAAGTCGCGTCGTCATGGGCAACGCGATCTCGGAATACCCTGCGCGGGAGCCCAGTAAAGAGAGTCCACGCGATGGTCAGATCACAGGCGACATCGCCAACCGCCATGCCTCCGAAATCGATCACTGCCGAAAGGCGTCCATCGCGAACCAGCAGGTTGCTGGGGGCAACGTCTCCGTGCAACCACGCGGCAGGTCCCGTCGGTTTCGCAGCGAGAGCTGCTTCCCAAACGCGCGCGCAAGCCGTCGTGTCCACTTTGCCAGCGAGGGCCCTGATCGCCCGTCGGGTATCTTGGTCGTAGGTGAGCAGAGAGTCTCCACGAAAGAAGTTGTGTTTCGCCGGGCGGCGGACCACCAGTCGAATCGATCGCCTGGAGCACACGTAGAAAAGCCGCAAGGTCTTCTGCGAAGGGCTCTACGTCAGCACGATTGACACCGCTCGCGGGCTCGCCCTCCAACCAACGGTACACGGACCAGGGCCACGGATAGCCAAGAGCAGGCTGCCCGAGTGCAACTGGCACGGGGATAATGAACGGCAGCAACCGCCCGAGAAAGGGCAACCAGCGATGCTCCTTCGGAACCTGGGCAACGTACCTTACGTGACTAGGAAGCCGAACCAGCAGGTCGTCGCCAAGGCGGAAGGTGCGATTATCCCAGCCGCCGGCTGGACGATCCTGACCGAACGCCGCGACCAATCGGGAAACTGTTTGGCAACAAGTGACTCGACAAGGGCCGACGTGATCTCGATAGGACAAGCGTCACCGGTGCTTGGATCCATGTCTGGTCTGCCCAACGTACCGCCGCTCACGCTGCGGGCGCCAGAGCGAGCCCGCAGCGTGAGCGGCGGGACCAAGGCTATTGCTCGCGCGTAGCTCGCGCCCTGGCTTCGTCGTCCTCCGCAACGACAAAGGCGCCGCCGAGTGTCACGCGACAATCGTTGCGAGGTACGCAGACGCACTCCAACTCGCTGAATTCGATCGTGACTTCGTCGTTCGGCCAGAAGAGCAATCGATGTGCGAGCGAACCCTCATCCGCGATATCGATCTCCTGGTACAGAACGCAAGCCTCCCTGTTGCACGCTACGTTTCGAAGCGATTCGATTCGATTCGAGCCTTGCCGAGCATCGCGCCTCGATAGGTCAGTTGGATCGTCCGGTAGCCGGCCTCGGCGGTTCCGCCGACAAGCCCAAGACGGAGCTCGGCTAGAGATGGCGTCCACCGCACCGACTCGATAAGAGCGTCATGGAGAGAAACACCTCGACAGAGTCGAGTCATCGAAGCGGGCAACGAGGCGCGATTTCGACCAGTCGCGCTTGATATGCCCTACGAACTGTCTCGTCTTCCTCGTCTGTGAGTTCACCGTTCGCCCAACCGCGCGTGAAGTATCGCACGACCCGAGTCTACACGATACCAGGCGTAAGCTGCGCGGGTCGAACGAAACGAGATCCGTGTCGGCCTCGAGTCGTCGTTGGGCAGCGGCCGCTGCACATCGTAGCTGAGGCTTCACTGAGGGACGCGACTATGCCTGTCGGTCCGCCTCAGGGCGTGAGTCGGGAGCGGCATGACACGTTGGCGTAGCCAGTCTCGGCTACGTGGTCTGCCATCCAGGACCACGCCGTTCGCCATTCCACGGCGCCATTTTCCAATGGTCGCTCGTGAGGGCTTCAGGTGGTTCGCCTCGTTGGATCGATTCCCACATGCGAAGAAGGAGCTCAAACGTAGCCCGCAAGGGGTCTGGAATCTCGCTCGGCGGTGTCTTGTCGAGGCCGGAGGCGAACGCGGCTTTGAATTCGTGCACCGCCGTTGGCGAAAGGTCGCGCATGTCCAGGTAGCCGACGCCCGGACCTTGAACGACGCATCTCTGATTGAGGAGCCATTCGCTCAAGCCTGGTAACGCGCCTGGTCGCCGCTCAAGCTCGGCGGCCACTAGCGCCATGAGAGTATCAAATGCGCCATTGGTGGCCCCGAGAATCCGCCCGTCTTCGAGCGTTACACTTGTGGTCACCGTCCGGCCAACGTACCACGTTTAACCTGCAAGACCCGAACGAAGCGAGGGTTTCGTCAGCTTCAACACGGAGTTGGAAGGCGCTCAGTGCGTCATAGTGACGTGATGACGTAGCCGCTCGGAGTCACGTCGACACGTGGTGGCAGTCGCGTGCGTTCGAACGCCCGGTAAGCTTCCGTCAGGGATTGCCAGTGAGAGACGAACGGAGACTGCGCGTGCCGAGCGAGATTCTCCGGATCAAGACGGAACGGAAGGGCTTGTACGGAAACGGCGTCCTGTCCGTTTCGAAGGGCCTCACTGACGGTGGTGTAGATCTCAGAGATGGCCTGATCGCCCATCGCGTAGCAACCGACGGAGACGCAGTTGCCGTGGATCATGAGAGAGTCGCCGGTCCAACCACGAGCGGCCTCGAACACGTTAGGGTAGCCGAGGTTCAGGGAGAGGTAGAAGCGACTGCGAGGGTTGAGTTGAGCCGCGCGGATGGTGTAGATCCCTTCAGGCGCCTGCATGTCGCCCTCTGACGTCTTGGGACCCAAGCCTCCGGAGAAGCGGCAGACGGGATACTGCTTGAAAAGGACGAACTGGTGGGACGAACGAACCCAGAGTTCAAGGGATGGAGGCTCCTTGAAGACTCGAATGAAAGCTGGTGCGCCCAAGGCGCTGCCGATTGCGTGTAGACCGGCTTCGAGCTGCGGGCCGACGCGCCGCCGTGCCTCGTCGGCGTGGCCGGGACGCAGGCGGGGCCACCACCACGGTGTAGTAGAGGCCACCACCGTCAGCGCCAGTAATGCTCCCACTCCGAGCTCGCGCTTACGTGAAACCATGGGGTTTGAAACGCCAACCTAGCGACCGCGATTCCCGGCGCCTAGCCAAGGTACCAGGCTTAAGCAGCGCGGGTCGAGCGCAGCGAGATCCGCGTCTGCTGCAAGCCGTTGTTGGGCGGCGCTCGCCACGCTGTTCGGGCGGATCGACCCCGCCGCATGTGATCACGACATGCGGCCGACCCGCTTCAATGGCTTGTTGGCCCGCGCGCACCGAGGCACCGAGGGGCAGGTTCTAGCTTTGGCAGAGGTGATCGAATCAGAGCTTTGCCCTTCGGTCGAGTCCACGAGCAAGTCGGAACACTCCGTAAGCGATCGGGCCCCAGGCGAAGAGTGAGGTGCCTCGCTCGGTCGGAAACATGATGGTTCCGACGGTGATAGCCAAACCTGCAAGTATACCGAACACGCCAGTGCGCACGTCCAACCGGGCCTGCCGCTCCCGGTGGTCCTCGGGGTGCTCATCGGATTCCGTAGGGTCAGCTTGTGTCGGCGTAGGCGCAGGCGGGAGCTGAACCAAAGATCCCGGGGCTGCTACGAGGGCGGCGCCACAGTCCGCGCAAAGCGCGACGTGGTCGAGGTATTCCGCCTGCGACCCAGACGTCGCTCGATGGCGACAATTGGCATTGGGGCAGTACTTCATCAGGATTGACGCCTGCAGGACTCGGTCGTGTGCACGTCGGCGTACCTGGCGAGCTAGTGCTACTGCTTCCGCCCGTCCAACGTATCAGGCTTCAGCTGCGAAAGCCGAGCGAAGCGAGGTTTTTGTCTGCTTCAAACCTCTGTTGGGCGGCGTTCGCTGCCCGCCGGAGAGCATGAGTCGGGCGGTGCAGCGATAGCGGTGTGAGCTGTCGTGAACCTAGATGGAACGATACCACCGAGCTCGGTACGACACAAAACGATCAACCGAATCAAGAATCGAATCAGGCGGAACGGATTTCTCCCACGGCGTGAGTGACCCGTCGACGTAGATCATTTGGAACGTCTTCGCGTCAAAGTCGTACTCAATTCGGAGATGCGGATTCTGAAAGACGTACGCGCTGGGGCCGATGACGAGATCGTGCATGGACGTGGCTCCACAAAGCCCGGCCTTCACAAAATCTGACTGCGCAAGATGACGCGCGAGCTCTGCAATCGGCGCGAAAGCGGGATTGGATTCGGCCAGCGTGACGAACCACGTTTCGATACCCGACCAGGGGATGGCGGTCTCGCCGTCATGTGGAGAAGGCAACCTGCCTAACTTAGGAAACATCCATCGACCCTGTCGCTCTACCGGTCACGCTCTCTCTTCGTCGGCCCAACGTATCGGGGGACCTTTGGCCCAGAGAAACGGATGAATGGAAAACGCTCGGTCTCCGGGCGTGCTGGCTACCTCGTCGTGCCAAGCCGGCCATCGAAGGTCTCCATGAAATCGTCCGAGGTCGTCCACCGCCATCGATCGCGAAGAAGCCACCCAGGACGTCGTCCGCGACAAGAAGAAACGGTGGCGGCGACTCAGACTTCGAGGGAGCCTGCTCTGGTTCCACTCCGGCAGAGAGCGCGGAAGGCGGTGACTCCCCGAACCGAGAACGCGAAGCCAACCGTGGTCGACGAGAAGCCCGCCGGTCTGATGAACGGTCGCGCCCATCGGCGAGCGCGTGGTCACTTGAACTTGGAGGAGCGCGGCGTCGGCCTTGGGTCGGTCTACGGGCAACACGTTGACGGCATTCGAGGCGGCATCGATCCACCCCTGCACGATGGGCCACGCCGGGTCCTGCTTTTCGACAAGCTCATCAAGGGTGCGCATCTCGAAGTCTGGCTAATGTACCGGCGTTCAGCTGCGGGCGCCAGAGGGAGCGCAGCGACCGACGAGCCCGTCTGCCTTGTTGGGCGGCCTTCGTTGTGAGGCGCGACGTGATCTCGCTGAGTGTGATCAGGTTGTTGGGTTGGTCGAGATCGTGGGCTGGACGGGTGCGTCGGGTCACGCCCCCGTGTCTGAGAACGGCTCCGCTACGATCTGAAAGTCGTCCTCATAAACGATGTAGCCGGGTCTGTCGGTCGCTATGGCTTCCACGCGGATGGCATGAAATTCGAGCAACGCAGCAACCTCTCGGAGCCTGGCTATATGCTCGTGGGCGCTATCCTTGAACCAAGACAAGCCCATTGGCGTGCGGTGGGAATTGTTACGCTTTCGCGAGAAGCGGACGGGCTTTGGCAGGTTTGCATCCAGCCAGTGGGCGACGACCGACAACGCCGCCCATTCCTTGGGCGATAAGTCGCCTCGGTCACGCAACGCGAAGGCCGCTTGAAGGACTCCTTGGCGACGCCCCGAGTCCGGATCGAGATCGTCAACAACGAATCGCAAGAACCCCACGGCCGGTCCGCCCAACGTACCGGTGTTCGGCTGCAAGCGCCAGAGCGAGCCCGCGAAGCGGGCGACCGGCGGCAATTGACAGCTGCAACACCTTGTTGACCAGCAGCGTACAGCGCGCTCGAGCTTACCGTCGACGCCCAGCCGCAGAGATGATTCCCAAGGCAAACGAGGCCGACACCAAGAGAACGAGAAGGTAGCCCCACCAAGTCAGCGAGGCCCAAGTGTGACCACGTCCAAGGAGGACAAGACCCATCGTGATGAGCAGAGCCGACTGAACGCCAAACGGTAGGGTCGCGACGCGGGCGATCGGCCCGGTCGCCCGCGCCTGCCGCCATTCCACAATGAAGCCGTGCGTCAGCGCCAAGCGGCCGGCAATCAAAGCGATCGCTGCACCAATTCCCGCCACGAAATTAGGAGAGCTTGAAGGTTACAGATCGAGATCGGAAATCGATGGCCCCGACCAGCTCGGGATCGGCGTCGAGCGCGCGGAGAATGGCACGCGCCGAGGTGAAGACGACGAGCAACTCGGTAGTGTCGACGATCGTAGTATGGAGGCGCCGGACCTTTACCGCTAACTGGGTGCGTTGGGGCGCCAATCGCAGGGCCAGTGCCGTACCGACTTGGACCGCTGGCAGATAGAAATCCCCCTCGAAAAGTTCGGGGCCCGTCGAGAACTCCACACGTGTACGACCCGGTTGCTCGCCAAGGATGACGGCAACCTCGATTTCGGCAAAAGCGCTGCCCCCGGCGCTCTGATGCGCGACCCTTTCCGTGATCGTGATCATTGGTCTGGGCAACGTACCAGGCTTCAACTGCGCGGGTCGAACGAAGCGAGATCCGCGTCTGCTTCAAGCTGTTGTTGGGCGGCACCCGCTATTGGTCGTGGCCATAGCCTAAAGCAGCGGGATTGAGCGCCTTGCTCAGCAATGGAGGCGAAAGGTCGTACGCGCTCGCCCTGGCTAGAGCTCGGGTTGCCAGTCGTTTCGGTGCTCAAGTTGAATTTAGCGTCGCCGACGGTTCAGCGAGCCAAGCTGGAAGAGTTGAGCGGCCAGGAAAGGATCAACGAGTAACGCGACCGGAGCGCATCGATGGGTCCAGCCGATTGGCGACGCGAGCATGGCAAGGAGTAGCAGAAGCCCGCCGAGGAGCGGGACCATCGAAGGCGCCTCCCTACCTCGGATCTCGGCCCAAACTATCGTCCAGTTGACGAAGGCTATGAAGCCGCCCATCAGCGCAAGCGCGCCAATTGGTACCCAGCGTAGCGGCCCGAGAGCGTCGACGAAGCCACCGATCACTAGGATGATGAGGCCAAACCAAATCAGGAACTGGTTCACAATGACCGGCAGTGGAGGGTGGTGACAGAAGTCCGCAACGCTCAGACGGACGGTCGCATTCCCCATCGACAGCCCAACGTAGATGCGTTCAGCTGCGCGGGTCGAGCGAAGCGAGATCGCGTCTGCTTCAGGCCGGAGTTGGGCGGCGTCCGCCACAGGTTATGATGCCGGTGCGCAGGTTGAAAATTCGGTCTGTCTGAGGGCACGAGTTGGCCGGCGTCTCGCGCGGCTCGCCCCCTTGGCACGAGGCGGCCGGCTCAGTCGCGGAGCAATCGTCCAGCAACACTGGTCGCATACAGGTCGGCACGATGGCCTCGCCGTTGCCCGAACCGCCGAAGACGATGCTTCGGTTCAGTGCGTCGCCTCGAGCATTCCCTCCTTCTGGTCAAATCCGAGTCGCGCACCACAAGCCTGGCAGACCGCCGCTAGCCGCCGAAGCATGCGAAACCGAACGCCAGGGTTCTGTTGCCTGAGAGCTAAGACGTGGTGTCGCCACAAATCGTCTGCGGTCTGGAGAGAAAGTCTGGAGAGTCTAGCGCCGCAGGAAGGACAACCTTGCGCGCTGACGGCCGAGAGCAGCGCTCTGCGTTCGCGACGAACCTGTAAGACCCGATCAGCACGACGGCGAGCGGAATACTGATGAAGACAAGCAGAAGGAATTCAAGCATGACTACGGAGTTTTTTTGCTGTTGGCTCGACCGAGACTCTCGATCTCCCGTCAGCCCAACGTACCGGCGTTCAGCTGGTGGCGCGAGCGAAGCGAGATCCGCGTCTGCTGCAAGCCCGAGTTGGGCGGCGGCGTACAACTTCTCGATTGTCAGGAACCCTCTGGCGGGGCTCGGCGCGACCACCCGACAGTCAGGACGGCTTTGCAGCACGTGCCTCAGCTAGGTCGCCGGCGGAGAAATGCCCCAATGAGCGCGCCGGGCAGCCCCAGCAGGAGCCCGGCACCCACAACCGATATAAACTCATCCGTCGCCAGGGAATTGAGATGCGCGATTTCTTCTTGCGACGTGCCGGGTCGAGTGGCGGCGATGCGAGTGATGGTCGTGATCTCGAATCCGAGGACGAGCCACAACAGAATGGTTGCCCATCCCATGAGTGAAGCGACCTTTGCGATGAGCTCCCGGCGGGGCCAGCACAGGCGGTTCGCCGTTACCGTGAACACCGTCAGCGTCAGCGAAGCCGCCGCCAAAATGCACACGAACGGATGGATCCAAACAAATCGGACTACTGGGGTCACGGTCGTCGCATTCGTGAACGACAGGGCGCCGATCGGCATTCCGTCCTCCCAACGTATCACGGCTTCAGCTGCGAGGGCTGAGCGACAGCGATGCCCTCGTCTGCTGCAAGTCGAAGGTAGCCACGCACTCCTGAGCGCTACCTGATCGCATCGGCCTCAATAAAGTAAGCGAATCGCGACAGATCGATCGGTTCCGCAAAAAGGCGCTGAACGCCGTGCACGTTTTGCGCGTCAACCGAGTAGGAGTCGAACATCGGATTTTCAGGTCCAACACCGAATATCGTCTGCAGATCAGAGAGGACGGGGCAGATCATTGGCGTTTCGCCGACCAGACGATCGCCCTCCAACTCGAACCAACGTAACCACCTTGTGACGAGCGGAGTGCCGGTGTGATGAGGCAGGGCTTCGACTGATCTCGCCACAAATCGGGTAGCACCGGTTGTCGCTTCGAAATCGTCGACCGCAACTGCCAACCCGTCGAGACCGCGTGGACGGAGATCCTTGATGACTAAACCGGACGTCATGTACGGGCCGCCTCGCTCGATCTCAATATCGCTCGGTGACCAAAAGCGCAGTCGCCGGCGGGATTCGCCGAGCCTTAGTGTCAAATCCAAGAACGGCTCGCCTCCATCTTCAGGCGCGCGCTCCAAGCAAAATCCGACAATCTCCCAGCGCCATGCCTCCGAGAGAATATCGTGGTCTAGATCCTGGTCGAGTTCGCGCTTCAAGTAGGGCTCTCCTGCGTCTGGCTAACGTATCACGGCTTCAGCGGCGAGTGCCGAGCGAAGCGAGGTGCTCGTCCGCTGCAAGTCGAAGTTAGGCAGCCCCATGTTACAGTCTGAACATGTCGCGAAGATCGACTGTGGTGCTGGTCGGGGCCGGGGTAGTCGTAGGAGCATGGGCTCCTGTCCTGACTGCACTGCAGTCCGTGGGATTCCCAGACCTTGTGACTGCGGAGGGCGCGAACTTTGCGATGTCCCGTCTTGTCTACGTTGGGAGGATCGCGGAGCGCGACCACGAGCGAACACCCATCGGGCGCCAGCGCGATGAGGTACGCGCGACCATCGAGCGTGTGAAGTCGGCAATCGCTCGCGAACTCGTCGCCGCAGACGCTCGAGGTGAGCTGTCTGTGCGTGCTGAGTTCGTCGACGCGATGCGCCGCCTTGCTCCCCAAGGTGAGGATCTCACCCTGATCACCACGAACTGGGATGCCACCGTCGAACATGCAATCCGACGGTTCCGACCGGATGTTCACGCTTTCCACCTGCATGGCAGGGTTGATGAGCCCGCAGGAATGTACCTGCCGAGTGAGATCGTCGAGGAACCGTACCGTGAGAGAGCAGAGTTCAGGCGACTGAACAACGGCCGAGCACAGCTGGTCAGAGCGATCACTGTCGCAACGCGCCTAGCAGTGTACGGCCTCGGTCTTTCGGCACTCGACGCGGAGCTCGGGCAGGTGATTGCGAGCGGTATTAATGGAAGCACGGTTCAAGAGATACTCGTTATCGACCCTAGTTATGTCGACGTCGCCGAGCGTCTTGCGATCCTGAACGATGACGGCGGACTTACGATGCCGATTCGCTGCAGCGC
>Ga0105245_10001240_pt1 | contig 23019 bp, 26 predicted proteins | sample KBSM54metaG_FD_81523 | JGI IMG/M metagenome (GOLD analysis project Ga0105245, IMG submission 81523) | Miscanthus rhizosphere microbial communities from Kellogg Biological Station, Michigan, USA - KBS M5-4 metaG | ecosystem: Host-associated > Plants > Roots > Rhizosphere > Soil | place...
CAGATGCTGAAAGACGTCGCCTGGGGCGAGCTCGACGTGCTTGTGGTCGATATGCCGCCAGGCACAGGGGATGCCCAACTTACCATGGCGCAGCAGGTGCCGCTCGCCGGCGCCATTATCGTGTCGACGCCGCAGGACTTGGCGCTGATCGACGCGCGCAAAGGGCTAAACATGTTCCGCCGCGTGAACGTGCCGGTGCTCGGCCTGGTTGAGAACATGAGCACGTTCATCTGTCCGCATTGCGGGCAGCGCTCCGACATTTTCGGCCATGGAGGTGCCAAGGCCGAGGCTCAGCGGCTCGGCGTTCCGTTTCTCGGCGAGGTGCCATTGACGCTCGCGGTCCGCGAGAGCTCAGACGAAGGCCGCCCCGTCGTGGCGAGCGATCCATCTTCGCCTGCTGCCGAGGCGTTTCGCGGGGTTGCGGCGCGAGCTTGGGCCGAGCTTGAGCGCGGCAAGGGCGGAGCGCGTGCAGCGCCGCGCATCGTGATGGAGGGCTAGAGTCTTGCGCGGACGGGCGCGACTCAGATAACTCAGAGCAGGCGTGAGTCGAGTGGAACGCGTTTAACTTTTCGCTCCTCGCCTGCCTGTGATCGATCCCGAGACAATCAAGCTTCCGGTTTGGGTGATTGGCGTCGGCCTCGTCCACGCCGCCGCGATCGCGCTCGTTCTGCCGATGCTGATCACGTTGCCTGCGCCAAGCGGCACGGAGGGAAAGGTCGAAGTCGTGGATGTCGAGCTCGTCCCCGCGGCTCGGCTCGAGCCTAAGATCGGTCTCGATGTCGATCAGACGGCGGCACTGCCTCTCTCTCCGGAGCCGCAGACAGCAGGCGCAGAGACGGCCGCGCCGGAGCCCGTTGCTGAGAGTCCCCAGGCCGCCCAAGAGCCTAACGAGGAGACCGGTACGAAGTACGCCGAAGAATCTGCAATCGAGGCGGCAGGGGAGCCTGCAGTGAAGCCCGCAGAGGAAGCTGCGTCGCAGCCCACGGATGAGTCCGTCACGTTCCCCGCCGCCGCTCCCGACTCGGTCGCCAATGTCGAGCCGGAAGCTACTCCGGCGGAGCCCCAGGGCGGCCCAACCGTCGGATCCCTGGAATCCGAGCCCGCCGCCGCGCCCCTCGAGGAGGCCGAACCTAAGAGTAAAGCGCCGGCGCCGAAACCTGCAACAGTCAAGAAGCCAAAGGGGGAAAAAGCCAAGGCGGAAGGGAAGGGGACTAAGGCAAAGGCCGCCAAGCCGGCCTCCAAAAGGCCTGCCGTCGCCACGGCAAAGCCGAAGCCAAAGCCGGTGTACCGCCGGACCTTGCAGGATGTGGCGAGGAAGGGGCTTATTCCGTTCAAGGGCTCATGGAGCCAGCTTTTGGGAGGGCCTACGCCGGTCCCGGTCACGCGTTAGTTCACGGAATTTGCCGTACGTGCTAGCCGCCGGTCAGCGACATGGTCCGAGCCACCGAGGGCTTTTGGTCGCGGCCAATAACAAAGTCATGGCCTCTGGGTTTGCGCGCGATGGCCTCATCGATGGCAGCGTGGAGCAGCGCATCGTCCTGGCTCGCCCTGAGCGGCGCGCGGAGATCGGCCGCGTCCTCCTGGCCGAGACACATATAAAGAGTGCCGGTGCAGGTGACCCGCACCCGATTGCAGGCTTCGCAGAAATTATGGGTCATCGGAGTGATGAAGCCGAGCCTCCCGCCGGTCTCCCGCACTTGCACATAGCGGGCGGGTCCGCCAGAGCGATAAGGGATCTCGTCGAAGGTGAAATGCCGCTCGAGCCGCGTGCGGACGAGCGAGAGCGGGAGATATTGCTCGACCCGGTCGGCGCCGACCTCGCCCATCGGCATGGTCTCGATCAGAGTGAGATCGAAGCCGCGCCGATGCGCCCAGCGCAAAATATCTTCGAGTTCCGCCTCGTTCACATCGCGCAGCGCTACGGTATTGATCTTGATCTTGAGACCGGCGCGGGAGGCCGCGTCGATGCCGCTCATCACCTGATGGAAGTCTCCCTTGCGGGTGATGACTCTGAACTTGCCGGGATCGAGCGTGTCGAGCGAGACATTGATGCGCTTGACACCGCACTCGGCGAGTTCTTCGGCATAGCGGGCAAGCTGGCTGCCGTTGGTGGTGAGCGTCAGCTCGTCGAGGCCCGCGCCGAGGTGCCGCGACAGGGATCGCACGAGCCACATGATATTCCGGCGTACCAACGGTTCGCCGCCAGTCAGTCTCAGCTTGCGCACGCCGCGTGCGATGAAGGCGCTCGTCAGGCGATCGATCTCTTCGAGGCTAAGCAGGTCCTTGCGCGGCAGGAACGTCATGTCTTCCGCCATGCAATAGACGCAGCGGAAGTCGCAGCGGTCGGTGACCGAGACGCGCAGATAGGTGATGCGCCTACCGAACCGGTCGGTCATGTTAGGCGCAGTCATTTATTCGCTATCTCCGTTGCTCGGCACGTCCTTGCCCTTGCGGGTATAGACTTTGGCGCTTTTCACCACGCGCTTGCGATAACGCGCGTCGGCAAGCGCCGCGGCAGAGGCGCTACGAGGCTTCACTGGGTTCTTCAGCTTCATGCTCCGGCTGGCTCGTTTCTTCGGTCTCGCGCGGCCCTTCGCATCTGAGGTGACCGCCATGGACATTCGTCTTTATATAGGTGCTTCGCCGTCTCATATCATGGGAAAGGGCGCCGAAGGGAGGCAAACCATGGACGAGCATCGCTTCAACATGTCGCTCAGGAAGTACCTGAAAGAGGTGGGAGTGACCTCGCAACAGGAGATCGAGCGGGTGGTTCGCGAGGAGGGGCTCGGCGGCAAGGGCAAGCTCAAGGTGAAGATGGTCCTGACCGCCGAAGGCACCGGCCTCAAGCATGTGGTCGAGGGCGAAATTGACCTCGGTTAACCCTCAAGGATCGATTCCAAATGACCGAACCTTGGCCGACCGAGCTTAGGCTGGACAAGGAAAAGAGCATCCTCACGGTGAGCTACGACGACGGACAGAGCTTCGCGCTTCCCGCCGAGCTGTTGCGCGTGCTCTCGCCGAGCGCCGAGGTGCAAGGCCACAGCCCCGACCAGCGCATCACCGTCCCCGGCAAGAAGAACGTCGGGATTGCGCGCATCGAACCCGTCGGAAACTACGCCGTGCGCATCGTCTTCACCGATGGCCATGATACCGGGCTCTACGTCTGGGAGTATTTGCGCGAACTCGGTGAGCAGAAAGATGAGCGCTGGCAGGAATACCTTAAGGAACTCGCCGCCAAGCGCCTCTCGCGTTAGCTCAGGATTTCGACTCTTTGGCGAGAAGGGCGCGCTTGCGTTCAATGCCGCCGGCATAGCCGGTCAGCGATCCATCGGACCCGATCACGCGATGACAGGGAATTGCCACGGCGATGCGGTTCGTAGCGCAGGCGCGAGCCACAGCGCGTACCGCTTTCGGCGCGCCGATCGCCTTGGCAATCTCCGCGTAGCTCGCCGTCGAACCGGCGGGGATGCGGCGGAGCGCCTCCCACACGCGATGCTGAAATGCGGTACCGCGGATGTCCAACGGGAGGTCGAAGCCGGTGCGTGGATCCTCGACGAAGTCGATGGTCTTGGTGACCAGTTGACTGAATGCAGGATCGTTGCCGACCAACTTCGCGCGCGGAAACTGTTTCTTGAGGTCGCGCTCGAGTTCATCGGGGCTATCTCCGAAGAAGATGGCGCATACGCCTTTCTCGCTTGCGGCGACGAGCACCAAGCCTAGCGAGCTCTTGCCGATGGCAAATCTTATCTCCGCGTCGGGACCGCCCGCGCGGAACTCGCTCGGACTCATGCCGAGCACATCGGAGGAGGTCGCATAGAAGCGGCCATTGGAGTTGAAGCCCGCGCCATAAATTGCCTCCGTCACGCTCGCGCTACGGGAAAGCTCCTCGCGCACGCGCCTGTTCCGGTGAGCCGTGGCATAGGCCTTCGGGGTTACGCCAAGTGTCGCCGTGAAGACGCGATGAAAATGATAAGAGCTCAAGCCCACCTTGCGTGCGAGCGTATCGAGCTTGGGCTCTTCTTCCGCCGTCTCGATCAAGCGGCAGGCTTCAGCCACTTTCGCCGCGTGCTGCTCGACAAGGTTAGGCTGGTCAGGCTTGCAGCGCTTGCACGGACGGAAGCCTGCTGCCTCAGCCTCGGCCGCCGTCTCGTGAAAGCGGACATGGGCGCGTTTCGGCCGCCGCGCTGGGCAGGATGGCCGACAATAGATGCCTGTGGTCTCGACTGCGACATAGAATTGACCATTGCGGGAAGCATCGCGCGCGACGAAGGCTTCCCATCTCTCGTCATCGAGGGTCGGTGCAGAGGAGAGAGGCAGCTCTTGGGTTCGTGGTATATGCCGCATGGTCTGGGTCCCGAAGTGAAGTTGACCAGGAGGTAATCCTTGTCTTCCGGCAGCGCACCCCGGTCCTTGCTTTCAAACTGGATAAGCCTGCGTTGCCGAGCCGCCCCCTCCCGCAACCTTTCCTCCTCTGCGCCGGAAGTCCTCCAGCAATCGGCAGAATACACGAAACCATTGCGCCGCATCTGTCATCGCTATGTCACGGAAGTCCTCTCTGGTGTCGCAAAATCGTGATAATCCAGGCGCAATCATCGACGCCGGTCGAGTCGTCGATGTCGTGGAGAAAAGCCATTGAGCGATCAGGCAGAACGAGGCTCTAGGACACTTGCGCCTCACCTCCGCGGCCGCATCAGCGCCGCCGTCATGCGGCCTTGCCGCGAGGTCGCGGCGCGACTGAGGGCTGCCCTTTGGCTGATCGTTGCCGTTGCCGTCATCATGGCCTCCCTCGTGCTGATCGCAGGCCTGTCCAAGACGTTCGCGCTGATCGCACTTGTGAGCTTCGTCGCCTCCGTCGTGCTGCTCCCCCGCCAGGATGGGGAGCAAGCCCTCGCAGGTGCGGGTGCGCTACCGGCTTCATCGCAGCGCCAGACCTCGGCCATGTATGTCATGGCGGACGCGTTACCCGACCCAGCCATCCTGCTCGACCAGGCCGGACAGGTGCTGTTCTACAACACGCCGGCGCGCGGCCTGTTTGCCTCTTTGCGCGAGGGGAGCCACATCTCCTCGGTGATCAGAACCCCCGAGTTCCTCGATGCCGTCTCTGCCGCGCCTGACCGCGGGCGCGCCGTCACGGTCACCTATGCCGAGCGCGTGCCAGTCGGCCGCCGCATGGCGGCGACGGTTGCCCCGCTAACAAGAGGTACCGAGCGTGGCGGCAACATCCTCGTGCTTTTGCGCGACCTCACGGAAGTCGAGCGCATCAACCAGATGCGCGCCGATTTCATCGCCAATGCGAGCCACGAGTTGCGTACCCCGCTCGCCTCGCTGCGCGGCTTTATCGAGACGCTACAGGGGACCGCCAAAGACGATACCGGGGCGCGAGAGCGCTTCCTTCCCATCATGGCCGAGCAGGCCTCGCGCATGACGCGCCTCATCGACGCGCTGCTGTCCTTGAGCCGCGTCGAGATGAATGCTCACGTGCCGCCTTCGGATCTCGTCGACCTCAACAATGTCTTGAATAATGCCAAGGACACGCTCGACCCGCTCGCCCGCGAGATGGGCTTCCGCTTCGAGGTCGGACGTTTCCCCCGACCCGCAGTCGTGCGGGGCGACCGCGACGAGCTCCTTCAGGTCTTGCAGAACCTCGTGCAGAACGCGCTGAAATATGGCAACCGCGGCGGACAGGTGCGCATCGAGGCGAAGCACATTCCCTCGCTTGGGCGGCAGGCCGGCCGCTATGCGATAGCAGTGATCGATAATGGTCCCGGCATCGCGCCTGAGCATCTGCCGCGGCTCACGGAGCGCTTCTACCGGGTCGATGTTGCCTCGAGCCGCGAGAAGGGTGGCACGGGCCTTGGGCTTGCGATCGTCAAGCACATCCTCAATCGTCATAGGGGCGAGCTCGCCATCGCCTCGAAGCCCGGCAAGGGTTCAACCTTTACGATCATGCTTAATGAAGCGCGGGCGAGCCAATCCGACTGTGGCGCTTTGGCCGGCTAGGGGAGCCCTGTCCACAGCCCCATTTCCCCAGCTCTGCGGCCTTTTCCGGACTGTTATACAACTGTCACATAACTGACATAGTAGCGTTATTACGCGGAGCTAACGCTCGCCCAGCGGTCGAGGAAGGGTCCTCGGCATGCGTGGTCCTGTGGGGACCGATATCTCATCCCTAAGGGAGAGCGAAGATGAGGGTTCTGTCTTATGCGGCGGCTGCTGGCTTAGCCGTAGCGTTCACCATTACTACCGCGCAAGCGGCCGATATTTCGGGTGCCGGCGCGACCTTCCCCTATCCAATCTACGCCAAATGGGCCGATGCCTATAAGAAAGAGACCGGCCTAGGACTCAACTATCAGTCGATCGGCTCGGGCGGCGGCATCAAGCAGATCGAAGCCAAGACCGTGACCTTCGGCGCGACCGACAAGCCGCTTGGCGAGAAGGACCTCAACGATAACAGCTTGGTCCAGTTCCCCATGGTCATGGGCGGCATCGTTCCCGTCATCAATGTTGAGGGCGTAAAGCCCGGCGAGATGGCCCTCGATGGGCCGACTCTTGCCAAGATCTTCCTCGGCGAAGTTGCCAAATGGGACGACGAGGCGATCAAGAAGCTCAATCCGAAAGCAAAGCTTCCCTCGACCGCCATCGCCGTGGTGCACCGCTCTGACGGATCGGGCACCACCTTCAACTTTACCAACTATCTGAACAAGGTGAGCCCTGCCTGGAAAGACAAAGTCGGCTCGGACGCCTCGGTCGAATGGCCGGTCGGCATTGGCGCCAAGGGCAACGAGGGCGTGGCCAACAACGTGGTCCAGACCAAAGGCTCGATCGGCTATGTCGAGTATGCCTATGCCAAGCAAAACAAGCTGACCTATGCCAACATGATCAACAAGGAAGGCAAGACGGTCGCCCCCGAGCTCAAGTCGTTCCAGGCGGCCGCCGCCAACGCCGACTGGGCCTCTGTGCCGGGCTTCGGCGTGATCCTGACCGAGCAGCCTGGTGCCGGTTCCTGGCCGATCACCGCTGCGACTTTCATCCTGATGCAGAAGGTGCCGGTCGACCTCGAGGCGTCGAAGGGCGCGCTCAAGTTCTTCGACTGGGCTTACAAGAACGGTGACAAGATGGCCGAAGAGCTCGACTACATCCCGATGCCCGACAAGGTCGTCGAGGCCGTGCATGAGTCGTGGAAAGAGATCAAGGATGCGTCTGGCAATCCTGTGTTTGCAATGAACTAGTGCATGCGACGAGGATGGGAGCGGGCCTCAGCCTGGTCCCATCCTCTCGAACCTTCGGCCGGATGCCGAAGCAGACTAGCCAGGGATCGACAAGATGATGGACGCTGCCGTCGCGGGGAGAGATATCGCGCTCGTCCACGCCGAAGGTAAGCGCGCTACGGCCCTGCGCCGCTTCCGCCGCGGCGACATCGCCTTCAAGTCGATCACGCTGGTTTCCGCGATTACCGTGCTCGTGCTTCTTGCCGGCGTCATGGTCGCCCTGCTGCACGGCTCGCTGCCGGCCTGGCGCGCCTTCGGCCTCGGCTTCCTGACCAGCGAAAGCTGGAATCCCGTCACCGAAAAGTTCGGCGCGCTCCCTGCGATCTACGGCACGGTAGTCACCTCTCTTATCGCCATGCTGATCGGCGTTCCCGTCAGCCTCGGCATTGCGTTCTTCCTGACCGAGATTTGCCCCGAGCGGCTGAGGCGCACCATCGGCACTGCCATCGAGCTCCTGGCCGGCATTCCGAGCATCATCTACGGCATCTGGGGCTTGTTCGTATTCGCTCCCTGGTTCCAGGTGCACGTTCAGCCGCTCCTGATCGACACCTTCGCCAACATCCCGCTTCTCGATCAGCTGTTCGCCGGGCCACCATACGGCATCGGCATGCTGACCGCGGGACTGATCCTCGCCATCATGGTGCTCCCCTTCATCACCTCGATCACCCGCGAGGTGTTCGAGACCGTTCCCCCGGTCTTGAAGGAGGCCGCCTATGGCATCGGCTGCACCCGCTGGGAAGTCATTCGCCGGGTGGTGATCCCTTACACCCGCGTTGGAATCATTGGCGGCGTGATGCTGGGGCTCGGCCGAGCGCTCGGCGAGACCATGGCCGTCACCTTCGTCATCGGCAATGCGCACCGCATCGTGACGTCGATCCTGGCGCCAGGCACTACGATCTCAGCCTCGATCGCCAACGAGTTCACCGAGGCCGTGGGCGAGCTTTATACCTCGTCGCTGATAGCGCTCGGCCTTATCCTGTTCTTCATCACCTTTGTCGTGCTTGCGGCGGCGCGGCTTATGCTGATGCGGATCGCAATGAAGGCGGGGAACTAGATGTCGAGCGTGTTCGCCACTCCTCGCTATCGTCGCAGGCGCTGGCGGAATCGCTTGGCGACCACGCTCGCCATCGCCGCCGCGGGCTTGGGCCTGACGTGGCTGGTGCTGATCTTGTTGGTCCTGGTCGTAAAGGGCGTGGGCGGGCTGTCGCTTGAGGTCTTTACCGAAATGACGCCCCCTCCGGGCAGCGCCGGAGGGCTCCTGAACGCGATCGTCGGCAGCCTGTTGCTTACCATCCTCGCGGTCCTGTTCGGCACACCGCTCGGCATCCTGGCCGGCACTTACATGGCCGAGTACGGACGCTACTCTAAGCTCACTCTCGTGGTCCGCTTCATCAACGACATCTTGCTGAGCGCGCCTTCCATCGTGGTCGGCCTGTTCGTCTACGAGATCATGGTCGCGCAGATGGGGCACTTCTCGGCATGGGCCGGGGCGGTCGCGCTCGCGATCCTCGTCATTCCCGTCGTGGTGCGTACCACCGAGGACATGCTGCTCCTCGTCCCCACCACTTTGCGCGAGGCTTCGGCGGCGCTCGGCGTGCCGCAATGGCTCGTGATCCGTCACGTCGCCTACCGCGCCGCGCGCGCGGGCATGATCACCGGCGTGCTGCTCGCCGTCGCCCGCATCACCGGCGAGACCGCACCGCTTCTTTTCACCGCGCTGAATAACCAATTCTTCAGCTGGAACTTGAACGCACCGATGGCGAGCTTACCCGTGGTCATTTTCCAGTTCGCCTTGAGTCCCTATGAGGATTGGCAGCAGCTTGCCTGGACCGGGGCTCTCCTCATCACCGTCGCTGTACTGGGCTTGAGCATCTTGGCGCGAGCCCTTTCGTCCAAGAAGGTGCAGATATGAGTTTAGCCATTCATACTGACGTCAAAGAGCCGGCAGAGACGCCTGAAGAGATCGCCAAGCTCGCCGAGAAGGTCTCGGTCCGCCGACTGAACTTCTACTACGGCGCCTACCGCGCACTATCCGACATCAACGTCAATCTCTACCACAACAAGGTGACGGCGTTTATCGGTCCCTCGGGCTGCGGCAAGTCCACTCTGCTCCGCATCCTGAATCGCATCTATGACCTCTATCCCAATCAGAAGGCCGAGGGTGAGGTGCTACTCGACGGCGCAAACATCCTGGGCCCCAAGCAGGACCTCAACCTGCTGCGCGCCAAGGTCGGCATGGTGTTCCAAAAGCCCACGCCGTTTCCAATGACCATCTACGAGAATATTGCCTTCGGCGTGCGCCTCTACGAGCAGCTGCCCAAGGCCGATCTCGATGCGCGCGTGGAAGATTCGCTGAAACGGGCGGCGCTATGGGAAGAGGTCAAGGATAAGCTCGAGGCGAGCGGTTTGAGCCTCTCCGGCGGTCAGCAGCAGCGGCTATGCATCGCCCGCACCGTTGCCATCAGGCCAGAGGTGATTCTCCTCGACGAGCCTTGCTCCGCTCTCGACCCGATCTCGACCGCCAAGATCGAGGAGCTCATCGACGTCTTGAAACGCGACTACACCATCGCCATCGTCACCCACAACATGCAGCAGGCGGCGCGAACTTCCGATTTCACCGCTTTCATGTACCTCGGCGAGCTTGTTGAGTTCGACGAAACGACGAGGATCTTCACTAATCCCAGGCAGCAGCGCACGCAGGACTATATTACGGGCCGTTTCGGCTAAGCGCCCGGAAGGAGACTGACCGAATGGATAAGCAACACGAACACATCGTCAGGTCGTATGAGGAGGAGCTCTCCCTCCTCAACAACAAGATCGCCAAGATGGGCGGTCTCACCGAGCAGGTACTCGGCCAATCCTTTGACGCGCTGGAGCGCCGCGATCCCGAGCTGGCCGCCGCCACCATCAACGAAGATGAGGCGATCGACACCTTGGAGAAGGAGATTGAGGAGCAGGCGGTGGTGATGATCGCGCGCCGCCAGCCCCTGGCGTACGACCTCCGCCAGATCATGGCGGCGCTCCGCATCTCGAACGAGCTCGAGCGCATCGGCGATCTCGGCAAGAACATCGCCAAGCGCGCGGTCGCCGTGGTGAGCGAGCAGCAGCCGAAGCAGCTCGCGCTCGGGCTAAAACACATGGGCGAGCTTGCCCTCGGTCAGCTGAAAGAAGTGCTCGACGCCTTCATCGAGCGCGACGCCGACCGGGCGCTCAAGGTCTGGTACAAGGACGAAGAGATCGACGCCATGTACAACTCGCTGTTCCGTGAGCTTCTCACCTACATGATGGAGGACCCGCGCAACATCGGGCTTTGCACCCACCTCTTGTTCGGCGCCAAGAACATCGAGCGAATCGGCGACCACGCCACCAATATCGCCGAGACCGTTTATTACCTGGTGCACGGCAGACCGATCACCGATCAACGTCCCAAGGGCGACACTACAAGCTCGACGCCGGTCGCGCTGAAGCGGTCGGCGGGGTAGCCATGCTCGAGATGAACACCATGAGCCCAGGAGCCAAGGTCTTGGTCGTTGAGGACGAAGAGCCGTTGGCGCTTCTCCTCCGCTACAACCTCGAAGCTGAAGGCTATACCGTCGATGTCGTCCACCGCGGCGATGAAGCCGAGGTTGCGATTGCGGAAGGCTCACCCGACCTGATCGTTCTCGACTGGATGCTGCCCGGCCTCTCCGGGCTCGAGCTTTGCCGTCGGCTCAGGACCGGCAAAGACAGCCGTACCATTCCCATTATTCTTCTCACCGCGCGCAGCGAAGAAAGCGATCGCATCAGGGGACTGACCACCGGCGCCGACGATTACGTGGTCAAGCCGTTCTCCTTGCCCGAGCTGATGGCTCGGGTGCGAGCGATCCTCCGGCGCACCAACCCCGAGCGGATCGCCTCGGTATTGAGCGTTGGCGACATCGAGCTTGATCGTGACTCGCACAGGGTGACGCGGAACGGCAGGCAAGTACATCTCGGGCCGACCGAGTTTCGCCTGCTCGAGTTCCTCATGCAGAGCCCGGGCCGCGTGTTCAGCCGGGCGCAGCTCCTTGACGGCGTCTGGGGCCGCAACGTCTATGTCGACGAGCGTACCGTCGATGTGCATATCGGGCGCTTGCGCAAGGCAATGATGCGGGGGAACGAGACCGACCCCGTGCGCACCGTGCGGGGCGCTGGCTACGCCTTCTCCGACAAGCTCGAAGAGACCGCCTAGCGCGAAATGAAAGAGGCGCCGCGAGGGCGCCTCTTGTCGTCTCTTCTGCCGCTTAAGATTAGCCGTTGGCAAACCGTCTTTCACGCCGGCGCATCTGAACGGGCTGATAGGCCATGCGGGCATGATGCTCGCAATAAGGCAACTGCCCGCAGGTCTTGCGCCCGCAGAAATGGAACCCCGGCTCGCCAGGATCGCCGATCGGCCAATGGCACATCGCCTCTTTCAGCGTGAGGATGCTCGCCCGCTCATTGAGCGGGATGACAAGCTCCTCGAGCGGCGCGGGCTCGGCATCGAGCTCAGCCTCGTAGTGAGGCTTGAGCGCGACATTGCCGCGCGTGCTGAACATAAGCGATGGCGTGCGGTGCTGGCGCGGCACGTGCGTGCGCCGCGGCCTCGGGCTTGACGAGCGCGAGCTCGTCGCCCGCCCGGAAAGCCCAAGCCGATGCACTTTGCCGATCACGGCGTTTCTCGTCACTCCACCCAAGCGGCCCGCGATCTGACTCGCGCTTAGGCCCTCGGCCCAGAGTTTCTTCAGCAGTTCGACCCTCTCGTCAGTCCAAGCCATGGTGTGGCCTCCTCGAATTGGACCTAGAATCCCCCCGTCTCGTCTGGAGACGGCATTTCGAACACTCGGAATTACTGCTGAGAATGACCGCCCGGGCGCAACGCAGCACCCACGACATATTGTGGCCGAGCGGTTATTAACCTACTAAATCCGGCGAAACCCGGCAAGCGTCCGCCACGCTTGTGACACCCGTTTTCCACCGGAACGGACGGATTCTGCCACTTCTCCTTCAAGAACACAAACATGAGAGTGGATGGAAACGTGGACGAGCGTTGGATAAACGTCGCATGAGCGCTGATTGACAGGGGGGAACCGGAGACCTAATGCTCTGACTTACCTTGCTGCCGCCGATCGGCGGCAATTTTATTTCAGGGACACCACAGATAAATGTCGGCCCTCCTTCCGACCTATGCTCGCAGCGAGCTCTCCTTCGCGCGCGGGGAAGGCGCCTATCTCTACACCACCACGGGCGAACGCTATCTCGACTTCGCGAGCGGCGTGGCGGTGACGGCGCTTGGGCACGCGCATCCGCATCTGGTCAAGGCACTGACGGAGCAGGCAAAGAAGCTGTGGCACGTCTCCAACCTGCATCAGATCCCCGAGCAGGCGCGGCTTGCCGAACGCCTCACTGACGCAACCTTTGCAAACTATGTTTTCTTCGCCAATTCCGGCGCCGAGGCGGTGGAGTGCGCCATCAAGGCTGCGCGCCGCTACCACTTCAAGAACGGTGCGCCTGAGCGCTATCGCGTCATCACGTTCGAAGGCGCCTTTCATGGCCGCACGTTGGCCACCATCGCAGCCGGAGGCCAGGCAAAGCACCTTGAAGGCTTTGGCCCTCCGACGGATGGCTTTGATCAGATCGAGGCTGGCGACATCAAGAAGGTGAAAGCCGTGATCGGCGAAGTCACGGCAGGCGTCCTGATCGAGCCGATCATGGGTGAGGGGGGAATGCGCGAGATATCGTGGCGCTTCCTTCAGGATCTGCGGGCGCTGTGTGACGATGAGGGCATCCTGCTTCTGCTTGACGAGGTGCAGACTGGGATGGGCCGGACGGGCCGGCTGTTCGCCCATGAGTGGGCGGGAATCACGCCGGATATCATGGCCACAGCCAAGGGGCTCGGCGGCGGCTTTCCCGTGGGCGCCTGCCTCATGACCGAGGCCGTGGGCTCTGCCATGACGGCGGGAAGCCATGGCTCGACCTTTGGCGGCAATCCGCTTGCTATGGCCGTCGGCAATGCGGTGCTCGATATCGTGCTAGAAGACGGCTTTCTCGACCATGTCGCTCAGATGGGGCTGAGGCTCAAGCAGCGGCTTGCGGCGCTCAAGAACGAGCATGGCGAGATCATCGAGGAGGTGCGCGGCCAGGGGCTGATGCTCGGGCTGAAATGCAAAGTGTCGAACGTGAAGCTGCTCGAAGCTCTGCGCGCCGAGAAGATGCTGACCGTACAGGCCGGCGACAATGTCATTCGTCTCCTGCCGCCGCTGATCGTGGGCGAGGCAGAGATCGATCTCGCTTGCACCAAGCTCGATGCAGCGTGCGTCGCTCTGAAGAGTGGCGCGCTCGCCGACGCCTGACTTCCGCTCCGCTGTCCCATGGTCCCCAAGCACTTTCTCGATATTGATGCTTTGGACACCAAAACTCTGCGCGCCATCATCGATTGGGCCCATGAGATCAAGCGCAAGGGCCATGTGCCGAAGAGGCTGAAACGACGCGAGCGCCCGGTTCTCGCCATGATCTTCGAGAAGCCCTCGACCAGGACGCGCGTCTCTTTTGAGGTCGCCATTTACCAGCTCGGCGGGCAGTCGCTCGTCCTGAGCCCGCAAGACATGCAGCTGGGGCGGGGCGAGACGCTTGCGGATACCGCGCGGGTTCTATCGCGCTATGTCGATGTGATCATGTTGCGCACCGGACCGCACGCGACGCTGACTGAGCTTGCCGCCCATTCAAACGTTCCGGTGATCAACGGCCTCACCTGCCTGTCGCATCCCTGCCAAGTGATGGCCGACATCATGACCTTCGAGGAGGTGAAAGGGCCGATCAAAGGCCGCACAATTGCCTGGATCGGCGACGCCAATAATGTCGCGACCTCCTGGGTGCACGCGGCGGCACGCTTCGGCCTCAGGCTCAGGATCGCCTCGCCGAATGAGTTTGGCCCCGCGCCCGAGCTTCTCGCCTGGGCAAAGGAACAAGGCGCCGAAATCGAGGTTGGCGATGATCCACGCAAAGCGGCGCGGGAGGCCGACTGCGTGGTGACCGATGTCTGGGTTTCGATGGGCGACGGCGACAAGAAGAGGCGGAGCGCGGCGCTTCGGCCGTTTCAGGTCGATGGCGCCCTGATGGCTCTTGCGGCAGAGGACGCGGTCTTCATGCATTGCCTGCCAGCCTATCGCGGAGACGAGGTGACCGCCGAAGTAATCGACGGACCGCAATCCGTTGTGTGGGACGAGGCCGAGAACCGTCTGCATGTGCAGAAGGCGATCCTTGCCTGGTGCCTCGGCGCCGAGCCTCGCGGCGGCAAGGCCACGCGGGCCAAGCGGCGCAAGGCGCGCGGAGCCAGAAAATGACCGAGCGCGGATCCGAGCAGCGGATCGAGCTTCGCATTCCGGAGGACGATCTCATCCTCCCGTTCCAGGCCGAGCATGCCGACGTCCTCGGCCGCCTGGTCAAGCTCGGGCCCACGGTCGACACCATCCTTTCGCGCCACGACTATCCAGGGCCGGTATCGCAGCTGCTCGGGGAGGCGGCTGCGCTCACGGCGCTGCTCGGCGCCTCCCTCAAATTCGAGGGCAAGTTCATCCTCCAGGCTTCGACCGACGGTCCGGTGGATCTTCTCGTCGCCGATTATCAGGTGCCCGGAGGCTTGCGCGGCTATGCCCGCTTTTCGGCCGAGCGGCTCGCGGAACTTCCTCCAAACGGGCGGCTTCTCGGCGAGGGCCATCTCGCCATGACCATCGACCGCGGCAACGACACCGAGCGTTACCAGGGCGTCGTACCACTGGAAGGCGATAGCCTGACTGAGGCGGCAGACACTTATTTCCGTCAATCCGAGCAGCTCCCGACCTTCATCAGACTTGCCGTTGCGCGGCACTATCGCGCGGGCAAAGCGGGCGGACGGCCTTGGACATGGCGCGCGGGCGGTCTTCTCGTCCAGAAGCTCACACGCGAAGGCGGGCGCACGAGCCGCAGCGACGCCGCCTTCGAGGAGGACTGGACGCGTGCCAAGGCGCTTGCCGAAACGGTCGAAGACCATGAGCTGCTCGACCCGACGCTTCCGGCCGATCGGCTGGTGTACCGGCTCTTCCACGAGGAACAGGTGCGCGCTTATCGGGCCATCTCGCTCGAGAGCTATTGCAGTTGCTCGCGGGCACGCGTCGAGGAACTTCTGAAGCGCTTCTCGCCGGAGGATTTGGCCGACATGGTAGTCGACGGCGAAGTGTGGGTGACGTGCGAGTTCTGCAACAGCCGTTACCGCTTCGATCCCGGCTCCTTCACCGACGCCTAGGCGCTGAGCTCCTTCGCGAGACCCGCGAGGAAGGCCATGCAGGCGTCGAGTTGCTCGATGCTCACGAACTCGTCGGCCGCGTGCGCCTGCGCGATGTCGCCAGGTCCGCAGATCACGGACGGGAACCCCGCCTGCTCGAATAAGCCCGCTTCGGTGGTGTAGGAGACCGCGCGCGTTTGTTCCGTCCCGGTAAGTTTGAGCGCCAGCGCTACCACCTCTGAGGCGCTGCCCGCTACAAACGCCGGCACTGAATTCAACGCCGTCGTCTCGATCGCGGCCTCGTCCGTCACCTGCTTCATTTTGGGCAGGAGCGACTTCTCGGCAAACGCGGCAAGATTACGCGATGCCTCGCCCGGCGTGGCGGAGGGCAGACTGCGTACCTGCCATTGGAACTCACAATTCTTAGGCACGATATTGCCGGCGGTGCCGCCTTTGATGGTGCCGACACTGATCGTGGAGTAGGGCGGCTCGAAGTGCGGATCGTTCTCCTTCTTCGGAATGGCGCCACCGATGCGGTCGAGCTCGCAGACGAGCGCAGCGGCAACCGAGATCGCGTTGACGCCGAGCGCCGGAAGGCTCGAGTGTGCCTCGCGGCCATGCACGACCGTGCGGTACGCATCGATGCGCTTATGTGCGTCGATCACTGCCATGCTGGTCGGTTCGCCGACGATGATCGCGCGTGGGCGCGGAAAGTCCTTGCCGAGGCGGGCTATCAGCGGTCGCACGCCGGTGCAGCCCACCTCCTCGTCATAAGAGATGATGAGGTACACTGGCCCCTTCAGCGTTCGCATCTTGAACAGCGGCACTGATGCGAGAGCGCAGGCGAGGAAGCCCTTCATGTCGCAACTGCCCCGGCCGTGCAGCCTGCCGTCGCGTGCCGTGAGCGTGAATGGATCCGATGCCCAGCGCTGCCCTTCGACGGGAACGCAGTCGCTGTGGCCGGAAAGGCCAATGCCGCCATTGCCGCTACCGCCGATGGTGACGAAGAGATCGGCCTTGGCGCCATCGGGCGAGGGGATGCGCAACGAGCCGATGGCATGGCTCTTGAGATAGTCCTCGACGAAGCCGATCAGTGCGAGATTAGACTTCGAGCTCGTCGTATCGAAGCCGACCAGCGTTGCGAGTAGCTCCCGCACTTTGGATTGAGATGCAGTCAAAGGAACACCTGTGATCCAGCCCCGTGCGGTGAACCTAGGAGGCCTGGGTGCGAAAGCGCTCGGTGGCCCTCGCCTTGGCCTTCATCGCCTCGATTTCGCGGTCGCGCGGCGGAGCCGAGGTGACGAGAGAATCAATCAGCTCGCGTGCCGCGCGTGACACCTTGTCCACGGCGCGGTCGAACGCGGCCTGATTGGCTTGCGAGGGCCGGGTAAAACCCGAGAGCTTGCGCACGAATTGAAGCGACGAGAGATAGATCTCCTCATCGGTAGCGGGCGGATCGAAATTATGGAGCGTCTTGATATTGCGGCACATGACCATTCTCACTCGACAGTTCGCATTAACCCGAAACGGTGACACACGAGGCTTCCACGGGCAAGCAAGCTTCCCTTAACGCGCGGCAGCAAGCGCTTGGTCAAGATCGGCCTTCAAGTCGCGCACGTCCTCGAGCCCGATGGAAAGCCTGATGGTGTTGTCGAAAATGCCGAGCTCGGCGCGAGCCTCTGGCGACAGCCGCTGATGCGTCGTCGTGGCAGGGTGCGTAACGAGGCTCTTGGCGTCGCCGAGATTGTTGCTGATCTTGAAGATCGAGAGCGCGTTCATGAAGCGGAACGCGTTCTTCTTATCGCCCTTCACCTCGAACGCGACCATCGGGCCTCCGCCATCCATCTGCTTCAGAGCCAATTGGTGCTGCGGATGATCGCTTCGGCCCGGATAGAACACTCGTTGAACCTCCGGCTGGTCGGCGAGGAAATCGGCTATGGCAGCCGCAGAGGCGCAATGCCGATCGACCCGCAAGGGCAACGTCTCCAAACCCTTGAGCAATACCCAGGCATTGAACGGACTCAGCGAGGGTCCTGTCTGCTTGAAGTAGTTATGAAATTTTTCATCAATGAAGGCCTTGCTGCTCAGCACAACGCCGCCGAGACAGCGTCCCTGGCCGTCGATGTGCTTGGTCGCGGAATAGCAGACGATGTCGGCGCCGAGCGGAAGTGGCCGCTGCAACATCGGCGTGGCGAATACGTTGTCGACCACGACCAGCGCATTCGCCTTATGCGCGATTTTCGACACGGCCTCGATGTCGACAAGCTCAAGCACCGGATTGGTCGGCGTTTCAAAGAAGAAGGCTTTGGTATTCGGCCTCACCGCGTTCTCCCAAGCAGCGAGATTACGCCCGTCCACCAGTGTCGACTCGATGCCGTAGCGCGGCAAAAGATCCTCGACGACATAGCGGCAGGCGCCGAACAGCGCACGGGCCGAAACGACATGATCGCCGGCCTTGAGAAAACAGAGCAGGGAAGCAGCGACAGCGGCCATGCCGCTCGCTGTTCCACGCCCAGCCTCTGCTCCCTCGAGCGCGCACATGCGCGCCTCGAACATGGCAACGGTCGGATTGGAATAGCGGCTATAGACGAAGCCTTCCTCGTCCCCCTTGAATCGCGCTTCGGCCTGTTCGGCGCTGTCATAGACGTAGCCTGAGTTGAGGAAGATCGCCTCAGATGTCTCGCCGAACTGGCTCCGCAGCGTCCCGCCATGCACGAGCTCCGTCGCCTTATGCCAGGCGATGCGGCTCCGGCCTCTCCGATCCTCCCTTGCCATCGACTCCACTCCTTGAACCTTCCCACGACCGGCCGACGGACACAAAAAAACCCGGGCTTGGCTGCCGCCAAAAGACCGGGTGACGAATTCTCGTCTCGCGCGGCCTTTTAGCGACTTGTTTTACGTGGCTGCAAGCCGGCCGGCCAAATCACCACGAGGCGACATTAATGCGCCCGTGGCCTATCCGTCGTCAAGACCAGGCAAGGGATCTTGTCCTAGAACGGCAAGGAGGAAGCTTAAAACGCCGAGCACTCCGAGCACGGTCCGCACGATATGCAGCCTGCCCCATCTTTCGATCAAAGCCCGGCTGTGCCGTCCCGCCTGCTTCTGCTCGATCGCGAGCAGGGCATCGTTGGTAGGTTTGATGACCAGAAGCGTCCACGGCCATGGCGCAAGCATGACGAGCGCGCCAACGAGAAATGCGGGCCTGCCGGTTTGCCACCAAGCGATTGTGCCGAGAAGAAACGCGAGCAGGGCAAGACCCGCCTGCATGATGGTGCCGCGTTTGTACGAGCGCTTCCATTCAGCGAGAAGGGGGCAGTCCTCAAGCCCGAGCCTGGCCGGCTGCTCGACGCAACTGACATAGATCGCAGCCCCCGTGAAAATGGCCGCTACGGTAAGCGCGAGATATCCGATAACCATGATGCCGTTTGCCTCCCAATCCGCGCCTAGAACCTCGGTTCCCCCTTGTGAATCCGGGGGAGAAGGCCGAGCTTAAGGTGACGAGGCCCGCCCGTCATGCCAAGAACATCTTCATGTCTCCCGCAGATTCGCAAACCGCTGAGCTGTTCCAGCGCCTGCCCGAGACGCCCCACGTGACCATTCCAGCCGAAGCCAACCGGAGCGTCTTCGCCCGCACCGGCATTCTTCCCTGCCAGGCCATCAGAGCCATGATCGGCGCTGGCGAGATTTTTGGCGCGCCCGAGATCGAGCCTGACCAGATCCAGCCGGCGAGCCTCGACTTGAGGCTCGGCAAGGTGGCCTACCGCATCAGGGCAAGCTTCCTGCCGGGGCCTGGTGCCACCGTGCGCGACAAGCTCGGCGGGCTCAAATTCCACGAGATCGATCTGACCAAGGGTGCCGTCCTCGAAGCAGGCTGCGTCTACCTCGTGCCGCTCATCGAGCAGCTCAAGCTCCGCTCAACCATCGCCGGGTTTGCCAATCCCAAGAGCTCGACCGGCCGGCTCGACGTGTTCACTCGCCTCATCGCCGACAATCAAGATACGTTCGACGCGGTCGAAGAGGGCTATTCAGGTCCGCTCTTCGCCGAGATCTGCCCGCGGACTTTTTCCATCAAGGTGCGCTACGGCTCGCGTCTCAATCAGATCAGATTCCGCCGCAGAGTCGGCCAGCAGCTCGACGCAGACGAGAGGCCTGGCCGCATTGGCGATCGCCGTCTTCGCGAAATCCACTCGGATATCGGACTCGTCGAAGGCGAGGCTGCGATCCGCGAAGGACTCAACTTGCGCATCAGCCTCGCGCCTATTCCGCCATCAGGGCTCGTCGGCTATCGCGCAAGACGCTATGCCGGCGTGATCGATGTCGATGCAGTTGGAGCCTACGAGGCGAACCAGTTCTGGGAGGCCGTGCACCTTCGCGACGACCGGCTCCTCGTGCTCGACCCACACGAGTTTTACATACTCGCCTCCAAGGAGAGCGTGTCGGTGCCGCCGGCCTATGTCGCCGAGATGGCGCCATTCGATCCCTTGATCGGAGAGTATCGCGTGCACTATGCGGGCTTCTTCGACCCCGGCTTTGGCTACACCGAGGGCAAGGCGCCAGGAGCGAAGGCTGTACTCGAAGTGCGCAGCCTTGATATCCCGTTCATTCTGGAGGATGGACAGATCGTCGGGCGCTTGGTCTATGACAAGCTCACCGACATCCCCGACCAGATCTACGGCCACGGCATCGGCTCGCATTACCAGGCGCAGGGACTGAAGCTCTCCAAGCACTTCAAACAGGGCTGACTAAGCCGAGCAGGACCCGCCGCCAAGCACGCAGAACTTGGCGCAATGCGGATGGCAAAGCTTGACTGTGCCGTGTTCGAACATGCCGCCGTCGGCCTGCGCGGCTTCCGCCAGTGTCGCGCCCATCTCGAAGGCTGGATCGTAAGGAAGCAGCGTGCAGGGAAGCACCACTGGCATCGCAGCTCCCTTGCGCTTCACTACCATGCGGCTCGACGCGCACATCACGTCTCTCGGGTCTTTGTGCAGAATTCCCCAACAGGATTCGGTGATCTCAGGCACCTCGGCTCTGAGGTCCATTTCGGGGAACAGTACGAGCGAGGTGCGGTCGTAGGCATCGACTGGCCAGCCCCGCGCGGCGATCAGCACGGCATAGCCGGCCCGCTCGTCCTCCTCGCTCTCGCCCCAGCACGTGCGACCGGCAAGAGCGATAGTGAAGCTTTGACGCGCCAGCCAATCGATTCCTTCGACCGTTTTGTCGAAGGTGCCTTCGCCGCGCTCCTCCTCGTGCAATCTTTTCGTGTAGTGGTCCAGGCTCACGCGCAGCACGAGCCGGCTCCCGTAGGTGTCGCGCAGCGCCGCGAGACCTGAAAGAATGCGCGGACGGAGCATCGGCTGCATGGCATTGGTCAGCACCAGCACCGAGAAGCCGCGGGCGAGCGCGTCGTCCAGCATCTCGATAATCTCGGGGTTCATGAAGGGCTCGCCGCCGGTGAAGCCGATCTCAGTGACCGGAAGGCGATCGCGCACGATCTCGTCGAGGAAGACAGCGGCCTCGGCACGGGTGATGTAGGCAAGCCGATCGTTCTCGGGGCTCGACTCGATATAGCAATTACGGCACTCGATATTGCAAAGGCTGCCGGTGTTGATCCACAGCGTGCGCAACGCCTCAAGCCTGACGCGAGCGCGGCGCTCGCCTTTAGCGGTCCAATCTGGATCGGCGAATTTTGCGGGGGGCGCGGCTAAGGCAAGCTCGCTCATGCTCCCACTATACGAGAGATCGCTTGCGAAGTTTGCTCGCTAAGCGCTCGCCGTCCTTCACATTCTGGCGACCGCTTTTGGCGTGGGTGCTTGTAGCGTACATACGCATGACTGTGGTCAACGTTGCGCAAGATTGGGCAAAATGGAGAGGTCAAACTTGGGGCATGTGATTCACGACGAGTCATAACCGCAATCGCTCTCAAATCGAGATTGTAGTGGCAAAAAGACGGGCTAACTCGCCGGTGCTGACTTCATTCATGATGAAAATCTAGCATCAATACGGGTTTGTCTCGACAAGACGCACCTGTAGCGCCGCTAGAAAACGCTCTCTCCCGCAATCGTGTTGGAACGCGCTTTCGAGCAGGTAGGTGCGGATGTCGTGTCGCACGCGTTCAAGCGTGGTGTGCTTATAAAAGCCTACATTCCACTCGGTGAGGCGCACGCGCTCTTTGTTGCGACGCATCTGTCCGAAGTCTCCCCGGTTCGGGGGGCCGTGAGCACAAAAAACTCGGCACACAGACCGGGCGGAATCACTCACCCTGCGGTTTCTGTTTGGGCTCAGCCGTCGGGTCGTCAAGCCAAAAACATCGCGAAACCCTTGACGTTGATGTTGCGATGCGAGACTGCGATTCGCTTCACATCCCGCAACAGTGTACAGTGCTCAAATCGAGAGATCGTCGGCAAAAACGGGGGACGATGATCCTGAACCACTTCTCACGGGGGAGGTGAGGTCATGCCCCTAAACGAAATTCCCAAACACATTGGTCCTCAGACCCGCAGCTTGATTGAGGCTGCGCTGGAAGATGCGTGGCAGGAATTAATTAAGGATGGCAATCTCGAAGCTGCACCAGCCAGAAACAAGCTGAGAACGACCATGGTTGCTCTCGCCTCTGTCGGCGAAACCGATCATAGGAAGCTCAAGTGGTTCGCCATTCATGCTTGGAAAGGGGCACTGCAGGCGGAGCAATCTGCACGGAGAGTTCGAGCTAGCGGACAGGCGGCTTAGTTTTCCTATTGGGCCCTGAATTTTCATTCTCCTCAGAATAGCAAAAAGGTTGGGCATCACAGTCCAGCAAGAGCGCGAATACCGTCCGAGGGGAATGAATTGAACGGTCCTCCGCAACCATGCCGGGCGCGCCTGGCCCCAGGCCGAACCGCCGCAAATAACGATGCCGGATGCCGAGAAGATCGTGCTTCTCGTGCGCACCACTCTGATCACGCTCAACTACGCGCTGCAGACCGGTAATTTCACAGTGCTGCGCGACATCGCCGCACCAGGTTTCCGGGAAGTCAACACCGCCGGTCGTCTTGCGCAGAGCTTCTCTGATCTCACCAGGAAGAATATCGATCTTTCCGCTGTAACCGTCATCACCCCGCAGTTGACGGAACCGCCGAGTCTCGATCGTGAGAAAGGCATGCTGCGCCTTAAAGGGTATTTCCCGGGCGAGCCAGTGCAGATCAACTTCGAGTTGCTTTATCAAGCGGTTGATGGACGTTGGCGGCTGTTCGGGCTCTCCGTGCAACCGAGCAGTTCTTCGAAGACGCCACCGCAGACTTCAGATGGCGTCGGCTCGGTGATGAAGAAGAATTAGGTCAGTGGCCCAGCTCCAGACCGAGTGAGTGTAGAACAACCCATTAGTACGACACGCCATCGAGGCGCTGCGGGGCGAGTCTGGAACCCGGGCGCCTTTAGTTTCGGCGTGGCCGGGAACGGGTCCGGGGTTGTCTCTGGAGGCCGCCTGGTTGGCATGACGCCAACTATCCCGCCGGCACC
>Ga0105245_10001241_pt1 | contig 23017 bp, 20 predicted proteins | sample KBSM54metaG_FD_81523 | JGI IMG/M metagenome (GOLD analysis project Ga0105245, IMG submission 81523) | Miscanthus rhizosphere microbial communities from Kellogg Biological Station, Michigan, USA - KBS M5-4 metaG | ecosystem: Host-associated > Plants > Roots > Rhizosphere > Soil | place...
GACGCGAAGTCGCTCGGCAAGGCGATCGTCGTCAGCGATCTCGACGTGCATCGCGAACAGCTCGGCGATGCGCATCCGTGGATCGTCGGTGTCGACGACGCGGAAGCGTGGGCGAACGCGATCGTCGACGTGACGTCGAAGACGGAGCCGGGTCCCGATCGCGATGCGGAGTCGCGCGCTCGCGACGATCTGGCGATGCGGATGCGCGAGTGCGGCGAACGATTCGTGTCGATCGTGCGCGAAGCGGCGGCGCGGTGAACGATGACGCGCGTTCTCTTCATCACACAGACCGCGAATATCTGGGGCGGCGTCGACGTCTGGCTCGAGTACCTGACGAACGCGCTCGCGTCGCGCGGCTGGGATGTGACGGTCGGTCTCGCGCGCGGCCGCCGCTTTCATGATCCGACGGCGTATCGCGCCGCGCACACGCTCCCGCCGACGATCGAGATTCCTGCGCTCACCGGAACGACCGAAGGACGCATCAACGCGATCATCGAGGCGATCGAGAAGACGCGCGCGGACGTCGTCGTGCCGGTCAATATCATCGACGCGTTCGAAGCCGTGCGCAGAATGAAGGTGCGCGGCCGCGAGGTGCGGCTGTTTCATCCGCTGCATGCGTTGTGGAGCACGCACTTCGCCGACGCATTTGTGTTCGCTCACGCGATCGATTACGCAGCCGCGACGAATCGACTCGCTGCGCGCGCGCTCGTCGAGGTCTCGCAGCTTCCGTCTCATCGCGTCGCGTACGCGCCGTGCGGCGTGCCGGCGCCGCTGCACGAGCCGACATGTGAGAGTGACAAACTCAGAATTCTCTTCGCGGGACGAATCACCCAGCCTCAAAAACGCGCGCGCGATCTCGTCCCTCTCGCTGCGGAGCTCGCGAAGCGCGGCGTCGACGTGAACATCGACGTCGCCGGCGACGGCGATGAGCTGCCGTATCTGACCGAGGCGCTCGCGAACTACGCGAATGTTCGCTTCGCTGGGTTGTGCTCGCGCGAAGAGTTGTACACGTCGTTCTATCCGGGACTCACGGCGATGCTCGTGCTGTCCGATTGGGAGACCGGCCCGATCGTGGCGTGGGAAGCGATGCGTCACGGAGCCACGATCGTCACCACCGACTACCTCGGCTTGCGCAGCGAACAGACGCTGATCCATGGACGCAACGCGCTCGTTGCGCCGGTCGGCGACGTGAAAATGCTCGCGTCGCACATCGAGTCGTTGCGCGGCGATCGCGCGATGTCTCTGCGGCGCGCAGCGTATGAGACGGCGCTCGAGCACTACACGATCGAGCGCAGCATCGAGATGTGGGAGGACGCGCTGAAGGCGTGTCTCGCGATGGAGATCGCGCTGGACGTGAAAGGCATCGCGATTCCGAAGGTTGCGAGCCGCCTCGACGCGATTGCCGGACCGCGCATCGGCGAACGAATTCGCGCCGCGCTCGGCCGCGGACATCTGCACGACGATCCCGGCGGCGAGTGGCCGCACACGTGGAGCGAGAACGCGGCCGATCTCGCGTCGTTCGCCGATGCGGTCGAGCGGCTGGAGCGCGATTCGCGGCCATAATTGCAGCGATGCCGCCGCGCGTTTCGATCCTCGTGCCCGCGTACAACGCCGAGAGCACCGTCGCGGTGACGTTCGACAGCGTTCTCGCGCAGGATTTCAAGGAGTGGGAAATCGTCGCCGTCGATGACGGCAGCAGCGACGCGACGCCGCGCATCTTCGCCGACTACGCGCGCCGCGATCCTCGCATTCGCATCGCCCACAACGACCGCAACCTCGGCATGACTGCGAACTGGAATCGCTGCCTCGCGCTCGCGACGGGCGACTTCGTCATCAAGCTCGATTCCGATGACGTCTTCAAGCCGGGCGCGCTCGCGTCGTTCCTCGCGCCGTTCGACGATCTGAATGTGATCGCGGTCGGTGTGCGGACGCTGTCGACCGACGAGCAGCTCGAGCCGTTCGACGGAATCCCCGGCGACGACGCAATGATGCGTGCCGGCATCGATCCGTACGCCGATCACGTGTTGGCTGCGAGCGCGTGGTACGCCGTCGCCGCGCACGGACATCAACTGTGGGCCAGCTCGTCGTTCATGACGCGCCGCGTGCTGCTCGTGAGTCGCGGCGGATTCGACGAACGCTTCGGATGCGCCGCCGACACGGAGATGATGTGGCGGCTGATGGAAGGCGACGGAAAGATCGCGCACGTCGCGCGCGTCGGCTCGCTGTACCGCATTCGGCGCGGATCGGTGAGCGACGTGTATCGCAAACAGGACTGGCTGACGTGGGAAGGAACCGCTGCGAATCTGCTGACGCTTTCGCGCGTCCGCACACATCGCAAGCTGCCGCGATCGTTGCGCATGCATTACGTGCGCTTGTGGCGACGGTGGCAAACATCCACACGCGCGTTGCCGCCGAACGTCGAGTCGAAGCTCGCCTCGGTCGTCAGCGAAGTGAGTGCACCGCCGTTCCTCGACGTGGCGATGACGCGCGCGCGCGACGCGGTGTCGGCGTCATGAGCGACAAATATCCGTACAACGACGACGCGCCGACGTGGGCGAATAGTTACCTGTGGCCGCCGCTCGAGCGCATTCTCAATCGCATTGCACCGCCGCCGAGGCGCGTGCTCGATCTCGGATGCGGAAACGGTGCGACGTCGAAAATGCTCGCGGAGCGCGGCTACTCCGTCGTCGGCGTCGACTCCTCGGAGTCAGGCCTGGCCATCGCGAATCGTTCCGCATCTTCGACGTTACGGTTTGAGGTTGCTGAGATCGACGAGCGTCTCGTGGAGCGCGTCGGCACGTTTCCGGTCGTGATCAGTCTCGAGGTGATCGAGCACGTCTTCTCGCCGCGCGTGTTCATGCGCGCGTTTCACGCGTTGCTCGAGCCGGGAGGCGTCGGCATCGTCTCCACGCCGTACCACGGTTACCTGAAGAACGTCGCCATCGCCGTGAGCGGGCGATTCGATCATCACTTCGATCCCTTGTGGGACTACGGACACGTCAAGTTCTTCAGCATCCCGAAACTGCGCGAATTGTTCGAGGAGCACGGTTTCCGGCGGATGGAGTTTCACCGCATCGGACGGATTCCAGCGCTCGCGAAGTCGACGATCGCCGTCTTATGGCGCGACTGAGTCGATGATCGCGTGAACGCGCTCGACGAAGCGCGGGAACGCGAAGTAGTCGAGTCCCTCCGGAATGCGGCGCGCGTCTCTCGTCAGTGCGTTCGCAATCGCGGTGCGGATGCCGGCGGCGTTCGAAGGATCGACGAGCATGCCGAGCTTTCCATGCAGCAGCGCTTCGCGTCCGCCATCGTGTTTGCTCGCGATCGTCGGAACGCCGGACGCCATCGCTTCGAGAAAAACGAAGCCGAAACCCTCGCCGCGGCTCGGCATCGCGTAGACGTCGGCGAGGTTGTAGAGGTCCGCTTTCATCGCTTCGTCGAAGAGGCCGGTGAAGATGACTTGCTGCTCGACGCCATGCTCGACGCTTTTGCGCGCGAGTCGGGGAGCGTCGTTACCGCCGCCGGCGATCACGTAGACGAGATCGGGGAACTCGGCGACGAGCTCGGGCATCACCTCGATCACTTCGTCGAAGCCTTTGTAGCGCTCGGAAACCGACAAACGCCCGACCGTGAGCACGACGCGTTTTCCGCCGAGGCCGAAGCGCTCGATGAGCGTGCGATTTTTCTCGCGGATGCCGTATTGGTCGAGTCGCACCGCATTCGGCAGCACGAACGTCGGACCTTCGTATCGCGACCAATCGAGGAATCGGACGCGCGTCAGGTCGCTCACCGACACGACGCCGCGGCAATGCTTTACGACGCGATTCGAAACGCGGTCGCGCAGCGGCTTCCACGCCTCGATGCCGTGCGTGATCAGAAGCGGATGCTTCGTGGCCATGCGCGCGAGAGGCAACAGATTTACGTGGCCGCAGATCACGAGATCGAACTTCTCGCGGCGAATCGTGCCGAGGAGTTGCGCGACGTACGCCGCTTCGTTGCGCGCCGCCGCTTCGACGAATCGGGTCTTCGGCGGAAGCGGCTCGATCGGATTCGGGATCAGCCGCGGCAACACGACGAGCTCCTCGAGCCGCGGATGTTCCGACAGCGCGCGCATCAACTCGCGATTGAAGAGCGCGATCCCGCCGTATCCGCCGAACGCGTCGGTGCAGAGGAGGAGGATTCTCATGCGTAGCGCTCGAAGACGATGCGTGCCCAGCTCCGCATGCGCGTCGACGTCGCGTCGTCCGCGAGACTCATCCACTCGTGAAGCGGCGCTTGAAATCCGGTCTTGGGCCGATTCGTGATTGCTGTCGGAAGCGGTGTCGGCGCCGTTCCCGCGAACTCCCTCTTGCACTCTTCTCCGCGACTCAACAGCAACGGCGCGAGCTGCCGCAACAGATGCGCGTCGACGAGCGGCGTGCGCACTTCGAGCGAGTGCGCCATCGAAGCCCAGTCGGTGTCGCGCAGCAGTTGATTGCGCATGTACATCGTCGCCTCGAGCGTGGCGACACGGCCGAACGGCGTCATCGGATCGGGCTCGATCATCGACGCGATCCGCTCGTCGAGCGCGAGGCGTTGCAGCGCATCATCGATGTCGCTCGCGCGCATCACCGACGTGAGCTCATCCGGCATCAGCAATCCGCGCTTGATGAAATACGCGCCGGCGTACGTTCCGCCGATCGACGGGATCGCCGTCGCTTTCGGGCTCGCGCGATGGAGCCGCTTCAGAACGCCCAGCGTGCGCCCGAGCGTCCATTTGCCGAAAGGAACGCGCGAGACGGCCGTCACGGTCTTCACGATGCGCGGCACGTCCTCGAATGCCGGATAGCTGCCGAACAATTCATCGCCGCCAATTCCGGAGAGCGCGACTTTGAGCTTCTGCTCCGCCGCCGCTTTGCTCACGAACCAGGTGTTGACGCCGTCGACGGTCGGCTGGTCCATCGCTTCGAAGAATTTGGGGATGTCGGTGACGAACTCGTCGCGCGTGACGATGCGCGTCGTGTGCGGCGCGCCGAGGGCGCGCGCGAAGGTGTCGGCGTCGGCGGCTTCGTCGAACTCGCGTCCGCGAAAGACGTCGAAGAGGATCGTGATCGTGCGCAGCGGCTCGCGCACACGCGGCATCGCCAGCGCGGTGAGCGTCGTCGAGTCGATGCCGGCGGAGAGAAAGACGCCGACCGGGACATCGGAGACGAGGTGATAGTCGATCGATTCGCCGACGAATTCGCGCAGAGTCGTGCGCGCGGTCGTCAGATTCGCGATCGTCCGCTGCTCGAGTCCTTTGCGGAAGATCTCCGCGATCGAATAGAAGCGATGCCGTCCAGTCGAGCCGTGCGTGTCGACGAAGAACGACGTTCCCGCTTCGACCGCGCGGATCGCCGAGTATGTCGTGAACGGCGACGGAACGCTGCCGAGGAGAAAGAAGCCGGCGATGCCGGCGTTGTCGCGCGTGCGCGGGATCGCGCCGCCGGCGAGGAGCGCCTTCACCTGCGACGCAATGCGAATCGTACGGCCGTCGTCGGCGTAATAAAGCGGCTTGATGCCGTACGGATCGCGCGCCACGAACATGCGCCGCGTGCGCGTGTCCCAGATCGCGAACGCGAACATGCCGCGCAGCAGCTCGACCATCCGCTCGCCGTGCGCGCGAAACAGTTGCAATAGCACTTCGGTATCGGATGACGAGTGAAAGCGCGCGCCGCTGCGCTCGAGTTGTGCGCGCAGCTCGCGATGGTTGTAGATCTCGCCGTTGTAGGCGATGACGAGCTCGCGATCGACGTCGAACATCGGTTGTTCGCCTTCCGGCGAGAGGTCGATGATCGCGAGACGCCGCGAGCCGAGGCCGACGCGGCGATCGGGCGAGACCCAGGTGCCGCCGGCGTCGGGACCGCGTGCGAACATCCGCTGCGTGATCGCTTCGAGCTCGGCGGGGCGCACGTCCGCCGCGTCGTCGTGATACGCGAAGATCGCGGTGATGCCGCACATGTCAGCGAGAACGCCGCCGGCCGTAGCGAAGCACGAAAAGGAGGACCATCCCGACGATGCCGATCGTGTAGCCGATGAGCTTCGTCGTGTCGTTCACGGTCATCACCGCGGCCACGGAGAAGAACACCGTCACCAGCCAGATCGAGACGATCGCCTTCGCCGTGCTGCCGAAGCGCGCCTCGAGGATGTGATGGATGTGACGCCGATCGGCGTTGAACATCGTGGTGAAGCGGCTCCCTAGCGACTCGTGTTTTCCGCCGAAGCGTTGCTTCATCACGATCAACGTGTCGATCACGGGAAGTCCGAGTGCGAGCATCGGGCCGCCGATGATGAGCGCGGTCGGCGATTTCGACGGCTTCGCGATCGAGCACGTCGCGAGCACGAGTCCGATGAAGAGGCTGCCGGTGTCGCCCATGAAGATCTTCGCCGGGGGCTTGTTCCATGGCCAGAAGCCGAGGAGGCTTCCGGACAGCGCGGTCATGATGACGAGCGAGAACGCGTCGTAGCGGATGAAGCCGATCACCGCGAACGCGGCCGCGATCGTGATGGCGATGATCGTCGCGAGCGAGTCGATGCCGTCGATGAAGTTGAAGGCATTGATGACGCCGACGATCCAGACGATCGTCGCGAGCACGCCGAAGAATCCGAGCTCGATCGTTCGTCCGGCGATGGAGATGAATGAAAAATGAAAGCCGTAACTGACGACGATGATCGCCGCCGCCGTCTGCACGATGAATTTTTTCGGGGCGTCGGCGCCGACGAGATCGTCGTACACGCCGAGGCCGACGACGAGCGATCCGCTGGCGAGAACGGCGAAGAGATAGGTGATGTTTTTCGCGACGAGTCCGGCCGCGTGCGAGTTCGCGGCGAGGAGCAGCAGTGGGAACCCGAAGCCGAAGATGATGGCCAGTCCGCCGACGCGCGGCGTCGCTTCCGGATGGAGTTTGCGCTCGTCGGGCCGATCGACGAGTCCGATCGCCTCCGCCGCCTTCTTCACGATCGCCGTCGTCACGAATGACGTGACGCCACTCGCGATCAGCAACATCGATAGAGCGAGGAGCTGCTCGGACACGGCGGCAGCGAGCATACAACACAGTACAATTCGCGCGATTTCGTACGCAGGGGTGATGAATGGCTGAACTTCCCGGCATCGAGCGCGAGACTCTCGACGTCGACGTGGTCATCGTCGGCGCGGGGCCGGCCGGACTCGCTGCGGCGTATCAACTGGCGAAGCTCGTCGCGGCGCACAACGCGTCGTCCGCCGAAAAGAAGCTCGAGAGTCTCTCCATCGCCGTTCTCGAAAAAGGAAAAGAGATCGGCTCGCATGGAATCTCAGGCGCGGTGATGGATCCGAAAGGGATCGCCGAGCTGATGCCGGACTGGCTCGAGCGCGGCTGCCCGGTCGAGGCGCCCGTCGGCGATGACGGCTTTTGGTACCTCACCGAGAGCATGAAGATCGCCGCGCCGATTCTTCCGCCGCCACTCCAGAACCACGGCAATTACGTGATCTCGCTGGGTGAGATGACGCGGTGGATGGCCGGCATCGTCGGCGAAATGGGCGTCGACCTCTTCGCCGAATTCGCTGCGACGCGCGTGCTCATCGAAGACGGCCGCGTCGTCGGCGTCCGCACCGGCGACAAAGGCATCGACAAGAACGGAGAGGCGAAGCCGAATTTCGAGCCCGGCGTCGACGTGCGCGCGAAGATGACGATTCTCGCCGAAGGACCGCGCGGCACGCTGACGAAACAGCTCGCCGGCCTGGAGAATCTGTACGAAGGCAAGAACCCGCAGGTGTACGCGATCGGCATCAAGGAGCTGTGGCAGCTTCCCGATGATCGCTACGCGCCGGGCACCGTGATTCACACGATGGGATGGCCGCTCGACATGGACACATTCGGCGGCGCCTTCATCTATGGGATGAAGGATCGCGTCGTCGACATCGGCCTCGTGGTCGGCCTCGATTACAAGAATCCGACGCTCGATCCGCATCACGAGTTCCAGCGTTTGAAACTGCATCCATCGATTCGCGCGATTCTCGAAGGCGGCAAGATGATCGCCGCGGGCGCGAAGGCGATTCCCGAAGGCGGCTACTTCTCCATGCCCCGCAAATACGGCAACGGCTTCATGATCCTCGGCGACTCCGCCGGATTCCTGAACGGCGCGCGATTGAAGGGAATCCATCTCGCGATCAAGAGCGGCATCCTCGCCGCGGAGACGGCGTTCCACGCGCTGCTGAACGAAGACTACTCATCGCAGCAGTTGAGCGAGTACGAAGAGCTGTTCGAGGCGTCGTGGGCGAAGGACGAGATGTGGTTGCAGCGCAACTTCCATCAGGCGTTCGAGCACGGCGTGATGGCCGGGATGATCAACGCCGGCTTGAACATGTTCACGCGCGGCCGCGGCTACGGCGTCGCGAACCGTCTCGAAGCGCACGCTGGTCATGAACGGATGGAACGCATCCAGACCTATTTCGGAACGGAGCATCCGCATCCGCCGGAGAAGATGAAGTTCGACAACACGTACACATTCGACAAGGTGAGCGACGTGTACTACGGCGGCGTCGTGCACGAAGAGAATCAGCCGGCGCATTTGCTGATCGCGGATACCGAGGTTTGCATTACGAAGTGCACTGAGGAGTATGGGAATCCGTGCCTGCACTTCTGTCCCGCGAACGTGTACGAGCCGCAGCCGACCGCCGACGGGCGCGGCAAGGTCCCGTTCTTGAATTTCACCAACTGCTTTCACTGTAAGACGTGCGACATCATGGATCCTTATCAGGTGATCACCTGGGTGCCGCCCGAGGGCGGCGGCGGACCGGACTACAAGAAGTTGTAGGTCGCCGTGCGAACTATCGGCCGCTCAGGCACGTAGAAGAAACATGACCAACGCATCGGCGACCCGCGACCCTCGACCCGCCACGTCGGCGCGCATCGCGGCGCTGCAGGCAAACGTCGAGAAAGTCATCCGCGGCAAGTCGGACGTCATCCAGCTCTGCATCGCAGCGATGCTCTCGAAGGGTCACATCCTTCTCGAGGACGTTCCGGGCGTCGGCAAGACGACGCTCGCCCATGCGCTGGCGCGATCGCTGTCGCTGCAATTTCAGCGCATTCAGTTCACGAGCGATCTGCTGCCGTCCGACATCGTCGGCGTGACGATCTACAACCAGGAGCAGCAGGAATTCGAATTCGTCTCCGGCCCGATCTTCACGAACGTGCTGCTCGCCGACGAGATCAATCGCGCCACGCCGAAGTCGCAGTCGGCGCTGCTCGAGGCGATGAGCGAAGGAATGATCAGCATCGAGAAGCGGCGGCTGGCGCTGCCGGATCCGTTTCTCGTGATCGCGACGCAGAACCCGGTCGAGCACGTCGGCACGTATCCGCTGCCGGAGTCACAACTCGATCGCTTCCTGATGAAGTTGACGATCGGCTATCCGAACAGCGGCGACGAAAAGAAGCTGCTTAGAGCCGGCGGCGCGCAGGACGCGCTCGAGCATCTCGAGCCGGTGCTCGACGAGGCCGACGTCCGCGAATTGCAGGAGCAGGTGAGCGCGATTCACGTGAACGAGTCGCTGGTCGAGTATCTGATGACGATCGTGCAGACGACGCGCACGCACAACGAAGTCGCGCTGGGAGTGTCGACGCGCGGCGCGCTGGTGTACTTCAAGGCGTGTCAGGCGATGGCGATGGTGAACGGCCGCGACTTCGTGATTCCGGAGGACGTGAAGCGCCTCGCCGCGCCGGTGTTGTCGCACCGCATTCTGATGAAGGAGCACCGCATGATGCGCGGCGACAGCGCGCCCGAAGCGCGGTTCATTCAGAGGATTTTGAATGAGACTCCGGTGCCGCGGTAGCGCGCTTCTGTTCCTGTTCTTCCCGGTCTCTCTTGATCCGCGGCAATTCGAAGAACTGGAACCAAATGAAACCGGTCGCGCCGACGGCAAAGAGGAAAAAGGTCGGAATGTATTCGCGTCCCATCAGAGTCGTGCCTTGACCTCAATGTACAACCCGATTCCCCAAACGCCAATTGCGCCGAAGCCGCGTGGATTCGCATGAGCGCGACGACGCAAACCTGGACTTTCGACGGCGTCGTGCGCCTCACGCGCATCGGCACGTCGTACCTCATCTTCACTCTCGTCATCGGCTTCGCCGCGCTCAACACCGGCAACAACGCGCTCTATATCGGGCTCACGTTCATGCTCGGTTGTCTGCTCCTCTCCGGCATCGCGTCGAAGGGCGGATTGAAGCATCTCGACGTCGAGCTTCGCGGACTCGATGAGGCGTGGGCTGGGCGTGATGCCGAGGCAATGCTGCGCGTGACGAATCGCTCGCGCATCTGGAACGTTCGCGACGTCGTCATCACCTCGGAAGACCTCGCGAGCTCGGTGCTCGTTCCGATCGTGCCGCGGCGCGCGAGTGTCGACGTGAACGCGGCGTTTCTGTTTCAACAGCGCGGCATCGTCTCGATCAAGAGCGTCGATCTCTACACGCGTTACCCATTCGGATTCTTTTTGAAGAAACGCCGCGTGCGTCTCAGTGGCGAGGTCGTCGTCTTCCCGCGGCTTCTCGGCGAAGACGTATCGCGCGATCGTTTTCGTCCCATCGTCGGTGAGACGCTGACGTCGAATCGCCCCGGAGCGGGAACCGACATCCACTCGTTCCGCGACTACGTCCGCGGCGATTCGCTTCGCCACGTTCACTGGCGCAAATCGGCCAGCCTCGGGCGCTGGATCATCAAGCAGACTGACGCCGACTCCGCGCGCGCGGTGCACGTCGTCGTCGATCCGTACAAGCCGCGCGACGCGTTCTACGACGACTTCGAAGCGATGATCAGCGCGGCGACGACGTTTCTCTTTCACGCCATGCAGCGCGGATTGAACGTCTCGCTCTCGCTGCCGCGCCTGACGCTTGTCGCGAGCGAATCGCAGAGTGGCAGTGCGATCTTTCGCGCGCTCGCGCTCATCGAAGCGGTGCACGAGCCGGTGGCGCAGGTGATCGACCGCGACACGGTCCTCTTCTCGCTGCGGAGGGATGATGAATCCGCGACCGCGTGAGATCGAGATGCTGTTGCTCACCGCGTTCGCCGCGGTGCCGCTCTACGCGACGCAAACCGTCGGCTTCATCCCGGTCGCCGCGTTTCATCTGGTGATCGCGGCGATGATCTTTCGCGTCGCGCGCGGCAAGTCGCCGGAGATCATCCCGGAGCCGGTCATGCGCTTCGTGGCGATGGCGTACGTGATCTTCTACGTCGTCGACGCCGCCGCGATCTCGCGCAGCGCCATCGCCGCGTCGACGCATCTCGTGCTCTTCATCGCCGTCTATCAGCCGATCGACGCGATGCGCCGACCGAATCATGGTCAGCGCCTTCTCACCGCGGCGCTGATCTTCATCGCGAGCCTCGCGACGTCGACGCACATCACGATCATCCTCTTCGTCATCGCCTTCGCGTTCGTGATGTTCCGGGAAATGATGTACGTGAGCCACGTCGAGACCGCGCGCTCGATCGGCCGCGAATACGCCGATGCGCCGTCGTCGCGCTCCGCGGCGTTTTATCTCGCCGGCACGACCGTCGCCGCGGCGATGCTCTTCCCGATCATGCCGCGCGTGCGCAATCCACTCGTGCACGGCATCGTCGGCTCGCTCAGCAACGCCACGACGGGTCTGAGCAACACGATCGACTTCAATCACGAGCGCACGAGCACGCCCGATCCGACGGTCATGGCGCGCGTCTGGATGGGACAGGAAGCCCTTCCGTTCTTCACGCCGGTGCGCCTGCGCGGCGCGGTCTACGATCGCTTCCACAACAATCAGTGGCTGCAGTCGGCGACCGACGCGCGCGAATATCCGCAACGAAATGGGATCTTCCGAATCGCGCAGCCGGTCGGCTTCCGGCGATCGGCGACGGTGCAGGAGCGATTCGTTCGCTCGATGCGGTTGTTCCTTCCGACAGGCACCTTCGCGATCAGCGGACTTCCGGCGCTCTTCTCTGGACCGCTGCGCGAACAGTGGACGACGTTGCAGACACCGGGACGCGACATCGTCACGTTCGACGTCAGTCTCGCGCGCGAAGTGAAGCCTCTGCGCGGCGAGTCGCCGCACGTCATCGACTATCCAATGACTCCGGAAGTTGCCGCACTCGCGGAGCGCGTCGCCGGACGGCAAAGCAATCCGATCGGAAAAGCGGCGGCCATCGAACAATATTTGCTGCGCAACTATCGATACCTCTTGCACCCGGAAGAGATCGGGCACGTGATGTCGGTCGACGATTTCCTCCTTCGCGAGAAGCGCGGTCACTGCGAGTACTTCGCCGCGGGCATGGTGACGCTCATGACGGCGGAAGGTGTGCCGGCGCGCATCGTCGGCGGCTATTACGGCGGCCGTTTCAATCCGCTCACCGGCTACTTCCTCATCCGGCGCGAAGACGCGCACGCGTGGGTCGAAGTGTGGGACGGATCGAAGTGGATGACGTACGACCCGACGCCGGCGTCGATGCGGCCGGGCAACACGCAGGGCGGACTTCTCAGCACGTATCTGAGCGCGATCAATGACTCCATCAACTACTTCTGGGACCGCTACGTCCTCACATATGGCTTCGCCGACCAGGTCGCGCTCGCGGTCGAAGCATTCACGCGTTTGCGCGCGCTGCTCGATGCGATGCGCACTTCGCTGCCCACGCGGTGGCACATCGCGCCGATCCGCATCGTCATCGTGATCGCGGCGGTGCTCTTCGTCGTGTTCCTCATCACGATGCTCGTGCGCCGACGCCGCTCGCTCTTCGATATCCTCGCCGAGCATCTCTCGCGACTCGGCATCCAGGTCGGCGACGCCATGACCATGGAAGAAGCGCTCGTGCAATTGCGAGCCGATCATCCCGACGCCGCGCGCGATCTCGAGCCGCTCATCGCGATGTACGAAGCGGAGCGTTTCTCCGCGCAACGCGACGTTCGTCGCGCGGTCGCGATTCGGAAGCGGCTGGCGCAGTTGCGCGGCTAAACGCGGCGCGGGCTGCGCATCAGCGCGATCATCTCGCGCACCGCGGCGTCGAGACCGACGAGCGACGCGCGCGCGACGATCGAATGGCCGATGTTCAGCTCCTCGATGTCGGCGATCGACGCGATCGCATCGATGTTTCGATAGGTCAGGCCGTGGCCGCCGAGGACGGTGACGCCCATTTTTCGGGCAGCGCGGGCGGCGGTGGTGATCTTCTCCACTTCGGAGCGCCAGTTGCCGGTGCGCCACGAGTCGGCGAACTTTCCCGTGTTGATCTCGATCTTCGGCGCGCCGATCTTGTGGCACGTGCGGATCTGATCGACGTCGGGATCGACGAAGATCGACACGTCGATGCGCGCGTCGAGGAGCTGGCGCACGACCTTTTCGATGTTCGCGCTGTGCAGCGAGACGTCCAATCCGCCTTCGGTCGTCAGTTCGTCGCGGCGCTCGGGGACGAGCGTCACCTGATGCGGCTTAACGGTCTGTGCGACGCGCACCATCTCCGTCGTCGCTGCCATCTCGACGTTGAGATGCGTCGACACCGTGCGTCGCAGCAACTCGACGTCGCGATCCTGAATGTGACGGCGATCTCCGCGCAAATGCACGGTGATTCCCTGCGCGCCGGCGAGCTCGCAAATCACGGCGGCGGCGATCGGATCCGGCTCGTCGGCTTTTCGCGCTTCGCGGATCGTGGCGATGTGATCGATGTTGACGGCTAACCGCATGCGCGAAAGGTTAGCGCATCAGAGGCGCCGCAGCGTGACGTACGCGATGATCGCCATCGCGATGAGGTTGAAGAAGCCGTAGATCGTGAGGATGGCGAACGTCTTCAGCCCCGTCAGCCACCACTTGCCGCCGTACACGCGGCGCAGCGCGATGGCGAGGTACGGAAAGAGCGCGAGGACGAAAACGAGGCGGATGATGCCGACGACGGTCGAATGAATGAGCGTGCCGGCCTCGAAGAGCGTGAGCGTGATGAACGTGAACGCGTGGTAGTGCACCGAGAAGTAGAAGTGCGGCACGTACATCCGCTCGGCGCGAAAGTAGAACGCGTAGATGATCAGCGCGAAGAGCGGCATCAGGATGAACATCGCCTTCGGAAAGGCAGTCTCCAGCGCGTGCGCGAGGATCGACGGTTCGCGGTTCACGCGCTCCGCGGCGCGCGAGAGCTGCGCGCTGGCGCGCTTGTCGACGCTTACCTTGAGCGGCCGCGCCGGCAACAGCGTCATCGTGCCGAAGAAAAGAACGCTGCAAAGCAGATAGAGGCGGAGCGGCGTGACGTAGCGAACGCGCTTGCCGTCGAGAAACTCGCGCGTCAACTGTCCCGGTTTCGCGAGCAGTAGCGCGACGGTGGCGAGGATTTTTCCGTCGAAGTGAATCAGCTCGTGCAGCGCTTCGTGCAGAAGCTCGTGCACCGTCGGCCGCGTCTCGACGACGCGCTGCCCGCATTGCGCGCACCACTTGCCCGCGAGCTCCGCGCCGCAGTTGAGACACTGCATGCGGCGACGATAGCAGAGGAACACTTTCGTCCTCTCCGCCGTTGAGAGCGACCGCATGCTGTATCGCTTCGACAACATCGAGAAGGCGTACGGGCCGCACGACGTGCTGCGCGGCGTCACGTGGCAGCACAATCCCGGTGACCACGTCGGCCTCGTTGGCCGCAACGGCGCCGGAAAAACGACGCTGTTTCGCCTGCTCCTGAAACAGGAAGAGCCGGATCGCGGGCAGATCGTCCGGGCATCCGGACTGACGATCGGCCACGTCGGCCAGCACCTCGACGCCGAGCCGGGGATGTCGCTCTTCGACTTCGTCGAGACCGCGTTCGCCGACGTGCTGGCGATCGAGCGGAAGATGCGCACGATCGAGCACGATCTCGCCGACGCATCGCGACCCGATCACGATCGCCTTCTCGAAAAGTACGCGGAGCTGCAGCACGATCTCGAGCACGCCGACGGCTACACATTGCACGCCGAAGTCGAGCGCGTTCTCATGGGCGTCGGATTCGAGAAGCTCGATTTCGAGCGGCCGATCGCGGAGTTCAGCGGCGGCCAGCAGAACCGCGCCATGCTCGCGCGCGTGCTCCTCACGAAAGTCGACCTGCTTCTCCTCGACGAGCCGACGAACCATCTCGATCTCAAAGGCATCGAGTTCCTCGAGGAGTTCCTGCAATCGTTCAAGGGGAGCTATCTCCTCATCTCGCACGACCGCACGTTTCTCAATCGCGCCGTCTCCAAGATTCTCGAGCTCGCGCACGGGAAGCTGATCGAGTACCACGGCAACTACGAGCGGTTCGTCGAGCAGCGCGCGGAGCGGATGGAGAAGATGGCCACCGACTACGAGCGCCAGCAGGAGTACATCGAAAAGACGCAGGAATTCATCCGCCGCAACCTCGCCGGTCAGAAGACGAAGCAGGCGAAGTCGCGGCGCAAGATGCTCGGCCGTCTCGACGAGCTGGAACGTCCCGAGGCCGACGAGACGCTCGCGAACTTCAAGCTCGAAGCAGGACCGCGCTCCGGCGCCATCGCGCTCTCCGCCGATCGCCTGACCGCCGGCTACGATCGTCCGATCGTCAACAACTTCTCGATGACGATCCGCCGCGGCGAGCGTTACGCGATCATGGGTCCGAACGGCTCCGGAAAATCGACGCTGCTCAAGACGTTCGCCGGCCGCCTCGCGCCGATCAGCGGCGCGGTCACCTACGGCCACAACGTTCACGTCGGCTACTACGATCAAACCCTCGGCGATCTCAATCCGAAGGGCAATGTCATGGATGAGATCTGGAACCTCGATCACAATCAGACCGAGGAGCAGGTGAGGAGCTATCTCGCGCGGTTTTCGTTCTTCGAGGAGGACGTGACCAAGAGGACGCGCGATCTCTCCGGCGGCGAGAAGGGACGTCTCGCGCTCGCGAAGATCATGTACACGGGCGGCAACCTCATGCTGCTCGACGAGCCGACGAATCACCTCGACGTCTACACGCGCGAGGCGCTCGAAGAAGCGCTCGAGGCATTCACCGGCGCGCTCGTGGTCGTGTCGCACGACCGTTACTTCATCGACCGCGTCGCGGAGAACATCATCGTCGTCGAAGAAGGCGCGGCCGAGGTGTACGCGGGCAACTACACGGAGCTCGTGGAGCGTTTCCGTGGAGGACAGGCGCCCCCGCCTGTCCGGACAGGCGACTCGCCTGTCCTCCACCGGACGGCGCAGCAGGTGGAGCTGCCAAAAAAAGTTGGAGTCGACACCGAAAAGAAGAAGCGCGACAAGCGCATCAAGAAAATCGACGAAGAGATCGCGCAGCTCGAGGAGCGCGTCTCCGCGGCCGAACGCGAGCGCGAGCGCAACGAGCAGCTTCTCTGCAACGAGGAAGTCTTCCGCGACGGACCACGGGTCAAGAAGATCCAACAGCAGAATCACGATCTGAAGGCGATGATCGATCTGCTCGTCGCGAAGTGGGAAACGCTGGAGAAAGAGAAAGAAGAGTTAGAGTCCGCGATCGTATGAAAGCATCGATCATCGCCGTCGGCTCGGAAATGCTCGGACCGACGCGCGTCGACACGAACTCGCTGAAGATCACCGCGCTTCTCGAACTGTTCGGCATCCCGCTCGCGCGCAAGAGCATCGTCGCCGACTCGCTCGACGAGCTCGCGGACGAAATCAACTTCTCCCTCGACTACTCCGACATCCTCATCACCTCCGGCGGCCTCGGCCCGACCGAAGATGACCTGACGCGTGAGGCTCTCGTGAAAGCGCTCGGCCTCGAGGTCGACGTCGATCACGCGATCATCGAGAAGCTCGAGCAACGCTTCGCGGCGCGCGGCTGGAAGATGCCTGAGGTGAACAAGAAACAGGCGAATGTGTTTCGCGGGCAGACGACGCTGCAGAACGAGCGCGGAACCGCGCCGGGATTTCATCTCGAAGTGCGCGGCAAACACATCTGGGTTTTTCCCGGAGTTCCGGGAGAGCTCGAGTGGATGCTGAAGACGTACATGGAGCCGTGGCTTGAAGAGGTGAGCGGCGGCCGCTCGCGTCATCGCCGCGTCCTCAAAGTCGCCGGCCTCGGCGAATCCGCGGTCGAAGAGAAGCTCAAGCCGTTTTACGACGCGCACAAAGGCGAGCCGCTGACGATTCTCGCGTCGCCGCAAGGTGTCGAACTGCACCTCATCTTCGATTCGAAGGACGAGATCGCGACGCGGGAGCGCGAGCTGCTCGACATCTTCGCCGTTCGCGTTTTCGGATTCGATGACGACACGCTCGAAGGCGTCGTCGGACGACTGCTCACGGAGCGCGGCGAAACCGTTTCGACGGCGGAGTCGTGCACGGGCGGTCTGCTGTCGCAGCGGATCACCGACGTCGCGGGATCATCGGCGTACTTCATGTCGGGCATCGTCTGCTACACCGCGAACGCGAAGATCGAGCTCGTCGGCGTGCATCCCGAGATCATCCACGCGAACGGCGAAGTGTCGGAGCCGGTCGCGATCGCGCTCGCGCGCGGAATTCGCGAACGATTCAACACGACGTACGGCGTCGGCATCACCGGCATCGCGGGACCGAGCGGCGGATCGGCGGAGAAACCGGTCGGCACCGTTCATGTCGCCGTCGCGAGCGCCGATCGCTACGAACATCGCAAACTGTTCTGGCCGGGCGCGCGATCGCACGTGCGCTGGTTCTCGACGCAGAGCGCGCTCGATCTGTTGCGACGATTTATCCTTCAGCAATGATCTTGTGGCGATGTCTCCAGTGGCCGGGACATGAAGTCGCACGCGTGGACGGTCGCGTGCTCACCGGCACCGCGGCGTTCGCGTTGAAGGACGACGTCGCCGGTCTCGCCTACGAGATCGTGTGCGACGACGACTGGAACACGAAGCGTGCGCACGTCATCGGATACGTAGGCGCGCGGCGCATCGACGTTCGCGTGGATGAAAGCGACATTCGCGCGCTTGGTTGCATCGACATCGATCTGAACTTCAGTCCGTCCACGAACACGCTTCCAATCCGCCGATTGAAGCTCGCGGTCGGCGAGACTGCGCGAGTTGCCGCGGCGTGGCTGCGATTTCCGAGCTTCGCCCTCGAACGCCTTGATCAGGCGTACGCGCGTTTGAGCGAGAACACGTACCGCTACGACAACGCCGCGAGCGGATTCACAGCGGAGTTACGCGTGAACGACGACGGACTCGTGCTCGAGTACGGCGATTTGTGGCGCGCGGAGGATGTGAGTTAGCCCGTGCGCGCGCGAATCACGTTGGAGACGACGTCGTTGTAGATCACGACGATCATCAGCGCCGCGAGCACGGCGAAGCCGAGCTGCTGGATCCGCTCTTTCACCGTGATCGATAAATCGCGGCGTGCGGCGCCTTCGATGAGCAGGATGAAAATGTGGCCGCCGTCGAGCACCGGGATCGGCAGCAGATTCATCACGCCGAGCTGCAGCGAGATCATGGCCACGAGCGCGATGAACGTGAGCATGCCGCGGCGGTACATGTCGCCGCTGATGCGCGCGATCGACACCGGACCGCTCAGCTCTTTCACGCTGCCTTCGCCGCGGAAGATGCGCGCGATGGCGACGCCGGCGTACTTCAGCATCTTCCAGTTCTGTTCGACGCTGTCTTTGATCGCGGGGAAGAATCCGAGCTTGCGAATCCTGCTTTGCGGAAGGAGCCCGCGAGACGGATCGCGTGGATCCATCGCCGCCGCGGGCAGTGAAGCGTGCACGAGCTGTCCGCCGCGCTGCAGATCGAGATCGAGTTTCGTCCCTTTCGTCAGTGCGTCGGTGAGATCGGTGAATTGGATGACCGGATGTCCGTTGAGGCCGACGATGCGATCGCCGGAGTGCACGCCTGCCTTCGCGGCAGCGGTGTTCGGCGGAACGCTTCCGATGATCGGATCGATGAACGGTCCGATGCCGGCGCGGCCGACGGGACCGTAATCGGTCTCCTCGCGCACCGGCGTCATCGTCGTCGTTTGCTTCACGCCGTTGCGGAGATAGTCGACGCGCAGCGGCGTGTTCGCGTGGAGCGTGATGGCGAGGCGCAGATCGTCGAAGTCGGTGATCGGCTCGCCGTTGACGGCGATGATCTGGTCGCGGACCTGCAGTCCCGCTTTCGCCGCCGGCTTTCCGGGGAAGACTTCGCCGATGACCGGTCGCGCGATCAGCTCTTCGGTGCCGTGCATGGAGATGCCGGCGATGATGGCGATGGCGATCAGGAGATTCATCGCCGGACCGGCGAGAAGAATCAGAAAGCGCTGCCACTTCGGTTTCGAAAGGAACTCGTCGGGATCGCCGGTCGCTTCGTCTTCAGACGGCGGGTTGATGAATGCTCCGCCTTGCGGCGTGGCGGTGGCGCGAGGAACATCGCCGGCCATGCGCACGTATCCGCCGAGCGGAAAGACCGAGACGCGATAGTCCGTATCTCCGCGGCGGAATCCGAAAAGGCGCTTGCCGAAGCCGAGGGAGAAGACGAGGACGCGGACTTTGAAGAACTTGGCGACGAAGAAGTGCCCCGCTTCGTGCGCGAAGATCAGAAATCCGAGCCCGATGACGAAGGCGAAGATGTTGGTCGCGATATCAGCCATTTGTGCTCAACGGCGTACTGCAACAGCGGTTCCGCGCGCTTCATTGCGAGCCCAGGCATCCCAGTGCAGCGCGTCGTCCACCGAGTCGATCGCCGCGACGCTTCCGGCGTGGCGGTCGAGCACTCGGCCTACCACTTCTACGATTCCGGTGAAGGGAAGTTCTCCGGCCAGGAATCGCTCGACCGCGATCTCGTTCGCCGCATTGAGCACGGCGGGAGCGGATCCGCCTGCGCGGAGCGACTGATACGCGAGCTCGACCGCAGGAAAGCGATGCGGATCGACGGGCAAGAAATCGAGTGAGCGGATCTTCGCCAGATCGAGCCGCGCGAACGGCGCGACGACGCGCTCCGGATAAAGCAGCGCGTACTGGATCGGGAACTTCATGTCGGTGGTCGACATCTGCGCGATGATCGAGCCGTCGACGTATTCGACCATCGAGTGCACGATCGATTGCGGGTGGATCACGATGTCGATGCGGTCGGCGCCGACGTCGAAGAGATGATGCGCCTCGATCACCTCGAGGCCTTTGTTCATCATCGTGGCCGAGTCGATCGAGATCTTGTTGCCCATCCGCCACGTCGGATGCGCGAGCGCCGCTTCGATCGTGATGTCGTCGAACGTCGTGAGATCGCGCTTGAGGAACGGGCCGCCGGACGCGGTGAGGATGATGCGCTGCACTTCTTCGTGCGTGCCGCAGCGAATGGCCTGATGCACGGCGTTGTGCTCGGAGTCGACGGGGAGGATCTCGCCGCCGTGCTCGCGCGCGGCGCGCGTCATGACGTCGCCCGCGGCGACGAGCACTTCCTTGTTCGCGATGCCGACGCGTTTTCCGGCTTTGAGTGCGGCGTAGACCGGCGGAATGCCCGCGGCGCCGACGATCGCGGCGATCACGGCATCCGCGCTCGGCATCGACGCAACAGCAGATGCGCCGTCCGATCCGTGCACGATCTCGACGTCGCGAACGCGCGCGCGAAGCTTCGCGACATCTGCTTCGTCGCGCACCGACACGAGTTCCGGCCGATAGCGCTCGATCTGTTCGACGAGCAAATCGAGATTGCCGCCGGCCGCGAGGCCGACGACGCGCAGCGATTCCGGGAACGCGTCGACGACGGCGAGCGTGCTGCGGCCGATCGATCCGGTGGAGCCGAGGATGGAGATGCTTCGCATTCAGGACTGAGGACTGAGGTCTGAGGACTGAGTGAGGGGGAACCTCAGTCCTCAGTCCTCAGCACTCAGTCCTTCGTTTTATCCTTGCATGATATTCAACGACGCGAACCCGTGCACGATCAGCGACCAGTACGTGTAGAGAATCGGCGCCGTGAAGAAGATCGAGTCGAAGCGGTCGAGGAAGCCGCCGTGGCCGGGGAGAAGCGTTCCGGAGTCCTTCACGTCCGCGGAGCGTTTCCACATCGACTCGGCCAGATCGCCGACCACGCCGCTGAACGACAGGATCACGCCCGCGATGATCGCGTGCACGAGCGGGAACTCGTGAAAGAACGTGAAGTGCGCGACTACGGCGGCGATCATCGACACGACGATGCCGCCGATCAGACCTTCGATCGTCTTCTTCGGACTGATGCGCGGTGAGAGCTTGCGGCGTCCCATCGACTTGCCGGTGTAGTACGCGCCCGCGTCGCCGAGCCAGACCACGAGCAGCAGAAAGAAAATCAGCTTCGGCCCGACGGGGAAATCGGCGCGCAAGCGGATGAGCGATCCGCCGAGCATGCCGACGTAAAGCGTCGCCATCACCGCGATCGCGCTCGACGGCAGCGCTTCTTCGATGCTCCCTTTGCGGAAGACGTACGACGCCGGAATGAACAGCAGCGCGACGAAGACGCCCATCTCCACCGACACCGGCTCGGCGACGAATGCCGTCAGCACGAACGCGGCGACGATGAGGCACAGGACGATCGGCAGCTGAAAGCCTTTCTTGCGCCCGAGGATGAGGAACTCGTAGAGCGCGAGAAGGGCGACGAGGAAGATCGTGCCCGCGAAGACGAGCGGATGCGACCAGCCGATGATCCAGATGGCGATTGGGGACGCGATCAGCGCTGTGAGCTCGCGGGCGAACCTCATTCGCGCTGTTTCTCGTCCGCTTCCACGAACATCTGTTTGTCCGCCGGGTCCACTCCGCCGTATCGCCGTTCGCGCGATTGAAAATCGATGATGGCTTCGAACAGATGCTGCTTCCGGAAGTCGGGCCACAGCACTTTCGTCACGTGAATCTCCGCGTAGGCGATCTGCCACAGCAGGAAGTTCGACACGCGCAGCTCGCCGCTCGTGCGGATCAGGAGATCGGGATCGTTGACGTTCGCGGTGTAGAGATGCGCGGCGAAGAAGTCCTCGTCGATCACTGCGTCGCTCATCTCGCGCTCGCGGAGGAGCGCCATGATGCGATTGACCGTGTCGACGATCTCCGCGCGTCCGCCGTAGTTGAGCGCGATCTGGAAGAGCAGTCCCGTGTTCGCGGCGGTCTTCTCTTCCGCGTATCGCAGCTCGCGCTGCACGGTCGGATCGAGTCCGTCGACGCGGCCGATCGGCGTGAAGCGGATGTTGTTGTCCATCAGCGTCGCCAGCTCTTTGCGGAGGTACTCCTTGAGCAGCATCATCAGCGTCGCCACTTCGTAGCGCGGACGCTTCCAGTTTTCGACGGAAAACGCGTAGAGCGTGATGACCGGCAGCTCGAGACGAGCGGAGGTCTCGACGATCTCGCGAACGGAGGTGATGCCGGAGCGATGGCCTTCGACGCGAGGGAGATTGCGCGATTTCGCCCAGCGTCCGTTGCCGTCCATGATGACGGCGATGTGTTTCGGGAGGCGCTTCAGATCGATTCTTTCGAGCAGCGTCTCCTCGATCGAGCCCGGTTCCACGAGCTTGGAGAAATCGATCATCGTCGTGGCGCGGATGTTAGTACCGAATCTCTTCGAGTACCAAGCCTTTCGCCGGTGCAGTCCAGCGTGCTGTTTCGAAGGCTTCACGCACCTCCGCTTTGCCGCGGCCGATCTCGATCAATGACCCTGCGATTCGCCGAACCATGTATCGCAGGAAGCCGTCCGCGGACACGCGAATCTCCAGGACTGAGGGCTGAGGACTGAGGACTGAGATGCTCGCGATCGTTCGGATCGTGCTCGAAACTTCAGGCTCCAGGACCGTGAACGCTTTGAAGTCGTGCGTGCCGACGAGCTGCTGCGCGGCGGCGTGCATCGCGTCGACATCGAGCTTCTTCGCGACGTGTACGTGCGTCTCCCATCGAAAGACATCCATCACTTCGGCGTTCCAGATGCGATATGCGTACGTCTTCGTCTTCGCGGCGAAGCGGCAGTGAAAGTCGTCCGCGACTTCGTCGATGCGCGTGACGCGGATGTCGTGCGGCAGGAGATCGTTCATGCCGAGGATGAGTCCGCGCGTCGGGATCGGCAACGGAGCATCAAAATGCGCGCGCTGCGCGAGCGCGTGAACGCCGGAGTCCGTGCGTCCCGCGC
>Ga0105245_10001243_pt1 | contig 23002 bp, 18 predicted proteins | sample KBSM54metaG_FD_81523 | JGI IMG/M metagenome (GOLD analysis project Ga0105245, IMG submission 81523) | Miscanthus rhizosphere microbial communities from Kellogg Biological Station, Michigan, USA - KBS M5-4 metaG | ecosystem: Host-associated > Plants > Roots > Rhizosphere > Soil | place...
GGGCGATTCATGCGCCTGCGAAACCTTGACGATCAGCAGCCGGTCGGCGGCATTGCCGAAGGCCTGCTTGAACGCCTTTACCGCCGCGATCGGGTTCTTGCGCTGGAAAGAAGAGGCGAAGCTGAACATCGTCAGCACGACGAACTGGTTGCCAAGACCGAAATGCGCGCGGCGCGGTGTGCCAAGGCGCCCCTGCACCACCGGATGCGGCACCGTCCGGACCGGCTTGTCGGTATGGCGCCGCACCGCGTTGGAGACGAAATCGCTCGGCGTCCATACCTCGTCGACCTCGTCGAGCGCGCTGATCCAGAGATCGGGGATGCGCTCGAGCTCCCAGGCCCAATAGCCGATCAGCCGCTTGCCGCGCAGCCGGCTGCGGTTCAGCAGCATCAGCAGCGGGGTGAGATGATCGGGATTGAAGTGCAGCAGCACGGTCCCGGCGCCCCGCTCAAGCGGCGGCGCGCGCTCCCGCCCCGGCTCGGCCCCGAACAGCTCATCGATGTCGAAGCTGCGCACCCGATAGCCCAGCGCCACCAGCGCGCGGCCGCTCAGCCTGGCGCCTTCACCGATACCGGTCACGGTGCTCAAAATGCCGGCGATGCAGACCGGGTCGTCCGCCGCCGCGTCGATCGGGAGCGGGCCCTTGCTGAACCGGGCTGCGATCGCCAGCAAACTTGCCCGCAGCGCGACCGGAAGCCGGCGCCAGACCGCCTTGCGAAAAAGACGCATCACGGGACTGTCGAATTTCTGCAACGATCGACGACGGGAAGGGTCGTCGAAAGGCCATTCTTCGTTCATCAATATGTCTTTGTTCTGGCGCAGGATTCCCCTGCCCAAGATTCCTTTGCCGTACAATGGTTTTCACAAGCGGCTTTGCATGCCGCACGCTTTCAGGAAAAAGCCCATTCCAGCGTGAGGAAGACCTTGGTCGTATCGGTCGCAAATGCATCCGCCGAGTAACGCGCGAGCCGGGCCGCAACCGTTGTACGGCGGATCTTCGCCTGAGCGAGCAGATCGATCTCGTCGCCATAGTGCAGCGAGAGCCGGTCGCTGTCGAAATGATGATATGTCGCGGCGAGGCTGTAGCCGCTGACCAGCCCTCTGGCCTTCCAGCTCGCGCCCAGCGTCCCATAGAGATCGCGCAGGCCGTTGGGCGGCGTGGTGGTGAATTTGCCCGCCCAACCCTGGAAGCGGAAGAAGGAAGCGAGCGGGGTCTGGAAACTGGTCAGCGCGGTGCCCCGATCGGCCCCCAGCACCTCGTAACCGCCCGTCGCGGTCAGCACCTTGCCGCTCACATTCGCTTCGGCGAGGTAATAGCTCGCAGCGTAACTGTTGGGATTGTTGCGGTAATCGCTCTGCCGCGCATAGCTCGCGGCATAGCCGAGCTTCCAGCCCTTCGCGATCGGCCGGCTGCCGGCGAAGCGCGCACCATAGCTCTGGCTCGACAGGCGAAAGCCCTGCACCGCCGCCAGATCCTGATCGACAAGGTAGGCAAAGCCGGTCAGCGTGCCGATCGGCGCGGCATAGCTCGCCAGCCCGAACCAGTTATCACCCGGCACCGATTGCGGCCGCGCGCCCTTGCCATCGATGCCGTTCACGGTTCGGTCGCTCCAGGCATAGACCGTGTCGATGGTCAGCCGGGGGACGCCCGCCCAGCTCACCCGCACCGCATCGAAAGTCTGCTGGTTCTGCCGCCAGGACGAGGGGCCGACAAAGCGCTGGTCGGCCAGCTCGAGCAGCTGCCGGCCGGCTGTGACGGCGAGATGATGATCGGCATAGCGAAGCTGCGCGCGGTTGAGCTCGATATTCTGCGGATCGCCGACCAACGGCAGAGGCCGGCCGTTGAGGCCGTCATTGTAATGATTGTCGATCCCGATGGTCGCTTCGCTTTCGACCAGCGCCGACCACGGGCCGCTGCTTGCCTGCAACCCGCTGCGGATGCGCAATGTCGCCGCGTCGGACTGGTCGGAGATGCCATCCTGGTCGACATGTTCGTAGCGGAGGCGCGCATCAACCAGCGGCTTCAGCTTGATTTCCTGTGCCTGGGCAGCCTGCACGCTGGCGCCAAGCGCCACAAGCGCGGCGGCGCGAATTATCGTGTTCACGAAAGAATCCCTTCGATTTCAGACGGTTTGTCGAAAGAAAAAAGAGCAGGCGGTCCCATCATGGAACCGCCTGCCCCAGGGAGGAGCCTCAGGCCGGTTCGGGAACCAGGCGGCCATCGATCGAGCCAAGCTCGCCCGAGGCGCGCGCCTGGCGTCCATAGACGAGCTCGAACAGCGGACCGGCCATCATCGTGGTCACGATCGCCATCAGCACCAGCATCGAGAAGAGCGTCGGGCCGATGATCCCCTTTTGCAGGCCGATATTGATGATGATCAGTTCCATCAGCCCGCGCGAGTTCATCAGCGCGCCGATGCCGAGCGCAGTCCGGTTGTCTTCGCCCGCAATCCGCGCGGCGAGATAGCAGGCGCCGCCCTTGGCGAGGATCGAGGCGATGAGAATGCCGATCGCGATCAGGAGCAGGGTCGGCGAATTGACCATGTCCATCCGGGTGTTGAGCCCCGAATAGGTGAAGAACATCGGCAGCAGCAGCACCACCGCGATCGGCTCGACCTTCTTCTTCAGCTCCTGCACGAACAGCCCGCGCGGCATCACGACGCCGAGGATGAACCCGCCGAAGATCGCGTGGATGCCGATGGCATCCATCAGGAACGCCGACATACAGAACAGCATCAGGGTGATGGCGAGGACCGTCACGCTCATCTCGCCGGCGCGCTCGACCGCCCGCCCAAGCGGCGCGAGCAGCTTCTGGCCGAAGACCAGGATGAAGGCGGCATAGGCGATGCCTCCGCCGATCGCGAGCACCGCGACACCAGGCCCGGCGCCGAAGGTAGCGAGAACGAGCGCCAGCACGCACCATGAACACGCATCGTCGAACGCACCAGCGGTCAGCGACAAAGTGCCGAGCGCGCTGTCGGCGAGCCCACGTTCGTTGATGATCCGCGCCAGCATCGGAAAGGCCGTCAGCGCGATACACGCGCCCATGAACAGCGTGGCATTGGCCGTCGAGATATCCTTTGCGAACAGCCCCGGCACGCCGAGCAGGAAAGGCGTTATCAGGAACGCGATCAGGAAGGGTGCGGCGATGCCGGCAAACGAGACTCCCATCGCGCTCTTCGCCTTGGATTTGAACTTGTCGATCTGCAGCGTGGTGCCGACCAGGAACATGTAGAGCCCGACGCCGAGCTGCGCGCCGGCATAGAGCACGTTTCGCGTCTCCTTGGGGAAGAGCGCGCCCTGCACCTCCGGGAAGAGCAGCCCGAGCAGCGATGGCCCGAGGATCACGCCAGCGATCATCTCGCCGACCACCTGTGGCTGACCGAGCACCTTCTTGCCGATCCACCCTACCACCCGACAGGCAAGCAGGATCACCGCGAGCTGCAGGAAGAAATGCACACTGAAATCGCCCGGCGTATAGCTCTTCGCCGCCGCCTGAACCGCCGGGCCGTGCGCCGACAGGATTCCTCCTATCGTCGACCACATGCTGTCGATAACCCCAACTCCGTCCGCCATAGATCCTCCCCGTTTTCGGTCGATTTCCGCGATTGTGAAACACCGCGGCCCCGCATCAAGGACGCGAATTCAACTGCACCACGCAACTAAAAATCCCCTTTTGGGTGGCACACGTTGTCATTTTTCCGGAAAGCGCATTCTACTTGTTGCAGACTCGTCACAGAGTAGTAATGTGCCTACAAGATGTGGCCCGTAATGTAGGCATGTAGGTTCATAGGGAGGGCGCGATGAAGGTCATTGCCAGCCGCGAATTCAACCAGGATGTGAGCCAGGCGAAGCGCGCCGCGCGACTCGAACCAGTGTTCATCACTGACCGTGGCAAGCCGACTCATGTGCTGATGAGCATCGATGCCTTTCGGCAGCTCACCGGCCAGACCGAGACGATTGTCGATCTTCTGGCGATGCCCGGTCTCGCCGAAATCGACCTTGCGGATTCGCGCCCCGACAATGTCTGGAATCGGCACGAGGCGATCGGCTGATGTATCTGCTCGACACCGGCGTCGTCTTCGAGCTGCGCAAGGCGCGCGCGGGGCGGACCGACTCCGTTTTCGCGAGCTGGGCATCGGGCCTGGCCCGGCAGAACCTGTTCATCTCGGCACTCACGCTGCTCGAGCTCGACAATGGCGCCGCACGGGTGGCGCGCGGCGACAAGGCGGCCGGGCAGGCGCTGCGCGAATGGATCGACAATCAGGTGATGGCCGCGTTCGACGGGCGGATCCTGCCGGTCGATACAGCAGTGGTACGGCGGCGCGCCCAGCTTCCCTATGCCGATGCGCGGGACGGACTGCTTGCGGCCACCGCGGTCGAGCACGGCCTGACCATCGCGACGCGCAATCCCGCCGCCTTCAAGGCGGGCCGGATCAAAGTGCTGAATCCCTGGACCTATACGCCCGACACGCCGGACGATGATGGCGATTGGCGCCTCGCGGCCAAGTCCGGGCCGCTCTGGCTCAAGAATCTGTTCGTTCGCGCGTGAGTAGCGGCTAGGACGGCATGATGGACGGCAAACGCAGCATATTGATCGTCGGCGGCGGGACCGCGGGATGGCTTACCGCGGCCTATCTCGCGCGCTTCCTCGAGATATCCGACAATCGCCGGCTCGAGATAACCCTGCTCGAATCGCCCGACATCGGGATCATCGGCGTCGGCGAAGGGACTTTTCCGACGATCCGCACCACGCTGAAATTCCTCGGCATTGATGAGAGTCACTTCATCCGTGCGACATCAGCGACCTTCAAACAGGGCATCCGCTTCGTCGACTGGGTCCGCACGCCGGAAGCCGGCCAGCACGAGCATTTCTTCCATCCGTTCGAGGCACCCTTTCATGCCGAGGGCGGCAACCTCGTGCCCTATTGGCTGCTCCAGGACGAGAAGAGCCGCCGCCCCTTTGCGGAGGCGATGACGATCCAGAACCGCGTTGCCGAAGCCAAGCGCGGGCCCAAGCGCCCTGACGAGGGCGATTTCTCGGGGCCGCTCAACTATGCCTATCATTTCGACGCGACACGCCTCGCCCAGGTGCTCGCCGAACGCGCGAGAGAGCTCGGTGTTGTCCACCTCCAGGGCCTGCTCAGCCATGTCGAGCTCGGCGAAACCGGCGCGATCGACCATATCGTCACCGCGGAACAAGGCCGTCTCGAAGCCGACCTCTATATCGATTGCACCGGCTTTCGCGCCGAGCTGATCGGCAAGGCGCTGAAGGCGCCGTTCAAGTCAGTCCGCCCGATTCTGTTCACCAATCGCGCGCTCACTTGCAAGATTCCTTATGAGTGCCCCGATGCGCCGATCGAAAGCTACACGATCGCCACCGCGCATGAAGCGGGCTGGACCTGGGATATCGGGCTCAACGGCGCACGGGGCATCGGATGCGTTTATTCGAGCGATCATATCGACGACGATCGCGCCGCCGAAATCCTCAGCTCCTATATCGGGCCGCACCACCGAGAGATAGAAACGCGCCGCATCCCGTTCGAGGCGGGCTATCGTGAGCGGCAATGGGTCAAGAACTGCGTCGCGGTCGGGCTATCCGGCGGCTTTCTGGAGCCGCTGGAATCGACGGGGGTGGTCGTGATCGAGGCAGCGATCGGCATGATCGCCGAGATGTTTCCGCATAACGGGCCGGTCGATGCACCCGCGCGACGCTTCAATGAGCTGATGGCTGCGCGCTACAAGAATATCGTCAATTTCCTAAAGCTCCATTATTGCCTGAGCCAGCGCAGCGAGCCCTTCTGGCGCGAGAATGCCGATCCCGTCTCGATCCCCAAGCGGCTCCGCGATCTGCTCAAGCAATGGCGCCATCGCCCGCCCGGACGCTTCGACTTCACGCTCGACCTCGAATCCTTCGCCTTCTTCAACTACCAATACATCCTCTATGGGATGGAGTTCAAAACCGACCTGTCGCCGGGACGGGCCGATTTCCCCAACACCAATGCCGCGGAGAAGATGTTCGCGAGGATCAAGCACTTCGGCGAACGCGCGACTCATGATCTGCCGGCACACCGCGCTCTGATCCAGCAGATCAACGGGGTTGAGGCATTCTCGGCGGCGAAGTGAGCGCGCGCCTCTTGCGCGCCCTCCCCGGCCAAATCAGGATGTTTGCATGACTGAAGCAATCTCCCGACATAGTGGCGGCTGCCTGTGCGGCGCGGTGCGATATGAGGCTGAGGGCGAGCCGCTCGCGGCAGGCTATTGCTGCTGCACCGATTGCCGCAAGGCGTCCGGCTCGGGGTTTATTCCGTTTCTGGGGTTTCCGAGCGAACAGCTTCGCTTCAGCGGTGAAACGCTGCAGGCCCCCTCAACATCCTTCCGGGGCAGCGAGGCGGTGCGCAACCGGTGCGCTGCCTGCGGCAGCCTGGTCTTTGGTGGCATAGTGGGTGTGGACACTTCGCATACCATCTATGCCGGGTCGCTCGACGATCCAGGCATTTTCAAGCCGACCATGGCGATCTTCACGCGAGACCGTCCGGACTGGGTCATCCTGCCCCAGGGGCTTCAGCTATTCGAGACGATGCCGGGATAGTCCAGTCGCTCAGACGAACGGCAGTGCCAGCACCGACAGGATGATCCGGCCCAGCCCGCGCGCGACATAAATCCACAAGGCGAGCGGTAGTCTCAACTCTCGCGAGGCGCCGCTATTGGGTGAGACGATCCTCGGCTCGGGGCTCGGCTCCTGTGCGCCCGGCACCGAGGTGGCGCGATCATGCGCCGCGAGACTGGTGTTGATCATGCATTGCCCCATCCGCAGCGCAGCGACTGGCCCTAGCTGGGTTCTTCGCGGCAGAAATCAAGTTACATCCGTGTCATGTCGCGGCCATGACACGTTTTGGCGGTGAGCCCGGAAACGGACCTTCCCGGCGCTTTCCGATTCGTGCGGGCGGTGCCGCGACTCGGCCGAACGGCCCACCAGCAGAGGCTGTGCGCGCAACGCGAAAAACGCCCGATGCGCCCGCTTTTACTCTTAAGGGATGATACCTAGGGGAACGCTTCCTCGTACCTTTGGATGAGAGGGCGTAACATGAAAGATAGCGTTAACCTGCTTGCGACTCTTAAGGCGCATGGACACGCAACGCACACATGCCGCTGGTCGGCAACCATCGCTCGGCAAGGCTGCCGGGTTCCTGTTAACGTCGGCAATGGCCGTCATCGTCGTGACGCCGGCGTATGCGAAGGGCGTACGCGCCGGGTCGATCGTCGCCAACACGGCGACCGCGACCTACGACATCGGCACCACCTCCACGACGATCAATTCGAACACGGTGTCGATGCGGGTCGACGAGGTGCTCGATGTCACGGTCGCATCGCGCGATGCCAATGATGCCGGTGTTGCCGCCGACGCCAAGAACCAGGTCCGCACCTTCACCGTAACCAATGCCGGCAATGGTCCGGAAGCGTTCAACCTCTCCGCCCTCGCGGTCAACGGCAATGCCTTCAACCCGTCTGTCACGACCATCGCGATCGATACCAATGGCGACGGCATCTATGAGGCGGGCACCGACATCCTGGTCGCCAACGGCAATGCCGGGCCGGTGCTCGAGCCCGATGCTTCCTACACTGTTCTGGTTCTCTCCGATATTCCTGCGACGGCAGCCGATGCCAGTCGCGGAGAGGTACGACTGTCCGCCCTTGCCGTAACCGGCAGCGGCGATCCGGGTACCGTGTTCGCCGGCAAGGGTGTCAACGGGGGTGACGCCGTTGTCGGTGCAACGCGCGCGAACGCGGATGCCAAGGGCGGCTTCATTGTCGCCAAGGCGACAGTCGTACTTACTAAAAGCGCGACGGTGGTGGATCCCTTCGGAGGCACGCGCGGCCTGCCCGGTGCGGCGATCACCTATCATCTGGTCGCGGCGGTCTCAGGCGGCGTGAGCGTCGGCAACCTGCATGTCGTCGATACTATTCCCGATGGCACCACCTATCAGGCCGGCACCCTGACGCTGGACGGCACCGCACTGACCGATGCCGCCGACAGCGACGCAGGTGCCGCCTCCACATCCGGAATCAATGTAGGCCTCGGCACCCAGGCGCCAGGCACCTCCCGTACCGTAACCTTCACCGTCAAGATCAATTGAGGAAGATCATCATGAAGAAATCACTCCGTTTTTGCCTGCTCGCCTGCACACCGGCCGCGCTGATCGCCGCCGCGCCGACCGGGCCGATCCAGCTCACCAGCAGCGTGATGGTCGAGAAGATCGCCATGGTGAATGGCCATGAGCAAACCGTTCTGAAAGCACCGAAACCCGTCTTCCCCGGCGATCACCTGCTGTTCCAGACCGATTACAAGAACACCGGCGCCAAGGCGGCCGATCATTTCGTCGTGACCAATCCGGTTCCGGCCAGTGTCGCCTATGCCGGCGAAAGCAGCGCCGGTGCCGAGGTTTCGGTCGATGGCGGCAAGCATTATGGGCAGCTCACCACGCTCAGCGTGACGACGGCCAACGGTCAGAGCCGCCCCGCACGCCCCGAAGATGTGACGACTCTGCGCTGGACGCTCGCGACCATCGCTCCCGGCACTTCGGGCACACTGAAATATCGCGGCATAGTCAAGTAGCCGCTTTCCGCCACGGCGCGCCGGCGGGGGTTCAGGCGCGTCTCGTTTAACAACTGAAGGAATGTAAATCATGACACGTGCCAGCCATCGGCTGTGCGCGGCGAGCCTGCTTGTGCTCGCCGGCCTCGCCGCAACACCAGACTATGCCGCGGGCACCGCCTCCGGCACCAGCATTACCAACACCGTTACAGTCAACTTCCAGGTCGGCAGCGTTGCCCAGACCCCGGTTACCGCTTCCAACACGTTCACGGTCGACCGCAAGATCAACCTGACCGTCGCCGAAGTAGGTAGCGCGACCACCTCAGTCTCGCCTGGCCAGCTGGCTGCGGTGACGACCTTCACGGTCACCAACCTGTCGAACGCCACGCTCGATTTCGCGCTGACGGTCGCGCAGCAGACCGGCGGCGCCGGCGCGCACTCGAACACCGACAATTTCGACGTGACGGGCCCACTGATCTATCTCGATAGCAATAACAACGGCGTCTATAACCCCGGTACGGACACCGCGGTGACCTATCTCGACGAACTGGCAGCGGACACCTCGAAGACTGTCTTCGTGGTTGCCGACATTCCGGCCAGCCGAGTCACCAATGACGTTGCCGCAGTTACACTGACCGCAACGGGCAAGAATGGCGGCAACGTTGGCAGCATGGGCGCGGCCCTTACCAACGACTCCGGGACGGCCAATACGCTCCTCGGGGTGGAAACCGTGTTCGCAGACGGCGCCGGCGCAACCGATGCTGCAACCGATGCGGCCTTCTCCGCAAAGGACGACTACACCGTCCTTGCCGCGGCGCTGACTGCTGTCAAAACCAGCACAGTGATCAGCGATCCATTCAACGGCGTAACCAACCCCAAGATGATCCCGGGCGCGGTAGTTGAATATTGTATCGCTCTCACCAACGCCGCCGGCAGCGCGACTGCGACAAACGTGGCCCTGAGCGACGTTCTGCCTGCCACGACGACCTTTGTGTCGGGCACCATCAAGAAGGACGGCACCGTCAACGGCGCCGGCGTCTGCAGCGGCGGCACCGCGGTAACCGACGCGGTCGGCTACAACAGCGGAACCAAGACGGTCAGTAGCGCAATGTCTGACCTGGCTGCGAACACAAAGGCAGCGCTGATCTTCCAAGTAACGATCAACTGAGCCGATTTCACCGGCGATCCCTTCGGGGATCGCCGGTGAAACCAAGCCCCACATAATGTGCCGCTTTCCCTATCTTTCCTGGCTTCTCGTGGTCGCGCTGGCGATCCTCGGTGCATTCGGCACTGAGGCTCACGCCGCTGCAGCACCGCAGATAACCAATATCGCCCGGGTCGACTGGACTGCGGGCGGCACTGCATATTCACTCAATTCGAACCGGGTCGATGTCGACATCGTGACCAGCCCGGTCGCGCTCACTACCTATCGCCCCAACCCCGCAGGCGGCCCGACCACCGTGATTCGCGCGCCGCTGTGCCAGCGCAGCGACGCGCTGACCGCCGCCGCGTTCAACCCGAACGCGCAGACCGTGTCGACGATCGGCTTGACGCCAACGACCACGGTCCATGTTGGCGAACCCTTGATTTTCAAACTCATAGCGCCCGCCCTCAACCGCGATCCCAACGCGATCGATTCGCTCACCACGGTCATCGTGACCAGCGGCGGGGATCGCGAGACTCTGACGGTTTTCGAAACAGGGCCCAACACCGGCGAGTTTGTCGGCACGATCACGACCCGCGCATCGCCACCAGCGCGCGTGGTCGGCGACTGCGTCCTGACCCTCGACCCCAATGAGACAGTCCTGGTGGAGTGCCAGGCCAGCGGAAACCAGACCCCGATCGCGACCGCAACGCTCGACGTCCTGATCGATCCCTATGGCCTGGTATTCGACAGCGAAGACGGTAGCCCGGTCTCAGGCGCCAGCGTGACCCTGATCGATACCGATAGTGGTGCGCCGGCAAAGGTGCTGGCCCCCGACGGAGTCACGGCATGGCCAGCTACCGTCATAACCGGCCAGGCGGTGCAGGACGCCGCGGGCGCGACCTACCCAATGCCCGCGGGCGAATATCATTTTCCGTTCGTCGTCCCCGGCCATTACCAGCTGAAGATCGTTCCCCCAACGCCGTATGCCGCCCCCTCAGTGGTGAACCCGGCCCAGTTGGTCGGCCTGAGCCGGCCCGATGGTGGTCCGCTCGCCATCGACGCGTCTTCCTATGGCAAAGTCTTCCAGCTCACCAATCCGGGCGCCGTTCGTATCGACATTCCGGTCGACCGGCCCGCGCAGGGCGTCAATCTGACCAAGACTGCTTCGCGCGGCACCGCCGCGCCGGGCGATCTTGTCCTGTACAAGCTGGTCGTCACCAATCCCGATGCCCAGCATGCCAAGCGCGACGTCTCGATTATCGATACGCTGCCGCCGCAAATGCGGTTGCGCCCCGACAGCGTCCGTGTCGACGGCCATGCAGCCTCGGGCATGGTCTCGATCACCGCCGATGGCGGCCAGATCACGATCGCGCTCGGCACCCTGGCACCCGCAGCGGTGCACAGCGTCAGCTACGCGCTGCAGGTCCGCCCTGACGCAGCCGCCGGGCAGGCGGTCAACCGTGCTCACACGATCGATTCTCGCAGCACGGGAGCGATCGCCAGTGCCGTGGTGCGCATCACGCATGAAACCATCGCTGACCGGATGACCGTGATCGGCCGGGTCGTCGATGCCGACTGCAATGCCCGTCCACCCTTCGCGCATGGTGTCGGCGGGGTCCGCGTTTTGCTCGAGGACGGCAGCTACACGGTCACCGACCCCGACGGCCGCTACCATTTCGAAGGTCTGATCCCCGAGACCCATGTCGTGCAGATCGATACCGGCTCGCTGCCGGAAGGCGCCAAAGCGGTCGATTGCGCGCGCAGCACGCGCAGCGCTGGCAGTGCGATTTCGCGCTTCGTCGAAGGCCAGGGCGGCTCACTGGTCGTCGCCGATTTCCACGTCGTCGTCCCCGAGCACAGCGCCAAGGCCGATGCATCGGATCCCGCAATTCCGGTGCCGATGAGCGATCGCGAGTCTGCCGGCGCAGAGCGCGACTGGTTCGCCGGCGGCGGACCGAGTGTCGCCTGGCTGTTCCCTGAGGCTGACACCAACCCCCGCGCGCCCGCTGTGCGTGTTGCCATCCGCCATCTGCCCAACCAGACCGTGACATTGTTCGCGGACGGCAAGCCAGTCGAACTGGTCACCTTCGACGGCCACCGCACCGACGCCAGCGGCACCTTCGCCGTCAGCCTGTGGCGCGGTGTTCCGCTGGTGGGTGAAGCCACGCATCTGTCGGCCGAGGTTCGCGACGCCGCCGGCGCGCTGGTCACCAAGCTGGACCGCGACGTACATTTCGTCTCGACAGCCGCACGCGCTGAATTCCTCCTCGACAAATCCCGCCTGCTCGCTGACGGCGTTCACCGGCCGGTTCTGGCGGTTCGCATGGTCGATCGCGCCGGCCGCCCGGTCCGTGCCGGCACCGTTGGCGAGTTCCAGCTCTCCCAGCCCTATCAGCCCGCGGTAGCGATCGATGCCGAACAGACCCGTGTCCTCTCCGGGCTCGAGCGCGCGGCGCCGACCTGGCGCGTCGCCGGTGACGACGGCATCGCCTATATCGCTCTCGCGCCGACCACGACGAGCGGCGCGGTGACGATGGACTTCAGCTTCCGCGACCGCGACCAGGTGCGTCGCCAGCGCATCGATGGCTGGCTCGCCCCCGGCGACCAGCCCTGGACGATCGTTGGCCTTACTGAAGGGCGCGCCGGACTCGGCACGCTGGGCAAGCACCTCGAAGCGCTTGACGCGCCCGGCGCCGGCCTCAATCTGGACGGCCGCATTGCGCTTTACGCCAAGGGCCGCGTCCGCGGGCAGTGGCTGATGACGCTGGCCTATGACAGCGCGAAGCGCCGCGAGGATCAGACCCTGTCCGGTGCGATCGACCCCAGCACCTATTACACCGTCTATGCCGACGGCGCCGAGCGCCGGTTCGGCGCGGCTTCAACCCACAAGCTGTATCTCAAGCTCGAGACGAGGCAATTCTACGCCCTGTTCGGCGATTTCGAGACCGGCTTCACCGATACCGATCTCGGCCGCTATTCCCGCTCGGCCACTGGCCTCAAAGCGCAGTATCGCGGCAAGCATATCGACGCGTCGGCGTTCGCGGCGCGCATCGCGACCAACCACCACCGCGTCGAGATCCAGGGCAATGGCCTGACCGGCCCCTATTCGCTCGGCGCACGCGATGTCGTCGCCAATAGCGAGCAGGTGGTGATCGAAGTGCGCGACCGGCTCCGCTCCGAGAAAATCCTCGAGCAGCACACCCTGACCCGTTTCATCGATTATGACATCGATTATGCCGCCGGCACGCTGCGCTTTTCGTCGCCCGTGCTGAGCCGCACCAGCAACCTCGACCCGCAGTTCATCGTGATCAACTTCGAAGTCGACGGCCTGAACGGCGGCGAGATCAATGCCGGCGCGCGCGCAACCTGGCGCACCACCGACGACAAGGTGCGGATCGGTGTGACGGGAATCCGCGATGCTGGCGACAGCGGACACACGACGATCGCCGCCGCCGACGCACGGGTGCGGATCGGCAAGGGCAACGAAGTGCGCGCCGAAGTCGCGGCAAGCCATGCCGATGGTGCCCATGGCGTCGATACCGCATGGCAGGTCGAGGCCGAGCATCATGACAGCAAGTTCGACGTCCTCGCTTATGCGCGCCAGCAGGCGGCCGACTACGGCGTCAGCGAACAAAATCTTTCCGAGCGCGGACGGCGCAAGTTCGGCGTCGACGCGAGCGTGCGGCTGACCAAGTCCCTGTCCGCCTCGGGTAGTGCGTGGAGCGACCATGCGCTCGATGGCAGCGGGAACCGCATCGCGATGCGCGCGCAGGTCGAATATCGCACCGGCAAGACCGACCTGCGGGTCGGCGTGACCCACGCCCAGGATAGCGGCGGCACGGTTCCCGATGCGCAATCGACGCTGCTTGAAGCTGGCGCGACGCAGCGGCTGTTCGATAAACGGCTCGAGCTCGACGCCTCGACCAGCTTCGCGATCGGCCATGCCGAAAGCGTTGACTTCCCGGCCCTGCACCGCATCGGCGCGCGCTTCCAGATCAATCCGGCCATTGCACTGGTCGGCTCCTATGAGATCGCGCATGGCGAAGCAGTCGACGCTCGCACCGCCCGGATCGGCTTCGACCTCAAGCCCTGGGCCGGCGCGCGGCTGACCACCGCCGTCGCCGGGCAATCGACCGGCGAATATGGCCGCCGCGCCTATGCCGCCTACGGCCTGGCCCAATCGCTGCAGCTCGGCAAACACTGGTCGGTCGACGCCACGCTCGACGGCAACCGTACACTGAGCGGGATCGATCCGAACAAGCTGGTCAATCCGGCGCAGCCAGCCGCGGCGGGTGGGTTCATCGGCTCGGGCAATACCGCCACCGAAGATTTCACCGCCATCACGCTCGGCGCGACCTATCGCGGCACGAACTGGAGCGGCACCGCACGTGCTGAATATCGCCTTGGCTCGCTCGGCGACCGCATGGGCTTCACCGCTGGATTGATCCGGCGGCTCGGCGATGGCCAGGCATTCGGCGCCCTGCTGAGCTGGACGCATGCAACCACCCCGCTCGGCACGGCGACCACATCGTTCGATGCCGCGATTTCCGGCGCCTCGCGGCCGATCGACAGCCGCATTGCGGTGCTCGGCAAACTCGACTGGCGCGAAGACAGCGTCACCGGCGCGGTTCGCGGCACTGAGGGGCCGGTTGGCGGTGGCCTGCTGACCGTCGATGGCAATGCCCGGTCGCGCCGCGTGGTCGGCAGCGTGTCGATGGACTGGTCGCCTTATGGCCATGACGAGGGCGGCCTGTTCCAGCGCAGCGAGATCAGCCTGTTCGTCGGCGGCCGCTATGTGTTCGACCGGATCGATTCCTTCGATCTGGCCGGGCTGACAACGCTGGTCGGCATGGATGCGCGGCTTGGCCTTGGCGAGTTCTTCGAGATCGGGGGCCGCGCGACGGTCCGCGGCGATATCGGCCAGGGCAATTTCGCCTATGCCGCCGGGCCGACGATCGGCTTTCGGCCGTCAAAAGGCATGCTGGTAACCGCCGGCTGGAACTTCGCCGGCTTTGCCGACCGCGATTTCGCCGCTGCGCGCGACACGCACAACGGCCCCTATGTCTCGATCCGTTTCAAGTTCGATCAGACCAACTTCTCGTCGCTTGGATTGTTCGGGCGATGAGAAACCTCGCCAGCCTCCGTGCCGTCCTCGGCGCGATTATCACCCGGTTCGGATTGGCCGGGGCGGTTCAACACATCACTCGGAGCGGAATCATGCCGGCCAATTCAGCCTTCGCCCGCGCCTTCACGGCGCACATCCAATGACCGATCCGTCGGCCTTCGACGCGCTCTACGGCGCACAACCTGCTACAAAAGGGGAAAAAACCATGCAACTGACGTTCGAAGGCCGGGAATTATTCTGGCAGCAGCGTGCCGCACAGCAGTGGGTCGATGTGCTGCGCCAGCGCATCCTGACCGTACTCAAAGTGCAGTCCTATCGTACGGCCTCGGCGTCGAAGCGGCACAATATCATTGATGCCGTAGTCGCGCGCTGCGCGATCCGCCCGGTCAATCTGCAGCATGCCGCGGTCGAATGGAACGTCGCCACCCGGCGCGGCGAAGACGGCGACGTCAAGATCCGCGTCGCGAAGTCCATCCGCTATGACGGCGACCCGCTGTTGTTCGATATCCAGCCCGAGGCGGCCTGGCTGCCCTCGCCACGCGCGACGATCACGCCAACCCATATCCAATTCGCCGTGCTCGCGGAGGTTTCCGCGGTCGCTGACAGCGGCGCGGCGCTGGAACATGCCGAGCATCGCGTCCGCCGGTTCCTCAAATGGCAGAATCACGACGTCTTCGACGCCAACCGGATGCTGCCTGAACTTGTTGCCGCGGCACTCCGCAACCGAGGCGCTGCCGTGGATGAGCAAGCCAGTGAACTCGGCCTCCGGATCGCCAGCTAGCGCCGGCGGCACTTATAACGATCCGTTAACCAGGAAAAGCCTATATCGCTTTACCGGGGGGATAGGACGAATGCCGTTGCGCTTGGAGGCCCAAGACGCGAGCGCCGTAATGTGGAGCGCACTCCGCCTCGCCGCGTTCGGTCTGCTGATTTTTCTGCTCGACTGGGGGGGCGTGATGCTGACCCGCGAGGGCGGACGAGTCGGCGCCTTGTGGCTACCGAACGCATTGCTCGCGGCCACCCTGCTGCGGCGTGGTAAATCCCATCCGGCCAAATGGTTGGCCGCCGCGTTTACCGGCTATCTCTTTACCAATTATTCGCTCGGCGACCTGACCCCCAACGCTGTCATGCTTGCGCTTGCCAATTGTGTCGAGGCGCTGTTCGGCACCTGGCTTTTGGTGCGATGGCAGCGTCATACTCCAGACATCGCCCATTTCGGTGATCTCGTTCGCTTCGGGGTCGTCTGCTGCGGCATCGCACCGCTGATCTCCAGCGCCTTCGTCGCTCTCTGGCTCGCCGGCCCCTCCAGCCTGATGTACGTTTCGGTCTGGACGGCACGGTCGGTCGCTAACGGCCTGGGAATGTTGATCGCCGGTCCCCTCGTGTTCGCAGCCATCGACGCGTGGCGGGCTCGGGATACCTTCGACCGCAACAAGATACCGGAGGCGGTGCTGATTCTCGCCCTCAGCGCTGCGACAGCGGCACTGGTTTTCGGCCAGTCGCGCCTCCCGCTTCTGTTCCTGATCACACCGATCATGATTGTCGCGGCGTTTCGGCTCGGTGTGTCGGGGACGGCGGCGTCGTTCGGGATGATCGCGCTCATCGCTGTAGTTGCGACGGGGCGCGGTGCAGGCCCGATTTTCCTGCTGCCTGTGTCGCCGGGCGAGCGGGCGCACATCGTGCAATTGTTCCTCGCCACCAACTTCGGAATCTGGTTGCCGATCGCCTCGGCATTGGCCGGTCGCGACCGGATCCGCGACGAACTCGCCGCGAGTCACAAATTTGCCGCTACCCTGCTCGAGTCGATGCGCGAAGTCGTTTTCCGCGCCGACGCGAACGGGCGGTGGATTTTCCTCAATTCGGCCTGGCCCGAATTGACCGGCTATTCGGTCGAGGAGAGCATCGGCTGGCTCACCGTGAAGCTGCTTCACCCGGACGATATCGCGATCGCGCGGCAGCTATATCCCAAAATCGTTTCCGGCGAGATCAGCGAGACAATTCTCCACCAGCGCTTTTTTCATGCCAGCGGTGAGTGTCGCCATATCGAAGTCGTGCTGCGGCGGGTGAGCGACGAGAACGGCGCATTTGGCGGCACGACCGGCAGCATCCGCGACATCTCGGCGAGCGTCGCCGCACAGCGCGCGCTCGAGGAAAGCGAGGCGCGCTTCCGCAGGCTGGCCGAAGCCGCCCCTGTCGGCATCTATCGCGCCGCCGCCGATGGCAGGGTCACCTATCTCAACAAGACATGGGCCGACAAGATCGGGCTGACGGTCGAGGAGACCCTCGGCGATGGCTGGAAGCGCGCGCTGGCGGGCTGCCAGTCTTGCGACGAGGACGCATCAGCGCTGTCCGAGCCCGGCGAGATCCAGATGCGCGAGGCCATCTTCCGCGCGGCTGACGGCAGCGACATGTGGGTACGGATCGTCAACAGCCCGGAATTCGGCGAGGAAGGCGAACTGCTCGGCTTCATCGGCGCGGTGATCGATATCACGGAACAGCGCCGCGCCTCGATCGAGCTGGCCGAGAGCAAGCGCCTGTTCGAAGCACTCGCCGCCCTGTCACCGGCGGGGATCTTCCGCACCGACATCAATGGACAGGTGACCTACGTCAACCCGGCATGGATGGCGCTCGCCGGCCTGGATCATGAAGAGGCGATGACCGGGGGATGGAGCGCCACGGTGCATCCTGACGACCTCCCGCGCCTGTCCCGGGACGTTGCGGACGTCGTCGCCGGAAATAGCAACCTGTGCACCGAATTCCGCTTCCTCCATCGCAACGGCGATGTGCGTTGGGCGCAGGCCATCACGGCGCCGGCGCTTTCCGAAAGCGGCGAGCGGATCGGCCATATCGGGGTCAATATCGACATCACCGATCGCAAGCTGGCCGAGTTCGCGCTGGCCGAGCAGGAGGAGCAGCTGCGGTTGCTCGCCGAGAACGCGACCGATGCCGTCTTCCGGCTGGGTCTGGATGGGACCTGCCATTACGCGTCACCTTCAGTGGGCGACCTGCTCGGCATCGAGCCCCGGCATCTGATTGGCCAGTCGATGCTTCAAGGCTTCCACCCGGAAGATACTGAAGCGGTCAACGCCGCGCATCGCTCGCTCGCATCCGGCGAGGTCGAGCGCCTCGTCGTGGCCTATCGCGCCGCGTCGAGAAGTGAACCCGATCACTGGATCTGGCTCGAGGCGAACTGCGGCCTGGTGCGGCATGCCGAGACCCGGGAGCCGCAGGAAATCATCTGCTCGGTCCGCGATATCTCGGAACGCAAAAGGCTCGAGCTCGAGCTCGACGCGGCACGCCAGAACGCTGAAGTCGCTGTCCTGGCCAAATCGACCTTCCTCGCCAATATGAGCCATGAAATCCGCACGCCAATGGGCGGGGTATTGGGTTTCACCGAGTTGCTGCTGGCCGACAATCCGACGCCGGCGCAGCGTCACAAGCTTCAGATGATCGCCGACTCCGGCGCGGCGATGATGCGCCTGCTCAACGATATTCTCGATCTTTCGAAAATCGAGGCGGGCCAGGTTTCGCTCGCGGAGGAAGCCGTCGATATTCGTCAGCTGGTCGATGGCTGTGTCCAGCTGCTGATGCCGCTGGCGGGGCGAAAGGGCATTGACCTTACCGCGCGCTATGATTCGAAGCTGCCCGCATTCGTGGTCGGCGACAGCTTGCGGCTGCAGCAGATCCTGCTCAACCTGGTCGGCAACGGCGTGAAGTTCACTGATACGGGCTCGGTGAATGTCAGCGCGTTCGTCGATCCGGGCGAAGAAGGCGACGAACTCGTCATCGAGGTCGAAGATACCGGCATCGGTATCGCCGAGGATCGCCAGATGGCGGTTTTCGGACAATTCGTGCAGGCGGACGGCTCGACCGTGCGCCGGCATGGTGGCACCGGCCTGGGGCTGACCATCTCCACCGAGCTCGCCCTGATGATGGCGGGATCGCTGAACCTGGTCAGCAAGCCCGAGGAAGGCACGGTTGTGACCCTGCGCGTGCCGCTGCGGCCGACCACGGCAGCGGCGCTGGAAAACCGGCAACCGCCCAAGGCGTTGACGTGCGTGGACGGGCGCGAGGTTCAACCCGATGCGCGGATCCTGATCGCCGAGGACAACCAGATTCAGCAGTTGCTGATCAAATCGATGCTCGGTCGACTGGGCTTTGAACCCGATATCGCTGGCGATGGCGCCGTGGCGATCCGCATGATCGAACAGGCGGCTATCGCCGGCGCACCTTATCAGCTGGTTTTTATGGACATGCAGATGCCCAGCGTCGACGGGCTCGAGGCGACTCGCCTGATACGCGCCTCAGGCGTCAGCGCCGTCGATCTGCCGATCGTCGCGCTGACCGCCAACGCGTATCCAGCCGACATCCAGAATTGCATGGATGCCGGAATGCAGGGCCATCTGACAAAACCGGTCACGCTCTCAGCACTCGATAAATTGCTCCACGATTGGCTTGGCACTGAGCCAGAGCGCGTGGCGCAACCCGTCACGCAACGTTCCGCGGGCGTTTTCCTGCGATGACGATGTATGCCCCTATCGAACAGGCGCCCCTGATCGACCCAGCCCAGCTCGCGGATCTGCGGGAAGCGCTCGGAGACGATGAAAGCGACATGATCCTCGGGCTGATGGCCGGCGACATCGCCTACCGCGTGAAGGCCATTCTCGCGGCGATCGCCCATAATGAAGGCCGCACGGCGCGCGCCGAGGCGCATAGCCTGCGCGGGGCGGCGGAGGGGATTGGCGCACGCCGGCTGGCACGGTCCTGCGGGGCGGTGGAGTTCGGCTCCGCGCAGAGCCTGCCCGGCCTGTCGGCACGGCTGGAGCGTTGCAGCGGCGAGACAATCGCCGCCATCGCCGTCGCGCGCACTCAGCGCGTTATGTCGAGGGTCTGAAGAGCGAGGATCGCCTGGGTTCGGTTGGTCACGGCTAGCTTGCGATAGGTCTGGGCGAGATGCGTTTTCACCGTCGTTTCCGCAACGCCCAGCTCATAGGCGATCTGCTTGTTCTGCCGGCCACTCGCCGCCATTTGCAGGACCCGTAGCTGCGCGGTCGACAGTTCGGCGATGCGCTGCGCGACAGCCGGGGTTTCGGCATCTTGATCGCCATCGGCAAAGGTTTCGACCGGGAAGCTCTGCCCGCCCGCGAGCAGGATGCTGATCGCCTCGATCATACCGCTCATCGGCGTGCTTTTGGGAATATAGCCATTGGCACCGTGCTGTGCCGCGCGCCGCATCAGCGATGGCTGATCGTTGCTGCTGACGATCGCGATAGCGGCATTGGGCTGTAGCTGGCGCAGCATCACGAGCCCGGCAAAACCCTGGACATCGGGCATCATCAGATCGAGCAGGATCAACCGCAGCGGGCCGGCCTTGGCGCGCGCATAGACATCCGCGATCGTCGTGGCGTGTTCGGTCGTCGCTTCCGGCATTGCCTGACGGGCAGCCATCCCCAATGCGACCGAAAAGACGGGATGATCGTCAGCTATAAGGATGGTGGCAACCACCGGCCTCTCCCGTTGATTAGCGTTAAACAATCGCCCTCAAAATGGTTATACCTTCTTTTGGGGATGCGCCATCACCTTCATCAATATCGCACACACATTGCTGAATGAATAATGCCGCTCTTCTTGACTCCCATGTCAATAAGCACCGCGCGCAACTGACATCCCTTTGCGCGGCGACAAGGATGGCCAATCGGCGCGCGCACTGTTCATCCCTCCACCGCACAGACGCATGAAAAAGGCTACGGATCCACGTCAGATTCCATCCGGGACCACCACCCTCCCCTCAGCCTCGAGCCGTGCGGTGAGATCGGCGATACAGGCATCGACCACAGCCTGGTCAGTCGCGCGCACCACGAAATTGGCGCCCGTCCGGCCATCGCGAAAAAACGGGTAGCTGCCGATCGCGACGTCATCATAGGCGTGTTCGACCTCGCCGAGCAGCACCGCGACCTCGCTCTCCAGCACCCAGCAGCCGATGGTGCGCGACAATACCGGCAGCCCGCCCTCGAGCGTGCCGGTGAGCGAATCCAGCATCCCGGCGGTGATATGCGGCACGCCCGCCATAACGAAGATATTGCCGATCCTGATGCCCGGTGCGCCCGACATGCGGTTCTCGATCAGATCGGCACCCTCGGGCACGCGGGCCATCCGCTTGCGAATGTCGGTCAGCCCGCCGCGCGTGGCGTAATAACGATCCAGCATCGCGACCGCTTTGGGATGGTACACCACGGACACGCCCAGCGCCTCGGCGATGGCATCGACGGTGATGTCGTCATGCGTCGGCCCGATGCCGCCGGTGGTGAAGAGATAGTCGTAGCGGGTGCTGAGTGCGTTCACCGCCTCGACGATCGCGGCGGTCTTGTCCGGCACGACACGCACCTCGGCGAGGCGGATGCCCTGGACGTTGAGCCACGCCGCGACCTGCGCGATATTCCTGTCCTGAGTACGGCCCGACAGGATCTCGTCGCCGATCACCGCGAGGGCGGCCGTCCAGATACGCTCGTTCATAGTTTCGCATAGCCCGTCGCACGGGCCTCGCAAAGCCCGGCGCGGCTCGCTATATCCGGCCCATGACCGAGTATGTAACCGTAACCCCGGATGCGCCCGCCGGCCGCACCGGCGCCATCAAGCTCCATGGCCGCGAGGCGTTCGACGGCATGCACAAGGCCGGCCGTCTCGCCGCCGAGACGCTCGACATGATCGTGCCGCACATGGTGCCCGGCGTCGCCACCGCCGATATCGACGCCATGATCTACCGCTTCATCGCAGAGCGCGGCGGCGTTCCGGCGACGCTCGGCTATCGCGGCTATACGCATTCGAGCTGCATCTCGATCAACCATGTCGTCTGCCACGGCATTCCCGGCGAGAAGACGCTGAAATCGGGCGACATCGTCAATGTCGACGTGACGCCGATCGTTGACGGCTGGCACGGCGATTCGAGCCGGATGTATCTGATCGGCGATGTGCCCATCAAGGCGAAGCGGCTGGTCGACGTGACCTATGAATGCCTGATGCTCGGCATCGAGCAGGCCAAGCCCGGCAACCGCATGGGCGATGTCGCGCACGCCATCCAGCATCATGCCGAAAAGCACCGCTTCGGCGTGGTCCGCGATTTCTGCGGGCACGGCCTCGGCCAGCTCTTCCATGACGCGCCCGAGGTCGTCCATGTCGGCAAGCCCGGCACCGGCCCCGAGCTCCGCCCCGGCATGATCTTCACCATCGAGCCGATGATCAATATCGGCCGCCCCGATGTGAAGCTGCTCGATGATGGCTGGACGGCGGTGACCCGCGACCGTTCGCTCTCGGCACAGTTCGAGCATTCGATCGGCATTACCGAGACCGGCTGCGAGATCTTCACGACCAGCCCGGCCGGGCTCGACCGGCCACCCTATTCCTGAAGGCCGACCTGCGTTTCCGCCGAAGGAGAAGCGCGTGCCAACCATGACCGGCCCGACCGGCGGCGCCAGGGATTCAGCGTTCGACAGCATAGAGCCTGACGGCGCGCGCGCCGCTGTCTCGCGCCCCGTCGCCGTGGAGCGGCCGATCGCGATCGAGTTCAACGGGATCGGCTATGCGGTGATGATGGCGACGCCCGCCGATCTCGAGGATTTCGCGGTTGGCTTCGCGCTCAGCGAGCGGTTGATCGCGGAGACTGCGGATGTGATCGACATTGATCATCACGCGGCGGCGGGCGGCGACATCCTGCGCGTCACGTTGTCGCCGCGCTGTGCCGAGCAGGTGTTCGCGCGGGCGCGGCACCGCGTTTCGGAATCGTCGTGCGGGCTGTGCGGAATCGAGAATCTCGAACAGGCGCTGCGGCCATTGCCGCCTGTCGAGGGCGGCGATGCGATTGACGAGACGATGGTCTTCAAGGCGATCGCGGCCCTCCGCGCGCATCAGCCGCTCAACCGTGCGACGGGGGCCGTCCACGCCGCAGCGTGCTGCCGGGCTGACGGGTCGATCGTCGCGGTGCGCGAGGATGTCGGCCGCCACAATGCGTTCGACAAGCTGATCGGGGCGATGCGCCGCGCAGGCGACGACTGGGATGGCGGCTTCGCCCTGTTGTCGTCGCGCTGCTCCTACGAGCTGGTGGAAAAGGCGGCCCTGGCGGGCTGCCCGATGCTGGTGA
>Ga0105245_10001251_pt1 | contig 22959 bp, 19 predicted proteins | sample KBSM54metaG_FD_81523 | JGI IMG/M metagenome (GOLD analysis project Ga0105245, IMG submission 81523) | Miscanthus rhizosphere microbial communities from Kellogg Biological Station, Michigan, USA - KBS M5-4 metaG | ecosystem: Host-associated > Plants > Roots > Rhizosphere > Soil | place...
CCCGACATGAACGACACGATCGCGATCCTGCGCGGGCTGAAACCGCGCTACGAACAGCACCACGGCGTCCGCATCTCCGACTCGGCGATCGTCGCCGCGGCGACCCTCTCGGAGCGCTACATCGCCGACCGCTTCCTCCCTGACAAGGCGATCGACCTGATCGACGAGGCGGCCTCGCGGCTGAAGATCGAGATCGACTCGGTGCCGGTCGAGATCGACGAGGTCGAGCGGCGGATCCAGCAGCTGGAGATCGAGCGCGAGGCGCTGAAGAAGGAGACCGACGAGGCCTCGAAAGCGCGGCTGACGACGCTCGAAGAGGACCTCGCCAACCTGAGCGAGCAGGCAGCCGAGCTGCGCACCCGCTGGCAGAACGAGAAAGAGCCGCTGGAGGAGATCAAGTCGGCGAAGGAACAACTCGAGGAGGCTCAGCACGAGGTCGAGCGGGCCGAACGCGAGGCCGACCTCGAGCGCGCGGCCGAACTCAAATTCGGCCAGATCCCCGAGCTCGAAGCGAAGGTCAAAGAGCAGGAAGCGCGGCTGGAAGAGCTGCACGCCGGCGGCGAGGTCCTGCTCTCCGACGAAGTCACCGAGGAGGACGTGGCCGAGGTCGTCGCCAAATGGACCGGGATCCCGGTCAGCCGCCTGATGGAGGGCGAGGTGCAGAAGCTGATCCAGATGGAGGAGCGGCTGCACGAAAGGGTGATCGGCCAGGACGAGGCGATCTCCGCGGTCTCCAACGCGCTGCGGCGCTCGCGGGCGGGGCTCTCGGACCCGCACCGGCCGATCGGCAGCTTCCTCTTCCTCGGCCCGACGGGGGTCGGCAAGACCGAGCTGGCGAAGGCGCTGGCCGAGTTCATGTTCGACACCGACCAGGCGATCGTCCGCCTCGACATGTCCGAGTACATGGAGAAGCACACGGTCGCGCGGCTGATCGGCGCGCCTCCCGGCTACGTCGGCTACGAGGAGGGCGGCCAGTTGACCGAGGCGGTGCGGCGGCGGCCGTATGCGGTGGTGCTGCTCGACGAGATCGAGAAGGCCCACCCCGACGTCTTCAACACGCTGCTGCAGATCATGGACGACGGGCGGCTGACCGACGGCCAGGGCCGCACCGTCAGCTTCACCAACACGGTCCTGATCATGACCTCCAACGTCGGCTCCGACCGGATCGTCGGCGAGCAGGTCGACGAGAAGATCCGCGAGGGGATCGAAGAGGTGCTGGCGGCGACCTTCAAGCCCGAGTTCCTCAACCGGATCGACGACACGGTGATCTTCCACCGGCTCTCGAAGGCGGACATCGGCCGGATCGTCGAGCTGCAGGTGGACCAGCTGGTCGGCCGCGTGCACGAGCGCGGGATCGAGATCGAGCTGAGCGACGGCGCGCGGACGCTGCTCGGCAACCTCGGCTACGACCCCACCTACGGGGCGCGGCCGCTGAAGCGGGTGATCCAGAAGCAGCTGGTCGACAAGCTGGCGCTGAAGATCCTCGAGGGCGAGTTCAAGGAAGGCGACGTGGTGCAGGTCGACGCCGCCGAAGGCGAGATCGTCTTCGAGCGAGCGGGAACGCCGGCGGCGAGCGCGGCCTGAGTTACCCAATTTCAGGGCTCATTTTCCCGCTCTGTTCTGCCGAAACAACGATGTAACAAAGGTGCTCTTTAATTGTCTTGCTCAAGCTGGCAAAGGGAGCGAACCTCTTGGAGCGAATGAACGACGACGTGACCCCGATCAATGCGCGGCCCAAGCGCCGCCAGCCCGAGGCGTTCGAGGACGCCTCGCTGGCGCTGCGCGACCATCTGACCTGGCCGGTTGCGGACTGGTTCCTTGGGCTCGGCGACCGCGGCCGCATGGCCGTGGCCGGCGGCGCCGTGGTGCTGGTACTCGGGTTGGGGATCGGCGCTTCCTCGCTCGGCGGCTCCGGCAGCTCGGAACCGGCCGCTGCGCCCGTCGCGGTCGCGCCGGAGCGGGCGCCGCAGGCGGCTCCCACCTCTCCCGCCGCTGACCCGAAGCCCGAACCTACGCTGCACGGAGCGGCGCCGGTCTTCAAGCCCGCGCCCGAAAAGGAAGAGGCGAAGGTCGGCGAATCCGAGGGCGTCGAAAGCGCACCGACCGGGAGCGCCGCCAATACCGGCAACCCCGCCACCGACACGATCTCCTCCTCCCCGGCCGCGCGCCCGACCGAAGCCGCGGCCTCCGCCTCGGCTTCCCCCACCGCCGTCGACGGCCCCCCGGCCGGTCCGGACGCGATCGCCGTCGCCCGCAAATTCGCCGACGCCTTCGTCGTCTACGAGACCGGCGGCAACGAAGACGCCGTCCGCAAAGCTTTCGGCGCCACCGCGACCCCGGAGCTGACCAAGGCGCTGATGCGCCGGCCGCCGCACCAACCCGCCGGGGTCGAGGTGCCGCAGGCGAAGGTCCTCAACGTCGTCCCCGCTCCCTCGCACGGCAAGGTCTACCCGCTCAGCGTCTCGCTGCTGCGGGTCGGCGTGACCAGCGAGCTGCGGCTGGAAATGGAACAGCTGAAGAACAAGGGTTGGCGGGTCACCAACGTCCTCGGCTGATGGAGAGGGCGCGCAAGATCAAGGCGGTCGTCGCGACCGCGGCGGCCACCGCGGCACTGGCGGTGCCGGTCGCGGTCGCCCGGGCCGAGGCGGAAAGCGCGACGGCGCCGAGCACGGGCAGCTCGCTCGAAGCTCCCTCGACTTCGAGCGCACCTGACTCGCCCGAAGCGGCCGAAAACTTCGTGCCGCCGCCGAGCGAAGAACCCAGCGTCAAGCACGGGGCGACGCTGGTCCCGCCGCCGCCGCCCGCCACCCACACGCCTCAGCCCAGCGGCGGCGTCGACGCCGGCAAGGGCAGCTCGGCGACGGGCGCGGCGGAAGAAACCGAAACCGAAGTCGGCGCGACGACCGCGCCCAGCCCCGGCATCTTCGCGATCCCCTCGCTGCCGGCCTCGAGCTGCGCGATCAGCGGCGTGCCCCCCGTCCTGATCCCGATCTACCAGCGCGCCAGCGCCCAGTACGGGCTCGGCCCGCAGGGCCCGGCGATCCTCGCCGGGATCAACGCGGTCGAGACCGCCTTCGGCACCAACCTCGGCCCCTCCTCGGCAGGCGCGGTCGGCTGGATGCAGTTCATGCCGGAAACCTGGGCCACCTACGGGGTCGACGCCAACGGCGACGGGGTCAAAGACCCGAACAACCCCGAAGACGCGATCTTCGCCGCCGCCGGCTACCTGAAAGCGGCGGGGATGCCCGCCGACACCTACGGCGCGATCTTCGCCTACAACCACGCCGACTGGTACGTCGAAGAGGTCCTGGCCAACGCCGGCTGCTACGCCGACGAAGTCGGCAGCAACTCCTTCAGCGCCGTCGGCCTCGGGCCGCAGATCCAGGTCCTGACCTGCGAAGCGGCGCCGGACTGGAAGAAGCGGATCCCTGAGGAATACCTGCAGGCCTTCGAGGACGCCGCCGCCCGCTACGAACTCGGCAAGCGCGGCGTCTGGACGCTGGCCGCGGTCGCCCACCTGGAGTCGAACTTCGGCCGCGGCATGGACAAGCGTCAGCTGGCCACCGAAGGCGCTCTCGGCCTCGACCCGATGGAGTGGCACCGCTACGCGGTCGACGGCAACAACGACGGCAAGGTCCGCCACGGCGACATCGCCGACTCGGCGGCGACGCTGGCGCGGCTGATCTGGTCGCGCGGCAGCATCCAGGCCGGCGTCTTCACCCACAACCAGGCCGAGTGGTACGTCGACGAGGTCCTGCAGGAGGCCGGCGAAATCGAAGGCGGCTGCAAAGTCCGCTACATCGACTGGCGGATCGCGCCGCTGGTGACCGGCTTCGAAGCGCCGGGCGCGAGCGCGGTCCTCACCCCCGAGGGCCTGGCCGCCGCCCCCCGCAGCGCCCCGCCCGCGATCAAGGCCGTGATCGCCGCCGCCAACTCGATCGCCGACACCCCCTACGTCTGGGGCGGCGGCCACGGCTCCTGGTACTCCTACGGCTACGACTGCTCCGGCGCCGTCAGCTTCGCCCTCTACGGCGGCGGCCTCCTCGACACCCCCCTCACCTCCGGGGCGCTGGAGAGCTACGGCGAACCCGGCCCCGGCCGCTGGATCACGATCTACGCCAGCGCCACCCACACCTACATGACCGTCGCCGGCCTGCGCTGGGACACCGTCGGCGACGCCGAAGGCACCGGGCCCAGGTGGCACACCGAGCCTCCGTACCCCGAAGGCTTCGTGGTCCGCCACCCGCCCGGGTATTAGCGGCTGCCGCCGACCCGCTAGGCCCGCTCGTAGCGCACCAGCGAGATCCCGTCGCCGACGGTCTTCGCCTCGAGCAGCTTCAGCGAGTGCTTGGCCTCGCCCTCGCCGAAGAGGCGCTTGCCCTCGCCGAGGAGGACCGGGAAGACCATCAGGCGCAGCTCGTCGACGAGGTCGTTCTCGATCAGCGACTTGACGAGGGTGGCGCTGCCGGCGACGAGGATGACGCCGTCGACTTCGTCCTTGAGGGCGGCGACGGACTGGGCGGGGTCGCCGCTGAGGACGGTGGTGTTCTGCCAGTCGGCCCGCTCGAGGGTCGAGGAGACGACGTACTTCGGCATCCCGTTCATCTTCTCGGCGAAGCCTGCCTCGTCTTCCATCTTCGGCCAGGCGGCAGCGAAGCCTTCGTAGGTGACGCGGCCGAGCAGCTGGGCCTCGGCCTCGATCAGCTCGTCGAACTTGAACTTGTCCCCCTCCTCGCCCCGTTCGATCTCGAAGGTCCAGCCCCCGTGGCGATAGTCCTCGCCCCCGCCCGGCGCCTCGATCACTCCGTCAAGCGAGATGAACTCGGTTACGACGATCCTTCCCATGGTCTTCCTCCTTCGTTCGCAAGGCCGGTCTTTCCGACCCCTTTTACCCCAACGACGAACAGAGGGGGGAGAAATCGACATCGCCCGCGACTTGACCGGCTGTGCATCCGACGCGGTCCGAGAGTCCAGATGAGCGCGCTAGGCTGTTCCGACAAAATGTTGCGGAGGAATTCGAGAGGCTCAGGTGGACGCGCTCTGCGACCAAGCACCGCATATCCAGGATGCGCATCCGGCATGTTCTCGAGCATTGCCTACTCATCCTCGAAGAGGAGCCGCCGTCTGGAAATTCCGCTGCTAGGGATACCCGCTGGGTCTTCCTCGGCAGCGACCCCTCGGGAGTCGATCTGGAGGTTATTGCGGTTGAAACGGAAGGGGGCCGCCTGCTCGTGATTTACGCAATGGAGTTGCGTCCGCGCTACCGAGCCCCCTATGCGGAGGTGGAAAGATGAACAAGGTGAAAGATCAGCCGAAAAGAAAGAGAGGATCTTTCTGAGATCAGGGGTCGAGTTCACTCCTGAGCTGGAGGAGGAGCTTGCGGCTGAGGCGGAGCGAGGCTACGACTTGTCGAAAGCGAGGCGGCACTATCTGGATCGGCCTCTCGGTTCCAAGGACGACAAGTCGCCGAAGATCACTCTTACGATCTCCCCCTCTCAACTAGACGCCCTGCGCAAGCGGGCCGAAGAGGAAGGCCGGAGGATTACCGACTTGGCTCATGAGGCGCTGCGGCTCTACTTGGATTCATAGCGGCAGCGCCTGATCGGCGGTACGGTTCCTTCATGGAGAGGGACGCGGCGCTTGAAGCCGTGTTTATGCCGGTGCAGCCGGCGAGTACGTTCGAGGAGACGGTCGAGCGTTTGGGGAGTGCTATCCGCAGCGGCCTCTTGGTGCCGGGGAGCAAGCTGCCGCCGGAGCGGGAGCTTGCGCGGCGGTTGAAGATCTCGCGCTCGACCCTGCGGCAGGCGCTGACGGCGCTGGTGCAGAGCGGGCATCTGGTCTCTCAGCGCGGGCGCACCGGTGGGACCTTCGTCGCCGAGCAGCCGCCGCTGAGCGAGCAGGCCGGCGAGCCGCTCGACCAGGGTGCCTGGGCGGCGCTGGACTACCGGGTCGCGATTGAGACGGGAGCGGTGGTGCTCGCCGCCGAACGCGGCAGCGAGCAGCAGTTCGACCGCCTCGAGGAGCTGGTCGCGAAGATGGCCGACGAGCTCGAGGACTTCGGCGAGTACCGGCGCACCGACATCCGCTTCCACATCGGCATCGCCGAGGCCGCCCACTCGCCGCGGCTGCTGAGCGCGATGACCGACGCGCAGTCGCAGATGAGCGACCTGATCGCGCTGATCGCCCATCCGCCGGAGGTCCTCACCAGCTCCAACGAGCAGCACGCCCGCCTGGTCAAGGCGCTGCGCAAGGGGGACGTGGCACGGGCGGTGCGGCAGATGCGCGAGCACACCGAGGGGACCGAGCACATCCTCGCCGGCCTGCTGCCGGCGCCGCTGCGCCTCGGTGCCCCCTAGGCAGGGCGACTTTGTCAACCACTGGTTTGCAAACTCGCCCCTAGGCGCGGACGCGCTCGCCCTTCGGGTCGAAGAGCGGCTCGCTCGCGACCTCGCCCCCGACCCAGCGGCCGAAGATCTCGACCTCGACCGCGGTTCCCGGCTCGGCCCGGTCGGGCGGCAGGTAGGCGTAGGCGATCGAGCGCTCGACGGTGTAGCCGTAGCCGCCGGTCGTCACCCGCCCGACGATCTCGCCGCCGACCCGGACCGGCTCGTTGCCGAGCGCGATCGAGTGCGGGTCCTCCAGGGTGAGGCAGCGCAGCCGCACCCGCGGGCCGCGCTCCTTCGCCACCGCCACCGCATCGCGGCCGACGAAGCCGCCCTCCTTGTCGAGCTTGACGCAGAAGCCGACGCCGCCCTCGTAGGGGGTCTCGTCCGGAGTGATGTCGGCGCCCCAGACCCGGTAGCCCTTCTCGAGCCGGAGGCTGTCGATCGCCCGGTAGCCGCCGGCGACGACGCCGTGCGGTTGCCCTGCCTCCCACAGCGCCCGCCACAGCCCCAGCCCGTACTCGGTCGGGCAGTAGATCTCCCAGCCGAGCTCGCCAACGTAGGTGACCCGCAGCATCCGCGCCGGCACGTTGCCGACCGTCGTCTCCCGCAGCGACATGTACGGGAAGGCCTCGTCGCCGAGGTCCTGGGGCGTCAGCGGCTGGACGACGTCGCGCGCCCGCGCCCCCCAGATCCCGAAGCAGGCCCACCGCGAGGTGACGTCGTCGATGCGGACCTCGCCGCCAACGGGCAGGTGGCGGCGCATCCACTCGCGGTCGTGGTTGCCGAAGGCGGTGCCGGTGACGATCGAGAAGCGCTCCTCGCCGAGGCGGGCGACGGTGAAGTCGCACTCGATGCCGCCGCGCTGGTTCAGCATCTGCGTGTAGGTGATCTGCCCGACCTCGCGGGCGACCTGGTTGTCGCAGAGACCTTCGAGGAAGGCGGCCGCGCCCGGTCCCGCGATCTCGAGCTTGGCGAAGGAGGTCTCGTCGAAGAGCGCGGCCGCCTCACGGGTGGCGCGGTGCTCGGCGCCGATCGCCGGCGACCAGTGCTGACCGGCCCAGCCGCGCGGCCGCAGCGACTCGTCCCCGGCGGCGGCGTTCGAGTCGTACCAGTTGACCCGCTCCCAGCCCGATTTCTCGCCGAAGGCGGCCTCGTGCTCGCGGTGCCAGAGGTTGGCCGGCGAGACCCGCAGCGGCCGCCCCGCCTGCCGCTCGTGGTGTGGGTAGCGGATGTCGTAGTAGGTCTCGTAGGTCTCCTCGATCCGCGCGTGGGTGTAGGCGGGCGAGCGGTACTGGGCGCCGAAGCGGCGGATGTCCATGTGCCAGAGGTCGAGGCTCGGTTCGCCCTCGACGATCCACTCGGCGACGACTTTGCCGATCCCGCCCGCCCCGGCTAGGCCGTGGGCGCAGAAGCCGGCGCAGATGAAGAAACCGCCGACCTCGGTCTCGCCGAGGCAGAACTCGTTGTCCGGCGTGAAGGCCTCGGGCCCGTTGATCAGTTTGGTGACGGTGATCTGCTCCATCGCCGGCACCCGCCGCTTCGAGTTCTCGGTGATCTCCTCGAAGCGCTCCCAGTCCTCTTCCAGCAGCCGGCCGTTGAAGTCGGCCGGGATCGCCTCGACCCGGCTCGGCCCGCCGGGGAGGAAGGCCGGTTCGCTCTGCCGCTCGTAGCCGCCCATCACCAGCCCGTCCCCGTCCTCCCGGTAGTAGACGAGCAGGTCGGGATCACGCAGGGTGGGGAGATGCCCGCGGGTGTGCCGGTCTTTTTCACCGCTATGCGAAGCAAAAGTCCGGCGGACCTCTGCCACCGCGTCGAGCGGCTGGGTAACTAGGTACTGGTGGGACATCGGGATCACTGGCACGCGGACGCCGGCCATGCGGGCGATCTCCGCCGCGAACATCCCGCCGGCGTCGACCACCACCTCGGCCTCGACGTCGCCCTGCTCGGTCCGCACCCCGCGGACGCGGCCGTCGCGGACCTCGATCCCGGTCACCCGGGTGTTGGTGAAGATGCGGCAGCCGCCCTGGCGGGCGCCGTCGGCGAGCGCGTAGGTGAGCTGGGCCGGGTCGATGTAGCCGTCGGTCGGCAGCCAGGCCGCCCCGACCACGCCCTCGGTCGACATCAGCGGGAACAGCTCCTTCGCCTCCGCGGCCGAGATCAGCTCCAGCGGCAACCCGAAGGTCTTCGCCCAGCCGGCCTGGCGGCGGAGCTCCTCCATCCGCTCCTCGCTGGAGGCGAGCCGGATGCCGCCGCACTCGGTCCAGCCGGGGTCGAACTCGGACTCCTCCCCCAGCCGCCGGTAGAGGTCGACCGAGTGCATCATCATCTTCGTCAGCGAGACCGAGCCGCGCAGCTGCCCGACAAGCCCGGCGCTGTGGAAGGTCGAGCCCGAGGTCAGCTGCGAGCGCTCGAGCAGGACGACGTCGTCCCAGCCGAGCTTCGCCAGGTGGTAGGCCAGCGAGGCGCCGCCGACGCCGCCGCCGACGACGACGCAGCGGGCGCGGTCGGGCAGCTCAGCTCGCGGCACTCGCGGCTTCCTCCAGCAGCTGCTCCAGTCGTCCCTCGCCGGCGAACTCGCGCATCCGCTCGAAGTGCTTCTCGCAGTAGTCGCCGAAATCGAAGTCGAGATCGGAGATCGTGCTCTGCACCGCCGCCCACATCGCCTCGCGGAAGTCGGACATGAAGCGCATCAGCCGCAGGGTCGCCAGCCGCCGCTCGCTCGCCGGCGCTTCGAAGTAGGCGCTCAGCAGCGCCGCTTCGTCCGCCTCGTCGAGCTCGTTGTTGACGGCGAAGTTGCCGAGGTCGAAGTAGCGGTCGCCCATCCCGGCGTACTCCCAGTCGACGATCCGGATCCCCTGCTGGGAACGGATGAAGTTGGCCGAGAGGAGGTCGTTGTGGCAGGGGACCGGCTCGTGCTCGGGCCCGACCAGTGTCGCTTCGATCCGCAGCGCCGCCGACGCGGCCCACTTATACGAGGCGGGGACGGTGGCGCCGCGGTCGGCCATCCGCGCCGCGTAGGACTCGACCACGCGGAAGCTGGAGAAGCCGTTCGGCAGCCGTTCCTCGCAGGCGTGCAGGGCTCGCAGCGCCGCCGCCACCTCTGTCACCACCGCCGGTTCGCGCAGCTCCTCCGGCGTCATCGGCTCGCCGACGACGAAGCGGGTGACCAGGCAGGGCGGGTCGTCGAGCATCGCCACCACTTCCGGTCCGACCCCGGCCCGCGCCGCCAGCTCGCCCGCCGCCCGCTCGGCCAGCCGGTCGATCCCCAGCAGCTCGGTGTCCTTGCCCGGCAGCCGCACGACCACGTCCTCGCCGGCGAAGCGGACCAGGAAGTTGCGGTTGGTGATCCCGCCCTCGAGCGGCACCGGATCGCCTTCGGGTTCGCCGAGGCGGGCGGCGATCGGTCCCAGGGTGTCTGCCAGCGATGCCATCAGAGGGGTAGGTGATTCTCTACCTGCCCATTGACAGCGGTCAAGCGGAGCATCTAGGCTCGCTCCGACCCTTTAGGTCGGGTCGGCACACCTTTTATCCACAGAGCTTGGGTAGCTCACGGGAAGGGAGAGGTTGATGGAGAGCAGCGTTTCGTCCCCTAGTCGCGACGAACAGCGACTTGCGGAACTCGGTTACAAACAAACCCTCAACCGAGCGTGGAGCGGCTTCTCCAACTTCGCGATCTCGTTCACGATCATCTCGATCCTCGCCGGCTGCTTCACCACCTACGGCCAGGCTTGGAACAACGGCGGGCCGATCGCGATCTCGATCGGCTGGCCGCTGATCTCGATCCCGATCCTGATCATCGGCTTCTGCATGTCGGAGCTGGTCTCGGCCTACCCGACCGCGGGCGGCATCTACTGGTGGGCGGGGCGCCTCGGCGGCCCGGTCTGGGCCTGGTTCACCGGCTGGTTCAACCTGATCGGCCTGGTCGCCGTGGTCGCCTCGGTCGACTACGCCTGCGCGACCTTCCTCAACGTCGTCCTCGGCCTCTACGAAGTCAACATCCTCGGGATCAACTTCGGCGACGAAGTCCACATCCTCGAGGAGGTCTTCCTCCTCTTCGCGCTGATCCTGATCGTCCACACCGCGGTCAACATCCGCCGCACCCACCTGCTCTCGCTGGTCAACAGCGTCTCGGTCTGGTGGCACGTGATCGGGGTCGCCGCGATCGTCCTCGTCCTCATCTTCGTCCCCGACGGCCACCAGAGCTTCAGCTTCGTCTTCGGCCACCGGATCAACAACAGCGGCTTCAGCGGCAGCATGTACTGGTTCTACGTGCTCCCGCTCGGCTTCCTGCTGACCCAGTACACGATCACCGGCTTCGACGCCTCGGCCCACATCTCCGAGGAGACCCACGGCGCCGCGGAGTCGGCGGCGAAGGGCGTCTGGAAGTCGATCTTCTACTCGGCGCTGATCGGCTGGATCGTGCTGCTGGCGATCACCTTCGCGGTCACCAACGTCGACGGCGCCAACGAAGCGCTCGGCTTCGCGCCGACGCTGCTGGTCGAAGCTCTGGGCTCCGGCTGGGGCAAGTTCGTCCTGATCATCTCCGTCGTCGGCCAGCTCTTCTGCGGCGCCGCCTGCCTGACCAGCGCCTCGCGCATGTGTTACGCCTTCTCGCGCGACAAAGGGTTCGGCAAACGGGCCTCGGCGAAAATCTCGCGGGTCAACTCCGAGCGGGTTCCGATCTACGCAGTCCTGGCGATGGCGACCGCGGCGCTGCTCATCACCCTGCCGGCGCTGAAGGGGAACGGCGAAAACGTGCCCTTCGCCTTCTTCGCGGTGGTCTCGATCACCGTCATCGGCCTCTATATCGCCTACGTGATTCCGATCTACCTGCGCTGGCGCAAGGGGGACGACTTCGAGCCCGGGCCCTGGAACAACGGCCGCAAGTACAAGTGGATGAACGCGTTCGCCACTTTCTGGGTCGGCCTGATCACGATCATCTTCTGCCTCCCGTTCACCCCGCTGGCGGTTCCCTGGAACGACGAATTCACCTGGGAGGCGTTCAACTACGCGCCGCTGACGGTGGGAGTGGTGATCCTGCTGGCCTGGATCGGGTGGATGACGACCGCCCGCAAGCACTTCACCGGACAGGTGCGCGAGGTCGAGATCGAGGAAGCGATCGGGCCCGAACCCGAGGTCGGCCCGGCTCGCCCCTAGGCGCGTGCGCGTAACGTTCCGCCAGTGACCGTCGAGGAGCTGAAAAAGGCGGTCGCGGACGGCACGGTCGACACCGTGCTGCTCGCGATCGCCGACATGGAGGGCCGCCTGCAGGGCAAGCGGCTGACCGCTACGCACTTCCTCGACGACGTGCTCGAGCACGGGGCCGAGGGCTGCAACTACCTGCTCGCGGTCGACGTCGACATGGAAACGGTCGGCGGCTACGCGATGAGCTCCTGGGACACCGGCTACGGCGACTTCGCGATGGTCCCCGACTTGGAGACCCTGCGGATGGTGCCGTGGCTGCCGGGGACGGCGATGCTGATGGCCGACATCCAGTGGGGGGACGGGCGCGAAGTCGCCGCCTCGCCGCGGCAGATCCTGCGTCGGCAGCTGGCGCGGCTGGAAGAGCGGGGGATGAGCGCCAACGCGGCGAGCGAGCTGGAGTTCATCGTCTTCCGCGACACCTACGAGGAGGCCTGGAAGAAGGGCTTCCACGACCTCGAGCCGGCCAACCTCTACAACATCGACTACTCGCTGCTGGGGACCTCGCGGGTCGAGCCGCTGATCCGCCGCATCCGCAATGAGATGGCCGGGGCGGGGATGGTGGTCGAGAACTCGAAGGGCGAGTGCAACCTCGGCCAGCACGAGATCAACTTCCGCTACGACGGGGCCCTGCGCAGCGCCGACAACCACGTCGTCTACAAGAACGGCGCCAAGGAGATCGCCGCCCAGGAGGGGCAGGCGATCACCTTCATGGCCAAGTTCAACGAGCGCGAGGGCAACTCGTGCCACGTCCACTGCTCGCTGGCGCGCGAGGACGGCTCCAACGCCTTCGCCGCCGACCAGGCCCTGTTCGACCACTTCGTCGCCGGCCAGCTCGCCTGCCTGGAGGAGCTGACGCTGCTCTACGCGCCGCACGTCAACTCCTACAAGCGCTTCGCCAAGGGCTCGTTCGCACCGACCGCGGTCGCCTGGGGGCACGACAACCGCACCTGCTCGCTGCGGGTGGTCGGGCACGGCGAGGGGCTGCGGGTGGAGAACCGGCTGCCGGGCGCCGACGTCAACCCCTACCTGGCGCTCGCCGCGATGATCGCCGCCGGCCTGCACGGGATCGACGCGGAGCTGCCGCTGGAGCCCGCCTTCGAGGGCAACGCGTACGAGTCCGACAAGCCTCGCGTGCCGTCGAACATCTACGCCGCGCGCGACGGCTTCGCCGCGAGCGAGGTGGCGGCCGCGGCGTTCGGCCAGGAGGTCGTCGACCACTACCTGAACCGTGCCGGCGTCGAGATCGAGGCCTTCGAGGCGGCCGTCACCGACTGGGAGCGCTACCGAGGGTTCGAGAGGCTCTGATGTCGCGCCCGACCGTCGGGATCTGCGCCGCAGTCGAGCGGGTGTCGTGGGGGGTCTGGGACGGCTACGAGGTGACGCTGGCGCCGCGCAGCTATGTCCATTGCGTGCAGCGGGCGGGCGGGGTCGCGATCGTCCTGCCGCCCGACGAGGCGGCAGTCGAGGAGCCGGACCTGCTGCTCGACGGGATCGACGGGCTGATGCTGGCGGGCGGCGCCGACATCGACCCCTCCAGCTACGGCGCCGAGCCGCACCCGGAGACGAAGGGGACCTGGCCCGACCGCGACCGCTTCGAGCTGGCGCTGGCGCGGCGGGCCCTGGAGCGCGACATGCCGGTGCTGGGGATCTGCCGCGGCATGCAGCTGCTGAACGTGGCCTTGGGAGGGACGCTGGTCCAGCACCTGCCGGAGACGCTGGGGAACGAGTCGCACCGCACGGTTGCCGGCACCTTCAGCGAGCACCACGTGCGGCTGGCGCCGGAGTCGCTCGCCTGCACGGCGGCCGGGGTCGAGAGCTTCGTCGTCTGGTCGCACCACCACCAGGGCGTGGACCGGCTCGGCGAGGGGCTGCAGGTGACGGGATGGTCGGCGGAGGACGAACTGCCGGAGGCGATCGAGCTGCCGGGCAAGCACTTCGCCCTCGGCGTCATCTGGCACCCCGAGGAAGACGAGAGCTCCAAGGTGATCGCGGCGCTGGTCGAGGCGGCACGCAGTTCCGTGGTTCCTTACGGACCTATTTCGTCCGAAAGGAACCACGCATGAGCACGATCGAGGTGATCGAGCCGGCCACCGAGCAGGTGATGACCGAGGTGCCGCGGGCCGGGATCGAGGAGGTCGACGCGGCGGTGGCGCGGGCGAAGGCGGCGTTCCCCGCCTGGCGGGCGGTGTCGCCCGGCGACCGGGCGGGGCTGCTGCTCGACCTCTCCGCGGCGGTCGAAGATTGCCACGAGACCCTGGCGCAGCTGGAGGCGCGCAACGCCGGCAAGCCGATCGGTGACGCCCGCGGCGAGATCGAGATGGTCGCCGAGACCTTCCGCTACTACGCGGGCGCCCCGGAGCGGCTGCTGGGGCGGACGATCCCGGTCGCCGGCGGCGTCGACATGACCTTCCGCGAGCCGCTCGGGGTGGTCGGCCTGATCGTGCCCTGGAACTTCCCGCTGACGATCGCCTCCTGGAAGGTGGCGCCGGCGCTGGCCGCCGGCAACTGCGTCGTGCTGAAGCCGGCGGAGCTGACGCCGCTGACCGCGCTGGAGCTGGAGGTGCTGGCCCTCGACGCCGGCCTGCCCGAGGGGGTCCTGAATGTCGTCGCCGGTCCCGGCAGCGTCTGCGGCCGCCGCCTGGTCGAGCACCCCGACGTCGCCAAGATCGCCTTCACCGGCTCGACCGAGGTCGGCCGCGGGATCGCCGCCGGCGCCACGGCGACGATCAAGCGGGTGACGCTGGAGCTCGGCGGCAAGTCGGCCAACGTCGTCTTCGCCGACGCGGACGTCGAGGCGGCCGCAGCCGCGGCTCCGTCGGCGGTCTTCGGCAATGCCGGCCAGGACTGCTGCGCGCGCTCGCGGATCCTGGTCGAGCGCGGCGCGGTCGACGACTTCCTCGCGGCTCTGCAGCCGGCGGTCGAGGAGATCGCCGTCGGCGACCCGCTCGACGAGGCGACGCAGATGGGGCCGCTGATCTCCGCCGACCAGCGCGAGACGGTGGCGAGCTACGTACCCGAGGACGCACCGGTGGCGATCCGCGGCAGGGCGCCCGAAGGGCCCGGCTACTGGTTCCCGCCGACGGTGCTGGCGCCGGTCGCCAACAGCGACCGCGCCGCCGTCGAGGAGATCTTCGGCCCGGTCGTCTGCGTCATCCCCTTCGACGACGAGGAGGAGGCGGTGCGGCTCGCCAACGAGACGATCTACGGCCTCTCCGGTTCGGTCTGGACGCGGGACGGAGCGCGGGCGCTGCGGGTGGCGCGGGCGGTCGAGACCGGGGTGATCTCGATCAACTCCAACACCTCCGTCCGGGTGTCGACTCCCTTCGGCGGCTTCAAGCAGTCGGGCGTGGGACGGGAGCTGGGGCCCGACGCGCTCGACCACTACACCGAGGTGAAGAACGTCTACTACGCGACCGAGGGGAGCTGAGCCGGATGGCTGGAAGGCTGGAGGGAAAGGTCTGCGTCATCACCGGGACCGCGAGCGGGATCGGCGCCGAGTCGGCGCGGCTCTTCGCGGCCGAGGGGGCCAACGTCGTCGGCATCGACCTCGACGCCGAGCAGGCGGTCGGAGCGCTGACGATCGCCGCCGACGTCGCCGACGAGGAGCAGGTCCGCTCCGCCCTCGCCGAGGCGCACCGGCAGTTTGGCCGCATCGACGTGCTGATGAACAACGCCGGGATCAACCCGACCGACGACGGCTCGGTGCTGGAGACCAGCCTCGAGTCCTGGCAGCGGGTCCAGGACGTCAACCTGCGCAGCGTCTTCCTCTGCTGCAAGCACGGCATCCCGCACCTGCTGGAGGCGGGCGGCGGCTCGGTGATCAACGTCGCCTCCTTCGTCGCGGTGGTGGGCGCCGCCGTCTCGCAGGGCTCCTACACCGCCTCCAAGGGCGCGGTCCTCTCGCTCTCGCGCGAGCTCGGGGTCGAGTTCGCCGGCCGCGGGGTCCGCGTCAACGCCCTCTGCCCCGGCCCGGTCAACACGCCGCTGCTGAAGGAGCTCTTCGCCAAGGACCCCGAGCGCGCCGCCAAGCGCCTCGTCCACATCCCGATGGGCCGCTTCGGCGAACCCGAGGAGATCGCCAAGGCCGCCCTCTTCCTCGCCGGCGACGACTCCAGCTTCGTCACCGCCAGCACCTTCCTGGTGGACGGCGGCCTCTCCGCCGCCTACCTGACGCCGATCCAGGTCGACTAGCCTCCCCGGCGTGGCTCAGCGCCGCGTCGACTACGACGAGCATGGGGTGCGCTACTCGCGGGGGCGCCGGGCCGACCCGCGGATCGAAGCGCGCATCCACGCCGCCCTCGGCGACGCGGAGACCGTGATCAACGTCGGCGCCGGCACCGGTTCCTACGAGCCGCGGGACCGCTGGGTCCTGGCGGTCGAGCCGAGCGCGACGATGCGGGCGCAGCGACCGCCGGGGGCGGCTCCCGCGATCGACGCCCGGGCGGAGTCGCTCCTCCTCGACGACGACTCGGTCGACGCCGCGATGGCCTGCGTGACGATCCACCACTGGCAGCCGCGCGACGCGGGGCTGGCGGAGATGCGGCGGGTTGCCCGCGGCCCCGTCGTCGTCTTCACCTTCGACCTCGACCGGCTGCCGCCCTGGCAGCTGGACTACCTGCGGGTCGGCGTCGAGATCGAGCGCCCCCGCTTCGGCGCGATCGAGGAGGTCGCCGCCGCGCTCGGCGGGCGGACGCGAATCGAGACGATCCCCACCCCCGCCGACTGCCGCGACGGCTTCTTCGAGGCGTTTTGGAACCGCCCCGAGGCGCTGCTCGACCCCGGCGTCCGTGCCTCGCAGTCGCTGTGGGAACTGCTCGACGACGGGGTCGAGGAGGTGATCGTCGAACGCCTCGCGCGGGATCTCGAGTCAGGACTCTGGGACGAGCGCCACGGGCACCTGCGGGAGATGGAGTCCTTCGAGGGGTCGCTGCGGCTGGTCGTCTCGACCCCGGGCTAGCCGACGGCCTCGAGCCAGCGCCGGCAGAGCTCGCGGCCGAGCTGGTTGAAGGCGCCGATCTTCTGCTCGGTCTCGGGGCCGAGCACCGCGGGGTCGATGCCGATGCGGACGGCGTCGGGATCGGCCTCGTAGTCGTCGATCCAGTGCAGGGCGTCGGCGCGGCTGACCTCGGGGTGGAACTGGAGCGCCCAGGCGCGCTCGCCGAGGCGGCAGGCTTGGAGGCAGACCTCGCTGCGAGCTAGGGGGACGGCGCCCGGCGGCAGCGGGAACTCGTAGCTGTGCCACTGGAAGGCCTCGAAGGCGGGAGCAAGGGGGGCGAACAGCGGATCGTCTTCTCCCTCCGCCGTGACCTCTACCTGGTGCCAGCCGATCTCCGGCCGTGAGGCACGGCGGGGCTGGGCGCCGGCCGCCGCCGCCAGCAGCTGCCCGCCGAGGCAAAGACCGAGCAGCGGCACCTCGCGCGCGACCAGCTCCCGCAGCAGCGCCTCCTCCTCGGCGATCCAGCCGTGACGGTCTCCTTCGTCGACGTTCATCGCCCCGCCGAGGACGAGGACGGCGTCGTAGCCGAACGGATCTCCCGGCGGCTGCGGTCGCTCGGCCAGCGTCCACTCGTCGAGCTCGCCACCTGTGTCCCGGATCGCCTCGGCGAAGACGCCGGGACCGGCGTCGCGCTGGTGGACGATCGCCAGGACTCTCACGTCCGTTGACGGTATAGGCTCAGTACCAAGGGAGGTAGTCATGAATAAACGAATCAGTTATGTGTTCGCAGCAGCGGCACTGGCCGTCGCTGTAGTTGCAATCGGAGCCGGCATCGCCGCCGCCGAAAAGCCCGTCATCGTTCGCGTCGGCGAACTCGAAGCCGAATTCAATGGAGGGTTCTCACCGAAGGTACTGTCGAAGACGAAGCCGACGCCGATCAGCTTCAACATCTCCGGCAAATTCCGCAGTCTGAACCCGAACCCGGAAGAACAGCACGTGCCCGCGATCAAGGAATTCCTCTTCGAAGGCGACAAGCACGCCTCGATCGACGTCAAGGGGATTCCAGTCTGTTCCCCCAGCAAGATCCAGTCGACGGACACCGCCTCGGCCGAAAAAGCGTGCGGGCCGGCGCTGATCGGCACGGGCAAGACCGAAGTCGGGATCAAGTTCCCCGAACAGAAAGAAATCTTCGCCCACAGCGATCTGCTCGCCTTCAACGGCGGCGTTAAAGGTGGAGTGACGACGCTGTACATCCACGCCTACATCACCGTTCCGACTCCGGCGGCGATCGTCACCACGGTGAAGATCAAAAAAGTTCACAAAGGCCGCTACGGCACCAGCTCGGTCGCAACGGTTCCGAAGATCGCCGGCGGTAGTGGTTCGGTGAAATCGTTCAGCCTCAACCTGCAGAAGGGGATCATTTCCGCCACTTGCCCGGATGGACACCTGGACGCTCGCGGCACCGCCGTCTTCGCCGACGGCACCAGGGCCAAAGGCGCAGTCGTGCGGAAGTGCACGGGTAAGGGCTAGTCGGTTAGGTTCTACTCAAGGATGTTTAAGGGAAGAGAGCGCCGCTTCAGCAGCGCCCACGCGATCGCGATCGCGGCGCTCTTCTTCGCCCTCGGCGGCGGGGCTTACGCGGCGGTCACGAGTCTGCCGGCGAACAGCGTCGGGACCAAGCAATTGAAGGACCGCTCGGTGACGGCGGCAAAGCTCGCGCGGGGTGCTGGGGCACGGCTCACTCGCAAGGAAAAGAGCGAAATCTTGAAGCTGCTGAAGCGCTTCTCGAAGCCGGGGCCAGCCGGGCCTCAGGGTCCTAAGGGAGACACGGGAGCGCCAGGTTCCCCCGGACCCAGCGACGTCTACATCGGTGGCGCCGCCGCCGGCAGCTTGTCGGGTTCCTATGTCGTCGTCGCCTCCACCCAGGTGCCGCCTGGCGAATACCTGATCCAGGCGAAAACGAGCATCTTCAACGGCACCTCGGGCGAAGGGGGATCCGGCAATTGCGAGATCCTGCCCGAACTGGGTGCGGGTGCCTGGGACGGCGGCAGCGCAGCCTTCCCCGGCATCAGTGGCCAGATCACCTCGGCGAGCATCTCCCTCGCGGGCGCCGCCGGCCTGCCGAGCGGCAGCACGGTCGCCCTCGCCTGCAAGTCGAACCAAGGTTCGCTCTCGTTCGACGACGCCCGCGTCTGGGCGACCAAGGTCGGCTCGCTGCACGGCCTGCCGGTCCCGATCGACTAGCGGCGCAACTCAGACCGAGAGCAACTCCGGCTCCTCGACCTTCGGCTCGGTCGGGCGAGGTCTCACCTCTCCGTGCCCGAAGCGCACGTCCGGGAGGACGCGGCGCAGCCAGCGCGGCGTGTACCAGGCGGCGCTGCCGGTCAGGCGCAGCAGGACCGGCAGGAGGAGGAGGCGGACGAGGAAGGCGTCGAGGAGGACGGCGATGCCGAGGATCGCGCCCATTTCCTTCGGCGGCAGTGGGCCGGAGAGGGCGAAGGTGAAGAAGACAGCGACCATCACCGCGCCGGCGGCGAGGACGACGCGGCCGGAGTGGGCGAGGCCCCCGATCATCGCCTGCTTGGCACTGCCCGTCTCCTCCCAGTGCTCGCGGGCGGAGGAGAGGAGGAAGACGGTGTAGTCCATCGCGATCGCGAAGACCATCGCGAAGAAGAAGACCGGCGCCCAGGCGTCGAGGAAGCCCTGCGGTTCGAAGCCGAGCAGGCCGGCGAGGTTGCCGTCTTGGAAGATCAGCTTGGCGACGCCGAAGGCGGCGGCGGTCGAGAGCAGGTTGGTGAAGACGCCGAGCGCCGCGACCAGCGGTGCCTGGAAGGCGACCAGCAGGAGCAGGAAGCCGAGGGCGAGGACGACGCCGATCACCAGCGGCGTCTTCGCCTCGAGGGCGGCCTCGAGGTCGGTGTTTTCCGCCGCGCCGCCGCCGACCAGGGCCGCCGGTGGCAGCTGCGTGCGCAGGCGGTCGAGCGTGTCGTTGAAGGCGACGGTCGAGGGAGCGGCGATCGGGACCGCTTCGATCAGCGCCACGCCGTCGCGCCCGCTGCGCGGCGGCAGCGTCATCGCGACGCCGGGTTCGCGGCCGAGCTGCGCTGCGACGCGCTGCGCCTGCGCGGCCGGCGCCGTCACCTGCAGCAGCCCCGGCGCCCCCGGTCCGAAGGCGGTGCTCACCTGTTCGTAGCCGACCCGCGAGCTGTCGCCCGGGGGGACGACCTTGATCGAGGGCATGCCGGTGCGCAGGCCGAGGATCGGCAGCGCCAGCGCCAGCAGCGCGACCAGCGCCAGGCCGCCGAAGAGCAGCGGCAGGCGCCAGAGCAGCTCGCCCCAGCGGGCGAAGCGGGGCGAGCGATGCTCGCCCGAGTGCGCCCAGGGCAGCGACAGCTTGTCGACGCGCGGGCCGAGCTTCGCCAGCACCGCCGGCAGCAGGGTCAGCGTCGCGGCGAGGACGAAGAGGACCGAGATCATGATCCCGAGCGCGACCGAGCGGAAGGCGGGGCTGGGGACGAGCAGCACCGCAGCCAGCGAGACCAGCACGGTGAGGCCGGAGAAGAGGACCGCCTTGCCGGCGGTGTCCATCGTCCTCGCCACCGCCTCGGCCGGCTCCAGCCGCTGGCCGAAGAGGGCGCCGCGGAAGCGCATGACGACGAACAGCGCGTAGTCGATGCCGAGCGCGAGCGCGAACATCATCGCGAAGTTCATCGCCCAGATCGAGATCGGCGAGAGCAGGGTGCCGAGGTAGAGGACGCCGGCGGAGAGGACGAGGCCGGTGATGGTCAGCATCAGCGGCAGCCCGGCGGCGACCAGCGAGCCGAAGGCGAGGACGAGGATCGCCAGCGTCACCGGCCAGGAGAAGAGCTCGGACTTCAGCATCGCTTCTTTGTTGGCTTCGTTGAAGTCGGACCACATGCCCGCGGAGCCGGTGAGGTGCGCTTCGACGCCGGGCGAGGCGACGGCGGCCAGGTCCGACTTGAGGCCCTCGGCGGCGGCGACCATCCCGTTCGGGTCCTTGGCGGCGGTGGCGCGGACGACGGCGGTGTGGCCGTCGCGGGAGACCGAGACCCCGGCCGCGGGCGGGACGACCTTGCCGACGGCCGAATCGGAGGCGAGGGTGCGTTCGACCGAGGCGACGGTGCGCCGGAAGCGCGGGTCGGTGGTGGTGAGGCTTTCGGAGTGGACCGCCACCTGGAGCCCGTAGGCGCCGGCTCCGCCGAAGGCGGCGTCGACCTGCTTGCGGACCGCGACCGACTCCGAGCCGGTCGCTTCCCAGCCGGCGCCGGAGAGGGCCGTCTCGGCGCGCGGGGCGAGGAAGCCCAGGGCGACCGCGATCACTGCCCAGATCGCGAAGGTCGTGGCGCGGTTGGTGGCGGCGAGACGGCCCAGCCGGCCGATCGGTCCCAGCCTCTCCCCCGCGTCCTCCGACCGATCCTTCAAAGTTGGATCTGCTGCCCGAGCCGACATCTCAACTTCCTTTCTTCCTATCTACATCTCTACAGTTGAACAACTTAACAGTTGTAGATAGTACAATAACACGGCAATGCAAAGTCCACTGAATCCCGAGGCCGCCGAGCTGATCGCCCGCCGCTTCCGAGCCCTCTCGGATCCGACGCGGCTGCGCATCCTCGACTACCTCCGCAACCACGACGAGGCCTCCGTGGGAGAGCTGACGGAGGTGCTCGGCACCTCGCAGCAGAACGTCTCCAAGCACCTCTCGGCCCTCCACGCCGAGGGCTTCGTTTCCCGCCGCAAGCGCGGCACCAGCTCGCTCTACCGGATCACCGACCCGGGCGTGCACGAAATCTGCGACGGCATCTCCGCCGGCATCGAGTCGCAACTGGCCGAGCTAGAGGCCGTCCTCAAATAGCGACGTTTTCCACCGCGGTGGGGGAGAGCCTTAAGGCCGTGGCGCCTTTCCAAACCAGTGGTTGGGAAAAGCGACACGGTGGACACGGCGATCGCGCGGTTCGCCCGTAAGCAGCACGGGATTGTGACGACCAAGCAACTCGTCGAGGCCGGCCTGTCGAGCGCGGCAATCTCCAAGCGCGTTCGCAGCGGCAAGCTCTACCGCGTCCACCAAGGGGTCTACTCAGTCGGTCACGACGGACTGAGTAGAGAAGCGTGGTGGATGGCGGCGGTACTCGCCTGCGGTCCCGGCGCAGCTCTGAGCCATGGATCGGCTGCGGTTCACTGGGGTCTATTGCGACCGCTGAGGGGACCGATCGACGTCAGCGTGCCTACTCATAGCGGCCGCAAGCGCCGTCGCGGGATTCGCATCCACCGCTGTCCAAGCTTGGGTGGGTCGCCTTTCCAAACCAGCGGTTGGGAAAAGCGACCGTCCCCTCTGAGGGCAATCCACAATGGGATCCCCGTGACGACGGTGGCGCGGACGCTCGAGGACTTGCGACGCTCCGAGCTGCGACCGTCGCTGGTGCGTCGGGCGATCCGGCAGGCCGAGTTCCTCCGCTTGCCGATGGGCGAGATCGAGACGGACGGCACGCGCAGCGATTTGGAGCGTGACTTCCTTCGTCTTTTTCGCCGTCGCCGTCTGCCGCCGCCGGAGGTCAACGTTCCGATCGGGCCGATGACGGTCGACTTCCTTTGGCGCGACGAGCGGCTGATCGTCGAAACCGACAGCTACGTCACCCACGGCGGCTCGATCGCATTCGAGGACGATCGGGCGCGGGACCTGGAGCTGCGCCGGCGCGGATACGCGGTCCATCGCTTCAGCGAACGCCAGCTGGAACTCGAACCCATGGCCATTGCCGAAGACGTTGCGAGGGCGCTGGGCAGCCGGCGCTCTTCATAGTTTCTTCCTGTGACGAACGCTCCCGCGATCGAGACGGAGGGGCTGACCAAGCGCTACGGTCGCCACCGCGGGATCGAGGACGTGACGTTCGCGGTGCGGCCGGGGGAGGTCTTCGGCTTCCTCGGGCCAAACGGGGCCGGCAAGACGACGACGATCCGGACGCTGCTCGACCTGATCCACCCGACCTCGGGCTCTGCGCGAATCTTCGGCCTCGACAGCCGCCGCGACAGCGTCGCGATCCGGGCTCGGCTCGGCAACTTGCCCGGCGACTTCGGCTTCGGGCGGGAGACGGCGGGGCGCGAGGCGGTGAAGCTGCTCTCGCGGCTCCGCGGCGTCGACGGCACCCCGCGCGCCGAGGAGCTGGCCGAGCGCTTCCGGGCCGACCTCGACCGGCCGCTGGGCCAGCTCTCGCGCGGCAACCGGCAGAAGATCGGCCTCATCCTCGCCACCTTCCACCGGCCCGAGCTGCTGATCCTCGACGAGCCGACCGGCGGCCTCGACCCGCTGATGCAGGAGGAGTTCCTGGCCCTGGTCGCCGAGGAACGCGAGCGCGGCTGCGCCGTCTTCCTCTCTTCGCACGAGCTCGACGAGGTGCAGCGGGTTTGCGACCGGGTCGG
>Ga0105245_10001252_pt1 | contig 22959 bp, 13 predicted proteins | sample KBSM54metaG_FD_81523 | JGI IMG/M metagenome (GOLD analysis project Ga0105245, IMG submission 81523) | Miscanthus rhizosphere microbial communities from Kellogg Biological Station, Michigan, USA - KBS M5-4 metaG | ecosystem: Host-associated > Plants > Roots > Rhizosphere > Soil | place...
CCCGCCGGCGCAGCTTGTCGTACTCCTCCGGGTCACGGCCTTCGGGGACCGGACCGACGACGCCGGAGCTGAGGGGCATGAGGCGGACGCTACCCGGTGGGCGCCAGGGCCTCGATGGCGGTGGCCAGGTCGAGGTCCTTGGCCGTGACGCCGCCCTCGCTGTGGGTGCTGAGGGCCACCCGCACCTTGTTCCAGCGGATGTCGAGGTCGGGGTGGTGGTTGGCCGCCTCCGCCTCGTACGACAGGCGGACCACGAACGCCACCGAGTCGCGGAAGTTGCCCAGGCGGTACTCCTTGACGATCTCGTCGCCCGCCCGTTCCCAGCCGGCCAGGAGCGCCAGGCCCTGGATGATCTCGTCGTCGGTCAGCCTGGTCACGGGCGCCTCCTGTCGAAATTGCCCGCGGAATGCGCGGAGCCCTCCCCTAGTTTGGACGACCACACATGACGCTTCTCCCCGTCCCCGTCCGCGCCGCCGCCACCACCACGTTCCGGTCGCTGCGGGTGCGCAACTTCCGGCTCTTCTGGTTCGGCCAGCTGGTGTCGGTGTCGGGCACGTGGATGCAGACGGTGGCCCAGAACTGGCTGGTCCTCAGCCTCACCGGCAGCGGCGTGGCCCTCGGTGTCACGGTGGCCCTCCAGTTCCTGCCCATGCTCCTGTTCGGGATGTGGGGCGGCCTGGTGGCCGACCGCTTCGACAAGCGCCGCATCCTCCTCGTCACCCAGCTGGTGCCGATGGCGCTCGCGGTGGTGATGTTCGTGCTGGTGGCGACGGGTGCGGTGGCCCTGTGGATGGTCTACGTCCTGGCCTTCCTGCTGGGCCTGGTGTTCATGGTCGACATGCCCACCCGCCAGTCGTTCGTGATCGAGCTGGTGGGTCCGGAGGAGGTGCCCAACGCGGTCGGGCTGAACAGCGCCATGTTCAACACCGGGCGCACCGTGGGCCCGGCGGCGGCGGGCGTCCTCATCGCCACCGTGGGCATCGCCTCGACCTTCCTGCTCAACGCGCTGTCGTACGTGGCCGTGCTGGTCGCGCTGGCCGCCATGCGCCCGGAGGAGCTGTTCCCCCAGGCCCGGGCCGTCCGGTCGCCGGGGGCCATCCGGGCCGGGCTGCGCTACGTGTGGACGACGCCCGTGCTGCGCTCCACCCTCCTGCTGGTGGCCGTCGTCGGGACCTTCGGGATGAACTTCGGCGTGGTGCTGCCCCTCCTGGCCCGCTTCACGTTCGCCGGGGGGGCGCCGCTGTACGGCTGGCTCACGTCCCTGATGTCGGCCGGCTCGCTGGTCGGGGCCCTCGCCGCCGCCGGCCGGGTCGGCCCCACCCGGCGCATGCTGGTGGGCTCGGGGATGGCGTTCGGCGCCCTCACCCTGGCCGCGGCCCTGGCCCCGTCGCCGCCGGTTCTGGGCGGGGTCCTGGTGCTGGTCGGCGTGGCCGTCATGCTCTTCCTCGCCACCGCCAACACCACCCTCCAGCTGACCACCGACCCGTTCATGCGGGGCCGGGTGATGGCCCTCTACGGGCTCGTCTTCCTCGGCAGCACGCCCGTCGGCGGGCCCCTGCTCGGCTGGATCTCGGGCCGGTGGGGCGGCCGGTGGGGCCTGGCCGTCAGCGGCGCCCTCAGCCTGGCCGCGGCCCTGGCCGCGGCCGCACCGGCGGTGGCCCGGCGGCGGCGGGCCGCCGGCCCGGCCGAACCGCACCCCTCGTCCGCCGGCTGCGCCGCCTGACGAGGGAACCGCTACAGGCGGCGGCCCCCGGCGTCGATACCTCGCGACAGGCGCAGGTTCCTTCGGATCGGCAGCCGACCGCCCGGGCGGAGGAGCCTCCAGATGTGCAGCGAACCCACCGGCCGGCGCCTCCCGCTCGGCTCGGCCGTGGCCATGGCCCTGATGCTGGCCTTCACCGGCCTGCAGGCGGTGGTCCCCGCGGCCGCCGCCGACCTCGCCGCCCAGCACCCGGCCGCCCATCCACCCACCTTCGCCCCCTTCCAGGCGCTCCGGCTTCCCTCGCATCCCCAGTCGGTCGTGAGCGCCGACTTCACCGGTGACGGCCGGGCCGACGTGGTCGTCACCACCGGCTTCAAGTTCGACGCCGTCAACGACCGCAGCGCCTTCCTCTTCACCCAGACCGCGGGGGGTGGTTTGACCGCGCCGGTGCGGATGGCCACCCACGCCACGAACAACCAGGACGAGATGGGCGCGGCCACGGCCGACGTCGACGGCGACGGCCGGGCCGACCTCCTGGTCGCGACCGGCAAGGGCATCGACGTGTACCTCCAGCAGGGGGGCGGGTTGCTCCCGGCCCGGCTGGTCGAGCTCGGCGACGCCCAGCGGGTGGCGGCGGCCGACGTCGATGGTGACGGACGGCCCGACCTGATCGTGGAGACGACGACCGACGTGGTCACCTTGCTCGGACGGGGCGACGGCACCTTCTCGCCGGCCCAGGAGATCCTCCCCCGGCGGTACTTCGGCATCCAGACCGACGACGTGACCGGCGACGGGGTGGTCGACATCGTCGGGCGCGTCGACCAGTTCCTCGCGGTGGTCGCGGGGCGGGGCGACGGCACCTGGGCCTCGCCCGTCGACTACCCGTCCGACGCCGACGACGCCTTTCCCGCCGGCTTCGCCCTGGGCGACTTCGACGGCGACGGTCGCCACGACGTGGCCTGGGCGGCCGACGCCGGCGGCGGCCCGTCCGAGGTCCGGGTGTTCGCCCAGACCCCGGCCGGCGGCCTGGCGCCTCCGGTTCGGTACCAGGCGTCGGCAGGGGGGCTGGTGGCGGCCGACCTCGACCGCGACGGCCGTACCGACCTCGTGGCTCCCTTCGGCGAGATGCAGGTCGGCGTGCTCCAGCAGCAGGCCGACCACACGCTCTCCCTGGAGCGGGTGTTGCCCGTCCCGTACCCGGGGGCGGCGGCGGTGACGACGGGTGACGTCAACGGCGACGGCCTGCCCGACATCCTCCTGGCCGACATCGACAACGGCCTGGTCGTCCTGCGCTCGACCACCGAGGTGCTGGCCTGGGGCCTCGGCAACTACGGGCAGCTGGGCACGGGCCCGGGTGGCGTCGGAGGCGGTGTCACCGCGCCGTCGGCGCCGGCGCTCGGCGACGTGGCCTCGGTCGTCGCCGGCGGGTTCCACAACCTCGCCCTCGGCCGGGACGGGACGGTGCGGGCCTGGGGGCTCAACCACGTCGGCCAGCTGGGTACGGGCTCGACCGTCGACCGGTCGAGCCCCACCCTGGTGCGGGGCCTCCCCCACGCCACGGCGGTCGGCGCCGGGTCCTTCCACAGCCTGGCCGTCGCCGACGACGGCTCGGTGTGGACCTGGGGCTGGAACCAGTACGGCCAGCTGGGCGACGGCACGACGACCAACCGCTCGGTCCCGGTGAAGGTGGCGGGGCTGGGCGACGTGGTCGCGGTCGCCGCCGGCATCACCCACAGCCTGGCCGTCACCCGCACGGGTGAGGTGTGGGCGTGGGGCTTCAACCACGTGGGCCAACTCGGCACCGGGACCACCGGGGCCAGCCTGGTCCCGGTGCGGATGGCGGCGCCCGCCGGCGTGGTCGCGGTCGCCGCCGGCCTCTTCCACAGCATGGCCCTCACCGCCGACGGCCGGGTGTGGTCGTGGGGCTACAACGCCTTCGGCCAGTTGGGCACGGGCTCCCCGGCCCCGTGGGACCTGGTGCCCCGGTCGATCCCGTCCCTCGACCACCTCGCCCAGATCGCGGCCGGCGCCTATCACAGCCTGGCTCTCTCCCAGTTCGGCGGGGTCCAGGCGTGGGGCCTGAACCACGTCGGCCAGCTCGGCACCGCCGACACCATGAACGCCGGCGTGCCGACCGCGGTGCGGGGCCGGGGCGGGTCGGAGTACTTCCTGCCCGACTCGGTGGCGATCGCCGCCGGCGGCTACCACTCCCTGGCCGTCGGCAAGGACGGCCGCACCACCGCCTGGGGCTGGAACTACTTCGGCCAGCTGGGCACGGGCACGACCGCCGACCGCACCCAACCGACGTCGGTGCCCGCCCTGGCCCCCGGCCTGCTCGCCGCCGGCCTGGCCCACACCCTCGCCGTCACCGCTCGGGGCGGCTGAGCCCGCCTCGTCAGTCGACGGCCTGGAGCAGCGGCCGCTCGTCGCTGGCGGCGGCGGTCAGCAGGAGGACCTCGAACGGCTCCAACTCGATCTCGAGCGGACGCCCGGCGAGCACCGGTGACGGCGGTTCGGTGGGACCGAAGACGAGGGCCAGGTCGAGGGTGGTGCCGTCCGGGAAGCCGAACACCTCGGTCGGCACCACCTGCACCGCTTGTGTCGCCGCCGCCGGGTTGCGCAGGCACAGCACCGCCTCGCCGTGACGCCGGGACGCGAAACCGTAGACCTCCCCGGCCGCCGGATCGCCCAGCACCATCCGGCTGCGGCCGAGAACCCGCCGGTGGCGACGGGCCCAGGCCAGCGATCTCGCCAACGCCGCCCATTCCGGCTCTGTCAACGACGTCGGCCCGACGTACAGGTCGTGGTGTTGCGTCCCGCGTCCCACCATCAGCCAGCAGTGACGCTCCCAGTCGACGATGTTCTCGTCAACATCACGATAACGACAGGCCTCCGATTCGACCACGCTGAACGTCACCAGGGTCGACACCGGCACCGAGCAGCGCCGGTAGAGGTGCAGGCGGGCGTCGATGTAGGTGGCGAAGGACTCGTGGCGGGGGCCGGGATACCCGGCGCCGGAGTCGTCGAGACCGCCCCGCCACAGGAAGTCGGCCGCCGGCAACCACCAGGGGGACGGGTTCGAGCCGCTGGTGAAGGCGATGACAACGTCGGGGTCGGCGGCCCGGGCGTCGACCAGCAGGCGCCGGAAGCGGTCCATCTGGACGGTGCGGCCCTCCTCCCCCGGCGGGTGGCCGTGACCCGCCACCGTGCAGGTGAATCGGACGCCGTCGAGCTTCCAGTAGCGGACGCCGGCCGCCGTCCACCGGGTCAGGGTCTGGCGCAGCGCCTCCTGGTAGGCGTCGCCGGCCACGCACAGCAGCGAGTGCTCGTCGACCTCGCCCCCCCGCTCCCGGGCCCATGCCACCCGGGCCACCTGGCGCTCGCCGTAGCCGCCGAAGGGACCGACCCACAGGCCGATCCGCCCCTGGCCCGAGGACTGCTCGAGGGCGGCCAGCCCCCCCGGGAAGCGGGGCGGGTCGAGGCGGGCCCACAGCTCGTCGAGGTCGCCCTTGGCCGCCCACCCACCGTCCCAGCCGTCGTCGAGGCAGTAGTGGTCGATCTCGAGGCCGTGGCGGGTGGTGACACCGCCGAAGCCCACCACCTCGGCCCGGACGGTGTCCTCGCTCATCGTCCCCGGCCACCCCAGGTGGTACCAGTTGTTGGTGAGGACCACCACCCGGTCGGGGCGGGACCGGATGCGGTCGAGGTAGTCGAAGAAGTCGCCCCCGCCGACGACCGACGTCGGAGTGACGAGCGGGTCCGACGGATCGAGGTCGACCCCGTAGGGGATGGAGCAGTGGCAGCCGCCGCCGGTGGCCAGGTTCTCCGCCCCCGGGTGCTCGATGCCCCCGAAGAAACCGGGCCCGTACACCGGCTGGCCCAGCTCCACCGAGCCCGCGTTGGGCGGCGGGCCGGGCTGGATCGACGTGAAGCCCTCGACCTCGACGCCCTCCCACAGCTCCAGCTCGACCCGGTCGAGCCGGCCCGAGCCGGTGACGACCACGCCCTTGCGGACCACCCCGACCTCGGGCAGGGCGGTCACCACCACCCAGACCTGGACCCGACCGTCGGGCGTGGCCAGCGACCACGAGAGCTGGGTGCCGTCGGCCTCCTGGGGCGGCCCGGTGAGGGTGAGGTCGCGGTCGAGGTAGCGCACCCCGTCGACCACCACCGCCAGCTCGGGCCCGGCCACCACCACCTCGCCGTCGGCGCCGCGGATCGACACCGTGCGGACGGTGCCGTCCTCGATCCGGAAGGTGCGCGCCACCAGGCCGGCGTCGAGCACCACGTGGCTGACGGCGGCCGTCACCCTCCGATCCCGGCCTCGGCCAGGCGGGGCCGGAGCGCGGTCAACCGCTCGACCAGGCGCAGCTGGCTGCGGGCCCGGGCCAGGTTGTGACCGGGGCGGGCGATGCGGAAGTAGACGTCGCCGGCCAGGTGGTCGGTGAGGAAGCGGAGGGCGGCCTCGAAGGCCATGAGGGGACCTGCCAGCGGGAGGAGGCCCAGCTCGCCGGCCGTGAGCAGGCCGGGCGGGGCGGCGGCGGCGTAGCCGGCCACGACCGCGGAGGCGATCTCGAGGTCGACGTCGAGCGCCGCCGCGTCGGTGCTGTCCTCGGGCCCGGTGGCGGCCCCCGAGCGGATGAGATCTCCCACGTCGAACAGGACCGTACCGGGGGCGACGGTGTCGAGGTCGACCACCGCCCGCACCTCGACGCCGTCGTCGCCGAACACGACGTTGTCCGCCTTGGCGTCGTTGTGCACCAGTCGCTCGGGAAGGCGGCCGTTGGCGCGGGCCACGCCGAGCTCAGCTGCGACCACGGCCGCCTCCCGCACCCCCTCGATCTCGGCCTCGCAGGCCGCGGCCCGGCCGGCGCGGTCGGCGGCGACGGCCGCCTCGAAGGTGGCCAGCCGGCGGGCGAAGTCGTGGAAGCCGGCGAGGGGCTCGACCAGGGGCGGCCCGGGCAGGTCGGCCAGGCGGACGGCCAGGTGGGCCAGGGCCGAGGCCGCGGCCCGGGCCTGGGCCGGGCTCTCGAAGCGATGGACGGTGCGGCCGGGAACGAACCGCCACGCCCGCCACACGCCGCCGTCGGCGGCCACCGCCACCGGCGCCGCACCCGCACCTGCACCCGGCGGCTCCCCCGGCTGTCGGGCGGCAGCCCGGGCCGGGACCGGACGGGGCGCCTGGCGACCGTCGAGGTGGCGCGCCACCCGGGCCACGTTGGCCGCCAGGAGGTCGACGTCGGGGAACACGTCGGTGTTCAGGCGCTGGTGGACGACCCGCTCGTACCGTCCCCCCGGGAGGCGGTAGGTGGCCAGGACCGTGTCGTGGATGTGGCCGCCCCCCATCCGCTCGACCCCCACCAGCTCGCCGTCGACCGCGAACAGCCGTCCGAAATCGACATGACCGCGGCCGGGAGTCCCGACCGCGGTCACATCGTCACACCGATCTGGATCAGATCAAGCGGGTGATTCGCACGTTCCCGGAACGGGTGACCTCGGGTAACGCCGCGCCGCCCGTCGCCGGGCGAGGAGGCGAAGGCGGCGTCACCGGCGCCACCCGGGACGAGGTGCGCCCACCGTCGGAGAAGATCCCCTCGACCCGGTGGGCGATGGGGAGGTCCCAGTCGATGACCGGCTCGGCGTCCGCCGGGCGGACGGCGGCGCCGCCACCCGACCCACCCGACCCGCCCGAGGCGCCGCCACCCGTCGGGGGCGAGCCGCCACCCTCGTCGGGCCCGCTGGCCGACGGCCCACCCGTCGGCGGGTCGTCATCATCATCGTCGTCGTCGATGGAGAAGTCGATGTCGGTCATGGGCGCCGCCTCCAGGACGGGGACGACCACCACCTCGTCGGCCGCCACCGGGATCGAATCGGCGCCCGGGCTCGACGTCGGACCCGGCGGTGGCCCCGTGGTCGCCCGGGGGCGGGACCGCGTACCGGACCGCGGCCCGGGCCGGGGACCGGTGAACCGGGACAACGCCCGGTCCCCGGCCAGCCCACCGGGCGCGAACGCCAGCCGTCGCCGGCTGTCGGCGCCCCAGGTCGCCCCCACCAGGAGGAGACCGGCCATGAGCAGGGCCAGGGCCAGGCGGGCGGGCCCGCGCACGTCGGTGCCGGTGCGCACCAGGATGGGCCCGACGACCGGCGGCGGGGGCGGCGGGGCGGTCACCACGACGACCGGCTGCACCACCGTCGGCGGGGCCGGGGTGATCGAGATGCGAGCCTCGTCGTTGGCGGTGGCCCGGCTGTTGTCGTTGTCGACCACCGTGGCGAACACCCGGTCGACCTGGCTGGAGCCGGCGGGAGCGCGGAAGTCGACGGTGAACTGGCACTTGTAGCTGCCACCGGGCGGGAGGACCGCCCCGATGGCGCAGGTGCCCCGGCCGTTGAGGTTGCCGTAGACGTCGTCGGTGAGCGACACCAGCGTCACCGGCTCGAAGCTGGTGTTGGTGACGGTGACGAGGAAGGTGAACGGGCCACCCGGCTCGACCCGGCTGGCCGGGTCGGCGTCCTTGATCACGGTGACCGTGGGGGGCACGTCGACCAGGCGGACGACGGCGTCGTCGCGGGCGGTCGTGCGGCTGTTGTCGTTGTCGACGCCGGAGGCGGTGACGATGTCGGTCTGGGTGGCCCCCGCGTTCCCGAAGAAGTCGGCGGTGAACGAGCAGTTGTAGGTGCCGCCGTTGGCGTTGAGGACCGCGCCGACCGCACACGTGCCCCGGCCGTTGAGGTTGCCGTAGACGTCATCGGTGAGGTCGGTGATGGTGACCGCCTCGGGGCCGACGTTGGTGATGACCACGTTGAAGGTGAAGGTGCCGCCCGGCTCGTTGCGCACCAGCGGGTTGGCCGTCTTCTGGACGGTGATGAGCGGCGGGACGTCGGTGATGCTGATGACGGCGTCGTCGTCGTCGGTCGCCTGCTGCCCGGTGTTGTCGACCACCCGGACGGTGGCCACGTCACGCTGGGTGGCCCCCGGCGGACCGGTGAAGGTCACCGTGAAGGAGCAGGTGTACTGGGCCCCGGGGGCGAGGACGGCGCCGGTGGCGCAGGTTCCCCGCCCGTTGAGGTTGCCGTAGACGTCGTCGGTAAGCGACGTGATGGTGACGCTCTGGGCGCTGGTGTTGGTGACGACGAAGGTGAAGGTGAACTGGCCACCGGGCTCGGGCAGGCTGGAGGGCGACGGCGTCTTGGTGATGTTGACCGTAGGCGGCCCATTGGTGATGGTGACGGTGGCGTCGTCGGTGTCGGTCACCGACGAGTTGTCGTTGTCGACGCCGGTGACGGTGACGATGTCGGTCTGGCTCGCCCCCGCGTTGCCGGTGAAGTTCCCGGTGAACGAGCAGCTGTAGCTGGCGCCCGGCTGCAGCACCGTGCCCACCGCCGTGGTGCACGTGCCCTGGTTGGCGATGTTGCCGTAGATGTCATCGGTGAGCGACGTGATGGTGAGGGCTTCGGGCCCGATGTTGCTGACCACCACGTTGAACTGGAACGCGCCCCCCGGCTGGGGCCGGCTGGTGGGCACGGCCGACTTCTCCACCTGGATGGCCGGCAGCACGTTGGTGATCGCCACCGTGGCGTCGTCTGTCGCGGTGGCGGTGTCACCGTCGTTGTCGACCGCGTTGGCGGTGACGATGTCGGTCTGGGTGTCTCCCGCGTTGCCGGTGAAGTTCCCGGTGAACGAGCAGCTGTAGGTGTTGCCCGGTCCGGGGGCGGCCGCCAGCGTCGTGCCCACGGCGGTGGTGCACGTGCCCTGGTTGGCGATGTTGCCGTAGACGTTGTCGGTGAGCGACGTGATCCTCACCGACTCGTTGCTCAGGTTGGTGACGACCACGTTGAAGGTGAAGGCGCCGCCCGGCTCCGGCAGGGAGGCGGGCGTGGCCGTCTTGACGACGGCGATGGTCGGGCGGACGTCGGTGAGGCTGACGGTGGCGTCGTCGGTGTCGGTGACGGTCGTGTTGTCGTTGTCGACGCCGGTGACGGTGACGATGTCGGTGAGGCTGTCGCCGGCGTTGCCGGTGAAGGGCGCGGTGAACGTACAGGTGTACGTGTTCCCCGGCCCGGGGCTGGGCTGGAGCACGGTGCCGATGGCGGTGTTGCAGGTGGAGCCGGCCCGGGTGGCGAGGTTGCCGTAGACGTTGTCGGTGAGCGCCGTGATCGTGACCGCTTCCTGGGTGCCGGTGTTGGTGACGACCACGGTGTAGGTGAAGTCACCGCCCGGCTCGGGGCGGGTCAGGGGCGAGGCGGTCTTGACCACCTGGATGGCCGGCGGCACGTTCGTGAGGCTGACGACCGCGTCGTCGTTGTCGGTGACCTCGACGCCCTGCGAGTTGGTGGCCCGCACCGTGACCACGTCGGTCTGGCTGTCGCCGGCGTTGCCGGTGAAGGGGCCGGTGAAGGAGCAGGAATAGGTGTTGCCGGGGCCGGGGCTGGCCGCCAGCACCGTGCCGATGGCGGTGTTGCAGGTGGAGCCGGCCCGGGTGGCGAGGTTGCCGTAGACGTCGTCGGTGAGCGACGTGATCGTGAGGGCCTCGGCGCTGGTGTTGGTGACGAGGACGTTGAAGGTGAAGTCACCGCCGGGCTCGGGGCGGGTCAGGGGCGTCGCCGTCTTGTCGACGACGATCGTCGGGACCGGGGTGAGCGACACGACCGCGTCGTCGGAGTCGGTGACGGTGACTCCCCGCGGGTTGGTGGCCCGCACGGTGACGACGTCGGTCTGGGAGTCGCCCGCCGCCCCGTTGAAGGGGGCGGTGAACTGGCAGCTGTAGGTGGCGTTCGGCGCCAGGACCGTGCCGATGGCGTTGGTGCAGGTGGAGTTGGCCCGGGTGGTGAGGTCGCCGTAGACGTCGTCGGTGAGCGACGTGATGGTGAGGGTCTCGGCGCTGGAGTTTGTGACCACCACGTTGAAGGTGAAATCACCGCCGGGTGCGGTGCGGGTGGGGGGCGTGGCCGTCTTGTCGACGTTGATGGTCGGCTGCACGATGACCGGGGACGTCTCGTTGGGGCTGCCACAGGGACTGGTGACGGTGAGGTTGTTGGCGTCGCCGCTGTAGACCGCGACCCAGTCGTAATCGCCCGCGGCCGTCGGCGTGAAGTCGGCGGAGACGTAGTCGCCGTTGCCGTGGTTCACCGGGACGGTCGACGTGAACGCGGGCTGGCCGACGCAGTTGGAGTTGCCCGGGCCGAAGGCGCTGAACATGATGGTGCCGGTGGGACCCGTCGCCGGGGGCGTGGCCACGCCGCCCGACAGGGTGGCCGTGTCACGGATCGGCTGGCTGAGGGTGACCGGCCCGAACGCCCGGGTGACGATCTGGGGCTGGGCCGGGACCACCACGCTGCTCTCGAGCGGGTCGGCGCAGGCGGTCGTGGCCGGGAGGTTGTTGACGTCGCCGCTGTAGTCAGCGATCCACCGGTAGGTGCCTGGCGCGGTGGGGGTGAAGACCGGCGGGCTGGACGAGATCGACCCGTTGCCGGGCACCGGTCGGGTGGAGGTGAACACCGGAGAGCCTGCGCACGTGGTGTTGTTCGGGCCGTAGGCGGCGAAGACGATGGTGCCGGCGCCGGGAGCGGGAGCGACGATGGGGTTGTTGAGGCCGCTGATGGTGGCGGTGTCGCTGATGGGGCTGCCCACTGTGGCCGGTGCCGCCGGCGGGTTGTTGCTGGCCTGGGTGACGATGGTCGGCTGGGAACGAACCACCACGCTGGACTCGAGGGGGTCGGCGCAGACGGTGCTGACCCCCGCGTTGTTGGCGTCGCCGCTGTAGACCGCGATCCACCGGTAGGTGCCGGGAAGGATCGGGGTGAAGGCGGGCGGGGCGGAGGAGATGGCGCCGTTGCCGGGCACCGGTCGGGTCGAGGAGAACGCCACCGTCGTGCAGGTGGGGTCGTCGGGACCGTAGGCGGTGAAGACGATGGTGCCGGCGCCGGGGGCGGGCGCGACAACCGGGGCCACCAGGCCGCTGATCGTGGCCGTGTCGCTGATGGCGCTGCCGAGGGGGGCGGGGGCGGCAGGCGGGTTGTTGCTGGCCTGGGTGACGAGGTTGGGCTGGGCCTGGGCCACGTCGAACTGCTCGTTGGCGTCACCGCAGCCGGTGGTGAACGGAAGGTTGTTGGCGTCGCCCGTGTACGTGGCGCGGAAGAAGTACCGGCCCGCGCCCGGGGGGGAGAAGGCGGTCGAGGTGTAGTTGCCGTCGGCCGTCACCGGGTTGTCGGGCGAGCCGAGGGTGACGGGGGTGGTGGTGCAGTTCGAGGAGCTGCCGAGCGGGAACGGGCCGTAGACCGCGAAGCTGATCGTCCCCGGGGCGGCCGCACCCGGCACCAGGCCGGTGACCGTGGCCGTGTCGGTGACGGACCCGCCCTGGGCCACGTTGGCCGCGGAGACGGCGGTGGTCATGGTCGGCTGGGCCCGGTTGACCTGGGTGGTCTCCGACGTCTCGCCACAGGGGTTGGACGCGGGCAGGTTGTTGGGGTCACCCGCGCCGGGTGTGTACGAGGCCACCCACGTGTAGAAGCCGGGACCACCGGACGCGACCGGGCCGCTGTTGTAGACGCCGTTGGCCGCGACGCCGTTGACGGTGCGCGTCGCGAACAGCGCGCCGGCGGTGCAGCTGGCCGCGGTGGGGGCCGCCGGGAATGGACCGTAGAGGTTGAAGACGATGGTGCCCGGAGGGGTGTTCGCCTGGAAGAAGCCGCCCGAGAGGGTGGCCGCGTCGGACAGGTTGGTGCCGGGGGGGACGGGGCCCGGGCTGGGCGAGGCGGTGGTGACGATCGTCGGCTGGACCGCCGCGAACGTCACCGTCTCGGCCGGGTCACCACAGGCGGTGGGCCCGCCCGCGGGGTAGCTGGGGAGGTCGCCGCTGTAGGTGGCCACCCACGTGTAGGTGCCGGCGGTGGTGATGTTGACCGGGCCGGTGGTGTAGTCGGCGAACCCGTTGACGGGGACCGTCTGGGTGGCGAACGACCCGCCCGCGCAGGTGATCGGCGCGCCCGCCGCGAACGGGCCGAAGAGGTCGAACTTGATGGACCCCTGGGGCGGCGCGCCCAGGCCCGACGACGGCGGGGGCGGCGGGTCGAGGGTGGCGGTGTCGGTGGTGGTGCCGGGCACCTGCGCGCCCGCCTGGGCGGCGAGGGTGGACAGGAGCGGCGTGGCCGGGCTGATCGTGTTCTCGGTGGTCAGGCCCTGGCGGCCCTGGGGCGCCTGGTCGACCCCGGCGGGGGTCCTGAGGATGGGGGTGACGCCGGTGGCGTGGCGGGTCTGGACCCCTGGGGCCGCGTTGGTGTCGTTCGTCGGCACGCGGCGGGTGATGACGTCGAACGTCACCGCGCACACCTCGTTCACGGCCAGGATCAGCGTGGCCTCGCCGCCGGGCGGGATGAACCGCCAGCGGGTGGCGAGCGCGGGGTCGGGGTTGTCGGGAACGAGCGTCCAGTTGCCCGACTCGCAGGTGGGGTTGCCCCCGGGGGGGCCGTTGATGGACTGCCCGGTGCCGGTGCCGCTGGTGGCGGGGCCGGGCGCGAGGTCGTACACGCCGGGCTCGGCGGTGCCGCCGCCGCAGTCGACCGCGTTCACCGTGCACGAGGGGTACAGGTCGATCGCCGCCATCTTCATGGTGGGGAACTGTGTCGCCTCGGGGTCGGTGGAGCTGTTCTGGATGCCGAGCGACACGGTCGTGGTCTGGCCGACGACGGTGTCGAAGAAGGTGGCGGCCACGTTGGCGAATGGGAACGCATTGGCATTTGGCGCGAGGAGCGCGGCCGTTGCGAGCAGGACCGCGACGACGCCCGCTGTCCACCGGGTAGACACGGCGTTGAGCCAATTGCGCTCCCGCCGACTCCGCCGGTATCCCGGAAAAGCTCCCCCAGAGCTCATCCTCATCGGTCACATCCTCCCAGCCAATGGCTCTCCGCAATCCGCCCGAGATTTGGACGCATTGGTGACGTTAGTCCTTTGTTCGGCCTGCAACTACCACTGGACGTTGAGTTTCCAAACTGACAACTGATGGAGCTCCCGCGTTGGACGCCCGACCGTTGGAGGAGTCGGTCTGTTCGGGGCCCGGCCCGAAGGATTTCGCCCAACAGGGGGACGGCGTCCAACACCTCACCGGGAGCGGCGCAGAACCGGGCTCACCATATTCGGCGCCGATTTCCGAACAACAGTGCACAATTGCCCAGGAACAAGAGGAGCGCGGCCAGGGCCAGCGGATCGCGGATGGTCAACCCGGTGCGAGGCAGAGGCGCCGAGGCGGTGGTCGCGGGGGCGGCCGCGGTGGGCGACGGCGCCACCACGGTGAACGGCGTGCTGGCCGAACGCCCGCTCGTGCCCGCGACCACGATCGTGTGCCGGCCCGGGGTGGCGTCCGCCGGGATTCGGACCGTGACCGAGAAGGTTCCGGCGGCGGTGGCGTTGAAGGTGGCCAGCACCACGGGGGTGCTGTTGAAGGTGGCGGTGAGCGGCTCGTTGGCATTGAACCCGGAGCCGGAGAGCACCACCGGCTGGCCGGGCGGGCCCTGGTTGGGTGCGGCCTGGACCGAGGGCGCACCCGGCGCCGACCCGGCGACGGTGGTGGTGGTGGTGCTGGCGGCCAGCGCGGCGACGGCCACGGTGGTCGTCGTGGTGCTGGTGCCGGGGACCACCGTGGTCGACGAGGTGGTCGGGGCGGTGGTCGTCGACGCCGGGGGCGTGGTCGTGGTGGGGAACGTCTGGACGCTCGTGCTGGTGACGGGCGGCCGGGTGGTGCTGGTGGTCGTCGGCGCGGTGATGACCGACGTCGAGGTGGTGGGCGCCACGGTGGTCGACGTGGTGGTCGAGGTCGGCGCCAGGGTGGTGGTGGTGCTCGTGGGCGGCGTGGTGCTGCTGGTCGACGACGTGGTCGGGCCGACCGTGGAGCTGGTGGTCGAGGTGGGGAGGGTGGACGAGGTCGACGTCGTGGTGCCCCCGGGAAGGGTCGTCGTGGTGCTGGTGGTGGTCGAGCCGGACGTGACCACGACCGACTCGCCCGGATCGTTGCACGGGTTGGACACCACGTTGTTGCCGGCGTCGCCGCCGTAGCCGGCCCGCCACCGGTAGGTGCCGGCCGCGGTCGGCGTGAACGGGTCGGAGGTGTACTGGCCGTTGCCGGAGACCGAGGCCGTGTCGATGAAGGCCACCGCCCCGCTGCACGTGGCGTCGTCGGGTCCGAAGAGGTTGAAGGTGATGGTGCCCGTGGGGCTCGCGCCCCCGGCCAGGGTGGCGGTGTCGGTGATCTGTCCCCCGACCGGGACGGACGGCGAGGCGGTGGTGGAGAGCGTCGGGGTCACCGGGCCCCCGCCGGGCGTGACCACCACCGATTCGTTGGCGTCGTTGCACGGCGTCGTCACCGCGTTGTTCCCGGCGTCGCCGCTGTAGGCGGCGATCCACCGGTAGGTGCCGGGCGCGTTCGGGACGAAGGGGTCGGAGATGTACCCGCCGTTGCCCGTCACCGTCTTGGTGTTGGTGAACACCGCCGTGCTGGCGCAGGTGGCGTCGTCGGGGCCGAAGAGGGTGAAGGTCATCGAGCCGGTGGGGTTGAGTCCGCCGGCCAGGGTGGCGGTGTCGGTGACCTGACCGCCCACCGCGACCGACGGGGAGGCGGTGGTCGAGAGGGTGGGAGTGACCGGGCCCCCGCCGGTGACGACCACCGACTCGTTGGCGTCGTTGCAGGCGGTGGCGACCCCGTTGTGGGCGACGTCGCCGGTGTAGGAGGCCTGCCACCGGTAGGTGCCGGCCGCCGACGGGGGGAAGGCGTCGGACGTGTACTGCCCGTTCCCGGTGACGGTCTTGGTGCTGGTGAACTTGGGCAGGGTCGAGCAGTTGGCGTCGTCGGGCCCGAAGAGGGTGAAAGTGATGGAGCCGGTGGGGTTGAGTCCGCCCCCCAGGGTGGCGGTGTCGGTGATCTGCCCGCCGACCGCGACCGACGGGGAGGCGGCGGTCGTCAGCGTCGGCGTGAGCAGGCCGCCGGGGGTGACCGTGACCGACTGGTCGGGATCGCTGCACAGGGTGCCGGAGCCGATGTTGTTGGAGTCGCCGCTGTAGAGCGCGATCCACTTGTAGACCCCGGCCTGGGTCGGGGTGAAGGGGTCGGAGGTGTACTGGCCGTTGCCCGTAACCGGCTTGGTGCTGGTGGCGATGATGGGGGCGGCGCAGGTGGTGTTGAGCGGCCCGTAGAGCCGGAAGGTGATGGAGCCGGTGGGGCCGAGGCCGTTGCCGAGGGTGGCGGTGTCGGTGATCTCGCCGCCGACCGGCACCGTCCCCGACGCCTGGCCGGACAGGTTGGTCGTCCGCTTCCCGACGCTGGTCTGCTCGGCGGGGTCGCCGCAGGCGTTGGCCACGGAGGAGTTGTTGGCGTCGCCGCCGTAGGTGGCGATCCACTGGTACATGCCCGCCTCTTGGCTGGTGAAGTCCCCCGACCGGTAGTTGCCGTTGCCGTTCACCGGTACGACCGACTGGAAGATGGCGCCGGCGGAGCAGCTGGCGTCGTTCGGCCCGTAGAGCCTGAAGGTGATGGAGCCGGTGGGGTTGTCGCCCAGGCCGAGGGTGGCGGTGTTGAAGAGGTTCACCCCGATCGGGAAGCCGCTGGAGGAGGCCTGGGTGGTGAGCCGGGGGTCGGCGGCGCGGGCCGGCATCGCGGCCAGGCTGAGGGCGACGACCGCCATGACACCGGCGGCGACGAGGGTGATCTCCCGCAGCCGGGCGACGCCCGACTGGTCCTGGCGGGCGCGTCCGACGAGCCGAGCCCCGTTCCTCGCCGACACCCGTCCCCGACCATCCTCCATGCAGGCTCCCCCCGCCTCCTGAACGATCCGTGATCCTAGTCAGCGCGTCGCCTCACAGCGAGGATCGACGGGCGCGGGTCGATAGGCTGGCCCGACGATCGGTCGGAACCCGCCCCGGAAGCCGGCCCGCCTCCCCACCCTGGTCACGGGAGGTCTCCTCCTGCTGGGCCTCGGAACCGGTTGCGGCAACCGCTTCGGCGCCCCCCACCCCGCCAGCCGCCAGGGCTCCGACGTGCTCGGGCTGTGGCGGGTGCTCATGGTCACCGGGATCGCCGTGGGGGCGTTGGTGCTGGCCCTGTTGGCCGTCACCGTCGTCCGCGACCGACGGCGGTCGCCGGGCGGGCTCCCCCCGCAGACCCGGGAGAACGTCCCCCTCGAGATCGCCTACACGGCCGTGCCGTTGGTGATCGTGGCCGCCCTCTTCGCCGTCGCCGTGCACGTCCAACGGCCCGTGAACCGGCTGGCGGCCAGCCCCGGCCTGCGGGTGGAGGCCACCGCCTTCCAGTGGGGCTGGCGCTTCGCCTACCCCGCCCGCGACGTCACCGTGGCCGGCGACTCCAACACCCCGCCCACCCTGGTCCTGCCGGTGCAGGTGACGACCCGGCTGGAGCTGGCCTCGCCCGACGTCATCCACTCCCTGTTCGTGCCCGCCTTCCTCGTCAAGCGGGACCTGATCCCGGGGATGGTGCAGGAGATGGACGTCACGCCCACCCGGGTCGGGCGCTTCGCCGGCTACTGCGCCGAGTTCTGCGGCCTCGACCACACCCGGATGACCTTCGACGTGGAGGTCGTCACCCAGCCCGAGTTCGAGCGCTGGCTGGCCGAGCACCAGCAGGAGCCCCAGCCGGGGCCGGGCGACTCGGGCACCGATCCCAACGGGTCGATCGACCCCCGCGGCCAGGCGTTGGGGGCGGCCCCGCCCGCGGTCCGGGTGGCGGGGCCGTGACCGTCACCGCGGAACGGCCGCCGCCCGCCGCCGGCCCTCCCCCGGCCCACCGCCCGTCGGGGCTGGCCGGGTGGGTCACCACCACCGACCACAAGCGCATCGGCACCTTCTACATGGTGTGCGCCTTCGCCTTCTTCCTGCTGGGCGGGGTGCTGGCCCTGCTCATGCGGGCCGAGCTGGCCCAGCCCGGCCAGGACATCGTGTCGCAGGCCACCTACAACCAGCTCTTCACCATGCACGGCAGCATCATGATGTTCCTCTTCGCCGTCCCCATGGCCTTCGGCCTGGCCAACTACCTGGTGCCCCTGCACATCGGCGCCGCCGACATGGCCTTCCCCCGGCTCAACGCCCTGTCGTTCTGGCTGTTCCTCGGCGGCGGGCTGATGATGGTGTCGTCGTTCCTCACCTCCCAGGGCGCCCCCGCCTTCGGGTGGACGGCCTACGCCCCCCTCTCCGACGCGGTGCGCTCCCCCGGCGCCGGCGCCGACCTGTGGATCGTGGCCCTGGTGATCACCGGCGTGGGCACGATCCTCACCGCGGTCAACCTCATCACCACCATCGTCTGCCTGCGGGCGCCGGGGATGACCATGTTCCGCATGCCGATCTTCACCTGGAACATCCTCATCGTGTCGGTGATGGTGATCCTGGCCTTCCCGGTGCTCACCAGCGCCCTGTCGCTGCTGTGGGCCGACCGCCACCTGGGAAGCCACTTCTTCGAGCCCATGTCGGGGGGCCAGCCCATCCTCTACCAGCACCTCTTCTGGTTCTTCGGCCACCCCGAGGTGTACATCGTGGCCCTTCCGTTCTTCGGCGTGGTCACCGAGGTCATCCCCGTGTTCAGCCGCAAGCCCCTGTTCGGCTACCGGGGTTTCGTCCTCGCCACCCTGGCCATCGCCGCCCTGTCGACGTCGGTCTGGGCCCACCACATGTTCGCCACCGGGGCGGTGAACCTGCCCTTCTTCGCGGGGACGACGATGCTGATCGCGGTCCCGACCGGGGTGAAGATGTTCAACTGGATCGGCACCATGTGGCGGGGCCAGATCAGCTTCCAGACGCCGATGCTCTACGCCGTCGGCTTCCTGGTGGTGTTCCTCATCGGGGGCCTGACGGGGCCGATGCTGGCCTCGCCGCCGTTCGACTTCCACGTCACCGACACCTACTTCATCGTCGCCCACATGCACTACGTGCTCTTCGGGACGGCCGCCTTCGGCTTCTTCGCCGGCCTCCACTACTGGTACCCGAAGTTCACCGGCCGCCTGCTCCACGAGGGCCTGGGCAAGCTCAGCTTCTGGCTGATGTTCGTCGGCTTCAACCTCACGTTCTGGGTCCATCACCTTCTCGGCCTGCGGGGAATGCCGCGGCGGGTGTCCGACTACGCCCCCGGCACCGGGTGGGGGACCCTGAACCTGGTGTCGAGCATCGGATCGGCGGTCCTGGCCCTGTCGATCCTGGTCGTGCTGCTCAACCTGTGGCGCACGTGGAGGCACGGAGAGGCGGCGGGCGACGACCCGTGGGGCGGCTACACGTTGGAGTGGGCCACCTCGTCGCCCCCGCCGGAGCACAATTTCCACTCCCTGCCCCCGATCCGGTCGGAGCGACCGGTGTTCGACGCCCGCCAGGCCCGGGAGGCGGGGGTGGGGGCGCCGTGACCGTCGAGTGGAAGCTGTTCACCGGCGCCGCCGCCTTCGCCGCGGTGGTGGGCGGCATCTACTGGTTCGTGAGCGCGGAGCACGCGGGCACGACCATGCTGGTGTTCTCCGGCGCCGCCCTGCTGCTGGTGGCGGCCTACCTCACCGTCGTCGGGAACCGCACCGGCATCCGCCCCTCGGACCGGGCCGACGCCGACGTCGGCGACGACACGGCGACGCCGGTGTACTTCCCGTCGATGAGCGTCTGGCCCTTCCTCGTGGCCGCGGGCGCGGTGGTGCTCGGCTTCGGGCTGGTGTTCGGCCTGGGCGTGGCCAGCCTGGGCGTGCTCCTGCTGGTGGCGGCGGTGGGCGGGTACGCGGCCGAGGCCAACGCCAAGCCCTAGCCCGAATCCACCGGCGGCGGTTTCCAGGCGTCGACCACCGGCTCCGACGGCCGCCCGTCGTCGGGACCGTCGACCGTCTCGAACCCGCCTGTCGCGGTGCGCACGACGAGGCCGCCCGGCGGGGGCCGGGTCGGGTGCAGGTCGTCGCGGGCCAGCCCCCGGCACACCCCCCGGGTGACGACGAACACGGCCAGGGGGACGGCGAAGATCAGGACCCGGAAGGTGTTGGTGATGACCTCGGGGGCGATGCGGAAGATCCCGGCCAGGATGTCGTTGCCCCCGGCCAGCAGCAGGATCCCGTAGAAGGCCAGGGTGGCCGCGCCCAGGGCGGTGCGGAAGGGGGCGTCGCGGGGCCGGTCGAGCAGGTTGTGGGGCTCCCGGTCGCCGGTGAAGCGGCGCTCGAGGAACGGCCACAGGTAGAGCACCCCGAACGTCACCCCGGGCATGACCGCGCCCGGGAAGAAGGGGTTGGCGACGGTGTGGCCGAAGGCGCGGATCTCCCACGCGGGCATGATGCGCAGCGCCCCGTCGACCCAGCCCATGTACCAGTCCGGTTGCGACCCCGACGTCGCCGCCGCCGCCTGGGTGGCCTTGTAGGGGCCGTAGAGCCACACCGGGTTGATCTGGGCCAGCCCGCCGAGGAGGGCGAGCACGGCCGCCACCAGCAGGAACAGGGCGGCCGACTTGGCCGCGTACTGGGGCCACAGGCGGGAGCCGACGATGTTGCCCTCGGTGCGCCCCGGTCCCTTGAACTGGGTGTGCTTCTGGCGCCAGACGATGGCCAGGTGGGCGCTGAGCAGCCCCACGATGAGGGCGGGCACGATCAGCACGTGGAGGATGTAGAAGCGGGTGATGAACTCGGTGTTGGGGAACTCGCCGCCGAAGAACAGGAAGGCCAGCCAGGTGCCGGCCACGGGCACGGCCAGGGCGATCGAGTACGCCACCCGGACCCCGGTGCCCGACAGGAGGTCGTCGAGCAGGGAGTAGCCGAAGAACCCGTTGCCGATGGCGAGGACGAGCAGGGTCAGCCCCACCATCCAGTTCAGCTCCCGGGGCCGGCGGAAGGCGCCGGTGAAGAACACCCGGCACAGGTGGACGACGATGGCGGCGATGAACACGAGGGCGGCCCAGTGGTGCATCTGGCGCATCACCAGCCCGGCCCGGACGTTGAAGCTGATGTCGAGCGTGGACGCGTAGGCCTGCGACATCTCCACGCCCCGCAGGGGGGCGTAGCGGCCCTGGTAGACGACCTCCTTGGTGGCGGGGACGAAGAAGAACGTGAGGTAGATCCCGGTCACGATGAGGATCACCAGGCAGTACATGGCGATCTCGCCGATCATGAACGACCAGTGGTCGGGGAAGATCTTGTTCAGGGCCTTGCGGGTGAAGTGGGAGATGCCCAGGCGGTCGTCGACGAAGCGGAACGCCCGGTCGACCCGGTTCGCCTCCTCGGGCTTCCTGCGCTTCTGGCCGCGGCTCACGAGCGGTTCCAGAAGCCGGGGCCGACGGGCTCGGTGAAGTCGCTCTGGGCCACCAGGAAGCCCTCCCCGTCGACGGCCAGCGGCAGCTGGGGCAGGCCCCTCGTGGCCGGACCGAAGCGGGGGCGGGCCCCGTCGAGGACGTCGAACGTGGACTGGTGGCAGGGGCAGACGAGCTCGTGGGTGTCCTCCTGGTAGAGGCCCACCGGGCACCCGACGTGGGTGCAGATCTTGGAGTAGGCGATGTTGCCGTCGGGCGCCCACGTCTCCCGGCCCCGGCGGGGGCGGTTGCGTCCCGCCGCCAGCCGGATGAGCACGACCTGGGAGTCCCCCGCCTGCACCGCTCCTTCGGGGAAGACGGTGATCGTGCCGCCCACGGTGAGGGTGTCGGGCCGGACGCGGTGGCCCTCGCTGTCGACCAGGCGCCGGCCGGGGCGCCAGGCGGTGCGCTCGAGGGAGTGGCCGGGGCTGGGACCGAGGGACCGGATCGGGAACAGGGCGGCCAGGCCGAGGGCGCCCACCGCCCCCAGCAGCAGCCGGGACAGCAGCCGGCGCCGGCCGAGGTCGGCGACGTCGTCGGCGACCTCCTCCACCACCGCCTCCTGGTCGGCCTCCGACCCGGCCAGCTCCCCCCGCTCGCCGGCAGTGGGCCCGTCGTCGATCTGCCGGGCCCACTGCACCGCGCCCACGCCCAGGCCGCTGAGGGCGACGAAGAGGAGCGCCCCCTCGGCCTGGGGCTGGCCGCCGGCCACGTACACCCCCGCCAGCCCGAGGGCGGCGAGGGTGCTGGCCACGAAGGCGACCGCGATGCGCCGCTCGGCGACGGGCGCCGGCAGGCGGGGATCGTCCCCGGTGGGGGTGGGGCGGGGCTCCATCGGCGTCAGTCCTGGGTCCCGATCCAGCGGGCGGCGAGGAGCACGCCCAGCAGCCCGACGGCCCACGCCACCAGGCCCTCGCTCAGGGGGCCGAGGTGGCCGAGGTCGAGGCCGCCCTCGTCCCGGGGGTCGTGCAGGTAGCGGACGTAGCGCACGATGGAGTCCACCTCGTGGTCGTCGAACGTGTCGGGGCCGAAGACCGGCATCGCCCCCGGGCCGATGCGGATGGCCTCCGCCACCTGGAGCGCGGTGGCCCGGTTGAGGGGCGGGGCGTAGACGGCGTGGCCGAGGGCCCCGCCCGCCCCGGCCGAGCTGTGGCAGGAGGCGCAGTTGTCGGCGTACAGCTGGTAGCCGGCGGCCAGGTCGCCCCGACCGGGATCGACGTCGGGGATGGGCGGGCCCGGGCCGAGGGAGGCGACATAGGCCGTGAGCAGGGCGATCTCGTCGGCGGAGAAGGCGGGGCGCTTGCGCTCGGACTGGGCCCGGGGCCGGTCGAGGGGCATGCGGCCGGTGCTCAGGAAGAAGTCGGCCGAGGCCGGCCCCGTACTGGCCAGCGACGGGCCCTGGGCCGTTCCCCGTCCGTCGGCCCCGTGGCACGAGGTGCACGAGATCTCGTACAGCGAGCGGCCGGCGACGACCTCGGGCGGGGGGGCGACGGTGGTGGCCGTGGAGGCGGTGGGGGCCGTCTGGCCCGCGGCGCCGGCCACACCCGCCGCCCCCACCGCCAGCCCCACCAGGAGGCCGAAGACCGCCACCGGGCCGGTCATCCGAGCAGGAACAGGGTGGCCCACAGCGCCAGCCACACCACGTCGACGAAGTGCCAGTAGTAGGACACCACCTCCACCGCCGGGATCTCCGACGGCCCGAAGCGGGGCGACGACGCCCGCGCCACCAGCACGCCCATGGCCAGCATGCCGGCCGCCACGTGGAGGCCGTGGAAGCCGGTCATCACGTAGAAGGCGGAGCCGTAGGGGTGGGAGCTGATCGAGAAGTCGAGCGTGAGCCATTCGTGGGCCTGGTTGCCGAGGAACGCGGCCGCCAGCAGCACGGTGACGACCAGCCAGCGGCGGAAGGCGGCCCGGCGCCCGGCCGCCAGCGCCCGCACGGCGAGCTGCACCGTCCCGCTGGAGGCCACCAGG
>Ga0105245_10001253_pt1 | contig 22958 bp, 20 predicted proteins | sample KBSM54metaG_FD_81523 | JGI IMG/M metagenome (GOLD analysis project Ga0105245, IMG submission 81523) | Miscanthus rhizosphere microbial communities from Kellogg Biological Station, Michigan, USA - KBS M5-4 metaG | ecosystem: Host-associated > Plants > Roots > Rhizosphere > Soil | place...
AACTTTGCGCCACCTCCGACTCCTGCCAACACCGACGTGTTCACTCCAAGCGGTGGAACGCCAGGATCGGTGGGTGTGTTGAACTCAACGACGACAACATCACGCGAAATTCAGTTCGCGCTGAAAGTCTCCTGGTAAAGTCATTTTGAAAGCTGAACGTTGGGGCGCCGGCTCGTGCCGGCGCTCCAGCGTGATTCGAATCCCTTATTTGGAATTGATCTGGAATTGATCTGGAATCATGTACCCCGCCATGACAACCGGAGCGGGAGGAGGCCCCAGGTGAAAATTCGAGCAGCGAGCCTGATCGTGCTTACCGCGCTGTGTTTGTCGTTTATCTTGCGAACAACTTTTATTCATGCTCAAGACGCCCCCAACCTCATTGCGCGCCGGGTATTGCTCATTAGCATTGATGGGCTTCACGCCTTGGATTTGGCGAATTTCGTTCAGTCGCATCCCAAGTCAACGCTCGCCCAATTGAGTTCCACCGGCATCACCTACACGCAAGCCCACACGTCAAAACCTTCCAATTCATTTCCAGGTTTGCTTGCATTGGTCACCGGAGGCTCTCCCAGTTCGACAGGCGTCTGGTATGAAGGCGCCTATGCTCGAGATCTGTCGCCTCCAGGCTCAAATTGTAAGTCGGTAGGCACGGAAGTGAATTGGAGCGGCGGACTGGACTGGAATAGGAAAGCTCTTGATGCAGGAGGCGGACTCAATCCCGCCAAGTTGCCACTGGATCCCGCAAGGGGGTGTGTGCCGGTTTACCCCCACAGTTTCCTTCGCGTCAACACAATATTTGAAGCCGCGCACTTCGCCGGACTGCGCACCGCGTGGATTGACAAGCATCCTTCCTATGAAATGGTAACCGGACCTTCCGGCATGGGGGTCGATGATCTTTTCATGCCGGAAATCGCGTCGGCGGGGAGAGATGTAAAGGGCCAGGAAGCGTTTGATGACGTCAAGATCGAAGCTCTCGTCAACCAGATTGGCGGCCAGGATCACACCGGAAAGGAAAATGTTGGAGTGCCTGCACTGTTTGGTGCGGCCTTCCAGGTTTTTCGATTCGCACAGACTCTTCCTACGGGAGGATACACGGACGCGAAAGGCACACCGAGCGCGCCGCTGCTGGAGGCCATTGAACACACCGACCAGTCGATTGGCAAGATCGTCAGCGCCCTGAAAGCGCGGGGGCTCTTCGACTCGACACTGATCATTGTTAGCGCCAAACACGGGCAATCGCCGATGGACCCAAGTAAAGTGAAAATCGTCGATGACGGCATTATTCCCGGCTTGATTAATAAACTTCAAAGCGGTTTGGTGGCACTGGCTTATGCGGATGGCGACGTCATGTCGATTTGGCTCACGGATCAGAGCCAAGCGGATAAGGTTGGACAATTGCTGACGCAGCCCGCAAATCAGACCGCGGCAGGGATCCAGCAAGTCCTGTGGGGAGATTCGCTGAAGCTGTTGGCGAATGATCCGATGCACGATAAGCGCATACCGGACCTCGTGGTCATCCCCAATCTGGGTGTTGTTTACTATCCGCCGGATGACAAGTCCATCGCCGGACACGGCGGATTGAGTGACGATGCTACTCACGTGGCCCTGTTGGTGTCTAATCCGAAATTGAAACCGAGAGCCGTAAGAACTCCCGTGCAGACTACGCAGGTCGCTCCGTCAATTTTGCAGGTCCTTGGCATTCCACTCCAGACTTTGCAATCTGTGTTAAAAGAAGGAACCTCGGTGCTGCCGGGCCTGTTTGCGGGAGAGCGAAGCATGTGGCGAGAGTTGCGACCGGAATAACCAGGTGCAAATTGGCCAAGCGGCGGAGGAAAAACCCTGGGATCGTTGCGATTTTGTTTTTTGGAACTTGGCGGCTGAGGAGTGGATTTCAATCAGGAGTTGGCGTGATTGCTGAATTGGGCCCATGTTCATTTGCTGCTTACCCACATCCCTGTGATTGGGATGCCGGCCATCATCGCGTTTCTGTTGATCGGCAAAGTTCGCGGGAGCCGCGAAATCGAATGGGCAAGTTTGCAGTTGTTCGTGGCCCTGGCTCTTCTGAGCATCGTCGTCTACCTCACGGGGAGTTCCGCCAATCATCAGATGCGCGACTTGCCCGGCATTTCGCGGGAAGTCATCCATCGGCACTCCACGGCGGCCGATTTCGCTTTCTGGTCCCTGGAGGCGTTCGGGGCGCTTTGCCTTGCTGCGCTATATAAGTTTCGAACGACCGAAGCTGTTCCACCCCGGAAGATCACAGTTTTATTGGCGCTCGCACTTGTGGTGTTCTTGCTGATGAGCTGGACGGCCAACCTAGGCGGAAAAATCCGGCACCCTGAGATCGGCTCTTCGAGCGCGATATGGCAAACGCGGATGGTTTGAACTTAAAGAATGTTCGAGCACCAGCTCATATGGCGGTGATCAATTTTAGGAGAAGAAACTTGCGAAGATTAATTTTAGCATCATTCTTCACGGTATTGGGGCTGGTCACGGCACAGTCCAACGCGCAGGAAAAACCACCGCTGAAGCTGGTCGCAACGACGCCGATGCCAGGGTTCACCGGGGATTTCGACCACTTTGGGCTCGACCTCAAGGGCAACCGCTTGTTTCTTGCCGCCGAAGACAAAAAGACCGTCGAAGTATTTGATCTTCGAACGGGCGCGCGCATTCATACGATTGAGGGCTTCGGACATCCTCTTACCATGGCCTATCTGCCGGAGTCGGATCGTCTGGTCGTCACCAACGGCGACACCGATGATGTCGCTCTGGTGGACTGCAAGGAATACAAGATTATCAACACTCTGAAATTGGGTAAGGGAGTGGACCACAGCGCACTGAATCCAGTCGATCGATACCTCTACGTGGAGAATGGTGCCGCGCCGGACGGGAAGTCACATTCGCTCGCCATTATCGCCACTAAAGCTTTTAAGATCGTCGGTGAAATTCCTGGGCTCTCGGGCGATTCGAATGAAGGCATGGTAATCGACCATGCCGGAAAAACACTCTATGTAAACCTCACGGGGTCAGATGAGGTTGGAGTGATTGATTTGACCACGCGTCAAATCATCGCCAAATGGCCGTTACCCGACGTTCACGTGGCTCACGCGATTGCCCTGGATGAACCGCATCACCGTTTGTTCACAGCCACGCGAAAACCGCCGCAATTCATCGTCTACAACACCGATAACGGAAAAGTTGTTGCATCTCTTCCATGCGTCGGAGTGAACAGTGACATGTCGCTGGACGTCGCGCGCAAGCGAATCTACGTGACTGGGAGCGATACCGCGTCCGTGTTCGCGCAGCGCGATGCGGATCACTACGAGCATATCGCCGAAGTCCCCACGGCCTTTCGCGCCAAGTCGTCGATTTTTGTGCCGCAACTGAATCGACTCTATGTCGCTGATTCGGGCAAAGGGAAACCCGACGCAAAGTTGGCGCTGCAAATTTTTGAAGCTCAATAAATGCAATAAAGCGCGAAGCGGATCCCAATTCTCCATGATTATGTGCCGCAGCAGGAGATCGTCCTTTCTGGAAGGCGGCGCCTCGATGAAAGCTCTCCTTCGTGACGGGGCCCTTCATATAATTTCGGGCAAGCCAGCGAGGGCACGCTGGGCTGCACCATATTTTACTTCAGTTTACAAAGAAGATGCTCCGCCACAGCGTTCCAGATTCTTGCGCTATTCCGTCCAGAATCCGTGGCATGATTCCTAGGGTTTATTTTTCGGGGATAAGGCCGGCCGAACTATGGGATGGTTGACTACCGCCATACTCCGAAATGCTCCTTTGGAAAACACGAAAGACATGGTCATAGCCCACGACATGATCTTGCCCGTCGGAACCTTTCTCGACTATTTCAGGGTTTCGGCCGAAAAAGGCGATGGCTTCTGCGCGATCCGTGACCAATACCATGGTCGCTTCGTATAGTTTATCGCCGATCTTTATGCGCACGCGCGGATCGCGGGCCACATTGGATGTCCACGACTTGTCATGCGGAAACGGCACGTTCATCCGATCCTGGTGCGAACGAATAAAGAGCTCGCCGTTGCGAACGGTTACCATCGTGCGGACTGAGTGCGGAATGAAATAGGGCGTTCGCGTCTCAATCATGACGGTATTGAGACTACGTCCGGGGTGAGGCACTTGCTCAACGAATGACCAGTCCGTGACTGGAGTGCTGACGACTTCGCCTTTCAGCCACAAGCCGGGGCGAGCAATCATGTGGTGAGCGCGAAGCTGGTCCAAATCGAGGTATTCCGGTTCGAGACCAGTGATGCGGAGCGTCACGAGCGTTACTGCCAGGATCACTATGATCACTATCAATCCTACTTTTAATATTTTCATCTACCACTTCCTGAACAGAAATGATCGTCTCGGGTGATGCTACACCACCGATCGGCGGCCTGTAAAAAATTCGTTTTGTCTAAGGTGCGTGCGGCTTCCAGAAGACGACCAATGAGAAATCGAGTGAGTGTCTAGAAGCGATTTCGGTCTCGAAGGGACCTGATCTGGTGGTGAATTCGTTGTGTCCAAGGCGGGAGAAACGTTACGATGCTCGAATAAGAAGTCCAAATCAGGAATCCTGGTTTATATTGAGCGCGTACGCGCGGAAAGTCTTCGGTCGTTGTTGGTCGATCAGTTTTCGTACACTGGGGAATCGTCAAATTGAGGAGCCAGCAATGAAGCTGTTTTTTAAAATCGCAGGCGGAATCTTAGTTTGCCTGGCCTTGTTGTTGGTCGTATTGCGCATCACAGGACTCAACCCGCACGACAGAGTCCCCGGTTTGTGGCTTACAGGTGAGCTCGTTACCTCGCCGGTCACCGATTGGTCGTTCCTCGAAAAAGTACCTAACATCAAGATTCAGACCCAGACTCGATTTCTGCTCCCGCACTCGGTGACAATTAATTGTCTCTCCTACAACGGCCAGTTTTACGTTTCCTCTACTCGCCCCGCAGGAGTGCAGAGAAGCTGGGATGCGAATGTGATGCGTGACCCCCACGTGCGCATAAAAATCGGAGACAAGCTTTACGATCGGACGCTGGTTCTAGTCACCGATCCGGCTGAGAAGGAAGCCCTGGTCCAGATCAGAGAGAAAAAATACCAGTTGAAAGTTGCGCCGAATGCAAAGATTGACGTATTTCATGTTGTCGACTGATCGGGATCCTACATGAAGATCGTCATCACCGGCGCGAATAGCGCTGTCGGTCAGGCCATCCTACGATCCGGACCGAAATACGGAGTTACGACAAACACGTTTGTTGCCGCGGTTCGCTCTGCCCGTGCCGCCGAACAGATTCGCGCGGGCTCCACGAATGCCAACGGCGTGGTTCAAATCTCGTACGATGACCCCGCGAGTCTGGACGCGGCGTTTCAGGGGGCTTGGGCAGTCATCCATCTCGCGGGAATTCTCGTGGAAAGCCCGGATTCGACATATGAGCAGGCCAACGTCGCGTCAACCCGGAGCACAGTGGAAGCCGCGAAACGAAGCGGAGTGCAGAAAATCGTACTGGTGAGCGCGACGGGAGCCGATGAGACATCACGTAATCGGTACTACCGCACAAAAGGGGAGGCGGAAGCTTTGGTGCGAGCATCGGGGCTGAACTACACGGTGCTACGCGCCCCACTCTTGCTCGGTCCCGGCACCGCAGGAGGCGCAGCACTCGGGCGGCACCTGAAGCACAGTCGAGCTAAGTTGCTCGGTGGGGGTCGCAATCTTCAGCAGCCTCTTTTTGTCGATGATTTGGCGCGGGCTGCGGTGGCCGCTACAAGCCCGTCGGTTGCGAACAACCTTGTTCTGGACCTCGTTGGCCCTGTCTGCTTGCCGGACCGGGAACTCGTTGAGCGTGCCGCCCGCCTGCTAGATCGTCAGATCCGCATCGGCTCGATTCCCAAGAATTGGTTTTCGCTGGTGCTGGCCATCCGCGAATGCATCGGTAAGCGTGGGTTTTCGCGGGACGTTCTTGAAGTAATCACCGCGGACACGCGCCTGAATCCGCAGCCGGCCGCATCTGCGCTCGGCATTGAACTCACCGGAATCGACGAAATGATTAAAAACAGTCTAGGCCAAGGATGACAAAATGAGTGAAAGCGTCCCAACCACCGGCGCATCTTCAATCCCGGCCGGCAAAAAGGCCAAAACGTGGCAGCGGATTTTGCCATTCGCCATCACGGCAGCATGCTTCGCCTATCTTTACACGCGTCTCCGGGGAGCCGCTGCAGCCCAAGGCAGTGGGCTGTTTGCGTACCTCTTAATGAGCTTCGAGAATGTAAATTGGCTTCATTGGCTGGCCTTGGTGATTCCATACTGTTTCCTTTATCTCGTGATTGACAGCCTGGTTGTCTGGGCTGTGATCAATTGGTTTAACGCGAAAATCCGCTACACAGATATCCTGCCGATTCGGGCCAGCGCCTATATCCTTTCCCTGGTGAACGAACAAGTCAGCAAAGGCGCCATCGCGCTCTATTTGAACCGGCGGGATGGTTTGCCGGGCTGGGAGATCGGCTCCAGCATGCTGTTCCTCATGTTTTGTGAGTATTACAGCCTGATGCTCTGGGCGTCCATCGGCGCGCTGCTGAGGTGGAATAACATTCAGAATGTTTTTCACATTATTCCCTGGGTCGCGTTAGGCTCCTGCGTGTTTTTTGTGTGTTTTCATCTCTTCTTCACTGGAAAAATCGGCAAGGGAATTGCATTGCGAGAGCGCCCCATTTTCCGCGCGTTCCGGCTGGCTAAGGTGTGGCACTACGGAGCGGTGATTGCCATGCGCGCACCGCTGGTCATCGCAGGCGTAATTGTTTATACCCTGGCCTTAAGACTCTTTGGGGGCACGGTTGGTTTTGGCGAAATGTTGGGATATCTGCCGGTAATTTTCTTTGGCGCGGCCATGCCGGGGCCGATGCACTCGGTCGCCATCCTCTTCTGGGTGCTGCTCTATCCAGACAAGCCCGGACAGATGACCGCATTCGGGTTCGTCATGCACAATTTCTTCATCTTCTTTAACGCCGCGGTCGGTCTGCTATTTCTCCGGCGAGCGAGTCGGGAGATGTTCGGGTAGTCTGCTGAGCATCAGCCGCTGGCCCATGGATACCACGGTGCTGATAACGAGCGCCCAAACCAAAATAGTCAGTAGAGGCTGCAACCAGCGTGCACCGAGCCGAATGATTATTTCCATGCAGCTGGGGACGAAATACAGCATGCCGTTGTACCGCCCCAACTTGCTTCCGCGGAGCTTCATCCGGCGATGAATCAGGTACGAATCGATCATGTACTGCGAGAAGGCCGCGACGATCAAAACCGGCAGAATCCAGGGAAACACGCCTCGGACCGCGCCGGCAAATAAGCCGCTGGTGACGAAAAGAAAATCGGTGGTGTGATCGAATGTCCCGCTCAGCGGCGTTACGGTGCCTCTGCGGCGCGAGATGGGTCCGTCCAGAAAATCCGTGATCAGCGCCACTACCCAAACAGCCAAAGCGAAAACTGCAAAACGTGCCTCTCCCTTACTCATGAAGAACGCGAATGGGATCACCAGGAGCAAGCGAACAGCCGTCAGGGCATTAGCCATCAGGAGTCCAAACGGCGGTGAAGTTGTTCAAAAGTTGATTCGAAATGCATCGTTTTAATTGTCGCATAAAGTGGGAACGCCGCGATATTCACCGACGCGTTCCATCCTCTGCCAAAATCGCTCTGCGGCAGTGACGGGTTCCACGCAATCTCCCGTTGAAGTTGACACTATTGGAGTGGGCGCATATTCTTTGGTTTGAGCTGGTTTCAGCCGGTGATTTTTTCAAGGCCTCCCGATGCCAAACGTGGTGAATCCCTATCATTTGGATTCCGCTCTCGAGCGTGCATTAGAGGGCCGGGGAATTGCGCGCCAATATGCACTTTCGTTGATGGGAGAATCCCCGTTAGAAACCTTGCTCCAGACTGCTGCATCGGTCCGGGACCGTTTCAAAGGCATTTCGGTCAGCTATTCCAGAAAAGTCTTCATACCACTGACCCACCTGTGTCGCGACTATTGCGGCTATTGCACGTTCCGAGCTGATCCTCAGGCCGGTGTGCCGGCGTACATGACCCCTGATGAAGTGCTGGCGGTAGCCGAAGCGGGCCGCCGCGCGGGATGCAAAGAGGCTTTGTTCAGCCTGGGCGACCAGCCCGAGCGCGTATTTCCCGAAGCGAAAGAATTTCTGCATACGTTGGGCTTCGAGAGCACGCTCGAATACCTCGCGGCCATGAGTGAGTTGGTTCTTTTGAACACTGGTTTGCTCCCCCATTCGAATCCGGGCTTGATGGGTGAGAAAGACCTTCGCCGGCTGGGCGAGACCAATGTCAGCGTGGGGATCATGCTGGAGAGCGCGAGTCCCCGGCTGGGACGTCCCGGCGGCGCACACTGGAGAGCTCCCGACAAAGTCCCTTCGCTGCGCCTGCGGACCATCGAGACCGCGGGCCAATTGTCGATGGCCTTCACGACGGGCATCTTGATCGGCATTGGTGAGACTCCCGAAGAACGCGTGGACGCCTTGCTGGCGATCCGCGCGACCCACGAAAAGTATGGTCACGTGCAGGAAGTGATCATCCAACCCTTTCGCGTCAAGCTGGATATTCGCATGGCCGAGGCGCCGGAACCGTCCAACGAGGATTTACTGCGTACGATTGCGGTGGCTCGCCTGATTCTTGGCGGCGAGATGAACATTCAATCCCCACCCAATCTGCTCTCGAAAGACTATCCGGAATTGCTGACTGCCGGCATCAACGACTGGGGCGGAGTTTCTCCGGTGACAAAAGATTTCATCAACCCGGAAGCGGCCTGGCCACAGATCTCTTCTCTGGCAGAGAGAACTGCGAAGGCCGGATTCGTCCTGCGCGAACGGCTGGCAATCTATCCGGAATTTTCGAAGCGCCCGGATTTCGTAAACGAGCGACTGCAACCGTATGTTCGAAAGCTGCAGGGCGGGGACGGCTATGCTCGAGGGGAGAGTAATCCATGCTGAAAACTGTGAATGCCGAATGGACCGCAATTCCCTTGGATCGAGCGATTGCAGCTGCAAGCCGAAACGTGGCTGCGTCACTGGAAAAAGTTCTCGCGGGCAACGATTTAGGCCTGGAAGAAGGACTGACGCTGGCCAATGTCGAAGGGAACGACCTGCTGGCTCTTCTGAAAGTCGCGGATGAGCTTCGGCGCGGCGCAGTCGGCGACCGTGTCACGTACGTCGTGAATCGAAATTTGAATTTCACCAACGTTTGCATCGTCGGCTGCGCTTTTTGCGGGTTCAGCCGGGGACCGGATTCGCCGGAAGCTTATTTTCATTCCAAAGAGACGCTGATTGCCAAGTCGCTCGAAGCGGTTGAGCGTGGGGCCACCGAAGTTTGTATCCAAGGCGGCCTGCCAAAAGACCTCGACGGCTACTATTACGTTGAACTTCTTCGCGCCATCAAGGCCCGGTTGCCTGAACTCCATGTGCACGCCTATTCGCCCATGGAAATCACGTACGGCGTCGAGAAAACGCGACTGCCCTTGCGTGAGTATCTGGCGATGTTGAAAGAATCCGGATTGGGCAGTATTCCCGGAACGGCCGCGGAAATTCTGGACGACGATGTGCGCAGATCCCTTAGCCCCAATAAACTAAAAGTTCGGCAATGGATTGAAGTCATCCGCACGGCACATAGCCTCGGCATCCCCTCGACTTCCACGATGATGTACGGCCATACCGAGCTTCCCGAACATTGGGTCCGGCACATTCTTCTGCTTCGCGACATACAAAAGGAAACTCGCGGTTTCACGGAATTTGTTCCGCTGGGATTCATCCATTCCAAAACCAAACTTTTCCAGAGCGGAGCTGCCCGCCCTGGACGTTCGATGCACGAGGATTTGATCGTTCACGCGCTTGCCCGCGTGCTTTTACATGGCTACATCCGCAATATTCAAGTGTCCTGGGTCAAACTTGGTTTTGAGCAATCCTTGACGTGTATGCAAGCGGGAGCGAACGATTTCGGCGGCACGTTGATGGAGGAGAGCATCTCGAAGATGGCTGGAGCCAATTTCGGGGAATATGTTTCGCCCGGTGAATTCCGGGCCATGATCCGAACCATTGGACGAATTCCTGCCGAGCGCTCAACGACCTATGGAATCCGCAGAGTTTTTGAGAATCCGGACGCGGAGGAACGCCTTCCAGTGGAACCAATGCCGGTACTCGCGTCCCCGGCACATCACGCGCCTGTGACCTCGACCACAGCCTACTGATTGCAAATACGCTGTTTGCGAAAGGGCCTGGATATCGCTTAAATTTGTCTGCAATCCAAGTCAGTCTTCTGGCAGTGACTCGAATGCCGCAGGAGTTGGCTCGCCGCTGAAGTTCCCCGCCAGGATTTCTGGTTTAGTCGTATAGTAGCGTGGACGGAACCGCCACTATCTTACGTGCGTCTTTGAGGAGCCGACTATGAAAACACTATTAAATATTCTTGGGGCGATAGTGATTGGCATGGTCCTACTGCTGGTGACACTTCGCTTCACTGGCCTTAATCCTCACGGGGATACGCCCGGTCCCGGAAGTTATCCCGGTTTATGGCTCAGTGGGAATCTCGTAACGACTCCGGTTGCCGACTGGTCATTCACCGCTAGAATTCAAACCGTGAAGCTTCAGACCAACACCTGGTATCTGATCCCCCACTCCGTAACGATTTGGTGTATCGCCTATAACGGCCAGCTTTATGTGGCTACTTCCGGGGCTGCAGTCAGAGAATGGCCTCGCAATGTGGCACGTGATCCCCATGTGCGTCTGAAGGTAGGCAATGACTTGTATGATCGCACCTTATCGGTTGTCACTGACCCGGCCGAAAGAGAAGCGGTGCTCCAAACCAGAGCGAAAAAGTACGCTCAGAAGTACCCGCCAGTGGGTCAAACATTTACCGTGTATCACGTAACACCTAGCTAGTGCTGCCTGCATTGTGCGGAGGGCCATTTGTGAGAATTCGTTGTTTGAAATTCCATGCCACAGCCTCGCTCGTTTACCACCGCTTGCCCCTAGTCCAAATTAAATTCTTCAGCGTCAGACGGGAATTTCTGTAGGGTGGATCTGGGGCTGTGGCTTGACTGTGGCACACGATAATCTCGTTGCGTTCAACAAAGTACGATCCATTGGGCGAGGGATGCTCAGCGATATGGGCGGCATGTACACACACTCATTGGCACAGAAAATATCACAACGAGGTCAGGTCCGCGATTCCGGATTTTGAAGCGCGCGCAGCACGCGCTCCGGCGTGAGCGGAATGTCCCTTACTCGCGCTCCGGTCGCATCAAAAACAGCGTTCGCAATCGCCGAGGGTATTGGGATGATGGACGCTTCGCCGGCACCGAGGAAACCGAGATCGGGATGATCGATCAAGACGATCTCCACTTCGGGAACGTCCTGGAATCGTACTGTTTCATAGGTTTTCCAGTCCAAATTCGTGACCCCGCGCTCATCGAAATGAACTTCCTCGAACAACGTGCGGCTGACGCCCTGCACAACGTTTCCTTCAATCTGATTCTTGAGACCATCGGGATTCGCAATCAACCCGCAGTCATGCGCCACCGTGATCCGATTGACTTTCACCTTTCCGGTTGTCTTGTCGACTTCGACTTCGGCGACCGCCGCCACAATCGCGCCATCCCGGTCCGACATTGCGACGCCCCTTCCAATCAATCGATTGGATCCGTTGGGGGCAGGTGCGGGAGACGGACGGGCGACCCAACCTGCTTTCTTTGCCGCAGCGAGCAGAATTTCGCCCGTACGCTTCTCATTTCTCGGGCACTGCAATCGAAATTGGACGGGGTCAATTCCCACGTGAAAAGCGACTTCGTCGATAAAGGATTCGCTTGCAAAAGCCCGTCCGACCGCGCCCGGCGCGCGTAGATTGCACGTCCGAAGATGCGACAGCTCATTCTGCACCCAGGGAATCACCGGGCAATTGACGCGTTGATTTTCGAATGCATAGATGTCGCCGCCCGCGGTGGTCCCGTATTCATAGCCATTCCCTGGGAAACCGGGGTTGGTTGATTTCAGGCCGGACTGAACAGATGCCAGTAAGGGGGAGCCCGGAGCCGCGGTGTACGGAAAATACCGGTCCATAAAATCCCATGCCGTGATATTTCCTTGTTGGTCGACACCTGCCCGGACGGTCATCAGCTGCGCCGTGCCCTTAGGTTCCCAGGCGTGTTCCTCCTGCCGCATCCACTGCACACGCACAGGTTTTCCAACCGACCGCGACATTAACGCCGCATCCTCCGCCACATCGTCGGCACAAAGGCGCCCGTAGCAGCCCGATCCTTCCGCATAAACAATGCGGACATTTCTTTGCGGCACTTTCAAGAGATCCGCGACGGCTTTCCGGGTTCGGTGTGTCCCCTGGGAACCGGTCCACACGGTGACTCGATCTCCGCGCACATCCGCAACGGCGCAGGATGGGCCCATCATCCCGTGCATATGAAACGGCCAATGATAGGTAGCTTCCAAAACGCGGTTCGCCCGGGAAATAGCGGATTCGAAGTCTCCCTTGTTGGCGACGACCTGTTCCTTGAAGCTCTTGGTTTGCTTGAGGTATGCGTAGAGGTCGTCGCGCGTAGAAGGCAGCTTTGTTTCCGGATCGGACCATACGACCTTCAGTGCTTGCGCAGCCTGGATCGCGCTCCATTCGGATGTAGCCACCACTCCGATAAACCGGTCCTCTTTCACCACTTTCACAATTCCGGGAATGTCCTTGATGGAATTCTCATCCACGCTTACGAGGCGCGAAATCGTGTGGAGCGGTCGGATGACTCGGCCATGCAGCATATCCGGAACCCGAACATCCTGAGAGTACGTAAATTCACCCGTAACTTTGGCGGGCAGGTCGATGCGCGGGATCGAAGTACCAACAATCTTATAATCCTTTGGATTCTTGGCCTTGACTTCGGGAGCGACTTTTAATTCCGCCGCCGTTCCGGTAGCGGTAATCGTGACATTAAATCGCTTGCCGCCGAGCAGCTTCCAATACGTTACGTTCGTGGACGGACTGTCCGTCACGCTCACCAAGCCATCGATAACCGTTAGTTTTCCCACCGGGGCATCCAGGTGAGCGGACGCAAGCTTCAAAAGCTCCTGTCTTCCCGCCGCGGCGGCCTGCCTCAACTGCGGACCTGCCTTATGAAGCGTCCGGCTTCCCGAAGTCTGAGATTGGTCGATGGTCTGCGCTGTGTCGCCCGTAATCATGCGGATTCGCGCGAAGGAAACATCGAGTTCCTCCGCCATGACTTGCGAGAGCGCAGTGAGCACCCCCGTACCAAGATCCACTTTGCTGGTGAATACGGTAATGATTCCGTCGCTGCCGATTACCAGCCAGGAATCGAGCGCCGTCGGCTGAGGATCGCCATTGAATGCTCCGTCCTGCCCAAGAGACTGCGCTAACAAGGAAGACCCGAAAAGATTAAACCCGACAACAAGGCCGGTTGTCCTTTTCACAAAATCCCGTCGGGAGATCGATCCACTTCTCATGTCATACCCTCCCCGTCCGGGCTTTTTCCTGCGCCGCGCGCTTAACCGCGCGAACAATCCGCAGGTGTGTTCCGCAGCGGCAGAGAACTCCGTTCAAAGCGTCCTTGATTTCCTTGTCCGTCGGGTTCGCATTCTTGTCCAGCAACGCCTGCGCCGTCATAATCATGCCATTGATGCAATAGCCGCACTGAGCAGCTTGCTCGTCAACGAAGGCTTTTTGCACAGCGTTCGGATGGGCGCTGCTTCCTAGTCCTTCGAGCGTTGTAATGCGTCGGTTTTGCATGGTACTAACGGGAACGCTGCACGATCGGATTGTCCGCCCCTCCGAAAGTACCGTGCACGCCCCGCACTGCGATAAACCGCAGCCGAATTTGGGCCCGTTTAACCGGAAATTGTTTCGCAGAACATACAGAAGTGGTGTGTTGGGGTCCGCGTCGATGACACTAGTTTTGCCATTCACGGTGAGCGAGATTCGCGACATTGCTACGACCTCCCTTTTTTCGCCGGCGAACCGAAGGGTGCTACAGAACTGATGTTTGCAGCGTGGTCATACATCAGCTCATTGCTTTCTCGAAATGAAATTCAAAGGAACTCATACCAAGTGGGCCGTTTTGGGGTTCATCCTGCGGAGCCAGATTTACGAATCAGGCAATCCACTTCCTCTTACGGTCCAACTTCACAATTCGCAAAGCGAATTCGGATTGCCTTATTAAAATTTTATCTGGAAAGCAGTGCAATTTCAAGCTGCAGGCACTCTGGAAGAAAACTCCTGCGCTCAGGATTGTCCCGCCATTTCATCACAACGATTTGCACGTCCGAATTCAGTGCAGGGCGAGAAAGGAGCCTATTTCTTCTCGGTATCCAGGTCACTAACCTGATGCGCAAACCATCTGCCACCCGCCATTCAATTTCATGTAAACGCTGGCAAACAAACTGGGAGCGGTAAAAAGTTTGCCCTTGTATTCCAATATCGAAGTGCTGTGCCCGTTAACCACCGCTGTATTTCCAAATATTTTGACCTGGATACTGTCGTGCGTAAGCGCCTTGAAGTGCACATTCTCCGAAAGGACATCGGCGATGACTTGAACCTTGTTCAAGAGGTCTCCCCTGGCAACCCATGAGAGGTCGTCGGCGAGCACCCGCTGGAGTGTGGCGCGGTCTTTCGTCTTAACAGTTTCATTGAATTCTTCGTCTACCTTAAGCGCCGTCGCTTTGGCGGCTTCGACAGAATCGTCGCCGGTGTCGCAATGAGGGCCGGTTCTGGTTCGCCGGGCTCGAAGTCTGTCGCCGCGGATCACGCGCCTTGCCCGAATGACACGCTCCGCTCCTCCCAAAATCTATCAAAAGAAATCTGCCGATGACAATAGGGGCAACGAAACAATATCAAATAGGTGAGCTCGCGGGCTGGTATGAATCACGCCTGAGGTTGCGCTGCGTCCTCAACCGTGCCGCTTGCGTCAATGAAGAACCACGCCATTCCACTGATCAAGGTGACCAGCGCGGCGAAATCGAGTGCGGCGCTCCAGCCTAATTTCGTGGCGATCAACGCCGTCACCACGGGCGACGCCGCACCTCCCAGGCTTCCGAAAGTGGCCATGATTCCGGAGACAGAGCCGGAGTATCTTCTGGAGATGTCCGTGCACGTAGTGTAGAGGATGGCGGAAGCGGCAAAATTAAATCCTGCCGCGATCGTTAACTGCAGGAGCGCCGCAGTGTTATTTGCGGTGTGGCTGCCGGACAACAGCAACACTGCGGAGCCCGCGATACCCAGCCACGCGGTGACGCGCCGGCCGTTTCGTTTACCCAGTTTGTCCACGGCGCGATCGGAAAGCCAGCCCCAGAAAGGGACCATGATAATGTTGGCGACGAAGGGCGCGGAACCCCAGAAGCTTGCTTTGGAAACCGTGACGCCGCGTACTTTCACCAGGTAAATAAAAAACCAGGTAAAGAAAATGTAGAGCGGATACACCAGGCAGAAATGAGAAACCATGAGCGCCCACATTGACGGAGTCGCAAAAACTTTGCGCCACGGCACACCCGTTTTTCCGGCGGCTCGTTCCGGGGCAGGATTTATTTCTGTTCCGGTTGGGCCGGCGATGAATGCAAGTTCCGCGGCATTGACGCGAGGATTCTGTTCCGGCCGGTCAGTCACGTAGGCGTAACAGGCGAGCGCCGCGAGGATGCCGATCACGCCTAACACCAGAAATGGAGATCTCCATCCGAAATCGGAAGCCATCCTGGTGATCAGAACCGGAGCGATAATTCCGGCCACACCAACGCCGGAAAGAAAAATGCTCGTTCCGAGAGCGCGCTCTTTCGGACCCAGCCAATATCCCATCATTTTGTTTCCGACGGGAAAGGCGGCGGATTCTCCAAGTCCCATGAGGAAACGAACGATCGAAAAGGCCCAGGCAGCGCTGAGTAAGCTGAGAATTGGCAAACGTGGCGCGACGGTCGTGAGCGCGGTGAAAAACGAAAACCAGAGGATCGCTCCCGTCAGGACCCGGCGCGAACCGAAGCGATCAGCCAGCCAGCCTCCGGGCAGGTGAAACCACGCGTAGCCCAGGCTGAAAGCGCCAAGGATCCAGCCCATCGACTGCGCCGTGAAGTTGAATTCTTCCTGAAAATTTTTGGCGACGATTCCCAGGTTGAGGCGGTCGACGTAAGTCAGTCCCGTGACAAACGCCGCGAGGGCCACGACGGTCCAGCGCACGCGCGTCGGGGACGCGATCGCTTCCCCGATGGGCCCAGCTTTGAGCGGCGATGGAGTTGAGACCAAAGGCGTCGAATCCTTCCGATAAACTCAATCCGCCACGACCAATTGCGAATCGAAAGCGTCAGTCCACCACTTGCAGGCGAATCAGTGGACCGTGAAACTGACCGCCATAAACGTCGGTATCCCCTACGTCACCGGAGAAAACGGGGCGCGGTATGGAAATTTTCACGGTGAGGAGCGATTCGATGACGAAAAATCGAATTTGATGGAGATCCGTTTTGTAAAGCTGCGCGATTAATTCCGGGGAGAGCTTGCCGCCGGCCATCACTTTCCGAAAAGAATCCTGGTCTTTGAACATGATGTCAAACGTCAGCTCGAAGGGCCCGGCGTTCTTGCTGCGGATCAGTTTCGTAAATTGCCAGAGTTCATGCATGCGTCTTTTTGTTTTCTCAACAAGCTCACAAATTTTCAAATGTGGTGCGAAACGGCTCGCAGGGATCATCCAGGTGCCATACATGGTTTGCGCAAAACTGGTAGACAGGCCCCATGTCGGCTCCGGGCGGTGAAAACGGAAACGCAAAATTGCTGATCAACCCTTCCTGTTCGGGAATCGGATGATGCAATCCGGTGTGCCATACAATCGGCAAAATATCAGCCGCTTCAGATTGCGAGCGCGCCACTACGTCGATGATGAGGCCGACTTCATGGCCTTCCACCTGCGAGGACGGTTCCAGTTGTCCGAGGGAGCCATTGGAACCATAAACACGAAACTGCAAGTTGTACGCGCTGCGGCTCAACTTCAGGCTGTCCTCAATTTTTCGTTCCACCACGGCGCGAAGACCGTCCAGAAATTTGCCCAACTGACGAAGGATCAGCGGATCTCGAATCCCCGCGACCACGATGGATCGATAGCCGGCCATGGCCGCGCCCTCGATCTTCACCGTATATTTTTCGGCGGGAATGAATCGCGAACCGTTGACGCGCACCGCCCTGTCGCTGATCGCCTCGTATTGTGCATCGGCTGTATCGACCGTGCCCCCGGATTCTATCAGGCGATAGGGATCGGAATTTTCATATAACGTGTGCGCCGAAACGCTTTGCGGGGTGCAGCGAAAATCGGGATTCGGCGGGTCGATGGTAAATCCGTCCTGATCGAGCTCCGCGGCCATGCAATCCGGATAGTAACGCTGCGCCACGGCAGCCGAGCCGCATTCCAGTATTTTCCCGGCGTGAAACGCGACGTGTTTCGGTATCCCTTGCATCACGGGCAGCGCAGCATAGATGGCCACATCGCTGCAACGTCCGGTGACTACAACTTGCGCACTGGATTTCAACGCCTCTTGAATGGGTTCGATGCCCATCATGGCCACGAATCTCTCAGCCTGCCGAATGGAATTGTCGTTAAGTTCGGGCGCCGGACACAAAGGTGTGATCCGGCCTCGTTGAAACTCTTCCGCGAGCCGGTCTTTAGGAACCTCGCTATCGATCGACGCAAGCTTGAAATGCCACGCGTTTTCTCGCGCGAGTTCGCGGACAATGCCCAGAGTCCAGTTGAGGTGGGGAGTCCCACCCGCGTGCCCGGCGGAACCCACGATGACGGGAATGCCCGCCTTTAATCCCTCGCGAATCATGATCCGCAGATTGCGCTTTGTGCCTTCGCGAGGCCCTCGCGGATTTCCGGAACCGAGATAATATGGACCAGAGTCGGTTGTGCCGGCATCGCAACCGATGAAATGGGCGCCCTGTTGCACGGCGCGAACCAGGGTTTCCTCTCGAAACCCCGAGCTGAGGTTGCCGGTAGCGGCGACAGCTTTTATTGTTTTCAAGATGATCCCTGGCACTTTCTTATCATGACTTCGTCAGAGAAAGCCACTGCTGCTGGTTTCTCCGAACTCTACTTCAATTTCTAAAATGGAGCCGCAGCTTGGTGCAGCAATTTTGTCGATTCGCTGGAAAAGCGTAAGATGCGCACGGAAAGACCCAGGATTGACGATCCGGGAATAGGGAGACTCAAATGGAAAAAATAATTGGTTCCCGCATGTCAGCCGAAATGGAGGGTGAGTTCGTTATCTTCCTGATTGGTATGCGGATCAATAAACCGTGGAAAGTGCATAAGTGGCTTCCCGTTTTTTTGGCCATGCCCAAGATGTTGAAGGAGCTCCAGGGCCATCCCGAATCCGGATTCCTGGGACACAATGGACTCGGCCGCGTGATCGTGCAGTACTGGCGCTCGTTCGAGCACCTCGAAGCCTACGCCCGAGCCAAAGACAAAAAGCATTGGCCGGCCTGGGTCGATTTTAATCGCCGACTGGGAAACAGCCGCGGTGATGTAGGGATCTGGCACGAAACTTACCGCGTCAAGCCCGGCGACTATGAAGCCGTATACAGCGGCATGCCACCGTTTGGACTCGGCAAGGTCGGCAAACTTGTTGACGCGACCGGAAAACGCGAAGCGGCGCGCTCCCGCATGACGGCCGGAGTTTGAGAGGAGAACGTTGCGCTCCTAGTTTCGCGATCCGGAAACCAGAGCTAGAGTTCTTCCTGCCTCGACCACTTCATGGCTGCACGTCGTAAACCTTGATGGCCAGTTGCGCGTCCGGTTTTCCTTTTCCGGAGATCGCCGCATAGAAGCGATTGAGTTGGGGCACGTACAGAGAAGTTTTGGCGCGATATCCCGTCGGAACTTCGGAGATTACTGCGTAGTGATCCGCATCCTTCTGCTCGACGACCGTGGTTGTGTCCGACCCCGAAAGATAGATTCTTTTGCGGGCGACATCGAACCACATGTCATCGTTAAAAGTCGAGATCGGAACGCTGGTGACGATCTTGCCGTCGTCTGTATTGAACACAAACATTTTCGGCGGCGTACGCGTGGCGATCAGCAGTCGATGATGCGGCTCATCGAGGGCCATGGAATTCGGAGTTTCCGCGCCGGTTATGGGCCACCTGGCGGTCAGCTGGCGAGTCTCCAAGTCAACGACGCCGACCTCTTTCGGAGTCGAAAGGTTCACATACATTTTCTTGCCGTCGCGGGTGATGGCCATGGCTTCCGAGTGAGTTCCCGGGAGCGTGATATCTCCGACCAATTTAAACGCCTTGCTGTCGATAATGTTTATCTTGTGATCCTTCGCGCCCTTTTCACCGCCTCCGCTTTCCACGTAGTAATAATTGTTCACCGGATTGAATTGCGCGCCATCCACCTCCGGAGGCAGTTTGATCGTGTTGAGGATCTTGTAGTCTTCTCCGCTGACTAGCTCCACCATGCCGAAGCCGTCGCCGTCCGTCACGATGAATTTATTCACGTCCGTCATGAATAATATGGCGTGAGGTTGGCCGAAGCCGGTGATGCTCTTGACGCGCTTGCCGTCGAGGTCAAATACTTCAACCGTTTTGTGATCTTCGGCGGTGAGGAACAGGCGCTTGCCCTTCAGATCCACGGCGAAGTGGTCGAAATCGCCCGTGAAACCGGGCAGTGGCGTTGTGGCGACCAGCTTCATTGGCGATTTTTCCTGCGCGTTGACTTTCATAGCAAGGCCGAAGAGCAGCAGAGCGGTGAGGACCAGCAATTTTTTGGCATTCATAGGTGTCCACATCCCCCAAGTTGGAATTTTCACTCGAATTTCTGAATCGCCACCCGATCGATCGTACCGCATGAGTGACACAGGCTTCAGCCTGTGGATGTTTGTGACGGCGAGCATTTAAACCTCACAGGCTGAAGCCTGTGCTACTTAAGGCGCTACGTCGAAGACCAGGATTTGCGCCGCTTGCGCATCCTTTGCCGGAACACCGACGTAATACTTGTTTAGCTCCGGTACGAAACGCGCGGTTTTTGCGCCGGGCTTGGTTGTCACGGTTGCAACAACCTTGTAATCGTCCGCACCGGATTGCTGCACGACGGAGATCCCGCCGTTTCCGCCTCCGCCTGGAACATAGAGCCGGTGGTGGCCGGCATCGTAGGCGAGATCGTCGACATAATCGACTACATCCAAGCTGGTAACTTCCTTGCCATTGTCCGCATTTACCACCACGAGCTTGGACGGCTTTCGCGTGGCCGTAAACAAGCGGTGCGTCGCTTCGTCATACTGCAGCGGAACATTATCTTTCCCCGCAGTGACGGGCCAGGTCTGAACAACCGCGCGTTTTTCGCGATCCACCACGCCAATGGAATTAATACCCGTCATGTTGACGAAGAGGCGCGGCCCGGATTTTTCCATAGCCATCGATTCCAGGCGGTTGGTTTCGAGCTTCATGTCCGCGATTTTTTTGCCAGTCGCTGTGTCCACAATGCTGACAAGGCACGTCGGTGTGTGCGCTTCGCGGCCGCCGTTGACGACGTATAGCAACTTGGAAGCAGGATCATAAAGGAAGGGATCGGCGTCAATCGTCAATGCGATGTGGCCGATCAGCTTGTAAGAATCATAATCGAAGACTTTGATTTCCGAGGCTCCGCCATCGACGACATATATTTTTTTCAGGTCGGAGAATGGCATCACGTTGTGAGGTTCCTTGAAACCGGTGAGGGTAGTGATATGCTTATTCGTTTTCAGATCGAACACTTCGACCGCCGGCTCTTCCTCCGAGCTGACGAACAAGCGATTTCCTTTCACATCGACACCAAAATGATCCCAGTGGCGAGCGCCTTCCACTGGAATCGTTTGCACCAGGCGAAGCGGGGGTTTCTGCTGCGCCGGCGAATATGGCCCACACGCAAACGACAGCGCCAAAATGACGAAGAGCCTTTTCATGCAGTCCTCCAACGAGCAATGGTGTGTATGTTCGCGGATTACACCGCATTCCCGGCGCGCGGTCAAGACATAGATCCAAGTTCACGGAAATATTTTCCGGGCTGACTACCGTGCCGTCGCCAAAGATGGCCGGCGTTCGTCCCGATTGTCCGGCGGCAAGTCACTTCCGGTGCTGAGGCTCAACGGATGTTGATTTTGAGGATTTGCTTAATTGTGTATTGACACGCTTAGCGAAAAGATGTAATCCTGCGGCCAATCTTATATCGGGGTTGGAGAATTCACTTCTTCGACAAGCTTAATTATGCAGCACGATGGTCGTTTGCGAGCTGCAGTTCGATCGTTTCATAACGCGCCGTGCCTGGCAGACTTGCCATGACGTGAGTTTGCGATTTACGGATTAGGTAAACTGTTTCTATTTATATAGCAGGTTTCCCTTGTCATAACGCGATTGGCTAGCGCAGAGGACTCTGCGGTTAAGGGCATCTTAGAGGCTTTCGTCATCACCTCGAGATTTGCGAGCTGAATCGTTTGACCAGGAGGCTGCTATGCCGTCCACAGCGTTTTGTCGTGCGCGTTTTCTTGTAATATCCCTCGCGATCGTGGTTGTAACGAGTGCGCTGGCACCCGGGCGCGCCCATGCGCAGGTTGCGGGAGCCATGCTCAAAGGAACCGTAACGGATCCCACCGGCGCCGACGTTCCGAAGGCCCAGGTTTCCATCATCGATGTGGCCACGGGAATCGCACACAATGCCACAACAGACAGTTCCGGCGGATACGCGGCGGCTAATTTGCGGCCTGGAGAATACCAAGTCCGCGTAACGGCCACTGGCTTTGCCGTGGAAGTGCGCTCGGGAATCACGCTAGCTGTCGGAGCGCAGCAAGTGCTGGATATCGCATTGCGTGTGGGCGCCATGACGCAGGAGATTCAGGTCGCAGGAGAAGCGCCCACGGTTGAATTGGCTTCTTCGGAAATCAGCTCACAGATCACATCCGCCACAGTGCGCGAACTTCCCCTGAACGGGCGCAGTTGGACGGACCTGGCAACCCTCCAGCCCGGAGTGACTCAGATCAACACTCAGCCGAGTTTCACCGTCGGTGCGGACCGAGGGAATCGCGGATTTGGATCGCAGATTTCCGTCTCCGGTTCGCGCCCCCAGATGGATAACTACCGGCTGGATGGCGTCACCATGAACGGCTACTCCAATGCGGCCCCCGGAAGCGTCACGGGCGAGAAGTTGGGAGTAGACGCCGTGCAGGAGTTCTCGGTTATCACGACGAATCAGGGCGCCGAGTATGGCAGGACGGCTGGCGGCGTCGTGAATGCGATCACGAAGTCGGGGACCAATCAGTTCCACGGCACCGGATACGAATTTCTGCGGAACAGCGCGCTGGATGCCAGGAATTTTTTCGACGATCCGAACACGCCGATTCCTCCATTTCGCCGCAATCAGTTCGGCGCATCCGCCGGCGGACCGATCATCAAGGACCGCACTTTCGTTTTTGGCGATTACGAAGGCGTGCGGCAATATCAGGGACACTCGATTGTCGCCAACGTGCCATCCCGCAATGCCCGGCTCGGCATCCTCGCTCGCTGCCCCAATAATACTTCAGCCGGCTGCACACCGCCGAGCACTTGCCCGACGAACTCGACGTTGCTTAGTCCAAATGCGAACATCTGCGTCGACAACTCAGCCGCAAAATACTTTGTTTTTTATCCTTTACCCACCCCAAGTACCGAGAATGGAAACGTTGGAATCTACTCCTTTGTCCAGAACCAGGTGGTCCACGAGGATTTTGTGACCGCCAAGGTGGATCACAAGTTCTCGGACAAGGATAGTTTGTTTGGGACGATCGTGTGGGACCGCACCCCGTACAGCACGCCCGATGGGCTCAATAACGTGCTCCTGGGAAACTTCACGAAGGACCAGATGTATATCGTTGAGTGGACCCACAGCTTCAAACCCAATTTTGTGAACGCCGCTCGATTTGG
>Ga0105245_10001254_pt1 | contig 22952 bp, 22 predicted proteins | sample KBSM54metaG_FD_81523 | JGI IMG/M metagenome (GOLD analysis project Ga0105245, IMG submission 81523) | Miscanthus rhizosphere microbial communities from Kellogg Biological Station, Michigan, USA - KBS M5-4 metaG | ecosystem: Host-associated > Plants > Roots > Rhizosphere > Soil | place...
GGATGCGCCCCGGGGGGCCGGCGGCTTCGGATACGATCCGCTGTTCTACTACGAGCCGTTTGGATGTACATTCGGGGAAGCGCCCATCGCCGACAAAATGCGGGTCAGCCATCGTGCGCAGGCCCTGGAAGCGATGTTTACTTTCCTCCGAGATACCTCTTCCAGCGCAGGAATCCAATCATCGTCTTCGCATCGATAATCTTCCCGTTCTTCATCATCGCGTCGATCTCGCGAACAGTGTGCCACCTGGTTTCGATGCGCTCGTCTTCCATGGGTTTCGCTTCACCTGCGGTCAGATCCTGGGCGATATAGATCGTCATCTTCTCGGTCAGGAATCCAGGGCTGGGAAAAAACTCGGCCAGCTTGGCCCATTTCTTGGCGCTATACCCGGTTTCCTCCACCAGTTCCCGCTTCGCCGTCTGCAGCGGTGTCTCTCCTGGATCGACGGTTCCGGCCGGCAGTTCCCACAAATATCGCCGGGCAGCTAAACGGTACTGCCTGACAAGAAGCACCCGGCGCCGCTCATCGACCGGCATCATGACGGCGGATCCGCCGTGTTGCACCAAAGCCCGTTTGATCTCGAAGCCGTCGGGGTCAACAGCGTGGTCCTGGGTAACATGAAAGATCCGATTGCGAAGCAGTTCTTTGGAAGAGATGAGTTTCATTTAGCTTTGATCGCCTGGGCAAACTTCTCCGCAGGCAGAGTGTTCAGAATATCGCCGCGCTCCAGCCATCCTCGCCGCGCCATCAACACCCCGTAGCGCATGTTCAGCAGATGCTTGGGATGATGGGCATCCGTGGAAATCACGAACTTCGCGCCGCGGGCTTTGGCTGCGCGTATCAGGGACGCCGTCAGATCCAGGCGCTCCGGGCTGGCGTTGATTTCCAGATACACGTTGCGGCGCGCCGCTACCGTTGCCACAGCTTCGAAATCGTAGGGATAGGCGTCCCGATTCAGCAGAATCCGGCCAGTCGGATGCCCCAACGCGCGCAGGTGCAGGCATTCCAGCGCGCGCAGCAGTCGATCCGTCATTTCAGCGGCTTCCAGATTCATGTAGCTGTGCACACTGCCGATCACGAAATCCAGCTCACCCAATGCATCGTCTTCCAGGTCCATGGCGCCGTCGCGGCGGATATCGCATTCAATACCTGAAAACACGCGAATGCCGAGCCCGCTCTGGTCCATCTCGCGAACCTGATGCGCGAAAGCGATGGCTCGTTTCTCGTCCAGGCCGTTCGCCATCGCCAAGGCTTTCGAGTGGTCGGTAATCGCAATGTACTCGTAGCCTCGCTGCCGGGCTGCCTCGGCCATCTCTTCGAGCGTCGCGCGGCCGTCGGTTTCGACAGTGTGCATGTGCACGTCGCCGCGGATATTGCCCAGTTCCACCAGGTTCGGAAGGTTTCCGGCCTCAGCCGCCTCGATCTCGCCCTGATTCTCGCGCAGCTCCGGCGGGATCCAGCGCAACCCGAGTGCTTCGTAGATCTGCTCCTCGGTCTCCCTCGCCACGATTTCTTTCGTGTCCACGCGGGACAGGCTGTACTCGCTGAGCGTCATGCCCATCTTCTGCGCCCGGGCGCGCAATGGAATGCTATGCTCCTTGCTGCCGGTGAAATACTGCAGCGCCGCCCCGTAGCTTTCCTTGGGCAGCGCCCGTAGATCCACCTGCAGTCCTTCCAGGCCAAACTTGACGCTGGCCTTGTTGGGGCCCTTCCCCAGCACCTCGTGGACCTTCGGATGCGTCGTGAATGGCTCGATGGCCGCCTCGGCGTTAGGTCCGGTTGCGAGCAGGTCCAGATCGCCGACCGTCTCCTTGCCACGCCGCAGGCTGCCCGCGGGCGTCACCGTATCCACCCCCTCGATACCCTTGAGGAACGTCACCAGCTCGTCCGCGACGCCTTGGGCATAGTTCAGCAGGAACCTCCCCGCACGCTGCCGATAGGCCGCAATCGACCGCAGGACCTTCTCTTCCAGCTTGGCGCCCATCCGGGGAAGCTCCCGTAGCTTTTGTTCCTGGCAGATCTTCTCCAGGTCATCGATCGTCGAAACCCGGTAGGTCTCGAACAGCGTCCGGATGCTTTTTGGCCCCAGGCCTTGGATCTTTAATAATTCCAATGCGGTAGGTGGATAAATCTCTAGCATCTGATCACGACGCTCGAAGCTGCCCCGCTGCTCGATTTCTTCCAGCGCCGACGCGATACCCTTGCCGATTCCTGGGATATCCGTCACTTTCTTCTCCGGATCCTTGATGATTGCCGAGATAGGGTCCGGGTAACCCTCGACTACCGAGGCGGCATTCCGGTAGCTGCGGATGCGAAAGCCATCCTCCCCGGCGATTTCCATCAGGTCGGCGGTTTCCCAGAGCAGACGAGCGATTTCGCGGTTTTCCATCAGGTTCTTTTTGCGGGCTCCGGTTTTAAGTGAGGCTCCACGTGAACCAGAACATCTGCAACCCAATCCAGCCGATTCTTCAAGTGACGCTTCACTGCTCGGGCGATCTCATGCGATTCCAGGACGGTCAGGTGTGGATCCACTTCCAGGTGCAGATCGACATGGTAGCGCAGTCCGGTCTTGCGGGCATAGCATTTGTCGACTCCCAGGGCTCCAGGAACCGTCATTGCCTCCGCCCGCAGGGTGGCCATCTGGGCCGATTCGGGCATCGTGTCCATCAGCAGCAGCGCGGTTTCCCGGACCACGCGGAAACCCATAAAGATGACGATCAACCCGATGATGAAGCCACCGTAGCGGTCGGCGTTGGGAAGATGCTCCGGATCGTAGACAGCCAGCAGCACCGACATCAGCGCGACGGAGCCGGACAGGATGTCCACAGAATCGTTCCAGGCGTCGGCGGTCAAGGCTGCGCTGCGGGCGGCCCGTCCGGCACGCATTTTGAGAGTCGCCAGGACTGCCTTGGTCGCAATCGAGAGGCCCAGCGCCCAGATCGCAAACAGCGCCGGTGCGTCCTGATGGGCGTTCAGAGCATTGAAACAGATCCAGCCGCCGGCGACCGCCAGCAACACGCCCACGGCCAATCCGATCAGCGTCTCGAATCGCCCATGGCCGTAGGGATGGTCTTCATCGGCAGGCTTGGACGCCACCCATAACCCCAGATACACGAGTCCCGAGGACAGCACGTCGGCCGCGGATTCGACACCGTCGGAAACCGTGGCCACCGAGTGCGCTGCAAACCCGACGCTGATCTTGACCGCCGCGAGCACCGCGCTCGCGGCGATCCCGAGCAGAGCTACACGCGCAGCCGTTCGCTCTGGAGGAGCCATGCTTCGAGATTACCTACAATTGAGGCAGATGCGCGAACCGCTCACCGCGGTCCCCTCCGAACTGGAATCGATCCCCGACCGGCCCGCGGTGTTCCTGCTGTGGGCTGGCGAAGGCGCGCCCTATCTGGCCCGGACGACGAAGCTCCGCCGCCGCTTGAAGCGCTTGCTGTCCGACCGCGAGGGCATCTCACGCGTTCTGAATCTCCGCGGCGTGGTCGAGCGCATCGAATATTGGCCCACCGGTTCCCAGTTGGAATCTGCGCTGATTCATCTCCACCTCGCCAAGCAATATTTCCCTGAAGATGTCGCGCGCATTACTCGCCTGAAACCTCCCGTGTTCCTCCGGCTGACTCTGGACAATCCTTTCCCGCGCACGATGCTGACTACACGCCTTGGCCGCGGATTGTTTTACGGACCTTTCGCCAGCCGCGTCGCAGCCGAGCGCTTCCAGAATGAGATGCTGGACCTGTTTCAACTGCGGCGCTGCGAAGACAACCTGGCTCCATCGACCGAACATCCCGGCTGCATCTATGGCGAGATGAACAAGTGCTTGCGACCGTGCCAGCAGGTGGTTTCCATCGAAGAATATCGGGCCGAAGCCCAGCGCGTAGAAGCATTCATTCGTACCGATGGCGCTTCGCTGCGGGAATCGGCTGAGATGGCTCGCGATCGAGCGAGCGCAGCGATGCAATTCGAAGAAGCCGAGCAGCTGCATCAGCGCCTGAACAGAATTGCGGAGGTCCACGCTTGCGCCGGCGAATTGGCGCGATCGCTGGATCGGCTGGCCGGTGTGGCGGTGGTGCCGTCGTATGGCGAGGACGCCGTGAGTCTGTGCGTTTTGGCCGGCGGCCGCTGGCTCCAGCCGCGTCCGTTTTCGCTTTCGCAGACTGCGTCGATGGACCAGCGCCTGCGCGAGTGGTTCGCCGATATTTCTCCGGCCGCGACACCCGACCTGGAGCATCTTGCGGTGCTGGTGCGCTGGCATGGATCGAGCTGGCGCGATGGCGAGTGGATCGGCTTCGATTCATTCGACAAGATTCCCTACCGCAGGATCGTGAATGCCGTGGCCAGAGTCGCTGCGGCCCGAACCGTCTAGCCAGGCCGCTCCACGTCCTTCGCGAACGATACACTGAAGCAATCGTGGTCGCTTCCCTGCTCTCCTGGCTGCGTCGCCGAGCGCTTTGGCCGCCACGCCTGCGCCAGCAAGTCACCCGAACAGGCTTGGCCTATACCGTCACGCTCTTGGTTGTCGCTCTGGTGGCCTTTGTATCCGCCAACAACCTGATGTTCCTGATTCTGGCGGCGATGCTGTCCACCTTCATGATTTCCGGATTCATCAGCAAGCTGGGACTGGCCGGACTCGAACTCGAGCTGTTTCTGCCCCAGCACATCTCCGCCCGGCGAAAGGTGCGTGCGGGCGTCCGGCTCAAGAACATGAAACGCTGGATCCCTTCCTTCAGCATCCACCTGGAAGGCGCGGCGGAAAGCGGATTTGACACCATTCTCTACTTCCCCGTTTTACCTGGGGGCAGCGTCGTGGAAGAAGCCGTCGATGTGTACTTCACCCGGCGCGGCGCGCACAAAGAACGCAGTTTTCAGTTCTCTACCCGGTTTCCATTCGGATTCGTCGAACGCCGCGAAATGATCACGGCGCGTCATGAGATTCTGGTCTATCCCTGCCTGGATGCCCAGCCCGGATTCGAATCGCTGCTGGTCGCAGTGAGCGGGGAAATACAGGCGCTGCAGCGCGGACGCGGCAACGATTTCTACCGGATCCGTCCCTATGAGGCCATGGAAAGCGCCCGGCACGTCGATTGGAAAGCGACCGCCCACACCCGCGATCTTCAGGTGCGCGAATACGCGCGCGAGCAGGAACAAAGCGTCCTGATTTACCTGGACCTGGACATTCCCTTTGGCGCGGAAGATTGGTTTGAATCCGCCATCGAATGCGCTTCATTTTTGGCATATCAGTTTTCCTTGGGGGAAACGCGCGTTCGGCTGAAGACTCAGGAGTTCGATGTAACCCTGCCGGAGCCGGGCGACATCTATACTATCCTTAAGTACTTGGCTTTGGTGTCCCCGATGCGGGGAAAGCCCCCTGAGGGTCCCGATGAAACCGGCAGTTTTCAGATTGTCTTTAGTGCGCATCCCGGCCGAATGTCGGCCTTGGGATGGGGCAAAGGCGATGGTACTGGAGCGCGGCTAGTCGGCCCCGAAGCTTGGACAGATATTCCTAGTGTGAGCCGTTGAAGTGGAGATTCCATGAAGAAACTGCTTTTCATCGCTGTTCTGACGTTCCTCGCGGGTACCCAAAGCGGATGGGCGCAAGTAACCGGCGTGCTCTCCGGGCGCGTCGTCGATGCCACCGACGCCGGGATTCCCGGCGCAACGGTCACTGTAAAGACGCTTGAGACCGGGGCCGTACGCTCGGCCACGACGGATGACAGGGGAGCCTATCGAATCGTCGCGATCCCGGTTGGGCCGCAGGAGGTGCGCGCCGAAAAGACCGGATTCAAAGCTGCTGTTCGGTTGGGAATCAACCTGGCGGTTGCGCAGGAAGCCGTTGCCAATCTGAAGCTCGAAGTCGGCGCGATTGCCGAAGAAGTTACCGTGATCGCCGAGACGCCGCTGGTCAACACGACGACTGCCTCCATCTCCGGCTTGGTCAACGAACGCCAGATAAAAGATCTTCCGCTCAACGGACGCAGCTTCGACAACCTGATGACGCTAAACCCGGGAACTATCAACTACGTTCTGAAAAGCGCCAGCACCAGCACTAGCAATGGGAACACCTTCTCGGTGGCGGGACGTCGTCCCATGGAAAATGTGGTGCTCTTGAACGGGATCGAATATACCGGGACCAGCCAGCTGGCCGTCACCCCCGGTGGCGTGAGCGGAAATTTGCTCGGGATCGACGCCGTACGCGAATTCAACGTTCTCACCGATACTTACAGCGCCGAATATGGCAAGCGTGCGGGTGCGCAGGTCAGCGTGGTGACGCAATCGGGAACCAATGCCGTGCACGGATCGCTATTTGAGTTTCTGCGAAATAGCGCTCTCGATGCTCGCAGCACCTTCGACCAGGGACCGGCGCCACCGTTCCGGCGGAATCAGTTCGGCGGGTCGCTGGGCGGACCGGTAAAGAAAGACAAACTCTTTCTGTTCGGCAATTATGAAGGCTACCGCCAGAGTCTGGCCGTCAGCAATGTCAGCGTAGTTCCCGATGAATTGGCGCGCCAGGGATCGCTGCCAAGCGCGACTACCGGCGTGTACGCTCCGGTTCCCAATTTGAATCCGGCCATGCTCAAGTACATGGCGCTGTGGCCCGCCGCCAATGGCCCGGAGGTTCTTGTGAACGGGCTGCCGACCGGAACCAAGAAGGCCTTCTACAATCCGAAGAACCCGGTCCGCGAAGATTTTGGCACGGTACGGGCCGATTATCACATGCGGGCGAGTGATACTCTTTCGGCAACCTACACAGTGGATGACGGCGACAGCGGAATCCCTTTGCCCGACCCGCTTTTTGCTTCGGCTCTAAAGTTGCGCAATCAAGTCACCAGCTTGGAAGAAACGCACGTTTTCACGCCGCAGGTCCTCAACACGTTCCGTGCGGGATTTTCCCGATCGGGATTCAACTATGAGTCCTCATCGACCGTTCCGTTCCCCGATGATTTGTCGTTTGTTACCGGGTTTGGACCAGGGGGCATCACGATAGGGGGTGCCCAGACCACCACGGGATCCGCGGCCATCACGGGCGCCGGTCCAAGCAACAACGCGGGGGTGTGGAACCGGCGCAATCTCTTTACGCTCTCCGATAACGTCTCGATCAATAAGGGAAAACACCTGATCAATGCGGGAGTCTGGTTCCAACGGCTCCGGGATAATGAGAACACCGCTTCCCGGCAGCTTGGTATCGCCACCTTTGGAAGCTTGACCACGTTTCTGCAAGGAACGCTGACTAACTTTCAAGTGGTTCCGTCCGCGAATACCCTGGGATGGAGGACCCTGTTCGGCGCGTGGCATGTGGACGACACCATCAAACTCCGGCGCAATCTGACTCTGCAAATTGGTCTTCGCCACGAATTCACCACCGGTTGGAATGAAGTTGCCGGACGTGCCGCCAATTACATCACCGACGGCAACGGCGTCCTGCTGGCGAATACACGCGTTTCCAATTCCGCATTTACTGAGAATAATGCGAAGCGCCTCTTCGCTCCCAGAGCATCCGTAGCATGGGACCCGTTCGGCAAGGGTAAAACTTCGATCCGAGCCGGGTTCGGCATCTATTACTCTCTGATCGACGACCTCGCTTTCCAGCTCAACTCCTTGTACCCGTTTAACGGCACCGTCTCCTACACCGGCTCGCTGCCGCCGCTGCTGCCGGTGGCACCCAACACCAAACCTCTGCCTCCATGTTCCACTGGCGTTCCTGCCTCGCAGTGTTCCATCTACGCGCCTGTAGGAATCCAGCCAGACGCTAAGACTCCTACGGTCGAAGAATGGAATTTTACCGTCGAACACCAGCTGGACCGCAACACCGTCCTTCGCGTGGCTTACGTTGGATCGTTCGGCTACCACCAGTTCGTCAGCATCGATCCCAATAGCATCCCCGCACAGATTTGCTCCAACGCCGCCGGATGCCTGGCGGGCGGCCTGGGCGCCGCTGCGCTTCGATCCACGGTGGCGCAGGGCGCCCAGTACATCCCCATCACCGCGACCAGGCCGAATCCATTTATCTCCAACGGCTTCTTCTGGTACTCGGAGGGTAACAGCAGCTACAACGCACTGCAGATCGATGTGAACCGGCGGCTGACCCAAGGCTTCCAACTACGGGCCAACTATACCTGGTCGAAGAATCTTGATCACAATTCCGCGTTGACCATCGCTCAAGCGTCCAATCAACCTCAGATGATTATGGACCCTCACGACCTGCGGCGTGATTGGGGTCCCTCGGCCTTAAACGTCACCCATCAGGCCAGCATCTCAGCACACTATGAGCTTCCCTTCGGAACAGGGAAAGGATTCGCGGACCGGATCATCGGTGGCTGGCAGTTGAACGAGATCACTACTCTGCTGAGCGGCTTCCCGTTTACGCCCTTGATGGGTTCCAATCGGTCCGGCAACGGCGATACGCGCAATCCTGACCGGCCCAATCTGAATCCCTCCTTCACCGGACCGGTAGTGACCGGGAATCCGAATCAGTGGTTCAATCCGAACGCATTTACTCCGGCACCCTACGGCACCTTTGGCAATCTGGGCCGGGGTGCGTTCAACGGGCCCGCTTTGGCCGAGGTGGATCTTTCCGTGCTCAAGAACATTCCTGTATCGGAGCGGGTTAGCCTGCAGTTCCGCGCGGAGTTCTTCAATCTGCTGAACCATACCAACTATGGTTCGCCGAACCAGACGACGTTCACCAACACCGGCACGGCCGCGGCACCGGTTTACACTCCGAGTGGGACCGCAGGGCTGATCACAACGCTGGCGACCACGCCCCGGCAGATCCAGTTCGGCCTCAAGTTGATGTTCTAACAGTGGTGTCGAGACTCAGCTCGACACCTGCTGTTTCAGTTCTCTTAGGCGGTCCATCCCATCCGGAACCAGCGCGAACCGGCGCTGGACTTCCGCCCGCGCGCGATCGAGCAGCTCGATATCGAGCGCATTCAGCCGGAGCAGTTCCGCATATACATCCGGATCGCAGGCTTCCCGGAACTTGCTGGCAGAATCCCGGCCACTCGAAACATTGGCCGGCTGCTGCGCCAGCGCGAAACTCGGAAAAACCGGACGCATACGATACTCACCCGCGATGAGACTCTCGTTAAAGAGATCCACTACCCCCAGGAACGACATCTGCAGCATGACTTCGGTCGCCCGATCCAAGTCCGCTTCCACAGGCAAGTCGTTGACGATCCCGTTCGCCAGCATATTCACCTGCACATTGCTGACGCGATAGGAATGCTCTTCCACCAGTCCTCGAATGAATCCGCCTACGGGCCGGTCGCGAGCCAGATCGCTGGCCGGCTCGCCCGGTATGGGCTTCTCCCGAAAGTAGTCGTACATCGATCGGATACGATCGATGGGATCACGCAAGAAGCACAGATCGAAGAAAACGAATCCCGGCTCGCGCGGCACGGGGAATCGGAACTGGTGGCTGGAGACGGCCTTCATGCGTGGATGACGCCGGAGAAAGGAAATCAGCTCGGCCTGACCCACGCATCCGTCAAAATCCTGGCTATCGAAGCGATCGTAATTCTCGAAGAAGGTGTGCGCCAGGATATCTTCGATCGTGGTCCCGGCATTCTTGAAAAAGTGATAGTGCAGCAGTACGAATCGTACTTTGGCGGCGTCTTCTGAGGGCTCGGATGACGGAGCGCTAATAACGTAGTGCTCCAGCGGATCTCCCGTCACGTCGGGATGGGCCTTCAGGTAGGCGTCGCAATCGAACAAAGGATGCGGGTTTGCCCATCCGCCGCGAGCCCGTGACTGGCCAGCCAAATAATGCGCAGGATCGAACAGAGGATGCGGCTGGCGCCGTTCTTTCTGGCCGTATTTCAAAAAATGCTCGAGCGGGTCCATACGAGCCGCGGCTACATCCGGATTGGCGCGCAGGTAGAACTGGCCGTCGAACACGTTTCGCATCTAAACTAAATAGTACGATTCCTGTCGCACATCTGAATATTCGAGGTGCCGCCGTTCTGGTTGTGTTTCTCGAATCGGCTTTCGGGGCCAAGAGTCCCCAGGATCGAAGCGAGACCTATACCGCGCTCCAGGCAGCGGCAGCGCGTCAGGGCTTCCACGGCGAGGTAGTCGCGCTTTGGGAGGATCCGGCGGGCCGCACCCGATTCATCGCTCCGCCTCAGCAAGAGCCGTTCTTTGAGCTGATGAAATACGGGCAGCTCCGCACGCAAGCCAACGGAACCCTTGAGTTGTGTTAGCTTTTGTGATGGCCGTCATTGATCGTCTGCATTAATCCATGTTGATCGCTTTCGAGAATCCGCTGAACGAGTCTTCGCTGTCGTTTCCGATTCTGGAGTGCCTCCATATCCTGGGATTTGCGATCGCCGTGGGCACCATCGCTCTGGTCGATTTCCGGCTGCTGGGGTTCGGAATGCTGCGCCAGAGCGCCGGCGAACTATCCAAGGCGTTCGCCCCGTGGACTCTGTTCGGGCTCGTCTTAGTGCTGCTGTCCGGCCCCATGCTGTTTTCATCCGACCCGGACATGTATTACCTGAACCTGTCGTTCCAGATCAAGATGGTTTTGCTGGCGATTGCGCTGCTTTTCCACTTCACGCTCCGCCGCAAGCTGCTCCGCGGTGAGATGTCCGCAAGCCTCGGCAAACCGTTCGCCTGCATTTCGCTGGCCCTATGGGTCGGCATGATCTTTGGCGGAATTTTCATCGCGTTCATTGTCACGCCGGACCACTGAGCTATGTCACTGCTTGAATTCGCAAAATGGATCCAAGGGACGGACTGGGCGACTTACGTTCGGATGTCGGCTTACCTCTATCCGGCGATTCTTTCCGCACATCTTTCCGGAATCGCGTTGTTCGCCGGTGCGATTCTGGTTACCGATTTACGCCTGCTGGGTGTCATGCTGCGCAACCAGCCGATTTCCGATGTAATCGCACAACTGCACTGGCCCAAGCGGATCGGACTCCTGATCGTGGCCGCCTGCGGTATTCTACTGGCCAGTTCCAAGGCGGAAGAATATTACTACAACGTTTTCTTCCGGACGAAGCTCGTGCTTCTGGCGCTGGTGGTGGTGCACGCGCTGGTGTTTCGCAGCGGCGTCTATAACAACGCAGCGGCACTCGATCAGGCCGGAAAAATCCCGGGAAAAGTCAAGCTCGCGGCCGCTCTCTCGCTGATTTTATGGATCAGCATCGCTTGCGTGGGGCGCGGGATCGGTTACATTGAGCCGCCGCTCGACAAGCTGCATGCGTCCGCTGCCGGCGCTACGGCTGCGTCGCTAAGGTAAACAGCGTCCCCGTGTACCGCAGCGGACGGCCCCGGTTCGTCAGCTCCAGCACGATTCGTCCATCGGCTTGCGAAGCACCCGACCCCGCCAGAGATTCTCCGCTTTGATTCACTTCCACGTTGATTAGCTTCCAGCGCGAAGTCGCGCCGCCACCCTGCATCTCAAACCGCGCCGTCACCGACCGGAATTCCGCATCGGGAGCGAAGAGAATCGACTGTCCCCGCAAGGTGCCTTCCGCGCGAGCGCTTTCGAACAAGCCTAGACCCTCTCCTTCGGCGTCCAGAGAGCCATCCAGATCCAGCATTCCGCCCTTGTACGCGATGTCCGTGACTCTTCCATCGAAGTGATACTGCGGTGTGCCCGTGCCCAGATCGATGCTGAGATTCCCGGCGAATTCAGCAGGCTCGCTAGATCCATTGAGCCCGGTCAGTCGCACCATCGGACCTTTCCAGGCTACCTTGGCCGTCACCCCGCTGAAGCTCATATCGCCCGCTTTCAGGGAACCGATAGTCACCACCCCTTCGGTACGCATCGCCTTCAGCCATGCGGGTAGCGGAGCGTTCGCCCCCAGCCGCAGCGTCCGGGCGATAAAGCCTCGATCGCGAACCAATACGGGCGCGAACAGCCGGGCGAGTTCCGTCGCGTCCGCTTCGGCGACTTTCAAGTCGAAGCTATCGGGCCGGGTCTTCTCGGTCGGCGGTTCGGCCGGCTCGAATCGATAGCTCCCGGTGAATGCAATCGCACCTGCGGAAGCGCGCAAGCGGCTTAGGGTCACTCGGGTTCCGGTCATGCTCAAAGCAGCCGACCGGATGACCACCGGCTCTGCCAGGCCATCCACCGCGATCCTCGCGTTTTGGATCTCGGACTCTCCGCTCCAGTCGCCGTCCAGGTACCGCGCCCATCCTCGCCACGTCGCCTGCGAAGTTCCTTGAGACGCGCCCTGTGGCGCTTGATCCAGCAGCGGAATCGCCTCCAGTCCGAAGGATCGCGTTGCTGCCACGCTCAAACCCTTGGTTGTAATCTTAAGATCCAGCGAGCGGGGCGGATCCAGACGATAGCTGCCCTCCACCTCAGCGCTCTGCTTCTCGCCGATGTGCACCGCGGTCTGCTCCAGCAGTACGGACCGCCCGGCGATATCCAGCGTCGCCACCGGCGCCTCCACCGGTTCGGCGTCCGGAACCATCAGCGAAGCGTCGCGCAACACTACGCGGCCCTGCATGCCTTCCTGCTCGTTGTAGGTAACCGACCCCGAGACTGTGCCCTGCGCTTCCAGCTTCTCCGGAAGTGCGGCTCCCATGTGCCGGCCGATGGCCAGCAGCGTCGCCAGCGGCACTTGTTGCAGATCCGCGCCGGCATCCCAATGCGGAGTCTTCAAATAGTCCCAGGACCGGAACCGGACCACCACCGGAGTATTTCCTGGACTGGCAGTAGTCTGCAAATCCAACCGTTCTCCGCGTAAGTCCAGCGTGCCGCCAAATCCCACTTTCAATCCGCCGGCTTCATTGGGAAGCAGGTCCCAGCGATGTACGTCGGCAACCTGCATTTGTCCCGAAACGTCCAGGTGCGATGGAGAGCCGGAGAGTTGCGCGGTAAGCGCCACGGTTCCATGCACGCCGAACCCGCCGGGGTTAATCCAGCGCAAAGTTTCTTCCAGCGAGCTGCGTTCCAGGTCCACCTGCAGGTCCCATCGCTGGCTGCCTGGAGCGGCCGAACCTCGCAGGAAAAAACGTCCGAAATCCTGAGTCGAGCGATCGGTCCGCGATGGCGCTCCCCCGAATCGCAACTCTACCGAGCCGTCTGCGTATGGCGATACGTCCAGATCGGCGTCGTTGAAGTAGAACCCAGCTTTGGTATCGCCGAACTTGAAATTCACGCGGCCGGCGCGCATGCGAATGGCCGGGATACGGTTGGAGCTGGCCGGGCCGCCCTCCAATAAGAATTGGAAATTCCACGGACCTGCGTCGGTCTTGACCACGTTGATGGTCGCATCGTCCAGATTGAGGCTGGAAAATTCCAGCCGGCGTTGGAACAGGCTCAGCACCCGCACGCTCGCGCCCAACGATTCCACGTAGGCCAAAGGCTCAATGCCCGCGCGCGGATCCTCGGCGATGCTTACCCGATCGAGCGTGATTCCCGGACGCGGCAGCGGTCCCGGAAACAGTGTCAGACGAAGTCCGCCAAGGATTTCGACTTTGCGGCCTAGCCCCCGCTCCAAAGCGCGCTCGATGCTGGGACGCAGGAAATCCGCGGGTACATAAGGAACGGCAGCAGCCAGCGCCACAAGTGCGGCAACGGTCCACAAGGTTCGCTTGAACCACTTCATGGAACCTGTTCCTGCAGGCGGCGGTACGCCTCGGGATCGTCCACATCGGCGAATATCCCCGCGTCATCGACATCCACATAGTGGGTCCGATCCACGTGCGCGTGCACCACCTCCCGCGCTTCGGCTGTAGGCGGCAACGCCAGGAACTCGGCCGCGGCCCCCCGCGTCGCGAAAACAGGATGGCCGCGCTTGCCATTCTGGCGGGGAATCACAAACAGTGTCGATGCCTCGCGCTTTTCCAATGCGCGCGCCAGCTTTGCCACGGTGTCCTCACTCACTGCCGGACTGTCCACGGGAATAAATGCAAATCCGGAGGCTTCCGCCGGGAGTGTGCGCAACGCCGTCTGCAACGAACTCAGCTGACCTCGGCTTGGATCGGGATTCACCACGACGTGCGCTTTTGGCGGAATCCCCTGCCGGACCGCATGCGCGTGAAACCCCAGCACTACGATCACCGGATTGCATTGGGTCTGTAGCACACGAACCAGCCGGCCCACGAATGTTTCGCCGCGATACTCCAGCAGCGCTTTCGGCGTGCCCATGCGGCTGGACGCGCCGGCCGCCAGGATGATTCCAGCGATCACTTATTTCAGGAGCGCCTTCAGGCGATCATTCGCAAAGATCGATTTGGAGAGCTGCCGCCAGTCCGTATCCGGCGCGCGCCGCACCGCGATCATCTCCGCGACCACGGAGATAGCGATTTCCTCCGGCAGCTCCGCGCCGATTTCGAGGCCCATGGGCGCAAAAACCTTCTCGAACGCCTCGCGCGGGAAGCCTTCTTTTTCCAGCTCGTGGACCACCGAGATGGTTTTCCGTTTGCTCCCGATCATCGCGATATACTTGGCCGGCGTATTCACGGCCCAGCGCAATACGCGCATATCGTCGCGATGCCCGCGCGTCACGATGATGATGTAGCTGGTTGAGTTCACCGGCAGTTGCTCGAAGACCTCTTCGTACTCTTGCGCGTAAGTGGCTTCGGCCTCGGGAAATCGTTCCTTGTTGGCGAACGCCTCGCGGTTATCGATGATGGAGGTGGAGAAGCCCGCCAGCGTTGCGATTTTCGAAATGCCCTTGGAGACATGGCCGCCGCCGAAAATAAACGCGCGCGGCTGCGGAATGATGGGTTCGACGAAAATGTTCAATTGCCCTCCGCAAATCAGGCCTTCGTCATAGGCCGCATCCTGGCCCAGGCTGAAGGATAAGTGACGCGGTTTTTCGGTCTCGATCACCTCGCGGGCCGCGTTCCAAACCTCCGCCTCCACGCAGCCGCCTCCTACCGTGCCCATGAACGAGCCGTCTTCCCGCACCAGGATCTTGGCGCTCTCGAAGCTCGGAATGGAGCCGTTTACCTGCACGATCGTGGCTATAGCGCACTTCTGCCCCAGCTTCCGCAGGCGCACGATTTCGTCGTACAGGTCCATTTGCATTGATTATATCGTGGACCCGTAAAGGCGTATAATCGAGCCGTGGACAGCCAACAAGCTCCCAGTCTCGTCACCATTCGCCATTTCGGCAATATGTCTGAGGCGCTGATGGCCAAGGGCTGCCTGGAATCCGCCGGGATCGAATGCTTTCTCGCCGACGCGAATATCACCCGGCTGGAATGGCCCTTAAGTCGCGGGATGCGATTGCAAGTTAATCCGGACGACGCCGAGTCCGCCATGGAAATCCTGCAGTCCGCGTCGCGCGGGGCTTGAGTCCCGCATGCATCCCCCCGCTATCATGGAAGCTTGCCTGCACAATTCGATGTAGTAATCGTAGGCGGCGGCCATAACGGACTCGTCACCGCCGCATATCTCGCCAAAGCTGGACGCAAGGTCGTCGTTCTGGAATCCCGCGAGATGGTGGGCGGCTGCGCGGTCACAGAGGAAATCTGGCCCGGCTACCGCGTTTCCACAGCTTCCTACCTCGCCAGCCTGATGCAGGAAAAGGTCGTGCGCGATCTGGAACTGGAGCGCTTCGGCTACCGCGTGGACGCCAAGGATCCGGCCTTCTTTTCGCCTTTCCCCGACGGGACCCATCTGTTCATGTGGCAGGATCGCGCCAGGACCCTGGCCGAGATCGCCAAGTTTTCCAAGCGCGATGCCGAGGCCTATCCGAAATACGAAGCGCATCTCGAGCGTCTCGCCATGGTCGCGGAATCGCTGCTGCTGACCACGCCTCCGAATTTTCCTCCCGCCGGTGCAGGCGATTTCATCGATTATTTGAAACTGCTCGGAAGCTTACGCGGTCTTTCTAAAACCGAGATCGTCGGCCTGGTGAAAATCTTCACCCAGAGCGCTTCCGAACTTCTCGATGAATGGTTCGAATCCGAACAGCTCAAAGTAACGCTGGCCACCGATGGCGTGATCGGAGCCAATGGCGGACCGCGTTCGCCCGGTACAGCCTACATCTTGCTCCACCACTGCATGGGCGGCGTCAACGGACATCGCGGATTGTGGGGATTCGTGCGCGGAGGCATGGGCACGGTCTCGAACGCGATCGCCGATTCGGCTCGCAGCCGTGGAGTCGTCATCCGTACCAGCGTGCCTGTCGAGAAGATTGTGGTGCGCGACGGTCGAGCGCTCGGAGTCGTTCTAGAGGACGGTGAAGAGATTCGCGCTTCCATCGTCGCCAGCAATCTCGATCCGCGCCGCACCTTTCTCCAGCTCATGGAACCGCGCGATCTGCCCGGCGATTTCCTGGACGGCATCCGCAAGTTCCGTTCCGAGGGAACTTCCCTCAAGATGAATCTCGCGCTCAGCGGCGTTCCGGTATTCAAAGCTCTGGAAGGAAACCCGGGGCCGCAGCACAAAGCGACGATGCACATCTGTCCATCGGTCGAATACATCGAGCGTGCCTGGGACGACGCCAAGTACGGGAAGCCCTCGCGGTCGCCGTTGATCGAGATGACCATGCCGACCATGTACGATCCTTCGCTGGCGCCGCCGGGCCATCACATCATGGGAATTTTTCTGCAGTACGCGCCCTATACACTGCGCGACACAACCTGGGAGCAGGAGCGTGAACCCTACACCGAACGCATTCTCGACGTCATCGAGGAATACTGCCCCAACATCCGGTCGATTGTCGTCGAGCGCCAGACGCTTTCCCCCTGGGACCTGGAACAGCGATTCGGCATCACCGGCGGCAATATTTTTCATGGCGAAATGAGCCTGGATCAAATGTTCGTGCTGCGTCCCCTGGCAGGCTGGGCGCGATATCGCACTCCCGTGAAGGGCTTGTACTTATGCGGTTCGGGAGCCCATCCCGGCGGCGGAGTCATGGGTGCTCCAGGCCACAATGCTGCCCGGGCGATCCTAAAGGACACTTAACGCCCCGTCGAACTATAGAATGAACTATAGTTAACTATGGGGATGAAACCGCAGCTAGCAGGTCCGGCTTCCCTTCCCGAGGTTCACGGCAGCGTCAAGACCGTCTGGCCTACCGCATTCCGCCGCATGTTCGCCTTCGCTGGGCCGGCCTACCTGGTCAGCGTCGGTTACATGGACCCCGGGAATTGGGCCACGGATCTCGAAGGCGGCGCTCGTTTCGGCTACCAGCTTCTGTGGGTCCTGGTGATGTCCAACGCCATGGCCATCCTGCTGCAGACGCTTTCCGCCCGCCTCGGCATCGTCTCCGGGCGCGACCTGGCTCAAGCCTGCCGCGAGGCCTATCCCAAGGCAGTCTCAAACTCACTCTGGATTTTGTGCGAAATCGCCATCGCCGCCTGCGATCTGGCCGAAGTGCTGGGCGCGGCCATCGGGCTGAACCTGCTGTTCCACATTCCGCTGACCACCGGCGTCCTGCTTACTGCCTTGGATACGTTCCTGGTTCTCTGGCTGACGCGCTACGGCATCCGCCTGGTGGAGGCCATCATTCTCTCTCTGGTGTTGATCGTCACGGGATGTTTCGTGGTGGAACTGTGGTTCGCCAAGCCGATCTTCACGTCGGTAGCATCCGGCTTGATCCCGCAGTTGAACGATGCCAGCCTCTATGTTGCCATCGGCATGCTGGGAGCCACCGTGATGCCGCACAACCTGTATCTGCATTCGGCTCTGGTTCAGACGCGGCGCATCGGCAAAACGTCCGCGGAAAAGAAGATTGCCTGCCGCTACAACTTTATCGATTCGTTCATCGCCCTGAACGGAGCTTTGATCGTAAACGCCGCCATCCTGATTTTAGCCGCGGCGGTCTTTTTCAAAAGCGGGACGGTCGTCACCGAGATTCAACAGGCGCACCAGTTGTTGGCTCCGTTACTGGGAACGGCCTTCGCCAGCGCTCTGTTTGCGATCGCGTTGCTTGCCAGCGGCCAGTCGTCCACGCTCACGGGAACTTACGCCGGGCAGATCGTCATGGAAGGATTCTTGAACCTGCGCGTGCGTCCGTGGCTGCGCCGCCTGATCACAAGATCGGTCGCGATTGTTCCCGCGGTGGTTACCGTTTACAACAGCGGTGATGAGGGAACGTATCGATTGCTGATCCTCAGCCAGGTAATTCTCAGCATGCAGCTTCCCTTTGCGATCATTCCACTCATCCGTTTTACCAGCGATCGCAGCCGCATGGGAGAATTCGTGAACCGCACCTGGGTGAATGTTCTCGCATGGAGCTCGGCCGTGTTGATTATCGCGCTGAACTTCCGATTGGCCGCCGGCTCCATTACTCCCTGGGTTGAGGCGGCGCCCTGGAGAGCGTGGTTCGTCATCCCCGCCGTAGTGGGCGTAGTATTTCTGCTCGGCTGGGTGACGTTCGCGCGTCCGCATCCTCCACCGGTTCCGCAGCTTCACCCTGGAGCGGCCGTGGCCACCAACCTTCCTCCGCTGCGCTATCGCAGCATCCTGGTTCCCCTGGATCATTCGAATCGGGATCGAGCCGCGGTCGCGCATGCGGCAGCCACGGCTCATTTGCATGGCGCAACGATTCACCTGCTTCACGTCGAAGAGGGCGCTACCAGCCAATTGTTCGGACCGCTGGCATCCACTTCCGAAGTGTCCTCCGGCCAGCAGTATCTGGAAGACATCGCGAATTCCCTCAAGGCAAATGGTCTGGATGCCGACATCCGTATCGTCCATGGCCGTAGCCCGCGCGCCGAGATCATACGCGCTGCGCGCGCACTGCAGCCCGATCTGGTGGTGATGGGCGCCCACGGTCACACAGGATTGAAGGACTTAATCTTCGGCACCACGATCGACGGGGTTCGTCATGCAGTATCAGCCGCCGTGCTGGTAGTAGCCGATCCCCCGGCCTGAGGGCGCGGCTTAACCCTCTGCCTTCTTCATCCAACACTCGAGGTAAGCCGGGCAATTGATCAGTTCCACTTCATTCTTGGTCTGTTCTGTTAAGAACTCCAGGCTGGGACGATCCACCAGGGTGATCTCGCTCAAATCAATCGTGACTCGTCCCCGGCGGCGCTGGACGCGCTCAATCGCCCGCCGGAGCTCGCCAAGGGCGTTCGCATTCATGCGCCCGGTAAGCTCGAGTCTCACCGTGCCGGCCGACTCGAATTTAGGTTGAATCTGCATCCCCGTTCCCTTCACTATGCAGCCTGGGAAGCAGCCTTTCGACTCCAAAAAGTCCAGTGAATCGTCCGCCAATCGGCATATGCTAGTAACGTGACCGAAGCCGCTTTCCGCAAAATCGCCCTGAGTTTGCCGGATACCGCCGAAGGTGTGCATTTCAAGGTCGCCGACTTCCGCGTCGGCGGGAGGATCTTCGCCACGCTTGCGTACAAGAAGGAGGGGTGCGGCGTGTTATTGCTGACTCCGGAGCAGCAAGCCGGCATGATTGAGGATGCGCCGGAGATCTTCCTTCCGGTCCCCAACAAGTGGGGCGACCGCGGGGCCACCCTGGTACGGCTGGCCAAGGTGACTCCAGATGTCCTGGAGGGCGCGCTAAAGGTCGCCTGGACCAATCGCCGGCCCAAGTCCCCAAAACGAAAGCCGTAACTTTTTGCCTCACCCGGCGGATTACCCAAGCGAGACATGACAGCAGAGCAGGATGATCGCCTGTTAGTGGAAGCCGCCCAGCGCGATCCCTCCCGTTTTGCCGATCTGTACGAGCAAAACTTCTATCGCGTGTACGCCTATGTATCGCGGCGTGTGGGCGATCGTAATCAAGCCGAAGACCTGACCGCCGACGTCTTCCGCGAGGCTCTGGCAGGCATCCAGAAGTTTGCCTGGCGCGGCGTACCGTTTATCGCCTGGCTCTTGCGCATCGCCTCGCGAGCCATCGCCGATCACTGGCAGCGCAGCGGCCGCGAGTCCGGCAATCCGGCGCAAGATGCGGCGCGCCCCGGTCCCGAGGAGATCGAGCGCAGCACCATGTTGTTTCAACTCGTGGACCGGCTGCCGGAGGCTCAGTTCCGGGTAATTCATATGCGTTTCGTGGAACAGAAGAGTATCCGTGAGATCGCCGCCGAAATGAACCGCAGCGAAGGCGCTGTGAAGCAATTACAACTCCGGGCTATCGAGAATCTTCGGGCTCAGATGGAGGGCGCTCATGCCTGAAGACGCGCTCATCGAACAACTCGATCTGGCGATCGACGTTTTGCTAGCCGGCGGATCGCCCGCAACGGGCCCGGAACTGGCCCCACTGGCCGCGGTCGCCGCGGACCTTCGCCACCTGCCCGATGAAAAGTTTCAGCAACGTTTGAAATCTGACTTACAAAGGAGAGCATCCATGACGGCTTCGACGACTGTATCCGCTCGCGAGAGTGTGTCCGCCATCACACCCTTTATTGCCGTTCAGCACGCTCCCGCACTGATCGAATTCCTAAAACAAACCTTCGGCGCCGAGGAAACGGCTCGGAATCCCCACGGGGACGGGTTCGTTGCTTCCCTCAGGATCGCCGGCTCTGACGTCCTCGTCATGGGCGGCGAATCCGTGCGTGGGCACGAGCGCATCGGAGCGTTTCACGCCTTCGTGCCGGATTGCGACGCCGTGTACGATCGCGCAATCAAAGCCGGAGGTGCTTCCATGGGCGAGCCCGCTGACCGGCCCTATGGTGAGCGCTCAGGGTTCGTAAAAGACACCACCGGCAACTATTGGTACATCGCCACTCGGTTTGCGTCCAACGTCGCCCCCGAGGGCGCTGGTTCCATCGTGCCCTATCTGCATCCGTCGAAGGCGCTTCCGTTCATCGATTTCCTGAAGCGCGCATTCGGCGCCCAGGAGATTGGCGTGTACGAACACGGTGGCCGAGTGATGCACGCCGTCGTCCGGATTGGGAATGCCGTGCTCGAGATGGGCGAAGCAGAACCCCAACCCAGCAGTTTCTCCATGCGCGTTGAAGATTGCGACGCCGTGTACCAGCGCGCGATCGAGGCCGGCGCCACATCGCTTTGGCCGCCGACCGATCAGGCCTACGGCGAACGCACGGCGGGGCTCGTGGATCCGTTTGGCTTCCAGTGGATGCCGGCCGCGCCCATCAAGCAAGCGCGCTAACCCAATCCGCTCGTGACAATCGATAGAGCACGTGCCGGCGAAGTGGATGGCTGGGATCGATGCCAGGATGTTCGAACTCCTCTGCGTATCGAAATCCAAGTTTCTCCATTACCCGCCGCGAACGGAGGTTGCCCGGTACTGTGAACGAAACGATCTCTGCCAGTCCCAAACCCTCGAACCCCTGAGCCAACGCGGCCCGTGCTCCTTCGGTTGCGAAGCCTTGTCCCCACCAGGGACGCGCCAGTCTCCATCCGATTTCGACGCAAGGCGTGAAGGACGCCTCAAAGGCGGGCACAGAAAGACCGATGAACCCGATGAAGGGCGCCTGACGTGGCACTTCCACGGCCCAGGGCCCATAGCCGTAGTTTTCGAAATGCTTCTCGATCCGGGCAACCAGCCCGACAGTTTCCTCATGCGAAAGCCGGGACGGAAAATGCTCCATCACCTCCGAATCGGCGTTGAGTGCGGCAAAAGGCTCCAGATCTTCGGCAAGCCAGCCGCGCAAACGCAACCTTGGTGTTGCGATCTCGGCCCCGGAAGACCGCATCAAAAATCGAGATGCAGGATTCCCCGCTCCAGCGCGATGGTCACCGCGTGGGTGCGGTCCGATGCCTCCAGTTTCGCCAGGATGTTCTGGATGTGCATCTTGATCGTTCCGCTGGCCGTACCTAGCTGGTGCGCGATCTCTTTATTCGCCATACCCTTGGCGACAAAGCTCAGGACCTCGACTTCGCGCGGCGTAAGAGCCATTTGCGGGAAGTACTCGCTCAGGCGTTCGGCTACTTCCGCGGGCATCAGGCGCTTCCCGGCCTGCACCGTGCGGATCGCGCGCAGCACGTCGGTATGCACCATTTCTTTCAGGATGTACCCGCGCACTCCGGCTTCGATGGCACGATAGATGTCCTGATCGCCGTCATAGCTGGTCAGTGCGATGATCTTGGCTTCGGGCGCTTCGCTCCGGATCGCGCGCGTCGCATCGATCCCGCTCATCTCGGGCATCCGCAGATCCATGAGAACCACATCCGGCTGGAGCTTGCGGAACTGGTCCACGGCTTCGCGGCCGTTCCCGGCTTCGCCCACCAGCGATACATCCGCTTCGTTGGCCAGAATGGAGGCGATGCCCTTTCGAACCAGCGGATGATCGTCGGCGCATAAAACCCGGATGGGCATTTCTTCAGTCATAACAGTGCCTCAGCCTTCTCCACCTTTGCAGCGCGAGCCGCTGCCGCCGGCAGGAGTACGGAAACGGTGGTGCCGTTGCCCGACTCGCTCGACAGTACCAGCTCCGCGCCGATCTGGGTGGCTCTCTCTTTCATTCCGATGATGCCGTAATGGCCCGGACGGAGCGCAGGGCCATCACCAAGCCCTGACCCGTCATCATGCACTGTAAGCCGTAGCGTCTCGGGCGTGGACTCCAGCGCGACCTCAATCGTACGCGCGCCGGAATGCTTCACCGAATTGGAGATAGCCTCACTCGCGATACGAAGGAGGTTATACTCCACCTCAGCGGGCAGCTTGGGCAGACCTTTATCCAGCTTCAGTTTCAGGCGGACATCCTTGGTGTCCGTAATGTCCCGCGCGGCCGTTCCGATGGCCGCGGTCAAACCCGATTCAGAATCGTGCCCGGCGCGCAGCCCCGCCACCGACTGGCGAGTCTCGCGCAGGCAGGTGGCCGCATCGCGAATGATCTCCTCCAGTGTCTCGCGCTCTTGCGATGACCGCAGGCGTCCGGCCAGAGCCTGCATCGCCATGGTAATCCCGGAGAAGCCTTGGATCAGCGTATCGTGCAGCTCCCGTGCGATGCGGCTTCGCTCAGCCAGAATCAAATCGTAGCGCTTGCGCAGCCGCCGGATACGCAGTTGATATCCCAGCCATCCGAGTCCCGCCAGGGCTAGCGCCACCAGCGGCCAGAACCAGGCCTGCTGGTAGAATCGCGGCGCCAGGAAAAATGCCACC
>Ga0105245_10001257_pt1 | contig 22905 bp, 22 predicted proteins | sample KBSM54metaG_FD_81523 | JGI IMG/M metagenome (GOLD analysis project Ga0105245, IMG submission 81523) | Miscanthus rhizosphere microbial communities from Kellogg Biological Station, Michigan, USA - KBS M5-4 metaG | ecosystem: Host-associated > Plants > Roots > Rhizosphere > Soil | place...
CCGATACCGCTTCCGATACTCCTCCGGCCGCACCTCAGACGAGCCCTGCGCCCCCCGTGGCGACGCCGCCCGCGCCGACCACGCCGCCGGCAGGCTCGGCGAACATCAACGTCAGCGTCCGCATCGACAGCCCTGGGGACAACGGCCCGGTCACCCAGGTCAACGTCACGGGCGGCTCCGTGGCGCCGCTCTCGACGGCCGCTGCGCCGGAGAACACGCCGGCGACCCCCGCGCCGAGCAGCGGGACGCAGAGCTCCGCACCTCCGTCCGCGCCCCAGGTCACGAGCGGCTCGTCGGATTCGTGGTACTGGAATTGGGACTGCCTCGGAACCGCTCCGATCTCCGCGATATCACCAGCGGGATCTGGAACAGGTTCAATGCCTTCATCCTGGACGTGGATCTGGAACTGCGGAGACAACTCTTCGCAGTATCAATCGGAAACACCAAGTGGATATTCGCAAGTCAATACCAATATCGCAATTCGAGTCTCGAGCCCCGGGAACGACGGTTCTGTGACGCAGGTCAACGTCGGTGCAGGCGTCGCCATCCCCGTGCCCACGCAGGTGCACGGCACGCCGTTCCCGCCCTCCCCCGTAAACGTCCCGTCACCGCTCGAGACCGCGCCCGAGGCCGTCTCGGCGGAGACCGGCTCGGTGCTGGAGGCCCTGCCGTTCGTCGATACCACCGATATCACCGCGGTGCTCGACTCCGGCGCGGCGACCGACGTCTCGACAGAGCCCGTGAGCGCGATCCCGTTCGCCGCTCCGGGCGCGCCGGCCTGGGGGCCCGCGCGAACGGCCCCGCTCCAGGCACCGACCGGCGGCTTCCAGCAGTTTCGGATCCCGACGGCGCCCGTCCTCCGGTACACGCCGGCCTCCACGCTGGCTGTCGACGCCGCCTGGCGGGCGACGTCACCCGCGAGCCCGGCCACCCCGAAGGCGCCCGCGCGGCCGCCGGAGGCGACTCCGAGGCAGCGGGCGCCCCATGAGCCGTCGAAGGAGCCGGTGATATCGGCCTCGGGGGTGAGCGCGGGCGCCGCTTCGGGCGGCACCGGCGGCTCCTCCGGCTCGGGGCTCCCCATCCTTCTCATGCTTCCCTTCGTCGCCGCGGTGCTCGACCTGGCCCGGCGCGTCGCACTCGAGCATGCGACGTGGCCGACCGGGCACCGGCGACGTGTACCCGACAGGCCCGGCTAGCCGCTCCTCGTCCACGCACGCCGCGGGGCGCCGGCTCCGCGATCAACGACGAAGGAGAAAATGTCGATGAAACGCCTGTCAGCCCTTGTAGCGACCGCGGTGCTCGCGCTGTGCTTCGGCGCGAGCCAGGCGGTCGCGGCCGAGGGCGATTCGGGCGCCGGCCAGGCAGCGGGCCAGTCCGCAGCGAGCGGACAGTCCGCGTCGGGCGGTAGCGGCGCCTATCAGCTCGGGCCGAGCAACACCGCGGGCTCCATCCGCGTGCTCAGCCCCGGCGACAACGGCGACGTCACGCAGTCGAACAGCTCGACTGCGGCGGCGATCGCCGCCAACGCCAACACGACGAACCAGACCGTCGACCAGTCCCAGACGGGTGGCGGCTCCGGCTCCAGCTACGCACAGATCGCCGGTCAGGAGGCGAAGAACGCGCAGACGGCCGATGCGAACGCAACGGCCGCACAGCTCGGAGCGAAGAACGATGCGCTCTCGATCCGCGTGCTCAGCCCCGGTGACGACGGCGACGTGACCCAGTCGAACTCGGTGGGCGCCGGCGCGCTCGCTGCGAACGGCAACGAGACCGACCAGACCACCGACCAGACGCAGTCGGGCGGCGGGACGGGATCGGCCGCGACGCAGATCGCGGGCCAGGCGGCCAGCAACTACCAGGACGCGGACGCAGACGCTACCGCCGTCCAGGTGAAGCCCAGCAACACCGCCACCTCGATCCGCGTGCTCAGCCCCGGCGACGACGGTGACGTCACGCAGTCGAACAGCACGACCGCCCTCGCGGCCGGGCTGAACGGCAACAAGACGGACCAGTCGATCGACCAGTCGCAGGGTGCAGCGCCGATGGACGCGAAGTCGGCGGAGGCGGAACGGGGGACCGCCCCGTCGGCCGGCTCCGACTCGACGCAGATCGCCGGTCAGGCGGCCGACAACAAGCAGTCGGCCGACGCCGACGCGACGGCCGTGCAGCTCGAGCCGTCGAACACGGCGTCGTCGATCCGGGTGCTCAGCCCGGGTGACGGCGGCAACGTGACGCAGTCGAACAACGCGACCGGGCTCGCGGCCGCGCTGAACGGCAACACGACGGACCAGTCGATCGACCAGTCGCAGGGCGGCGGCTCGTCCGAGCCCGCCAAGGAGGACGGCAAGAGCACGTCTCCGTCCGGCTCGAGCTACACGCAGATCGCAGGGCAGTCGGCCGACAACAAGCAGTGGGCCGACGCCGACGCGACCGCGGTGCAGATCAAGCCGACGAACACGGCGAGCTCCATCCGCGTCCTCAGCCCGGGCGACGACGGCGACGTCACGCAGTCGAACGACGCGACCGCAATCGGGATCGCGGCGAACGGCAACGAGACGACCCAGTCGATCGACCAGTCGCAGGGCGGCGGCTCGTACGAGCCCGCCAAGGAGGACGGGAAGGACGCGCAAAGCTCCTATCCGTCCGGCTCGAGCTACACGCAGGTCGCGGGCCAGGAGGCCGGCAACTACCAGAAGGCGGACGCGGATGCGACCGCCGTCCAGGTGAAGCCGACCAACTCGGTCGACTCGATCCGCGTGCTCAGCCCCGGCGACGACGGGGACGTCACACAGTCGAACAGCACGACCGCGCTCGCGGCCGCGCTGAACCTGAACGACACCGACCAGTCGATCGACCAGCAGCAGTCAGGCAGCGGTCACGGTTCCGACTATCTCCAGGTCGCCGGCCAGGGCAACTGGAGCGGACAGCAGGCCGATGCCGATTCGACGGCGATCCAGCTCGGTGCGAAGAACGAGTACAACCCCGTGCGGGTGCTGAGCCCGAACGGGAAGGAAGAGAAGCAGGGCAAGGGTGAGAAGAGCGAGGACGCGAAGCCGGCGAACGGCGGCTCGGTCGAGCAGTCGAACTCTGTCGCGGCCCTCGGGCTCGCCCTCAACCTGAACAAGACCTACCAGACGCTGAACCAGACGCAGTCCGGCCGTGGCTCGGCGGGGCTGCAGGTCGGCGGCCAGGGCTCCTGGTCGTCGCAGTACGGCTCGGCGGATGCTTTCGGGCTCCAGGGGGTGATGCGCGCAGAGAAGTAAGGGAGGGGCCGGCGGGCGCCTCTTCTCCGCGAGGAGGCGCCCGCACCATCCCGGCGAGGTTGACCGACTTCGCGGTACGACGTACCGTGAGTCAGCGAAAGAGGGAGGGACGGGTGTCCAGGAGGACGTCGTCTCTGCGGCGAACGGAGCAAGGCGGGGGGGTTGCCGTCGCGGCGTGCGCCGCCGTCCTTGCCGCTGCCCTCTCGGGCTCTGCAGCCGCCGCGTCGGCCCCCATGCCGGACGCTCCGCCGGTCGGCGCCCGGAGCGAGGCGGCCCCGCGGATCGCGGAGGCCCCGCGGATCGCGAAGGCGCCCGCTCGCTCGTCGCCCGCACCCTCCGAGGCGACGCGGGCCCAGGCGACGCCGAGCCCGGATGCGCCGCTGACCGAGAGCACCGCGCCGAAGTCGAGCACCGCGAAGACGTCGAGCACCGCGAAGACGACGCGACCCGCGACCCGCCCGACAACGCCGGCCGTGGCGGCGACGCCGATACCCGTCCCCGTGACCACGCCGCCGCCCGCCCCGACGAGCTCACGCCCGACCACGGCCTCGAGCGCCTCGAGCGCTCCGAAAGCGAAGCGCACGACGCCGACGGGAGGTGCCGCTCGCGCCTCGTCACCCGCGAGGAATCGCCCGGCGCCGGCGCCGCACGCGAAGAAGACCTCCGCCGCGGCGAAGGTCGTCTCCGCCCCGCGGGACGCCAACCGCCTGGGCCTCCCGGCGGCGACGGTCGTCGTCTCCTCTGTCGCCGGCGACCCGGCCCGGACGGCGCTGCTCGCGGCCTCGGCGCTGCTGCTCTTCGCCGCCGCAGGAGGCGGCCTCGTCGTGGGCGTCGTCGGCCGTCGGCTCACCAGGGTCGCGTGAGCCCGACCCGGCTGCTTTGCCTCGCCCTCGTGGCGGTCGCCTGGCACGTCGCCGTGCCGGACGCGAGCCGGGCCGCCTCGGTCCCTCAGCCCTCGTGCAACGGGGGCGGCTGCGGCGGCTGGTTCAGGTCGAACGTCACCGTCGGCTGGTCGTACGACGCGGCCGGCGTCGCGAGCACGGCCGGCTGCGGCGCGGTGACGGTGACGCAAGACACCGGGGGCAACACCTATACCTGCACGCTGACGCTGTCTGCAGGCGGGGGCATGTTCAACAGCGTCACCGTCCGCAAGGACTCCGGCCCGCCATCGGTCACTGCCTCCTTCGCACGGGGGCCGGACTCGAACGGGTGGTACACGAGCCCCGTCGCCGTGTCCTTCTCGGGAGACGGTGGCCCGTCGGGAATCGCGTCCTGCACCTCGGGGACCTATGGCGGCCCGGACGGCGGCGACGTCAAGGTGACGGGATCGTGCACCGACGGGGCGGGCAACACCGGCTCGACGACCGAGACGATCAAGTACGACGCCAGCGCCCCGACCGTAGCGCCCGCGCCCGAGCGGCCCCCGGACGCGGACGGGTGGTACAACCACCCGGTCAAGGTGGCGTTCTCCGGCCAGGACGGCGGCGCGGGCGTCGCCGAGTGCACCGCCCCCGCGACGTATGCCGGCCCCGACGGGAACCCGGCGAAGATCGTCGGGCAGTGCCGCGACGCCGTCGGCCACCTGAGCGCGCCGGTCGTGTTCGAGCTCCGCTACGACCACACGAAGCCCGCCCGCCCGACGATTCGCGCAAAGCGCTCGTCCGGCGCGGTCACGCTCTCCTGGACCAAGCCGGCGGATGCGGTCCGGGCAGAGGTCGTCCGCGCGCCGGGCCGCAAGGGGAAGAAGCCGGATGTGGTGTACACGGGCAACGGGCTGCGCCTCGTCGACCGCAGCGCCAAGTCGCCGAACCGGTACTGGTACGAGGTGCGCGTGTACGACCAGGCGGGCAACGTCGCCTCGAAGACTCTCGCCGTCGACCCTGCGATCGGGATCCTCGCACCGGTCCGCGGGGCGGTCGTCCGCAAGGCGCCCGTGGTGCGCTGGGTGCCGGTCGCCGAGGCGCGCTTCTACAACGTCCAGCTCTGGCGCGGCAAGGCGAAGCTCCTCACCACGTGGCCCTCCGGGCCGCTGCTGCGCCTCCACGACACGTGGCGGTTCTCGGGCGTGCGCCAGCAGCTGCGGAACGGCAAGTACGAGCTGTTCGTCTGGCCCGCGTACGGGACGCTCGCCAAGCCCCAGTACGGCAAGCTCGTCGGCCGCGTGGACTTCGTCGTGAAGCGGCGCTGATCAGCCGAGCTTCGCGCGCTGCTTCGCGGCGTACTTCTCGAGCTCGTCGCGCACCCTCGCCGGCGGGAGCGAGAGCTCGCCGTCGGCGGCGACCTCGAGGCGCCAGACGGTCGCGGCCTGCCGGACGAGCAGGCTCCCGGAGTCGGTCTCGCCGCTCGAGAGCGCGACCTGCTGGTCACCGAAGCGCGCCAGCCGCAAAGCCGAGGCCCCGACGGTCGGCCTCATCTGCGTCCGCTGCTGCCACGCGAAGACCTTCTTCGCCTGCGCGACGCTCGGAGTCGTGACCACGAGCCCGTAGACCGTCTGCGAGCGCTCCGGCCCGAACGGGATGCTCGCGAAGTACTGCGCGCCGCGACCGACCGCCCGGATAGCCCGCAGCTTCCGCGCGAACGAGGCGGGCATCGGCCCGGCGTCGACCGGGTCCGCCTTGGCAGGGAAGTCGGCCGGGCGGAGAACGAAGACGAGCGGATTCTTGGCGCCGTTCGCCGCGAGCGCGCTCCCCGCCGCCAGTGCCGCCAGGAGGAGGGCATAGCAAGTTGCAGTCGGCAACTTGCGCCGAGGCACCAGCGCTCGTCCCATGCGCGGAGGATAGACCGCGGCTCAGCGCGGCCGACGAGCGCGGACGAGCGCGTCGATCGCGGTCGCCTCGCCGTCCTCGAGCGGCACGGTGCGGGGCACCTTCTCCGCGCGCTCGACGACGAGGCGCTCGAGGTGCGGGACGACGTCCTCCGGGGTGAAGAGCACGGACGCGTCGCGCGGGCCACCGTGTCCGTGGGTGAGGTTCGTGGTGTCGTGCCCGAGGACGACGAGCGTCCCTCCCGGCGCGAGCGCTCCGACCGAGGTATGAAGCACCTCCGCAAGCTGCTCGTGCGGCAGCTGGAGGTAGAGCACCGCGACGAGTTCGAACGCTCCGCGCTCCGGCTCGTGCTCGAGGACGTCGGCGAGCACCCACTCGACCTCCACGCCTCGGCTCGCCGCAAGCCGCTCGGCCTTGGCGAGCGCGACGTCGGAGAAGTCGACGCCGGTCGTCCGCCACCCGCGCTCGGCGAGCCACACGGCATTCCGTCCCTCTCCGCAGGCGAGGTCGAGCGCGCGGCCGGGCTCGAGATCCTCGACCTCGCTCGCGAACCGGCGGTTCGGCTCCGCAGTCCAGAGCAGCTCCGCGGCCGCATAGCGCGCGTTCCAGTCCTCGCGGGCGAAAGCGCCCCGGACCGAGGCCTCGGGCCGCTTGTGCTCGGTCACGCGACCGACCCCGTCGCGAGACGCTCGGCCGCCGCCGCCGCCATCAGCGGCACGCTGTGCTCGAAGGCGGCCGCTCTGGCGTCCTCGGCGCCGAGCTCGCCCCGGGTGTAGCGGCCGTAGATCGCCTCGCAGAACACCGCCGCCTTCCAGAGCGCGAGCGCCTCGAACCACGCGAGCGAGCCGATCTCGCGCCCGCTTCTGGCCGCGTAGCGCGCCACCAGCTCCGCCTTCGTGGGAAACCCCGCGAGCGCCGTGACGGGCGACACGCCGAGCGGGCTCGGCTCGCCCCCCGGCTCGGCATACGTCGCGAGCAGGTAGCCGAGGTCGGCCCGCGGGTCGCCGATCGCGCCCATCTCCCAGTCGAGCACCGCACGGACGCGCTCGGGGCGGTCGGGCTCGACCATGAGGTTGCCGAGGCGGTAGTCGCCGTGTACCACGGTGTCCGGCAGCGGCTCCGGCACCGACACCGCAAGCTGCCGTCCGACCTCGTCCACGACCGGCAGCTCACGCGTCGCGTTGACCTCCCACAGCTGTGCGAAGCGCCGTACCTGCCGTTCGAGATAGCTGCCCGGCCGGGCGAACGCCGCCAGCGCGGGATCGCGCACGTCGGCGGCGTGGATCTCGACGAGCGCGTCGACGAGGTCGTCGCCGAGGCGCGCGCGGGCCTCGCGCAGCTCCAGGCCGTGCGGAAGCTCGGACGTGACGACGTGCCCGTCCAGGAAGCGCATCACGTAGAACGGGACGCCGAGCACCCCGTCGTCCTCGCACACCGCCAGGATCGGCGGCAGCCGAATGCCGTGCGGGGCGAGGGCGAGCTGAAGACGTGCCTCCCGCACCATGTCGTGGGCCGAGGGCGGGAGCGGGGGCCGCGGCGGGCGACGGAGCACGAAGCGCTCCTCGCCGCGCTCGACGAGGAACGAGAAGTTCGAGCCGCCCCCGTCGCCGATCCGGCGGACGTGGAGCGGCCCACCGCCGATCCCGTTCGCGTCGAGGAACGCCTGGAGGCGGTCGAGGACGACGAGGGGCGGGCGCAGTGCGCCCGCCGCCTCGGCCTCGGTGGCGACGATGTCCGACACGCCCGGATCGTGACACGCGCGGTCGGTGGGGCTTGCACCAGGGCGTCACGAGCCCGTGGCGACTCGGCGCCGCTACTGGATCGACGCCCTCGCCGTGCAGACCTCTCCCGACCGTGTGGCGCGCGCGACGAAGCGGTCGACGCCCGCGCGGTTTCCGGTCACGAACCGCGACTCGAACGACCCGCTCGGGGCACGCGTCACGTGGGCGCGGCTCGCGACCTTCGTCCCGTTCCGGAAAAGGACGACGCCCCAGCGGACGCCGTTGCGGTTCTGGTCGACCTCGAACTCGACCTCGATCCCGCCGTCCTCGGGGCTGAGCTTCAGCTTCGACGTGGTCGACGCGCTACAGGTTCCCGCGACGCGGATGTCACGTCCGTCCTTGGCCGCGACGGTGGGGGCCAGCAGCAGCGCCGCAGCGAGCGCGGCGAGGATCGGCCAGACGATGGTGGGTCTCATGATCTCTCTCCTTCCGGTGGTGGTCACGCGTCCAAGCGTGTCGCCGCGCGGGTCCCGGCCACAATGGGACCTTGGTCGTACGCCTGGAAGACCTCGGTTGAGACGTCCCGTCGCTCAGTTCGCGCTGGCGGGCCTCGTCGTGCTGGCGGTGTTCGCCGCCGCCTCCGTGTTCGCCCTCCGCGAGCTTGCGCGCTCGGAGGCGCTGCGGGACGCGCGCCAGTTCGCGACGCTCGCCGGGCAGGGTGTTGTCGAGCCGGCGCTCGCCACCTCGCTTCTGCGAGGCGACCGCGGCGCGATCGACGCCGTCGACCGGGTCGTCCAGGAACGTGTGCTCGGCGAGCGAGTCGTGCGGGTGAAGCTCTGGCAGCGCGACGGACGGGTGGTGTATTCCGACGAGCCGCGCCTGATCGGGTCTCGATTCCCACTCGGCCCAGAGAAGCTCGACGTCCTGCGCACTGGAGCGACCCGGGCGGAGCTCAGCGACCTCACGGGACCGGAGAACCGCTACGAACGAGGCGAGGGCGCGCTCTACGAGGTGTACCTCCCGGTGCGCACCCCGGACGGCACGCCGCTGCTCTTCGAGACCTACCAGCGCCAGAGCGCGGTGGCGGCGACCGGGCGGCGCATCTGGCTCCCGCTGGCGGCGCTGCTCGTCGCGAGCCTGGCCCTGCTCTGGCTCGTGCAGATCCCCCTCGCGGCGCGGCTCGATCGGCGGCTGCGCAGCACGCAGGCGGAGCGCGAGGCCCTCCTCGTCCGCGCGGTGGAGGCGTCTGCGGACGAGCGGCGGCGCATCGCCGCCGACCTGCACGACGGCGTCGTGCAGGATCTTGCCGGGATCTCGTACTCGCTGAGCGCCGCGGCGCACGAGGAGCGGTCGACCGCGACGCAGGGCACCCTGGAGACGGCTGCCGCCGGCACGCGTGACGCGATGCGTCGGCTCAGGTCTCTCCTCGTCGAGATCCATCCGCCCAATCTCCGTGCGAGCGGGCTGGAGGCGGCGCTCGAGGACGCCGCCTCGCCGCTCCGGACGCACGGTGTCGAGGTGACGCTCGAGCTCGACCCGCACGTCGAGCTCGGCGACGAGGACGAGCGGCTCGCGTACCGCGTCGCGGCCGAAGCGCTGCGCAACGTCGAGCGCCACGCGCGTGCCACGCGAGTCGCGGTGACCCTGCAGCGAACGGCGGCCGGTGTCGAGCTCGCGGTCGCGGACGACGGCACGGGGTTCACGCCCGAGGAGCGTCGGCGGCGCGCCAAGGACGGGCATGTCGGCCTCTCGCTCCTCGAGGACTTCGTCGCCGGCTCCGGCGGGGCGCTCGCGATACGCTCCGTTCCCGGCGGCGGCACGACCGTGGCCCTGGAGCTGCCCGCCCGATGATCCGACTCCTCATCGCGGACGACCACGCGATCGTGCGCAGCGGCCTCCGCCAGCTCGCGGGCACGCTCGACGGCGTCGAGCTCGTCGCCGAGGCGGCGAACGGCGAGGAAGCCGTCGCTCTCTGCGAGACACACAGGCCCGATGTCGTGCTGATGGACCTCGAGATGCCGGTGCTCGACGGGATCGGCGCGACGCGGCGGATCACCGACGCCGATCCGCGGGTTGCCGTCGTGGTCCTCACGTCGTTCTCCGACCGGGAGCGGATCCTCGGCGCGCTCGACGCAGGCGCGGTCGGATACGTCCTGAAGGATGCGGAGCCCGACGAGCTGGAGAGGGCTGTGCGCGCCGCCGCACGCGGCGAGGCGCCGCTCGACCCCCGGGCGAGCCGCGCCCTGCTCCAGGCGCGGAGCGCGGCATCCCCCCTCGACTCGCTCTCCGTCCGGGAGCGGGAGGTGCTGGAGCTCGTCGCCCGCGGGCTGCCGAACAAGCTGATCGCACGCGAGCTCGAGATCAGCGAGAAGACCGTGAAGACGCATCTGACCAACGTCTTCCGCACGATCGGTGTGACCGACCGCACCCAGGCGGCGCTCTGGGCGGAGCGTCACGGGGTCACGAGGCCCGGGTCGTAGGACCGAAGTCCGATTGCGCGGCCGGTGAGCGCCCTGCACGATCGAGGCATGCCGCGCGCACTCCTCGTGCTTCTGCTCGCGTTGGTCGCGCTCTCGGCGCCCGCGGCCGCGGTTGCGGACGACGACGGCGGCGGCGATGACGTGGACGACGTTCGGGTCACCGCGTCGTGCACCCGTTCGGCGACCGCGACGCTCCGTGTCCGCGAGCGGGACGACGATCTCCTCCGGCTCGACTTCGAGCTCCGCGACCGCCGCCGCGCGGGCCCGTGGCTCGTGGTCGTCGTCCACGAGCGCCGCCTCGTGGTGCGCGCCCGCCTGCGGCCGAGCCGCAGCTCCGGCAAGCTCACGCTCCGCCGAACGGTCCCCGACCTCTTCGGCCAGGACACGGTGCAGGTCCGCGCCTCGGGCCCGGGCGGCGCGAGCTGCCAGGCGTCCGCGACCCTCGACGACGCCTGAGAGCGCCGCTCCCCCGCGTGGAACACAGTGTCACAACGGCCCGCCTGCCCCCTCCTCGCGGCGCTCGGCCTATGCTCAGGCGCATGGCTCGTGTCGCAACAGCGGGTGAGGCGACACGGCGCGACGGGGTCGAGCTCTGGACGCTCGTGCCGCCCGAGCGCGGCTCGGAGCTGGCGCTCGTCAGCGTTCGGCTCGAGCCGGGCGCGACGCTGAGCGTCGACGACGCGCTCCACGACACGCTCCTGCTCGTCCACGCGGGCGCGGGAACGCTCGACGGGGCGCCGCTCGAAGGCCGCTGCGCGGGGCTGGTGGCCGCCGGCCGGACCGGAACGCTCACGGCCGGCGCCGCCGGGCTCGAGTGCGTCACGGCAACGGCCGGCGCGGAGACCGACCTCCATGCGCCGATGGGCGCCGCGGAGACCGCCGTCGCCCTCGACCATGTCGAGCCGGGCCAGGCGACGGGTGCACGCTCGTTCCAGGTGCTGTACGGGCCGCACAACGGATCGACGCGGGCAACGCTCTTCGTCGGCTACATCCCGCCCGGCAAGGCGCCGTGGCATTACCACCTCTACGACGAGATCGTCTGGGTGCTCCGCGGCGAGGGTCGCCTCCACCTCGGCGACGCGACCGAGCCGCTCGCTCCGGGATCCGCCTTCCGGCTCCATGCGCGCGAGGTGCACATCGTCGAGAACACGCAGCCGACGGAGGAGCTCGCGGTCCTCGGGATCTTCACGCCGGCCGGGAGCCCGTCGGCGGCGTATCTGACGGCAGACGTCTACGCGAGCTACGTGCTCTAGGCTCGGCGGCTCGCCCCGACTACGATCAACGGGCCATGGGGTCGCCGGTCATCCTTGCCGTCGATCCCGATCCGGAGGTCCTCGCCGGCATCGAGCGCGAGCTCCGGGACCGGTACGAGCGCCACTACCGCGTCATCTGCGTCGGCTCGGCGTCCGAGGCCCGCGAGCGCCTGGCCGAGCTCGACGCCTCCGGCGCGCTCCTCGCGCTCGTGCTGGCGGGCGGAGGGCCCGACGAGGACCCGGGCACGCTCTTCGCGGAGATCCGGCGCGCCCACCCGCACGCGAAGAGGGCGATGCTCATTGGCTGGGGCCAGTGGGGTTATCGCGACGCCGGCGCGACGATCCTGGAGGGGATCGAGCACGGTCGGATCGACCACTACGTCGTCCGGCCGTCCGCGCCGCCGGACGAGCAGTTCCACCAGGCCGTCTCCACGTTCCTGCTGGAATGGGCGGAGGAGCGGCGGAGCGCGCCGTACGCGATCCACGTGGTCGGCGACTCCTGGGCAGGCCGTGCCTACGAGCTCCGGTCGGTGCTCGAGAGCTGCGCCTTCCCGCACGCGTTCTCGCTCGCCGACTCCGCCGAGGGGCGGACCCTGCTCGGCAGCCCTCCACCCGCAGAGCTGCCGGTCGTGATCCTCCCCGACGGCACCACGCTCACGAACCCGAGCGACGCCGAGCTGACGCGGGCCACGGGCTCGTCGATCGAGCCCGAGGACACCGAGATCGACCTGCTGATCGTCGGCGCCGGGCCCGCCGGGCTGTCGGCGGCCGTGTACGGGGCGTCCGAGGGGTTTCGCACCCTCGTGGTCGACACGGCGGGCATCGGCGGCCAGGCGCGCTCGAGCTCGATGATCCGCAACTACCTCGGCTTCCCGCGGGGCATCAGCGGCGCGCTCCTCGCCCGGCAGGCGTACGAGCAGGCCTGGGTCCTCGGCGCCCGCTTCGTCTTCATGCAGACCGTGACGGCCCTCTGGGCCGAGGGCGACCGGCTGGCGGCCACCCTCACCGAGTCGGGCGAGATCCGCGCGCGGGCGGTCGTCCTCTCGACGGGGGCGGACTATCGCCGGCTCGGCGTCCCGGCACTCGAGGCGCTCGGCGGCGCCGGGGTCTTCTACGGCGGGGCCGGCTCCGACGCAAACCGTGTCGCCGGCAGGGACGTGTACGTCCTCGGCGGGGCGAACTCCGCCGGGCAGGCGGCGCTCGCGCTCGCCCGCTACGCGCGCAGCGTGACGCTCGTCGCCCGCGCGTCGTCCCTGGAGGCCGCGATGTCGCAGTACCTGGTCCGCCAGGTGCGCGCGATCCCGAACGTCGGGATCAGGCTCGGGACGGAGATCGTCGGGGGCGGCGGCAACGGCTGGCTCACACACCTCGTCCTGCGCGACCGGGCGACGGGAGAGGAGGAGACGCTGCCCGCCGACGAGCTGTTCCTCGCGATCGGCGCGAACCCCCGCACGGATTGGCTGCCGGATGCGATCGCGCGTGACGACCAGGGCTTCGTGCTCACCGGCGGCGACGTCCCACACTCGGGCGGCTGGCCGCTCGCGCGAGACCCGTACCCGCTCGAGACGAGCATGCCGGGCGTCCTCGCCGTCGGCGACGTCCGGCACGGCTCGATCAAGCGCGTCGCCTCCGCGGTCGGCGAGGGCTCGGTCGCGATCCGCGTGCTCCACCGCCTGCTCGACGCCGAGCCCGAGACGAGCGCGGCGATCGACGTGACCGAGTCGCCCGCCTAGCGCTTCAGTCCGAGCTCGATCTCGCGCGCCAGGTGCGCGGCCGTCAGCGGCTCGCCGGTCGCCTGCTCGATCAGCCTGTCCCAGCGGACCGACTGGCCCGGGGCGAAGACGCGCTCGGCGAGGAAGGCGCCCGCCTCCGGGCGCCCCACGAGCCCGCCGGCATCGCGCTCGAGCGCCGCGCGGAGCTGGGTCGCGACGAGATGGCCGTAGAGGTACGTGTGGTAGTAGACCGGCGCGCAGGCGACGTGGATCTTCGCCGCCCAGTCCGGCTCGCTGCGACCGTCGGGCGGCGTGAGCAGCTGGTACCGCGAGACGAGCTCCCACCAGATCCGGGAGAGGTCGCCTTCGGGATCGGCGTAGAAGGCCCGCTCGAAGTTCGTCATCACGAGCACCCAGCGGACGAAGACGAGCGACTCGGCCGCGCGCCTGCGGCGAAGCGCCGCGTCGAGCTCGCTCGCCTCGTCGGCGGCGAGCCCGGCGACGTCGCGCAGCCACGACGCCTCCTGGGCGAGGGCGCCCATCATGAGCGCGATCCCCTCCGTCACCGTGAGGTGGGAATCGCGGAGCAGCCACGGGAGCGAGCGGTCGAAGCCGAGGTCGAACACGCCGTGGCCGAGCTCGTGGAGCATCGTGCCGGCCCAGTACGAGTCGTGCTCGACGTTCGCGAGGACGCGGACGTCGCCCGCCCGGTCGATGTCGATGCAGAACGCGTGCTGCGACTTGGCGTCCCGCGGGAAGAGATCGCTGCGGTCGAGGATCGCCGCGGTCGGGAGGCCGATGCCGTCGAACGTCTCGCGCGCAAGTGCCACGACGTCGGTTCCTGCGAAGACCTCGCCCGTGTCGACGCTTCCGGTGACCGGCACCTCCTGGAAGAACACGTCCTCGTAGTGCCATGGCCGGAGCTCGTCGGTGGCGCAGTCGAAGCGGCGCCCGAGCTCGGCGTCGGTCTCGGCCTTCCACGCCGCGAACGGCTCGGCGGTCACCCGATCGCATTCGTCGAGCGTCGCGAACAGCCGCTCTTCGTCCATCTCCATCGTCGCCAGCGCCAGGGCGAACCAGTCGCGGTACCCGAGCGCGCGGGCCGCCTCGTTCCGGAGCCGTGCGAGCTCGCGCACGTCGTCCGCGACCTCCGCGCCGACGGTCTTCGAGCCCTCCCACGCCTCGCGGCGCTCGCTCACGTCGTCGCTCTCCCGGAGCAGGCGGCGGATCTCGTTGTCGTCCATCTGGCGCCCACCGACGACCGCGCGGTGCTTGGAGAAGCGCGAGTCGACCGACGCCTCGAGCCCGACGATCCGGTGGCGAAGCTCCTCGGGCACCTGATTCGGCACGAGATCGTGGTAGAGGACGTCGAGCTCACGGCGTGCGACGCCCTCGGCGCCGTTCTCCCGGGCCGCGGACACCTCGCGGTAGAGCTCCGGGTCGGCGAGCGCGTCGGAGAGCGCGAGCTCCGCCTCGACTCGCTGCCGCTCGTGCTCCTCGGTCGCCGCGGTGCTGGAGGCCCACCAGGCACGCGACGCGGCCAGGTGGAGCGGGCGGAGCGTCCCCTCGGCGCGCGCGAGAATCGGAGCCCGGTCGCCCACTGCCGCCCAGGGTATCGAGACTCTAGGATCGTCGGTCGTGGGCACCGAGGCACACCGGGCGGCCGCGGCCACGCAGGGTCCGATCCCGGTCGGGCTCGTCACCGTGAGCGACACGAGGACGCCCGAGACGGACGACAACGGCAGCTGGCTCCGCGAGCAGGTCGAGACGGGCGGCAACCGCGTCTCGGGCTATCACGTCGTCCGGGACGAGCCGGCCGAGGTGCGCGCCGCGGTCGACGACCTCGTTGCAGAGGCGAGAGTGGTGCTCGTCAACGGCGGGACCGGGGTCTCCGGACGCGACACCACGTACGACACGCTCGCCGCGCTGCTCGAGAAGACGCTGCCCGGGTTCGGCGAGCTGTTCCGGATGCTCAGCTACGAGCAGGTCGGAGCGGCCGCGATGCTGTCACGCGCGACCGCCGGCACCTACCGCGGCGCGGTCGTCGTCTCCATGCCCGGCTCGCCGAAGGCCGTCCGCCTCGCGTGGGAGAAGCTCCTCGAGCCGGAGCTCGCCCATCTCGCCTGGGAAGTCGGTCGTTGACGGCGGCTGCGTGGACACGCGGGCGATGAGCCTCCGTCGCTTTCGCGACCGCAGCGCCTCGGCGACGACATAGCTCCCGACGACGAAGAGCGCCGCGCCGACCTGCGCTCCGAGCCCCTCCCATGTCGGGTAGACGCCGAGCCAGACGCCCGACCAGTACGGCAGCTCGAACGGCGCCGGGCTGACCGGGAGCCAGCCGACCGCCTGCATCGTCTGCACGGTCTGGCCGACGAGGGCGACCAGCACCACCGTGATGAGGACGCCGGTGGCGACGAGCATCCGCTTGTGCGGCAGCTTCCGCTCGAGCGCGACGACGAGCATGAACACGCCGACGACGCCGGCAAAGCCGAGCGCGACGCCCTGGAGCACCGTCACCGCGCCGGCCTCGAGCGTCAGCGCCTGGAGGAACAGCACGGTCTCGAAGCCCTCGCGGTAGACACTCGAGAACCCGAGCGCGACGAGGCCGAGCGCCTGCGCGGAGAGAATCCCGACGCTCGTGCCGGCCAGCACGCGCTTCTTCTTGCGGTGCAGGTCCTGGAGGTTCTCCTGCCAGTAGACCCGGTGGTAGAACCAGTTGAGGATCAGGAGCAGCACGCCGATCGCGACGAGCGAGACGACGGCCTCGAGCCGCTCGCCCCAGCCCGCGAGCGAGCCGAGCACCGTCTGCGCGACCAGCCATGTGATCGCGCTCGCGACGAGAGCGACGAGGACGCCGCCCATCAGCGGCCGGCGGAGGCGCCGCTGGGCGCCGACCATGCTCGCCATCAGCGCCGCGAGGATCAGCACGGCCTCGAGGCCCTCGCGGAAGACGATGATCGAGCTGTTCACGACGACGGCGGTGCTCGAGCCCAGCCCTTCGCCGATCCGCGTCTCGGCCTCGGCGAGCTTCTCGTCGAGCGCCGCCCTGGTCGAGGCGATCTCGTTCGCCGCGGCCTTGCGCTTGACGAGCTGGACGAGCCCGTCCGAGCCGGAATCTCCGTACCAGAAGAGGCCCTCGATCGAGCGGAAGAGGCCCGGCGCGAGGCCGCGGAGGCGTTGCTCGGGGCCGAGCTCGAAGACGCCGTAGGCCTCCAGGCGAGCCTGCTCCGCCGTCCCCCACTCTCCCGCCGCGGCGGCGGCCTGGACGCGGTCGAGCGCCGCCTCGATCACGTCGAAGTCCGCAGTCTCCCTCGCGTCTCCCCAGCCCTCGGGAAACGCCGCCGAGGCGCGGTCGAGTGCCTCCTTCGTCGCAGCCTTCACGGCCTCTGGATCGGCGACCGCGCGACCGCGACTCGCGTCTGCAAGGGAGACGCCGAGTCCGGCGACGAGCCTTACCGCGGCGCGCGTCGCGGCGGGGTCACGGCGCAGCAGGAAAGGAACGAGGTCGTCGAGCGCCGACGAGGCGGCGTCACGGAACGTGATCGCCTCCTGGATCTCGAAGTCGAGCGTGACCCGGCCGTCCTCGACTCCGCGGTCGTACTCGATCGGCACGAGCTCGAGGAACCGCTGGAGCTGGCCCGCCCGCCGGATGCGCTCTTCCGGCCCGAGCGGGACCGCGCGGAAGCCCTCCAGGGCCTTGTCGATCCGACGCAGCGTGACGGGTGCGCCGTGGCCTGCGGACGCTGCCGTGACGAGCGCGTCGAACGCGGCGTCGAGGCGGCCTGCGCCCGCCATGTTGCGCCGGGCTGCGTACGAGCCGCGGAGAATGCGCCAGTAGCCAAGTGCCGCCGCCGCCTCCTCCGCCCGGCGGACCGAGAACCCGCTCGTCCCCGTCTCCTGCACAGCGGCGAGCGCCGCGCGGAGCCGGTTGTCGTAGGTGCCGAGCAGGTCGGCCCGCATCGTCGAGGCGGCCACCGCCGGCCGGATCGTGCCGGCCGCGAGCCCGTCGAGCGCGACCGTCGCGTCGGCCGCCGCCCGCGTGAAGCGCGTCGGCGCCTGGAACTCCCTGACCAGGAGCCACGCGCGTGCGCGGGCGACCTCGCCGTGGGCCGCCGCGGCCGTCGCCTCGTCGAACGACGCGCGCAACACCGCCCCCCACACGGCTGCGCGCGCCGCGGCGAGCTCGCGCGCGTCGCCGGCCGCGGCCGCCGAACGCGCATCCGCGAATGCCTTCCGGGCGACGCCGAGCTCCGCCGGGTGGCCGGCGAGGAGCGCGCCGGCGGCCCGCTCGGCGCGGTCGAGGTCAGCGCGTACGGTCGCCGGCTCGCCCAGGACCACCGCGGTCTCGGCGTCGGAGAGCGCGCGCTGCGCGTCGGAGGCAGCGTCCCACGGCTCGCGGGCAGCCGCGTGCCCGACGCCCGTGAGCGCGAGGCTCGCCGCGACGACCCCGATGAGCGCGACGAGCCGCACGCCTACTGGGCGATCTTCACCTTGAGCCGAGCGGCAGCCTGCGTCACCTGCCCGGCGATCGCCGTCGCGCGCTCCTGCGCCTGGCGGCCGAGGATGTCCGCCTGCTGCGGTGTGAAGCGCCGACCGGCGTTCTCCTGCGTGCGGAGCTTCCCGACGAAGGCGTGCAGGGAGTCGAGGTCACGCTTGGTCTGGGCCGCTTGCGCGGAGTCCACCCCGGCGATCGACGGCCGGATGCCGGCATAGGTCACGCGAAGGCCCCCGAGGATGTCGCCGATGTCCGACAGGCGCGAGACGACGTTGAACGCCTCGGAGCTGGCGCGGTGGCCGAGCACGAAGCGGGACGTCTTCCACTGCCCGAAGTACTCGCTCATCGTCGGCACCATCACGACGACGGACGTGAACGCGTCGGACGAGGTCGGCTGCCAGACCCGCGCGGCGCGGTCGAGGCGGCCGGCGTAGAGGACGAAGGCGTCCACGGCGGCCTTCAGAACGTTCGGCTCGGGCAGCACCTCGCCGAACTCGAGCTTGCCGTCGCCGTCGAGGTCGGCCTTCCCGACCACGAGCTTCGGCAGCGTGCCCCAGAGCATCCCCTCGGTGAGGTTGTAGAGGTTGCCCGGCTTGCGCAGCACTTTCCCGTTCGGCAGCTTCAGGTCGAAGGGAACGGCGCTCGCGGGATCCTCGGCGGCGCTCGAGCCCGCGTCCAGGATCACGTCGTACGCCGCCAGCGACGGGGTGCCGGCGACGATCCCTTCGACCCGCTCGTAGAGCGGGTTCCCGCGCACCCAGATCTGCTTGGCGCGCAGGAGGTCGCGGCGGACCGTGGCATCCTCCGCCAGCGCCGCGGGGCGGAAGCCGTCGCGCTTCGCGCGGGCGTAGTAGCGATCGGAGATCGCCTGGAAGTCGCGCGTGAACGCCGTCAGCGGCCTGGTGTGCTCGAGGAGGTAGGACTTCACGGGGCCGAGCTGGGCCGGGCGCGCGGCGGCTCCCGCCTCGGCCGCGAGCGTCGCGGCAGCGGCCACGGCCGTCGCGAGCAGGATCGTCGAGGCTCGTCTCATCCTCATGCGCGGCAGCCTAGCGAGATCCTACGCGTCGTGTAAGGCGAACCTTACAACGACGGTGCGGTCATCCTGCAACCTGCCCCGGCCTATCCTCCAGGCCGATGGCGGCGCGAACCCTGCCCTACGCGTGGTACGACGACCCGGCCGTGCTCCGCGTCGAGCAGGAGCGCATCTTCGCGCGCTCGTGGCAGTACGCGACCCGGGCCGACGTCGTCGCGGAACCGGGGAGCATGACCCCCGCCCGGGCAGGGTCGCTCCCGGTGCTCGTCGTTCGGCCGCAGGACGGGCAGCTTCGCGGGTTCGTGAACGTCTGCCGGCACCGCGGCCACGTGCTCTGCGAGGCGAACGCGCGACGCGAGACGATCCAGTGCCCGTACCACGCGTGGACCTACGGGCTCGACGGCGCGCTGCGGAGCGCGCCGCGGGCCGAGCGCGAGGAGGCCTTCGACTCCGCTGCGCTCTCGCTCGTCCCGGTCTCGGTCGACGCGTGGGGACCGTTCGTCTTCGTGAACCCCGACCCGTCCGCCGCGCCCCTCGCGGACTCGCTCGGCGACCTGCCGCGCCTCCTCGCGGAGGGCGGGGTCGACCTCGACCGGCTTCGCTTCCACTCACGCGCCGAGAGCGACGAGTACGCGTGCAACTGGAAGGTCTGCGCCGAGAATTTCCTCGAGTGCTACCACTGCGCCGTCGCCCACCCGAGCCTCGCGAGGACGCTCGACGTCTCGGAGGACGCCTACGTCCTCGAGCACGACGGGACGCTGCTCTCGCAGTTCGGGCCCCCGCGCGACGCTGCTTCCGACGGGTCCGACTCCGTTGCCCGAGGGCAGTTCCACTTTCTCTTCCCGAACACGGTCGTCAACGTGATGCCGGGACGGCAGAACCTCTCGATCGGCCCGATCGCGCCGCGCGGGCCGAAGCGGACGGACCGCTTCCTCGACTACTTCGTCGGCGAGGACACGGACGAGGACTGGCTCCGCGGGTTTCTGGAGCTGGACGAGCAGGTCGGTCGCGAGGACCGGGCGCTCGTCGAGTCGGTCCAGCGCGGGATCGGAAGCGGCGCGCTCGAGGCGGGCGTGCTGCTCCCCGAGTCGGAGCAGCTGATCGCCCGCTTCCAGGCGCTCGTGCTCGAGGCGCTCGGCGACTGACGGAGCTCAGCCCGGGCGGACGAGCGGCTTGTAGGCGATGCGGTGGGGCTCGAGGGCCTCGGGGCCGCGCGTCTCGCGCACCCAGTCGGCGTACTCCTGATACGAGCCCTCGAACCACGTCACCTGCGAGTCGCCCTCGAACGCGAGCATGTGGGTCGCGACACGGTCGAGGAACCAGCGGTCGTGCGAGATCACGACGGCGCAGCCGGCGAAGTCGAGCAGCGCCTCCTCGAGCGCGCGCAGCGTGTCGACGTCGAGGTCGTTGGTCGGCTCGTCGAGGAGCAGCAGGTTCCCGCCCGAGCGGAGGAGCTTCGCGAGGTGGACGCGGTTCCGCTCGCCGCCGGAGAGGTCCTTGACGAGCTTCTGCTGGTCGCCGCCGCGGAAGTTGAACCACGAGACGTACTGGCGCGAGTTCACCTCACGCTTGCCGAGCTCGATCGTGTCCTGGTTCCCCGAGATCTCCTTCCAGACCGTGTTCGTCCCCTCCAGCGACGACCGCGACTGGTCGACGTAGGCGAGCTCGACGGTCTCGCCGACCTCGAGCGAGCCCGCGTCGGGCTCCTCCTCGCCCGCGATCATGCGGAACAGGGTCGTCTTCCCGGCGCCGTTCGGGCCGATCACGCCGACGATCCCGCCGGGCGGGAGGTCGAATGTCAGGTCCTCCACCAGGAGCCGGTCGCCGAAGCCCTTCTGGACGTGCTCGGCGCGGACGACGACATCGCCGAGGCGCGGGCCCGCGGGGATGTGGATCTCGACCGCGTCGAGCCGGGTCGCCTGGTCCTCCGCAAGGAGCTTCTCGTAGGCGGTGAGGCGCGCCTTCGACTTCGCGTGGCGCGCGGTCGGGCTCATGCGCACCCACTCGAGCTCTCGCTGGAGCGTCCGGCGGCGGGCCGCGTTCTGCTTCTCCTCGGTCGCGAGCCGCGCCTCCTTCTGCTCGAGCCACGACGAGTAGTTCCCCTGGAACGGGATTCCGCGCCCGCGGTCGAGCTCGAGGATCCAGCCGGCGACGTTGTCGAGGAAGTAGCGGTCGTGGGTGACCGCGATCACGGTGCCGCGGTAGCTCTCGAGGTGCCGCTCGAGCCAGGCGACCGACTCCGCGTCGAGGTGGTTCGTCGGCTCGTCGAGGAGCAGCAGGTCGGGTGCCGACAGCAACAGGCGGCAGAGCGCCACGCGGCGCCGCTCTCCGCCGGAGAGGCTCGTCACGTCGCGCTCGCCCTCGGGGAGACGGAGGGCGTCCATCGCGCGATCGAGGGTCTGGTCGAGGCTCCACGCGTCCGCACGGTCGATCCGCTCCTGGACCGCGGCCTGCTCGGCGAGGAGCGCGTCGAAGTCGGCGTCCGGCTCCGCGAACGCCGCCGAGATCGCCTCGAAGCGGTCGAGGAGGTCGCGCAGCTCGCGGACCCCGTCCTCGACGTTGCCGCGGACGTCCTTCGCGGGATCGAGCTCCGGCTCCTGCGGGAGAAAGCCGACGGACGCCTTCGGGTCGAGCTCGGCGACACCGGAGGACGGCTCCTCGAGCCCCGCCATGATCTTGAGGAGCGTCGACTTCCCGGCGCCGTTCGGCCCGAGCACGCCGATCTTCGCCCCGTGCAGAAAGGAGAGCGAGATGTTCGCCAGCACCTGGCGGTCGGGGCCGTAGAACTTGTCGGCCCTGTACATCGTGTAGATCACGTCGCTCGACATGAGGCGTCCAGGCTAGCGCCCGGGTCCGACCCGCGGCCTACGGCTCTTGCCCGGCGACGGCACGGAGAACGGCGAGGTCGCGGTCGTAGGTGAGCAGAGCCTCCGCCTCGGCGGGAGACGCCCACCGCGCCTCGTCCGCCTCGTGGACGCAGCGGAGCTCGCCCCCGACGACGCGGAGCCGCCAGTAGCGGACGAGCTTCGGTCGCCCCTTGCCGTCGACGTAGGAGGTCGATGGGAGCTCCTCCTCGAGCGCACAGCGCAGGCCCGTCTCCTCCTCGACCTCCCGGAGCGCGCACTCCTCGTCGGTCTCGCCGGGCTCGCGCTTGCCCTTCGGGAACGTCCAGTCGTCGTACTGCGGGCGGTGCACGACGAGCACCTCGAGGCCGTGCTCTCCCCGCCGCGTGGGCACGCCGCCCGACGCGCGCACCGCCCCGTTCTCCCATTCCGCCACGGCGGGAGGGTATGCGCGCCGAAGGTTGCGGTGGGCACCGCCGTTTCGGTTAACGTGCCCGCCCGTGCGCTTCTCGCTCACGCCGAGGACGAGCGAGTTCTACGTCCTGTTCGCCCGAGCCGCCGAGAACGCGCTCGACGTGGCTCGCCTCGTCGATCGTCGTTTCCGCGAGCACCCGAACTCGGACATCACGCAGGAGCAGGTGAAGGCGGCCGAGACGGCCGGCGACGGCGTCACGCACGACCTCATCACGCTGCTCAACACGCAGTACCTGACGCCGTTCGACCGCGACGACATCTACATGCTCGCGATCCAGGTCGACGACGTCGTCGACGAGCTCGAGGAGGCCTCCGACCTGCTCGGCCTGTACGGGATCGAGCTGCCGACGAAGCACGCCGTGCAGCAGACGGCGCTTCTCGTCTCGGCCTGTGAGCAGCTCCTGATCGCCTGCGACAACCTGAAGGGGTTCGGAGGCGTCCAGGACGCGCTCGTCGAGCTGAAGCGCCTCGAGGACGAGGGCGACCGCGTCCTGCGAGACGGGCTCGCCGCGCTGTTCCGCGACGACGGGATCGACCCGCTGATGGTGATCCGCTGGAAGGACGTGTACGACCGGCTCGAAGAGGCGCTCGACAGCTGCGAGACGGCCGCGAACACGATCGCCAACATCGTGGTCAAGAACGCGTAGGCGGGCGCGACGATGGATCTCACTCTCTGGGCCGTCGTCGCGGTGGCGCTCTTCTTCGACTTCACGAACGGCTTCCACGACACGGCCAACTCGATCGCCACGAGCGTGTCGACTCGGGCGATCGGCCCGCGGCCGGCGGTCGCGATGGCCGCGGTGCTGAACTTCGCCGGGGCGTTCGTGTCGTTCGAGGTCGCGGCCACGATCGCGACGGGCATCGTC
>Ga0105245_10001258_pt1 | contig 22899 bp, 22 predicted proteins | sample KBSM54metaG_FD_81523 | JGI IMG/M metagenome (GOLD analysis project Ga0105245, IMG submission 81523) | Miscanthus rhizosphere microbial communities from Kellogg Biological Station, Michigan, USA - KBS M5-4 metaG | ecosystem: Host-associated > Plants > Roots > Rhizosphere > Soil | place...
CGGTGACGACTTGGAATCGAGCATGACGGCGGTGGTTGGCGGCGTCCCACCACCGTTCGTCGACCGGCCACGGGCCCGACCACGCCACGATCTCGCGAGCGGGACGACCGCCGATCTCGAGCCGCGCCGGCGCGGCCGACACGTCGCCCCGTCCGCTCACGAGCACCGACGCTCCGGTCGCGTCGACGACGTCGATCGCGATCTCGGAACGCGGAACGGTGGCCGGCGATGGCGCGGGTAGCGACCCAGGCCACGGCTCGCTGCACCACTCGGGGCGCGACGCGGGACGCTCGACCGTGAGGTCGACGACACCAGCCGGCACGAGCTGCACCTGTTCGAGCGGCCCTCGCCCGCCGCGCCATTCGGGAACGGTGACCGCGTCAGGGCCGAGCAGGCCTTCGACGCGCGCCAACGCCCGCACGACTCGTTCGTCGGCACCACCGCCACCGCCCCAGAAGCCGAGCTGACGACCGGCCGCTGTCGCGAGCTCGTCTGGCACGAGCCGCAAAAGTGAGATGCCAGCCGATGGTCGGTGCGCGGCCGTGCCGTTGAGCCATCCGTCGAGCTGCCAGCGCACACGATCGGCGACGATCCCGGCGCTGAAGTGATCGAGCCGCCACAAGCGTTCGAAGCATTCGCCGTGCTCCGTCTCGGCCACGATGAGCAAACGCGTGCACACGTGCCCGCGCGCCGACAACCGCGCGTGGAGTTCGTCGGCCAACGCGCGACCGACGAACGCCGCGGTGTCGACGCGCTCAGCGGGAGGATCGAGCTCGGCCTCCACCGTGAGATCGGGCGGCGGCGGACGCGTCGCTGGTGGACGTTCGTCGAGCCCCGCGGCGAGACGGTGGGCGATGGCACCCTCGGTGCCGAACCGGCCGAGCACGTCGGGGGCGGGCAGCGCGGCGAAGTCGCCCAACGAGTGCAGCCCGAGCCGGTGCAGCACGTCGACGAGGTCGTGGCGTTCGAGCGTGGCCAGCGGCCAGGGCGCAAGAAACGCAGGACTCGACCCCGCCGGCACGACCATTGTTGCGCGATCGGTGGCCGCCAGCGCGGCGGCGAAGGGACCGTCGGCCACCCCCACGTGCACCGCACCGCGCTCATCGAGGACATCCGACACGAGCGCGTGTGCTCGCGCCGCCAACGGTTCGTCACCTCCGAAGTAGCGAGCGGGACCGCGCGTCGGAAACGCGCAACGCCCCGGCTCACTCACTTCGATGCGCGGGGTGAGTACGTCGAGCGCTGCCACCAACGGTTCGAAAGCACGAGCGTCGCGCGCGGGATCGTGTTCGAGCACGATCAGTTCGGGACAGCGACCTTGTGCTTCACGGCGGCGCATGTTCGGCGCGACACCTTCGTCGCGCGCCGCCGGCGACGAAGCAACGACACGATTCGCGAAGAACACGGCCGCCGGTTCGTGCAACGGCGCGCCCGCGGCGATCACCGCCCAGTCCGGCACCCGAACGACCAACGTCCGCACCGCGGTCATGACACCCTCAAGGGACGGACGGTGGCGAGTTCGTCGACTGCCGCGACGCCGCCCCCGGCGGCCGGTAGCCACAGCTCGACGCGCCGCGCGCGGGCCGCGGCGCGGCGTCCGCTCGACTCGACCACCACGCGCCGCGCCTGCAAGTGCCCGTAGCCGTCGCCGATCCCCTTCCATTCGGCGCTGGTGATCGAAAGGCGAACGTCGGCGGCTTCTGGCCACGAGTCGCCGAGCAAGACGAGCACCGCGCCGCGCTCGCGCGCGCGGGCGATCAACCGGCGCGCATCACCGCCTGACACCCGGCGACGAGCGCGCAACAACACGACATCGAGTGCGTCGACCAACGCGGCCACCACGGTCGCCCACGATTCCGATGGCGGATCGGCCACCACGACCAACCGGTCGAGGGCCACGCCGAGTTCGGCGGCGGCCGCGAGCCCGAGACTCGACACCCCCACCGCCGCGGACCACGATCCGTTCCCACTCGGCCCCGCGAGCAGGGCGAGGGCGAGCGACGTGGAATCGCCGACCGCGACCGTGCTCCCCCGCCGCAGCCCGTCGGGCAGCAAGGTGCGCAGCGGTTCGAGCACCGGCAAGACGTGCTCGCGGGCGAGGGCGACCGGTCGGGCTCGGGCCGCGACCTCGTGGAGTTGGGAGATGCGTTCGGCGGTCGCCTCACTCCGCATTCAGGCAGTATCGAACACCTGTTCGCCCAGGTCAAGAGCGCCCCGGCGCGCCTGTTTTCCGGAGCAAACGAGACGCATGACGCCCCGTTCGCTCCTTAAAGGACCAATTAGGGGAAGAAGCCGCGGGCTTCGATGGCCGCCGCGACGCGCTCGAGGGCGAGCGCGAACGCCGCCCGTCGCAGCGACACGTTGTACTGCTGCGACTTGCCCCACACCTGCGTGAACGACGACTCCATCCGCGTTCGTAGGCGCTCGGCCACGAGCTCGTCGTCCCAGGGATAGCCCTGCCGAGACTGCGCCCACTCGAAGTACGACGCGGTGACGCCGCCCGCGTTGGCGAGGATGTCGGGCACGACCGCGATACCTCGTCGATCGAGCACCGGTTCGGCCTCGATCGTGGTCGGCCCGTTGGCCGCTTCGACCACGATCGGCGCCGCGAGCTTCTCCGCGACCTCCTCCGTGATCACACCGCCGAGCGCCGCGGGCACGAACAGGTCAGATGGCAACGCGTAGATCGCGTCGGCGTCGATGGGATCACCGCCGTGGAACCCTTCCACCGAGCCCGTCTTCGTGACGTGGTCAGACAGCGCGGCCACGTCGAGGCCGCCCTCGTTCACGACCGCGCCCCCGACATCGCTCACGGCGATCACCCGCATGCCGGCCGACGAGAGCAAGAAGGCCAACGGTCCGCCGACCTTGCCGAAGCCCTGCAGCACCACGCGCTTGCCAGGAATCGACAAGCCGTGTTCCGCGAACACGCGGCGAACGCACACCACGACACCTGAGGACGTCGCGCCCGAGTGCAGCCGTGTGCCGCCGATCGACAGTGGCTTGCCAGTGACGACCCCGCCGAGGAACTGACCCGTGGTCATCGACAACGTGTCCATCATCCACGCCATCACGCGACCGTCGGTGTTGACGTCGGGCGCTGGCACATCGCGATCGGGCCCCAACAACGGCGAGATCTCGAACGTGAACCGGCGCGTGAGGCGTTCGAGTTCATGCAAACTGAGCTTCGTCGGGTCGCAGCGCACGCCACCCTTCGCCCCACCGAACGGGATGTCGACGATCGCCGTCTTGTACGTCATCGACGCGGCGAGCGCCTTCACTTCGTCGACGTCGACTTGCGGGTGGAAGCGAAGCCCGCCCTTGCCCGGCCCGCGGGTGGTGTCGTGATGCACCCGCCAACCCGTGAACACCTCGATCTCCCCGTTGTCCATCCGGACAGGGAACGACACCTCGAGGATGCGCTCGGCGTGTCGCAACACCTGATGGATCGCAGGATCGATGCCGGTCAGTGCGGCCGCGTCGTCGAGTCGGGCGAGAATTGACTCCCAAGTCGACGACATCGCACCCATGTTGCCCCTACCGAGGGTCGGTTGTCAGCGACCACGGCGGAGCTTGACCACTTCGGGGTTGTAACAGACGCCCTTCATCCCCAACATCTGTGCGGGCACGCACAGGTTCGAGTTCTGGCAGAGACCGTGGTCGTGCGCGTCCGATTCGGACGATTCACCCCCTGATTCGCCCCCCGATTCGCCCACGATGCGGCGGGCGAGATCGGGTTCTGCGTAGAACGGGCGCCCGATTCCGACCATGTCGGCGTCGCCCGCATCGAGGATCTCGTCGACTTCGGCGCGCGACCGGATGCCACCCACCGCCAGCACGGGTATCGACACCCGAGCCTTCACGGCCTGGAAACGGGTGCGGTTCCACACCGGACGGAACGGTGACGCGATGCCGCCTCCGACGTACCCCGCCATCAACACCCCACGCTCGAAACGCGTCTTCGCCGCGCGACGAAAGCGCGTCTTCATCGCGTTGTTCTTCCAGAGCGAACTCGGGATGCCACCGCGCGACAGCGTCGAATCGGGCAACACCGACACGTGCACAGGCGTGACCGAGTCGAAGCCCCACTCCTCACACAGCTCAGCGAGACGGACTCCTTCGTCCCACGTCGTCCGCGGCGTGAACGGCGGCGCCTTCTCGGCCACCGGAACCTTCACCGTGCACGTGAAGTCCGCGCCGGCGCGCTCGGCGATGTGCTGCCGGATCAGTTGGAGGATGCGGGCTCGTCCCTCGGTCGATCCACCGAACTCGTCGGTGCGCCGGTTGTAGAACGGCGAGAGGAACTGGTCGATCATCTTCGCGTTGCTCGACGCGAGCTGGACGCCGTCGTAGCCGGCTTCGCGCGCCCACATCGCGACCTCGCCGTAGCGCGCGCACATCGCGTGCACTTCGTCGGTGGTCATCGTGTGCACCGGCGCGCGACGGAACACCGGTCGCAGGTACCAACGCAGATCGCTCGGCGCGAGGATCGGGTCTCGCCGCTGCGACGCGTACGGCTCGTGCCACGCCTCCATCGCGAACAGCCCTGCATGCCCGATCTGGATCCAGATGGCCGCGCCCTCGCGATGTACCTCGTCGACCATCGGCGCGAGGCGCAGCATCCGATCGCGCGTGTGGACGAGCGTCATGCCCGGCGCGCTGCGGCCCTCCTCACTGATGCACGAGTTGCCTTGGATGATGAGGCCGACACCGTGGTGTGCGTTCTCGGCGAACGCCTTGGCATACACCGACGCGCAGTCGTCACCGTCGCCGGCACCTTCGAGCACCGGCGCTCGGTACAGCCGGTTGCGCACGGTCGTCGTCCCGCCGATCGTCAGCGGGGTGCGCAGCACGCTCACGGGGTCGGGGCGGGGGCACCTTCGTCGGCGACCGTTTCGGCGGCGACGGCTTCTTGGTCGGACGAACTCGGGTCGCCGCGGTAGAAGAGGAAGAGCTCCCGCACGATGTCGATGAGGCCGTCGCCGGTCGCGCCCTTCGCCAAGTCGACCGTGACCATGTTGTCGTAGATGTGCACGGCATCGACGCCGCCGTGGTCGAAGAGCCGGCGGGCGAGCTCATCGGGCGGACGGACGCCCTCGATCGACTGACCGACGACGTAGCGCTCGTGGCCCATGCCGGTGAGGGGGCGGTTGACCTCGAATCGCACGACTCCGGGACGGTTCGAACGCTTCTCGACGACGGTGATCGGCTGGCCCATGAGCCGCCCAACCTACTTGCACCATCCGCGGGTTCCGTAAAGCCGAGGCCTACCGTCGGGCGTCGTGGCCGAGCCTGCTGTTCCCGCGCGCCAGCCCGTTCCGTGGCGCACGATCTGGGCCGCGATCTTCTCGGTCGCGGTCACCTACGTCGGCTACCAAGCCTTCATCGCGGTCGGCAGGGTGATCACCTACCTAGTGGTCGCGCTCTTCTTCGCGATCGTGCTCACTCCGCCGGTCAACTTCCTCCAGCACAAGGCGCACATCCGACGCGGGTTGGCCACGCTCATCGTGTTCTTGATCGGCCTCGGATTGTTCGCGGGGATGATCTACGCGTTCGTGAAGCCGATCGCCGAACAGGCCGACACGTTCTCGCGCGACCTTCCCACGTACGTCGAGGATGCCCGCAACGGCCGGGGACCGATCGGCGACCTGGTCAAGAAGTACGACCTCGAGCAGAAGGTCAAAGACAACCAACCGAAGATCCAAGAGGCCGTCACCAACTTCGGCAAGAACGGCCTCGACATCGTGCAGCGGATCTTCACCACGATCGTCGCGGGGCTGACGGTCATGGTCCTCACCGTCCTGATCCTCGTCGAAGGACCGTCGCTCTCGAAGGGCTTGCTCAGCCTCATCCCCGACGACCCGAGGCGAGAACGGGCTCAGCGCGTCTCGGTTGATGCGGCGCGGGCCGTGAGCGGCTACGTGTTCGGGAACCTCTTGATCAGCTTCATCTCCGGCGTCGGGATCTGGATCGTGCTGCTCATCCTGCACATCCCGTATGCGGCCACGCTCGGCTTGTTCGTCGCCTTCGCCGATCTCATACCTCTCGTGGGCGCGACGCTCGGCGCCATTCCGACGGTGCTGTTCGCGTTCTTGCACTCGGTGCCCGCCGGCATCATCACGATCATCTACTTCATCGTGTATCAGCAGTTCGAGAACCACGTGCTGCAGGTCACGATCATGGCGCGCACCGTCCGCCTCAATCCGCTCGCCGTCCTCGTGAGCGTCTTGATGGGCGTCGAGCTGTTCGGGTTCCTCGGCGCCCTTCTCGCGATCCCCGCCGGCGGCATCATCCAGGTGATCGCCCGCGACATCTACGACGAACGGCGAGGCCGGTTCAAGGACGAACCCACGATCGGGGCCGACGAGGTCCCGATGTCGGCGACAACCGACGAACCAAACTCATAACCTGCGGCGATGGCCACGGAGATCGTCGAGCTCGAAGGGCACATCGTCGACTCACTGCTGCTCGCGAAGGTGCTCGACCTGATCCTCGAGTCGGGCGCCGACTACCGCATCGACGAGTTCGAGCTCGGCAAGACCAACATCGACCCGAGCCGCACGACGATCGAGATCAGCACCGACGACGACGCGCTGCTCGATGCGTTGCTCGAGCAGCTGCAGGTCCACGGCGTGAATCGCACAAGCGAGAGCGACGCCGCGCTCGTCACCAGCGACCGCGACGGCGTGCTGCCCACTGGCTTCTACTCGACCACGAACCTCGCGACCGATGTGCGGGTCGACGGCCGCTGGCACTCGGTGGAGAACCCGGAGATGGACTGCGGCATCGTCGTGACCGACACGCAGGTGCGCACGTTGGCGATGCATCGCGTGCGCGTCGGCGACCGCATCGTCGTCGGCTTCGAGGGTGTGCGCGTGCACGCGCCCTCGCGTTCGCGCGACATGCGCAACTTCGAGTTCATGAACTCCGACGTCTCGTCGGAAAAGCCGAAGGCGTTGCTCATCGAGCAGGTGGCCCAACGGATCCGCACGGTGAAGGAGCGGGGCGGCAAGGTCCTCGCCGTGTGCGGACCCGCCGTCGTGCACACCGGCGGCGCGCCGCACATCGCCCGCATGATCCGCGACGGCTGGATCGACGTGCTCTTCGCCGGCAACGGCTTCGCGACGCACGACATGGAGTCGAACGTGCTGGGCACGTCGCTCGGGGTGTCCGTCGCGGAAGGGACGCCAGTCGAGCACGGCCACTCGAACCATCTCCGCGTGATCAACGAGGTGCGCCGCCACGGCTCCATCGCCGCGGCCGTCGAAGCAGGCTTCGTGACGGGGGGCGCGATGTACGAGTGCGTACGGCGCGGCGTTCCGTTCGTCTTGGGAGGGTCGGTGCGCGACGACGGGCCGCTCCCCGACACGATGCCGAATGTCGTCGAGGCGGCGGATGCGATGCGTGAGCACGTCCCGGGTGTGGCCGTCGCCCTGATGCTCGCGTCGACGCTGCACGCGATCGCCACGGGCAACCTGCTGCCTGCCGGCGTCGAGACGTTCTGCGTCGACATCAACCAAGCCGTCGTCACGAAGCTCGCCGATCGCGGCAGCCATCAGGCGCTTGGCATCGTCACCGATGTCGGCCCGTTCGTTCAGCAACTCGCCGAGACGCTCTGCACGTGAGCGAGTTGTCGTGGGGCCGGCGCTACCTCATGTGCCCGCCCCTTCACTTCGGCGTCCTCTACGAGATCAACCCTTGGATGCATCGCGAGGTTGCCGTCGACCGCGACCGCAGCGCCGCGCAATGGGAAGGGCTGGTGGCGAACCTGCGCGCCGCCGGCGCCGAGATCGAGCTGCTCGAGCCGAAGCAGCATGTGCCCGACCTCGTGTTCACGGCGAACGCCGGTTTGGTCGACGGCGACGTCTTCGTGCCGAGCCACTTCCGTCATCCTGAGCGTCAGCCCGAGACCGCGGTGTTCTCCGAGTGGTTCGCCGAGCAGGGTTGGCGGGTCGACGATCTCCCCGAGGAGATCGGCCACGAAGGGGCGGGCGATGCACTGCCGTTCGAGGGCACGCTGCTGTCGGGCTACCGACCACGGTCCGACGTGGCCGCGGGCCCGATCATCTCGGAGATGCTCGGCGTGCCCGTCCGCACGATCGAGTTGATCGACGATCGGCTGTATCACGTCGACCTCACCTTCTGTCCGCTCGACGACCGCCGCGCCCTGTGTGCGCCGATGGGCTGGGACGAGTACGGACGCAAGGTCGTCGACGCGCTCGTGCCGGAACCGCTCTGGCTCGAGGACGACGAAGCGCTGTCGTTCTGCGCGAACTCCGTCGTGGTCGGCACCAACATCGTCATGCCGGTGACACCGGCGCGGGTCGGACGTCAGCTCGAGGCGTGGGGCTTCTCGGTGGTCGAGTCGCCCGTCGACGAGTTCTTAAAGGCAGGCGGCGGCTGTCGCTGCCTGACGCTCGCGCTGGACGTCACGCTGGGCTAGCACCGCGAGCGCGATCGAGATCGTCGCGAGCACGGTGTGCACGACTTTGAACGCCACCGGGTGATCGTGAACGAGGATGAACGGCGTGCGGATCGCCCAGACGGCGACGGTGTAGGCCGCGAGAACCGACACCCACACGCCCCGCCTCCAGGCCGCGACGATCGCCAGCGCCACGAACGGCACGGCGAGCAGCGGCGTGCCACCGAGCCCGATGCGTCCGATCCACACGAACACCGTCCACGCGGCGAACGCGTAGATCGGCCAGGAGCCAGCTCGTCGCATGGCGCCGACGCTACCGGTCCCACTAACTTGACCGCACGGTCAAGTACAGGGGGAAGCATGCCTGACGTCTCGCTCGAAGAGTTCACGGAAGAGGTCACGGCGTTCTTCAACGCCAACGCCAAGCTCAAGATGGCGGAAGACAAGCCCTTCGTCTGGGGCGAGGGCGACGACGAGATGGGCCTCTTCGACGAGGTCGACCGCGACGCGGAGAAGGTCATCCTCAAGGAGGCTCAGGAGTGGCGCGCGAAGCGCTACGACGCTGGCCTCGGCTGGATCACCGGCCCGAAGGAGTACGGCGGCCGCGAGCTGACGGCCGCGTACGACCGCGTCTACGGCAGCATCGAAGGCCGCTACGAAGTCCCCGACCAGAGCTTCTTCGGCATCGGCCTCGGCATGGTCGCGCCCACGATCCTCGCCCACGCGCAGCCCCACATCCGTGACCGCTACTTGGCGAAGATGTACCGCGGTGACATCGTCGGCTGCCAGCTGTTCAGCGAGCCCGGCGCCGGCTCCGACCTCGCGTCGCTGCAGACCAAGGCGGTGCGCGATGGCGACGAGTGGTTGATCACCGGCCAGAAGGTGTGGACGTCGGGCGCGCAGTACAGCGACATCGGCGAGGTCATCTGCCGTACGGATCCCGATCTGCCGAAGCACAAGGGCCTGACCGGTTTCGTGGTCGACATGCACGCGCCGGGCGTCGAGATCCGCCCGCTGCGCCAGATGACCGGCGGTGCGTCGTTCAACGAAGTGTTCTTCAACGAGGTGCGCGTGCCAGACGATCATCGTCTCGGCGACGTGAACCAGGGCTGGGCCGTTGCGCTCACGACGCTGATGAACGAGCGCGCGTCGATCGGCGCGGGAAGCGCGGGCGGCGGTGCCGGCCTGGCCAGCGGCACGCGGCTGTTCGAGATGCTGCGCCACTTCGACCTCGACAAAGACCTCGTCTACCGGCAAGACGCGATGAAGCTCTACGTGTCGTACCAAGTGGCGAAGTACACGAACCAACGGGCGATGGACAAGATCAAGCAGGGTCAGCTCCCCGGCCCCGAGATGTCGATCGCGAAGCTCGCGCTCACGCAGAACATGTGGAACACCGCGCAGTTCGTGGCCCGCGTGCTCGGCCCGCGCCTGCTCGCCGACACCGGCGAGTGGGGCACCTATTCGTGGAACGGGTTCGTGCTCGGTATCCCCGGCATGCGCATCGCCGGCGGGTCCGACGAAGTGATGCGCAACATCGTCGCCGAGCGAGTGCTCGGCCTCCCGAAGGACCCGGGCATCGACTCCAACTCCCCGTTCAAGGACCTGAAGGTCGGCACCCAGACCACCGACTGAGACCTTTTCGTAGTGCTCCGTATACAGATCTGTATACGGAGCACTACGAAAACGAGAAGGGCCCTAGGGGAACAGGACTTCTTGGAGACCGGCGGGGAAGACGCGCGGGATGCCGGTCCACGGCAGGTTGTCCATGAACACCCAACTGCGACGGTGGATCGCGCTCGGGCCGTAGCCGCGTAACGCGATCTTGTGCCGTGGGCACGGATAGCCCTTGTTGAGCTCGAAGTCGTAGCCGGGATAGTGCTCGGCCTCGGCGCGCATGATGCGATCGCGGGTCACCTTGGCGAGGATCGATGCCGCGGCGATCGACAGGCAGCGCGCGTCGCCCTTCACCAACTTGATCGTGGTGCCGCGTCCGACGAAGTCCCACTTGCCGTCGAGCACGACCTTGTCGGCGTGCACGCCGAGTTGCTCGAGCGCTCGGTTCGCCGCCAGTCGCTGAGCGGCCGACATTCCGAGCGTGTCGCACTCGTCTTGCGACGCGTGGCCGACGGCCCAGGTGACACACCACGACGCGATGCGATCGAACATCGCCTCGCGCTCCGACTCGGTCAGCATCTTCGAATCGCGGATCTTGTAGACGCGCTTGTCCTTCGGCAGAACGGCCGCGCCGACGCTCAAGGGTCCAGCCCACGAGCCTCGCCCGACCTCGTCCATCCCGACGACGACGTCGTGGCCGGTCGCCCACAACTCGCGCTCGACGAGAAGCGACGGCGATTTCGCCTTGATGGCCTTACGAAGCTGCGGGACGGTGGCGGTCACGGACTCATGTCAGGCGCACGCCCGGACCACCGACCTCCACCGTGCCGACCATAGTGAATCCCTCGAGGTCGCCGACGACAGCCGGGTCGACGGCAGCGAGCAGGCCTCCAGACGTCTGGGGATCGAAGGCGAGAGCCTCGAGGGCGGGCGACGCCGTCGACGTCACATGGCCTTCGAGGTAGGCACGGTTGCGGGCATCGCCTCCGGTTCGTACGCCCGCTTCGGCCGCCGCGAGCGCGCCGTCGTAGAGCGGAAGCGCGCTCGTGTCGAACGTCAACACCGCGGCCGAGCGCTCGGCCATCTCCCAGCCGTGACCAGCGAGGGCGAACCCCGTGACGTCGGTGACGGCGTGCACGTTGGAACCGAGCGCTTGCAGCGCGAGCGACGCGTCGCGGTTGATCACCTTCATGCGCGCGATCGCCGCGCGTTTGTCGTCGTCGTTGCCACCGGCCAGCACGATGCCCGTACCAAGCGGTTTCGACAGCACGAGCGCGTCGCCGGCGCGCGCACCGCCCTTCGTGAGGATCCGGTCCGGATGCACGAGACCTTGCACGGCAAGACCGAAGATCGGTTCCTCGCTGCGAATCGTGTGGCCGCCACCGATCACGCCACCGGCTTCGGTCACCACGTCGGCCGCGGCCTGCAAGATCGCCGCGATCGCTTCGATGGGCATGCGTTCCGGGAAGGCAGAGATGTTGAGTGCGAGCACCACCCGCCCACCCATCGCGAACACATCACTGCACGCGTTGGCGGCGGCGATGGCCCCGAAGTCGGCGGGATCGTCGACGAGCGGAGGAAAGAAGTCGGTGGTCGACACGACGGCGAGGTCGTCGCTGATCCGGTAGACGGCGGCGTCGTCGAACGGCGCCAGCCCGATGAGCAACGCAGGATCGGCACCCGCGGTCAACTCGCGCACGAGCCCGCTCAGCGGCGAGCCTCCCCACTTCGCCGCGCAGCCCCCACACGAGGTCCACTCGGTGAGTCGGATATCAGTCGCCGCATCAGTCATCGCTGGGCAGGCTATGCCCATGGAAACAATCGTCACTGTGTTCCGCAACCGGCAGCGAGACGACCTCGAGGGCTACGAAGAGACCGCGGTCGACATGTTCGTCAAGGGCTCGTCGATGCCGGGGTTCCTCAGCTTCAAGCAATACACCGCTGACGACGGCGAGCGCCTCGCGCTCATCGAGTTCGACTCCCTCGAGCACGAACAGGCCTGGCGCGACCACCCCGACCATCGTGTTGCGCAGCAACGGGGGCGGGAGGAGTGGTATGCCTCGTATCGAATCCAGGTGTGCCGGGTCTTGTCGGAGCACAGCTTCGACGCCTGACCCATGGGGAGGGCGACGTGGTGGTTGACGAGCTCAGCGTCGGCGACAGGGTCGAGGTGCGGCGACGCTTCGACGCGCAGTGGGCGCGAGGGTTCGAGATCGTGGAGATCACCGACGCCGACACCATCCGTGTGATGCGCGTCTCCGACGGCGAAGTGCTCCCAGCCGAGTTCGCTGCGAACGACGTCCGCAAGGCCCACAAGCGCGCCAACGACTTCTGGTGGATGTGACTGCGGGTCAGTCCTTGAGCTTGGAGATGAAGTCTTCGACTTCGACGGCGGCCATCGTGAGCGTCTTCACCGTGCCACGGGCCGCGAGCCTGGTGGCGACCTTCATCATCGTGACTTCGTCTGGCGCTTCGAGGATGTTGAGGAAGTCCCAGTTCCCGAGCAGCGCGTACTGCGCCAACACCTTCACGCCCATGGCTTCGACTTCGGTGCTGACCTCGCGGAGCCGTTCGGGGCTGTCGGTGAGGCGGGCCGAACCGTCGGGTCCGAGCGTCGAGAGCATGACGTACTTCGGCATGCCGCGCAGGCTAACGGAGCTTGGCGATCTCGGCGGCCTCGCCCGCATCTGACGGGTCTCGCCATCGAGCGCGACCCTCAGGCGGGATCCATTCGTGTGTACTCGTCCATGCACGGAGAACCGACGAGGAACCACGCCCGTGGCACATGGTCGATCGGCAGCTCGGCGATCATCGAAGCGGCCGTCACCTCGACGTCGGGAACGTGCATACAAATCGTGTAGCCGTCCTCTCCGCCGACGTGCGATCGCAGGTGCGCCTTCAATGCCTCGACGGTGACGGGTTCGCGGGCGAGCACCGCGGTGCTCGCACCGAGACGACCGTCGACGAGGCGTTCGACGGGCTGCTTCGGGTGGCGGTGCTCGGCATCGAAGGACGCGATCGTCGTGCGATTCGACGTGGCCCGAACGCGCTCGACCGGCTCGACCGCGACCTCCGATCCGCTCGTCTCGATCACGAACGCGTGCAACGGATCGGCGACGAGGAACGACGACCAGTACGGACGGTCGACGCCGTCGTGGCCGGTCCCCCCTTGCCCGTACCGGGCGAGAAGCGACTTGATCACACCGACCGCCTCTGGAGCGGTGGACGCCCGCTCGAGCGCGAGCCGCACGAGATCCATCCCAATGAGACCGTCGGGCGTTCCGCGCGGATCGAGCGTCGTGTAGATCGTGGCGTTGCCGGCGGCGACGCCCGCGACGTTCACCCCGTGCTCGACGCCCCACATCCACGCGGGCCGTGATCCGACGAACGCGATCGTTTCGCGGTCGCGGCCTTCGATCTCGATGTGCGTCGCCTTGGTCGTTGCCTCCTGGCGCGGCCCGAACCGCTCGACCACCTGTTGCTCCGACGGGGGCCGATCAGAGTTCTTCGCGAAGAGGGTGCAGCCGTCTGCGGTCGCTGGATACAGCGCCACGAGGCAGTCACACACGCCGCGGACGCTACTGCCCGCCCCACCGCTGCCCTACCCTCGCGCCATGGCGCGGCGCACGGTGTCGATCGTTCCCCACACGCATTGGGATCGCGAGTGGTACTCGCCGTTCCAGACGTTCCGGCTTCGGCTCGTCGATCTGCTCGACGACCTGCTTCCCAGCCTCGATGCCGATCCGGCCTATGCGCACTTCATGCTCGACGGGCAGATGGCCGTGGTCGACGACTACCTCGCCGTACGTCCGCAGGCCGAGGCCACGCTGCGGCGCCTCGCCGCGTCGGGGCGAGTGTCGGCTGGGCCGTGGTACATCCTCATGGACGAGTTCCTCGTCTCCGGGGAGACGACGATTCGCAATCTGCAACGCGGGCTCGATCGAGCGGCCTCGTTCGGAGGTGCGATGGACGTCGGCTATCTCCCCGACATGTTCGGGCACGTCGCCCAGATGCCGCAGTTGTTGCAGCAGTTCGGCTTCGAGCACGCGGTGGTGTGGCGCGGCGTACCGGCGGCCGTCGACCGCAGTGCGTTCTGGTGGTCGGCCCCCGACGGCTCGACCGTGCGCGCCGAGTACCTCCCACAGGGGTACGGCAACGGAGCGCGCCTGCCCGACGATGCGAAGGCGCTCGTCGCCGCCGTGGCCGACTTCGAGTCGGAGTGGGACTCGTTTCTCGTCGGCCCGATCCTCTGGATGAACGGCACCGACCACTTGATGCCGCAACCGTGGCTGGGACGCGTGGTGGCCGAAGCCAACGACCTGCAAGACGACTACGAGCTCGTCGTGCGGCCGCTCGCCGAACACCTTGCGCTCGCGTCGATCGATGCGCTGCCGTCGTGGACGGGCGAGTTGCGGTCGGGTGCACGCGCCAACCTCTTGATGGGCGTCACGTCGAACCGCGTCGACGTGCGCGCCGCCGCGGCGCGGGCGGAGCGTGCACTCGAACAACTCGCCGAGCCCCTCGCCGCGCTCTACCAACCGGCGGAGCGCTGGCCTGGCGCGCTGCTCGACGAGGCCTGGCTCGATCTCGTGCGCAACTCCGCGCACGATTCGATCTGCGCGTGTTCCGTCGACGAGGTGTGCGACGCCGTGCTGCATCGCTTCGCCGAAGCGACACAGATCGGTGAGGGCCTTGCGACGCGCGCGCTCGACGCGCTCGCGGCCACGCTGTCGGTTGCCGGGCCGATCGTCGTGAACCCGTCGTCCCGCGCCCGCAGCGGTCTCGTCGAGTTGATCCTGCCGGGCAACGATCCGATCGAAGGCACGCAGGTGCTCAACGTCCGCCCGCCGGACCGCGTCATGGCCGATCTCGATCTCACGGAGATGGCACCTGTCGTCATCCGTGAGCTGAAGCACAACGACCGCATCACCCGCCTCGCGCTCGAGTCGGTCGAGACCGGCGCACTGTTGTGGTCGGCGGAGCGCGACGCGAACGGCGAACTGCTGTCGCCCGGCGCTCGGGCCGAGCTCGACGCGCTGACCGAATCGACCACCGGACAGGTTCGCATCCGCATCACGAGCCCGCCCACGCAGCTGGTGGTCACGCGAGTCGAAGACGTCCCTGGGTTCGGATGGCAGGCGTGGAACGGGCCGGCTCCGACGGTCGCGCCCGTGACGGCCCACGACGGCGCTCTCACGAACGGACTCGTCCGCCTCGAATTCCACGAACACGGCACGTGGTCGATCAACGGTCAACGCGGGTTCGGCCGCATCGTGCACGGCGGCGACGTCGGCGACACCTACAACTGGTGCCCGCCCGACGGCGACACCGAGATCGACACCACGACGCGCAGCGAGGTCGCCATCGTCGAATCAGGCCCGATGCGTGGCCGCGCTCGCATCACGTCGACGCACCGCTGGCCAGAGCGCACGGGCGGCGAGATGGTCGACACCCAAGTCGTGACGACGCTCGAGTTGCGGGCCGGTGAGCCCATCGTGCGCGTCGAGACGAGCTGGACGAACCGCACCCGCGATCAGCGTGTGCGCGTGCACCATCCGCTGCCGGCGCCGGCTCTCGGTTCCCGCGCCGAGTGCGTGTTCGCCGTCGTCGAGCGCGGCCTCGAAGCCGAAGGCGGACCGACCGAGCTGGGTATTCCCACGTTCCCGTCGAAGCGGTTCGTGCAAGCCGGCGGCCTCACCGTGGTGCACGACGGCGTGCACGAATACGAGCTCGTCGACATCCGCGACGCACATGCTCACGAGATTGCGATCACGCTCGCGCGCTGCACGGGCCTGCTGTCGCAGATGCCGATGACGACGCGGCCGCTGCCCGCGGGTCCGATCACGCCGATGGAAGGCTCGCAACTCCAGAAGCCGATCGTCGCGACCTATGCACTCCACATCGGCAATGCCGACCCGTACGCGCTCGTCGACGACGTGCTCGTCCCGCTTCAGGTCGTGCGCAAGACCTCAGGTCGCGCTCCGACTGACGACACCGCCGTTCCGACCGAAGGACAGATGCTGTCCGTCGACGGCGCCCCGGTGTCGGCGCTACGGCGGGTTGCCGGTCAACTCGAGCTGCGCGTGTTCAATCCGTCGAACGACACGACGACGGTCACCGTAGAAGGCCGCCGCGGCTGGCTCGTCGATCTCCGCGGCCGCCCCGTCGAACACTTCGACGAGCAATTCACCCTCGCCCCCTGGCGCATCGCCACCGCCGTCCTGCACGACTGAGGCGCTCGCCCGAAGAGGGAGCGACTCAGTGAGACAGGGAGTCGTGCAGCAACGCCGATTCGCGCAGCGCGATCGCGTCGTCGCGTCGGATGGCGAACCAGTTCTCGCAGTTGCGACAGCGGTACCACGGCTGGGCGCGTTTGAGTTCCATCCGTTCGACGTACAGCGCCTGGTGATGCAAGCAGTGGCGGCAGTTCATGAGAATCGGGGTGGTGACCCTCTGCGCGCGACGCTCCACGGGTATCACATCGGCAGCGAGCGCCGCCGATTGAGGTTCCCTACGACAGCGCCTTGCCGATGACCTCGCCGGCTCGGGCGACGGCATCGAGCTCCCAACCGTCGGCGGGCATGTTCACGCAGATCCCGTCGAGGCCGAGCGCCATCAGGTTCTGCAACTGTTCGCCGACGCTGTCGGGGTCGCCGGTGATCACCCGCGCTCCGAGCATTGCGCGCATGCCGTCGTCGAGTTGCGCCCACGGAGGCATGCCACGATCGGTGAGCAACTTGTCGCGCTTGATGTCGGCCTGCTCCATGGTCTCGCCGAGCACCAGCATGCCGAGCGACGTCTTGTTGAGCGTGTCGATGTCGCGGCCGACGTCGGAGCAGTGCTTCGCCAAGACCTCGAGCTTGTGCGGGATCTCGTCGATGCCCGACGTGAAGTTCGCCATCTCGGCGTGCTCGGCCATGAGCCGCAGCGTCTTCTTCTCGCCCTGTCCACCGATCATGATCGGCGGGCCTCCCGGCGTGATCGGCGCCGGTGAGTTGATCGCGTCCTTCACTCGGTAGTGCTTGCCCTCGAACGTGGGCCGCTCACTCCGGAACATCGCGCGGCAGATGTGCAGTGCCTCTTCGAGCCGCTCGAACCGCTCCTTGACGGGCGGAAAGTCGACGCCGAGCGCCGCGTGCTCCTCTTCGAACCAGGCCGCCCCGATGCCCAGGAACGCCCGGCCCTTCGAGATGACGTCGAGGGCGGTCACGATCTTGGCCAAGATCGCCGGGTTTCGGTAGGTGACGCCCGTGACGAGGGTGCCCAGCTTCACCTTCTGCGTTCGTGCCGCGATCGCCGCGAGCAGGGTGTACGACTCGAACATCTCCTGCTCAGGGGGGCCAAGGAGAGGCAGTTGGTAGAAGTGGTCCATCACCATCACGGTGTCGAACCCCGCCTCCTCGGCGGTCACCGCGATGGCGGCCACGCGCTCGAAAAGCTCATCGGGCGCCACCCCGGGGTAGGTGAAATTCGGTATCTGTAGACCGGCTCGAATCATGAAGTCCTGTCTACACGGCCGAACAAGCGGTAAAACGTTACGAGAGGGTGGTTCCACACCCGAATCGGCTAGCCAGGACCCCGCTGCGCCGTGCGACGAAGCACCTCTAGCGCGCCGGGTTCCGCCAACCGGGACGCGTTTGAAGTGTGCGTCAGGCCCCACCTGCCCAGTGGGGCCTTCGTCGCGTCTGGGCGCAAATGGGCGTCAGTCGCCGTCAGAGATGTCGGCGGCGTCGGCCGCAGCGGAATCCGAGTCCTCGGTCGCGCCGCGGTCGATCAGCTCGGTCACCTTGTCGCGGATCGTGCCCCGCCGGCGCCGGGCCCGCTCCCGCACGCCCTCGCGTTCGAAACCGTCGCCCTCCCTGCGAACCGCCCACAGCTGCACGCGGCCGATGTCCTTCAGCTGCCTCGTGCGCAGCGACTTCCAACGCAGCCCCTCGACGTCCTGCAGCGCGTCGTGGATGTCGGCGGACGCCACGACCGACGCCGCGTAGGCGATCGAAACGATGCGACTCGCGAGGTTGACCGTCGGCCCGAACAGGTCGCCTTCTCGCTCGAGCACCGGCCCATACGCAAGACCGACGCGAACGTCGGAGAGCGCCTCGTCGTCGTGATACGCCTCGGCCAGCGAGAGCGCGATCTCGACACCGGCTCCCACGAAGTCGACCGCGAACATGACCTCGTCACCGATCATCTTGATCACGCGCCCGCCGAGGCCGCCGACGATGTCATAGGCGGTCGCTTCGAAGCGATCGACGATCATTGCGAGCTCGTGGTCGCTCAGTTGTTGCGAGAGCGCGGTGAACCCGACGAGGTCCGCGAAGCCGACCGCCTGCGCAAGATCACCTTCGGCCGCGGTGGCCTCACGCACCAACCGGCGGCGCGCCGCCACTTGGAGATGTCGCTTCCACGTGTATTCGAGGATGCGAGGCATCGCCGGCACGAGGAACCGGGTGCGCAACACGCCAGGCTCGGTGCCGTCGAGGTACGTCGGTTCGTCGATGCGCGACTCGATGGCGTCGATCTGTGCTGACGCGATGCGCGCCATCGACGATCCGATCACACGCGTCATCTGCAACGCCTCGTCGTGATCGATGAGCCCGAGGCCTACCAGCTGGTCGACGAGCTTGAGCATCTCGACGTCGAAGTCGCTGAAGATGCGATCGTCGGGGCCCGGATCGGGGAAACCGAGCGCCCGCCAGAACCGCGCCGCCTCGTCACCGAGGTTGGTCAGCGCCGCGACCTCGGCCTGCACGTACTTCGGATCCTGGTCGGCGAGGATCATGCGATCGACGACGAGGAGCCCGAGCGTGCCGTCCTCTTCGGCTTTGGCGATGTCGAGCTCGTCGACGCCGAGCGCTTCGAGCACTTGCCGCAACGTCTGGAAGCTCGTGCTCATCCCGCCGTCTCCCGCGTCGCGATCGGCGCGAGGAGTGCCTCACCTCGAGCCTCGACGCTCGACCAGTTCGGGTCGAGGCCGGGCGCGGTGAGCCGTACATCGTCGACGTCGTCGAAGCGCTCCAGGTCCCACAACAGCGCGGGGCGTTCACCGTGCCACCGGACCGCGTACGACAGGCGACCGAAGTGCGTCGGCGCGTCGTGCACCTCGACGCCGCGCCCCCACCAGTCGTCGGGGATCATCGAACACAACGCGAGACCCGGCTCGGGGTTCGCGACTTCACGCACGAGCACGTTGCGGACCAACGACAGGAACTCGGCGGCGGTGCGTCCGTCGTGGCCATCGCCGAGGGGCCCGCCCGGCTCACGAGCACGGATCGTCTCGGGCCATGTCCACGTCGGCGTGGCTGCGTCGATCAACGACCGCAGGCGCGCGAGGTCGTCGCCGCGCGGTCCGTCGACAGGACTGCGCGACGCGTCTCCGTCACCCCCGAGAGAATCGGCGGAGCGGCCGACCCGCTGTGCCCCGTCGGCTTCGCCGATCGCCACCAACAGGTCGGCCGCGGCGCGAAGACCAGCGACCACCCAGACGTCGGACAGCTCCGCGGCCGGGCGCGCCTTGCGGCGGGTGCGATCGATCCAATGCGCGCCTCTGGCCACCGTTTCGGCGACGGCATCCAACACCTCGCGATCGCGCGTGAGGCGCCAGTGCTCGGCCATCGACCACAGGGCGCAACCGTTGGCGTCCGCCTCGCGCGACTGGCTGACGAAGCCGCCGTCGGCCCGTTGGCGGCCCGGGTAGGAGCGCAGCACCTCGACAACCTGCGAGTGGAAGCCATGGCGGTCGAGCGCGGCGAGCATGAAGGCGGCATCGCTGAACGAGAAGCGGTGGCGCGCGCCGGTCCCTGAGGTGATGTCGGCGCCGTCGTGCAACACGAGCAGGAAGCGCCGGTTGGCGTCGACTGCCTCCTGCCATTTCGCGTCGGGGAGCTCGAGCCGAAGGCCCGTGTTCGACTGCACGGCCCAGCCGCTCGCGACCTGTGCCGGCGACGGAATCGCTGTCGGATAGGAGGGCGCTGGCTCGACCTGCCGACGGGTGAGGCCCTGACGACGCCCCCGCTTCGACGCCGCCATCGGCAACGCGACGCGCAACGTGGCCGTGTGCGCGAGTGGGAACACGAACGCGGCCTGGGCCATGCCGGTGTCGTCGCGCAGGTGTGCGGGGAACTCGTCGCGCGCGCCGGCGCGACCCTCCAAGACGACCGTCGCGCTGTCGCCTTCGGCAAACGTCGACGCCGCAACGCGTGCGGGTGCCTTCGGCAGCAGGAGTGCGACGCGGCCATCGACGGTCACCGTCGTGTTGTCGGGCATCTCGATGCGCTCGATCGTCGTGAGGGCTTCGGGGTTGTACGGACGGACGGCGAGCGCGAGCGCGAACGGAACCCGCGAGCGATTCTCGATCTCGACGATCACCAAGTCGTCGTCGCTGTTCGGGCCACCGACGATCGAATAGGCGCGGTGGACTGCGTCACCGCTCGGGATGCGCATCGCGGTCTCGACGACCGGCGCGGCATCGATGAGCCGCTGACGCATGCGCGACGGCGCCTCTCTCGACGGCACGTACCAACGGTCGTCGGCCCCGATCCACCAGTCGAGCGACCAGCCGTCGACCTGCGGGGTGACGAGACCGCGAGGGTCGACGATCGCTTCCCACGTCGACGCGATGTTGCCGATCGCCGTCCAGTTGCGGGCGGTCACGTTGGTGAGAAACGGGAGCTGCTCGCTCGGCACGAAGGCCGGAGACGCAGGGTCGAGCTGGTTCACGAGCCAATACGGCAAGACCCAGTCAGGACCGATCTGCGCAGTCGCCCTCGGGCGCAGCGCGCGGAACGCGGCGCGATTCATCCAGGGTTGCGTTCGTGCGTGGCCTTGCGGCTCACCAACCCGCTGTACGCGTCCCACGCCGTGCGCCCCTCGTGCACGACGCCCACGACTTCCGTCGCGATCGGCATGTCGACGCCGTGTTCCTCGGCGAGCTCGAGCACCGTGCGGCAGCTCTTCACACCTTCGGCGACTTGATTCATCTCGGCGATGATCTCGTCGATCTTCTTGCCCTTGCCCAGTTGCTCGCCGACGTAGCGGTTACGACTCTGCGGGCTGATGCACGTGGCGAGCAGGTCGCCCATGCCGGCGAGTCCCGAGAACGTCATGGGGTCGCCCCCCATCGCGACGCCGAGACGCGTCATCTCGGCGAGACCACGCGTCATCACCGCAGCGCGCGTGTTGTCGCCCGCACCGACACCGTCAGCCATGCCCGCTGCGATCGCGATGACGTTCTTCAACACCCCGCCGAGCTCGGAGCCGATCACGTCGGGGTTGATGTAGACGCGGAACAGGTTCGTCGCGAACACGCGCTGCAACTCGGACGCCACGAAATCGTCGGCCATCGCCACCACCGCGGCCGCCGCCTGGCCGGCCATGATCTCCTTCGCGAGGTTCGGGCCCGTGAGCACGGCGACGGGGTGACCCGGCAACACCTCGTGGATCACCTGGCTCATGCGCATCTTCGTGCCGGCCTCGAGGCCCTTCGTGAGGCTGACCACCGGCACCCACGGACGCAGCAGCGGTGCCACCTCTTCGAGCGCCGACCGGAACCCATGCGACGGCACCCCCATCACGAGCACGTCGGCGGGACACACCGCCTCGTCGAGCGCGCTGGTGGCGCTCAGGTTCGGATGCAGCGAGTAGTCAGGGAGGTACTGGCTGTTCCGGTGCTCGTCGTTGATGTCCTTGGCGAGCTCGTCGCGCCGAGCCCACAGGGTGGTCGGGCCGTTGTGCGCTGCAAGGTGGGCGACCGTGGTGCCCCATGAGCCCGCACCGATGACCGCGACCCGGATCGACATGCCCGGCAGGTTAGAGCCGGACGCACTCGTAGACTTCGCCGATCGCGGCCACCCACGTGCTCGTACCGGTGAAGTCGTTCCGGCACGCCAAGGTGAGGCTCGCGCCCGCACTCTCCGAGCCAGAGCGCGCCGAGCTCGCCCGCACCATGGCCACCCGCGTGCTCGAGGCAGCTCGCTCCCTACCGGTGTGGGTGGTGTGCGACGACCACGATGTGGCCGGTTGGGCCGAGGCCAACGGGGCCGGCGTGATCTGGCGACCGGGGCTCGGTCTCAACGGCGCGGTCACCGACGGCGTCGAGCACCTCACCAGCGAGCACGGCGCCATCGAAGTCGTCGTGGCCCACGGCGATCTCCCCCTCGCCGACGACCTCACCCGGGTCACCGGCTTCGCCGGCATCACGCTCGTGCCCGATCGTCACGACGACGGCACCAACGTGCTGTGCATCCCGACTGCGGTCGGGTTCACGTTTGCGTATGGGCCGGGCTCGTTCACTCGACACCGCGACGAAGCCGATCGGTTGCAACTCCCCTATCGCGTGCTGCGCGACCCACGGCTCGGCTGGGACGTCGACGTGCCCGCCGATCTCGAGCTGCCGTGTCCGTGAACCTGGCGACGCCAGCTTCCGCGCTCGCGATCGCCGCGCATCCCGACGACGTCGAGTTCGGCTGCGGCGGCACGCTCGCCAAGTGGGCGGCATCCGGTTGCGTCGTGCACCACCTCGTGTGCACCGACGGGTCGAAGGGCTCGTGGGACCCGAGCGACGACATCGAGGCGCTCATCGCACTGCGGCAAGACGAGCAACGGGCCGCGGCAAAGGCGCTCGGCGCGACAGGTGAGGTCGTGTTCCTCGGCCACGTCGACGGCGAGTTGCAGTCGGGCCTCGACGAACGCGCGGAAGTGGCACGCGTCATCCGAGAACTCACACCCGAAGTCGTGCTCGGCCACGATCCGTGGCGGCGCTATCGGTTGCATCCCGACCATCGCAACGCGGGCTTCCTCGCGGTCGAAGGGATCGTGGCGGCGCGCGATCCGCACTTCTATCCCGAGCAAGGCATCGCCCA
>Ga0105245_10001259_pt1 | contig 22891 bp, 19 predicted proteins | sample KBSM54metaG_FD_81523 | JGI IMG/M metagenome (GOLD analysis project Ga0105245, IMG submission 81523) | Miscanthus rhizosphere microbial communities from Kellogg Biological Station, Michigan, USA - KBS M5-4 metaG | ecosystem: Host-associated > Plants > Roots > Rhizosphere > Soil | place...
GAGCGCACCCTCGACCTGGCCGACGGACTGCTTCAGGCGCTCGTCCGACCTGTGGAGCCGCTGACCCTCGACCTCAGGTCCGTCCAGCTCCTGCAGGCTCGCGAGCGCACCCTCGACCTGGTCGACGGACTGCTTCAGGCGCTCGTCCGACCTGTGGAGCCGCTGACCCTCGACCTCAGGTCCGTCCAGCTCGCGCAGGCTCTTGAGCGCACCCTCGACCTGGCCGACGGCTTGCTTCAGGCGCTCGTCCGACCTGTGGAGCCTCTGACCTTCGACCTCCGGCTCTGCGGGGTTCATGGAGTCCTTCTGCATCCCCTATCCCTTTCGTCTGTGCCCCGGCGAGCGGAGCGTTCCGTGGATGTGTGCCGGCACTAAAGACCGTGTCCATCATCGCGTCCACAGGCCGCGTGTCAAGCCGAGAGGCAGTGCGATTGCTCACACACCCAACTCGCGCCGCAGCGCGGCCATCCGCAGCACGGCGTGCGCGGCGTCCTCACCCTGGTGGCGCTTGCCGCCGCCGCTGCGAGCGAGAGCCTGCTCCATGTTGTCCACGGTGAGGACGCCGAACGAGCACGGCACGCCCGTGTCGAGCGCCACGCGCGCGATGCCATTCGCGGCCTCGGTGCAGACGAAGTCGTAGTGGTCCGTCTCGCCGCGGATCACCGCGCCGAGACAGGCGACGCCCGCGTAGCGGCCCGAGTCGGCGCAGTAGCGCGCGGCCAGCGGCAGCTCGAACGCCCCCGGCACGTCGTGGATCTCCACGCTTGCGCCCGCCCCCTCGAAGACGCGCGTGGCGCCCTCCACAAGCCGCTCCGCCAGCTCCTCGTAGAAGCGGCCTACGCAGGCCGCGAAGACGGCCGGGACGGCCTCAGCCACCGTGCCCCGGCTGGCGCGGCGCGGGTCCCTGGCCATACGGGTCCGCGTTCTCGGCGAGCGCACGCTCGCGATCCTGCACGCGCTCCTCGTGGATCATCTCCTCGTCGAGCGCCAGGCCCTGGTGGTGCAGCATGTGCCCGAGCCGCTCCTTCTTCGTGCGCAGGTAGTTCCGGTTGTGCTCGCCCGGCGCGTGCTCGATCGGCACCTGGTCGGTGACGGTCAGCCCGTAGCCCTCGAGGCCCACGATCTTCTTCGGGTTGTTGGTTAGCAGGCGAATCGAGCTGAGGCCGAGGTCCACGAGGATCTGGGCACCGATGCCGTAGTCGCGCAGGTCCGCCGGGAGCCCCAGCTTCATGTTGGCGTCGACCGTGTCGAGGCCCTCCTCCTGGAGCCGGTAGGCGCGCAGCTTGTTGAGCAGTCCGATGCCGCGACCCTCCTGGGCGAGGTAGAGCAGCACGCCGCGGCCCTCCTGCTCGATCCGCGCGAGCGCGTCCTCGAGCTGCTGCCCGCAGTCGCAGCGGAGCGAGTGGAAGACGTCGCCCGTCAGGCACTCGGAGTGCACGCGCACGAGCACGTCCTCCTCCCCCGCGACCTCCCCCTTCACCATCGCCACGTGGTGCTTGTCGTCCACGAGCGAGCGGAAGCCGACCACGTTGAAGTCGCCGAACTTCGAGGGCAGCCCGGCCTCGACGACGCGCTCGATCAGCTTGTCGTTGCGGCGCCGGTAGGCGATCAGGTCGGCGACCGTGACCATCTTCAGCCCGTGCTTCGCGCAGTAGCGCTCGAGGTCGGGCACGCGCGCCATCGTGCCGTCGTCGTTCATCACCTCGCAGATCACGCCTGAGGGGTTGAGGCCCGCGAGCCTCGCGAGGTCCACGGACGCCTCCGTCTGGCCGGTGCGCTCCAGCACGCCGCCGGCCTTCGCCTTCAGCGGGAAGATGTGACCCGGCTGGACGAGGTCGCGCGGCCGCGAGCTCGGGTCGATCGCCACCTGCACGGTGTGGGCGCGGTCGTGAGCGGAGATGCCGGTCGTGATCCCCTCGCGCGCCTCGACCGACACTGTGAACGCGGTCTGGAAGGGCGACTCGTTCTTCGCGGCCATGAGGTCGAGGCCCAGCTCGTCGCAGCGCTCGCCCGTGAGCGCGAGGCAGATCAGCCCGCGCCCGTGCGTCGCCATGAAGTTGATCGCTTCCGGGGTGACGAACTGGGCGGCCATCGTGAGATCGCCCTCGTTCTCGCGGTCCTCGGCGTCGCAGACCACGACCATCTTGCCCTGGCGGACGTCCTCGATGGCCTCCTCGATCGAGCTGAAGGGTGGGTTCGTCATCTTGCGCTCAGCTTCTCCACGTACTTGGCGAGGACGTCGACCTCCAGGTTGACCGTGCGGCCGGGAGCGGCCGCGCCGAGCGTCGTCCGCTCGAGCGTCTCGGGGATCAACGACACCTCGAAGGCCGTGTCATCCACACCCGAAACGGTAAGCGACACGCCGTCGACGGCGATCGATCCCTTCTGGACGACGTAGCGGAGCAGGTCCGCCGGCGCCTCGATCCGAACCACGCGCGAGTTGCCGTCCTCGGTCACCGACTCCACGGTCGCGGTGCCGTCCACGTGCCCCTGCATCACGTGGCCGCCGAGGCGGTCGCCCGCGCGGAGCGGCAGCTCCAGGTTCACCTCGTCGCCGATCTCGAGCGGCGCCAGCGAGGTCCGGCGAACCGTCTCGGGCATCACGTCGGCTGCGAACGAGCCGCCCGTGCGCTCGACCGTCGTCAGGCAGACGCCGCTGACGGCGATCGAGTCGCCCGGCTCGAGCTCCGCGGCGAGCGGCGTCTCCACCTCCACGCGCCCGTGCGCCAGCCCACGGACGATCCCCTTTCCTGCCACCAGCCCGGTGAACAACTCACCACTCCTTGAAGCGGGCGACGATCAGGACGTCGTCCTCGATCCGCTCGGTCTCGATGGCGAGCGCGCGCGAGCCGGCCGCGATCTCCGCCACGCCGATTCCCTCGAGAGCGGTCTTCGCCTTGGCCCCGCCGAGCAGGAGCGGCGCGAGGAACATGCGCGCCTCGTCGATCTCCCCCGCCTCGAGGAAGGCGCCGGCCAGGTGCGGGCCGCCCTCGAGCAGCAGCGACTGGATCTCGCGGGCGCCCAGCTCGTCCAGCGCGTGCTCCACGCGCGCCGCCTCGTTCTCGCCGGTGGCCACGATCACGTCCACGCCGGCGGACTCGAGTGCCTGCACCGACGTGCGGGCGGCGGCGCGCGAGCAGACCACGATCAGCGGAAGGTCGGCCACCCCCTTCACGAGCTGCGAGTCGAGCGGGAGGCGCGCCTCGGAGTCGAACACGACGCGGCGCGGCTGGCGCGCCACGCCCTCGATGCGAGCGGTGAGGCGCGGGTCGTCGACGAGCGCGGTGCCGATGCCCACGGCCACGGCGTCGGAGTCCGCCCGCCAGCGGTGCGCGCGGGCGCGGCTGGCCTCGCCGGAGATCCACTGGGAGTCGCCCGTGCGGGTCGCGACCTTGCCGTCGAGCGTCATCGCCGACTTGAAGATCACGAGCGGGCGGCCCGTGCGAGCGTGCTTGCGGAAGGGCTGGTTCAGCATCCTCGCGGCCTCGCCGATCTGCCCGTCCACGAAGTCGACCCTGACGCCCTCGTCGCGCAGGATCCCCGGGCCGCGGCCGGCGGCCTTCGGCGTGGGGTCGTCGGAGGCGATCACGACCCGGGAGATCCCGGCGGAGACGATCGCTTCCGTGCACGGCGGCGTGCGGCCCTGGTGACAGCACGGCTCGAGCGACACGTACATGGTGGCCCCCGCGGTGTGCCCGGCGGCCGCCTCGAGCGCCATGACCTCGGCGTGCTCTCGCCCCGGAGGCTGGGTGATTCCCTCCCCGATCACGCGACCGTCCTTGACCACGACGGCGCCGACCATCGGGTTGGGGCTGGTCTGCCCGCGGGCGCGCCCAGCCAGCTCGATGGCCCTTCGAAGATGGTGAGCGTCGCGTTCCGTCGCGGTGGTGTCCGGCATCCTGAAAACACCGTACCAGCGCCAAGTTTCCGGCCCGCAGGGTTGGGCGGTGACTAACGTGCGGCCGCGTGCACCGCCTCGTGCTCGCCCTGATCCTGGTGGCCGGCTTCGCGCTGCGCGTGTGGAACATCGACTACGGGCTGCCGTTCGTCTACTCGATCGACGAGGGCTCGCATTTCACCTCGCGCGCCGTGGAGATGTTCTGGCAGGACCTCGATCCCGGCTACTACCAGAACCCCGCCGCCTACACCTACCTGGTGTATGGGCTGCTGCGCGCGATGTACGGGCCGCTCGGGTTCCTGTTCGACCTGAAGTTCGCCAACGTCACCGAGCAGTTCGACAAGAACCCGACCGAGATCTGGATCGCCGCGCGGACGCTCGCGGCGGCGCTCGGCATGGTGGGCGTCGCGGCCACGTACTGGGCGGCGAGGCGGCTCTGGGGGATCCGAGAGGGGCTGGTGGCGGCGGCCGTGCTCGCGTTCGCCTTCCTTCCGGTGGCGTACTCACGGGTGGCGCTGACCGACGTGGGAGCGCTCACCGGAGTTGCGCTGTCCCTGGGCCTGGCCGTGCTGGCCTATCAGCGCGGGGGGCTGAAGTGGTTCGGCCTGGCCGGGGCCGCAGCCGGTCTGGCGGTCTCGTTCAAGTACACCGCCGGGCTTGCGCTGCTGCCGGTCGCCATCGCCGCGATCGCGCGGCTGCGCTCGGACGGCGTTCGCGCGCTCGGCGGCCTCGCGCTGGCCTGCGGGCTCGCCGCCGTTGTCTTCGTGGCCCTCAACCCCTACCTGTTCGGCTCGCTCGACGCCTGGTGGAGCGACCTCCGCGACCAGGCCGATGTGGCGCGCGACCAGCCGAAGCCGGGGCAGGAGTCCGGCGGCATCTCCTACTACCTCGACAGCCTCACGTGGGGACTCGGGTGGGCGGCCGCGTTCGCCGCGCTCGCCGGCGCGGTGATCGAGCTCCGTCGGAACGCAGTGCGCGGATTGATGCTGATCGCGGTCCCGCTCGCGCTGTTCATCTACCTGAGCACGCAGTCCCGCTACTTCGGCCGCTGGCTGCTACCGGCATATCCCGCGCTGGCGATGCTGGCGGCCTCGTCTCTCTCTCAATTGAGTTCGCTGGTCCCGAATCCCAAATGGAGGGGGCCCGTTCTGGCTGGAGTTGCAGCCCTTGTGCTCCTACAACCCCTCGCCGCCGACATCCGCAGCGCGCAGGTGCTCGGGCGCGACGACACGCGCCAGCAGGCGCGCGACTGGCTCGAGGCGCACTATCCGCCCGAGCTGCGGGCGTCCGTGGAACCGGCCGTGCCGGGGCGCTGGTTCCGCTCCAACCCCGAGGGCGACCCGCCCGGCTGGCTGGGCCGCTGCGCCCAGCGGGACGGCTGGACGGAGCCCGGCTGGTCGTACGTGGCCGCCGGAGGCGAGCGCGTGTGCGCGCAGTACAAGCCCGGCCTCGTCGCGCGCCCGGACGGAGGCGTTCGCGCGTCCTCGTACCACGCGGTGCTCAGCCCCGGCGTGATCGACGACTACCGCCTCTACGGCTACTGCCTGGTGGTGACGGCCGACGTCGTCGAGGACCGCGCCCTCCAGACCGGGGACACGGGCGCGCGTGCCTACTACGACCGGCTCGACCGCGAGTCGCGCGTCGTCAAGACCTTCAGCCCGTACGACAAGGGCGCAGACCCGGTCCCGTTCAGCTTCGACCTCTCCTACAACTACTACCCGCCGGAGTACCACCGGCCGGGCCCCATCATCCGGATCCACCGGCTGAGCGACTGCCGCCAGGCCACAGGTCCGCCGATCATCCGCATCCCGCGCGCGCGGGAGCCGGCGCCGTTCTAGCTAGCGGCGGAACGCGCCGAGCGCGCGCAGCGAGTAGCGCTTGAAGAACCCGTGGACCGTGCCCTTCGGGGGCGACTCCCAGTCGGTCGCGTAGGTCGCGTACATCAGGCCGCGCTCGGGCCACCAGGTGCCCACCGGCAGCGGTCCGCCGTTGCAGGAGCCGGCCGAGTAGCCGGGGCGGTTGATGTACATGTACGCGTCCACGAGCGGATGGGCCGTGGCCGTGGTGGGAGCGGGTCCGAGGCCGCGGAGGCCGGGGTTGCACCAGACGTTGATGCGGCGCCACCTGTGCGCGGCCTTGTTGATCCAGCGCTTGTAGTGGATCGGGCCGCGGCCGTTGTAGGACGTGTTGATGATGAAGTGCTTGCCGCCCACCATGCGCGAGATCTGCAGGCCGTGCCGGATGTTCGCGTGCGTCCAGTCGTGGTGGGTCACGTTGAGCATGAAGCCGCGCACCTTGCTGATGCCGATGTAGCGCAGCTGCTTCGCGGTGCGCGAGGCGGGCTCCCAGTCGGAGGCACCGGCCTCGAGATAGATCGTCGCGTTCGGGAGCTGCGAGAGCCTGTCCACGCCGTAGCGCAGGACGTTCAGGCGGTCCTGGCGGCGGTCGCGTGCGAGACAGTCGATCGTGCCGAGCGAGTCGGGCTCGAAGCCGATCACGACGCGGGCGCCGCCAATGGCCTGTGCGAAGTCGTCGTACCACTGCATCGTGCGGCGGTCCTCGGCCTCCCCGCCCGCGCGGTAGTGGGCGTTGCAGCCCTTGCCCTGGTGGCGCATGACCACCATCAGCGGCACGCTGCCCGGCTGGTCGCACTGGACGCGGTCGAGATAGCCGCGCACCTTCTTCTGCATGCGCGGGCGCGTGAACTTGCCGAACCAGCGGAAGCGCGGCTCACGGGCGAGCTTCCAGATCGTGTTCGCCTTGGTGTCCTCGCCGGAGCGCTTCCACCTGGCCCACTGCATGTAGGCGGGCTCCATCCGATCCACGAAGAAGCGCTGCCCGAGCAGCGGGTTGGGCGAGGCCGGATCGACCCCGTGCGGGTCGAGGCCAGGCGGGATCGTGGGCCAGGTCGGATTGGTGTCCGAGACGCACTTCGCCCAGTCCTCGGGGTACTCGCCGCGCGGCGGGGACGGGACCGACTGCGGCGGGTTCATGAGCGCGGGATCGACGAGACGGCCCGGTGTGTACACCTGAGCACCCGCGACCGCGGGGACCGCGACGAAGAACGCCGCCGTCAAAACCACCAAACGCATCCGGCCCATCCACGGCTCTCATCGGCACGGCCGGTGCTGCTTGACAGCCCCCCTGGACGGTTGTTCTAGCCCCGCTACTCTCCCGCCGCGTGGATAGCCGCCTGAGCCGCCGGCGACTGCTGCAGGCCGGCGCCGCGGGCGCCGCCGGAGCAGCGATCCTGCCGGCTGTCGGATGCAGCTCCGACGACGACGCCTCGGCCAGCTCCGGGGACCTCAACGTCCTCGTCCTGATCATCGACAGCCTGCGCCCGGACCACGTGGGGGCGTACGGCTCGCCTCAGATCCAGACCCCGAACATCGACGCCCTGGCCAACCGGGGGCTCCGCTTCAACCGCGCCTTCCCGGAGGCGATGGTGACCGTCCCGGCGCGTCGCTCGATCTTCGGCAGCCGGCGGATATTCCCGTTCCGGAACTGGAAGCCGAACCCGGTGATCGGCACGAGCCCGGGGTGGCTGCCGATCGACGATCCGCAGAAGACGTTCACCACCGTGCTGAAGGACAACGGCTACTGGACCGCTCAGGTGAGCGACAACCCGTTCACCGGATTCATGGGGCCGTTCGAGCCGTTCCGCAAGACGTTCCACGAGTGGCGGACCGTGGTCGGCCAGTCGGGGTTCCGCCAGGACCCGCGGAACATCCCGATGTCGACCGTGGACCACTGGCTGCCCCCGTTCCTGCGCGACGACCGCTACGTGCCCGGCATGCGCAAGTACCTGGCGAACACGGGCGAGGGCGTGGACGAGGAGGAGACCTGCGCGGCGCGTGTGTTCAAGGAGGCGCGCGGTCTGCTCGACGACGCCCGCCGCCGCCAGCCGTTCGCATTGACGGTCGACTGCTTCGACCCCCACGAGCCGTGGAGCACGCCGAAGAAGTACCTCGACCTCTACGGCGACCCGCACTACGAGGGCCAGGAGGTCGGCGTCACGCCGTACGGCTTCGCGCGCAACTTCACCCCGCCGCTCCTGCGGCGGCTGCACGCCGCGTACGCCGGCGAGGTCACGATGATGGACCACTGGCTCGGCCACTTCATGGAGCGCTTCTACGACCTGGGGCTCCAGAAGAACACGGTCATCGTCCTGCTGAGCGACCACGGCTACCTGCTGGGCGAGCGCGGCTACACGGGGAAGGTGCCGTCGCAGCTGCACCCCGAGCTGGCGCAGGTGCCCTTCGTGATCATCCAGCCAGACGACCGCGCGGCGGGCGCGGTGAGCCAGTACTTCGCGTCCACCCACGACGTGGGCCCGACCGTTCTGTCGATGGTCGACATCCAGCCGCCCTCCTGGATGAACGGCACGGACCTGTCTGTGGCGATGGAGGGCAGGGACCCGCCCCAGAAGCGCGACTTCCACTACGGCGGCATGTACAACCGCTTCTACATCCGCACCGACGACTGGGTCCTCATCGGCGACAACCAGGGCAACGAGCGCACGCTCTGCGACCTGCGGAACGATCCCCACGAGTTCGACAACGTGGTGACGGGCAACCCGAAGGTAAGCAAGGAGCTGTACGACACGATCCTCGAGGCGGCCGGCGGGCCGCTGCCGTATTACACGTAGGGCGCGAACGCTCGCGCACCGCGAGCACTGAGGGCGACGGCCGCGCGCGTTTCAGCCGCTCAGCGCGATCGCCGCCACCCCGGCCGCGACCGCCACCGCGCCGGCGAGCCTCCAGCGGTCCACCCGCTCGTGGAGAACGACGGCGGCGAGGAGGGCGGCGATCACGACGCTGCTCTCCCTCACGGCGGCCACCGGCGCCGCGGGCGCCAAGCGGAACGCTGCGAGAACCATCAGGAACGCCCCGAAGGTCGCAGCCGCGGTGAGCGCCGTCCTCACTCCGACATCCGGCCGCGTCCTCGCAACAAACGGGTAAACGAGCGCACACGGAAGCACCACCAGCGCGAGGTACGCGATCGGATCCGCCCGCTCGACCCCCTCGGAGTCGACGAGCGTGTACGACGCGATGACGGCCCCAATCGCGAGCCCGAACCACAGATCTCGGGTGGGCAAGGCGCTTTCCCTTGCGAAACGGAAAGGAAAAGCGCCTAACCCCACGAGGAGGACCCCCAAGGCCACCGCGAGCACACCCACGACGGCGCCGGCCGCCACGTCCTCCTTCAACGCAAGAGCGCCGAAAACCAGCACCACGACCGGGGCCGACCCGCGAGCGATCGGATACACGACCGACACCTCACCGCCGTCGTACGCCCGCGCCAGCAGCACGAAGTAACAGAGCTCCAACACCGCCGATGCGGCGATGTACGGCAGCGCCGAGGACGAGACGCCGCCGGTGACGACCGCGGGCACAGCGAGCAACGCGACGCCCCAGGCGAGAAGGCCGGCCGTGGAGGCGCGCGTGTCGCGCGCCCCGGCGAGCGCGACATTCCACCCCGCGTGCAGAAACGCGGCGCCCAGCGCGAGGGCTACAGCAGAGAGCGGCACCGCGCGCGGACGCTACCGCGAGCCGCGGAGCGCTCAGGAGTGCAGCGGCTCCTTCATCGACTCGGTCTCCGGGGCCTCGATGTAGGGCTGCTTGTCCTCGTTGTCCTTGCCCTCCTCGTGGTACACCGACTCGGCGTTGACCGCCCAGATGTCGTGGTCGGCGCCGTCCACGAGGTTGTCCACGGCGCGCATGGCCGTGAGCATCGAGTGGTCCGAGTTGTTGTACCTGTGCAGCCCGTTGCGGCCCACCTGGATGTAGTTGTCCAGGCCGTCGAGCCATGAGCGGATCGTCGAGACTCGCTTGTCGTACTCGGCGTCGTACATCGGGTAGGCCTTCGGCACACGCTCGACGAAGCCGAACTCGAGCTGCTCGCGCTTCGCGAGCCCGAGCTTCTCGAGCTCGCGCATGCCGAGCTGGACGAGGTCCTCGTCCGCCATCTCCCAGAGCTCGTCGCCGGCGAAGCAGAAGAACTCCAGCCCGACGCATGCCTTCGAGGGGTCCGGCACCATCCACGGGCTCCACGAGCGGAAGTTCTGGATCCGGCCGACGTTCACGTTCGGGTCGTGGATGTAGATCCAGTTGTCGGGGAACAGGTCCTCGCCGTCGAGCACGACCGCGACGGTCAGAAAGTCGCGGTAGCGCATCCCCTTGGCCGCGACGATCACCTCGGAGCGGGGGTGCGGCTCGGCCATGCCGACAGCGTTCCGAAGCGGCAGCGACGAGATCACCGCCGACGGCTCGAACGACTGGTCGCCCACGTGCACGCGCACGCAGCGGTCGCCGTCGAAGTCGAGCTTCGTCACCCTGTGCTCCAGCAGCACCTGGCCGCCGAGCTTCTGGATGTCGTCGGTCATCGTCTCCCACATCTGGCCGGGGCCGTAGCGGGGGTAGTTGAACTTCGAGATCAGGCTCGTGACCTTGTTGTCCCTGTTGCCGAAGAAGGCGGACCAGGCGGCGCGGAAGAAGCTGAGGTTCTTGATGCGCTGGGCGGCCCAGTCGGCTCGGATCTCGGATGTCGGGACGCCCCAGACCTTCTCGGTGTAGGACTTGAAGAACTGGTTGAAGAGCCAGCGGCCGAAGCGGTTGGCCACCCACTCCTCGTAGGTGGTCTCCTTGCCCTTCGGCTTGACCGCCGCCCAGAGGTAGGAGAAGAGCGCCTTGGTGAGGTCGACCGGGCCGAGCTTCTTCATCACGTCCGGGCCGCGCAGCGGGTAGTCGAGGAACTTCGCGCGTCCATGGCGGTCGCGCCAGTAGATCCGCGACATCCGCGGGCGCTCCAGGAACTCCTCGCGCATGATCTCGTGCCAGAGGTCGTCGACCTCCTTCACCTTGGTGAAGAAGCGGTGTCCGCCCAGGTCGAACCGGTATCCCTGGCGCACCGCCGTCTTGGCTATGCCGCCGACCTGGTTCTCGGCCTCGAGCACCACGACCGGCAGCCCCTTCTTGGCGAGCAGGTAGCCCGCCGTCAGGCCGGCGGGGCCCGCGCCGAGGATCACCGTCGGCTTCTCGGCCATGTCGGGCCGGGCGAGGTTCTTAGGGGGCTCTGGCTTCGTGTTGTTGTCGCTCATCAGCTCTTCTTCTCGTAGATCACGCCGCGGACTCCGATGCGCGTTGCGCGGCGGTAACGCACCGGCACCGCCTTGACGAACTCGAGCCGCGGGTCGCTCGCCAAGGCCGCTCCCCACTGGGCGCCTCGGCGCCGCACAAGCTCGGTCCAGGGCGCATCCCAGTCATCCGCACGTGAGGTCACGGGGAACACGATGAGGACCCGCCCGCCGGACGGCAGACTAGCAATCAGCGGGTCCAGGTTCTTCGATGGCGTCGCCGCCTTCAGCTTGTCGTAGCCGTCGGTCCAGTCCATGATCTGGTCGTTCTTCACGAGGCCCATGGGGTTGCCGAAGCGCAGGTCGGGCGCGTTGCCCAGGTTCTCGAGGTGGTACGCGAGCAGCGGGCCCTGCTCAGGCTGCATCGACAGGACCAGGTCACCCTTGTGCAGCTCCGGCACGGCGTCGTTTCGCAGGTCCGAGGCGTTCGACTTGTTCTCGAGGCCGTAGCTCTTCGGAATCGCCCAGATCCCGACGATGATCAGGAGCGCGACCAGCCCGAGGTTGCCCGCGCGAGCGAGCGCCAGCGCGCCGAGGAGGAGCATCGGCCCGAGGAGGACGCCGAGGTAGCGCGTCGTCCAGGCCGGCGAGACCTGGGACACGATCCATGCGACGGCGAGCGTCCCGAGCACGATGGTGGCGCCGGAGAGGAGCGCGGTGCGCTCCTTGTCGTCGACGCGCCGCGACAGGATCGCCGCGATCCCCGACCCCCCGGCCAACACCAGCGCGACAGTCGGAGTGCCGCCGCCGAGCAGCGACCTCGTGATCTGGATCGGCGCCCCGAAGTTCGGCGGGTTGAGCCACGGCGCACCGGTGTGCTGGACCTGGTGCAGCAGCGTCGGGACCCACGGCAGGTAGAGGAGGGCGCAGCCGCCGAAGCCGATCAGCGCGTCCTTCCAGAAGCTCGACCGGTTCTCGGAGACGTACCAGCACGGGATCAGCCCGAGCGCGAGCCCCACGCCCAGGAAGAGGCCCCAGTTGTGCGTGTAGAGCATCCCGGCGAGCAGCACGAAGAACAGCGGCAGGTAGCGGCGGCGGCCGAAGGCGAAGACGTGCAGGAACGCCGCCGTCGCAAGCAGCGACATGACCAGCATGAGCGCGTACATGCGGGTCTCCTGCGCGTAGGCCGTCAGGAACGGGTTGACCGCGCAGAGGGCGGCGCAGTAGAGCCCGGCGCGGCGGCCGAAGAGGCTCCAGCCGGCCCACAGGCCGCCCGGGATCGCGAGCAGCGAGATCGCGACCGAGAGCGCCTGTGTCTCGGCGGGCCCGTCGCCCACCGCGGACATCCAGACCGACAGCAGCATGTAGTAGAGCGGCGGCGAGCCGTCCATCCGCAGTAGCCCCGGGATGTCGAGCAGGTGCTGCGAGGCGATGCCGATCGACAGCCCCTCGTCCATCCAGAGCGACTCGCCGAGCGAGTTCGTGCGCAGCACCGCCGACACGAGCAGCAGCCCGAGGAGCACGAGGCCGGGCAGCACGAAGTTGTTCGGCAGAGAGCCGAGCCGGGGCACGGCTCGCGGGCGTGAGGCGACGCTTGCCACCGGGCCAGCCTAGTGAGCGCTCAGCCGGCTGACGCGGGTTGGCACGGTCACTTGCCGATCACCTCGACCTTGCGCTGACCAGGCCCCGACTGGGTCGGCGGCGACGCGGTCGGCGTGTTCGGCCCCGACTGCGGGCAGCCCGTGCGCGGGTTGTTGCCCGTGGGCGGCACCGTGAGCAGGCGCCACTTGCCGTGCTGGTCCACCAGCCGGTAGCGGTCGTCGGTGGGCTTCGTCACGAGCGGGCCGTCCGGCACCGTCCGCGTCCGGAACGCGACCCCGGGCGGCGGGGTGACCTTCCACCCCACGTTGATCCCGTGGACGCCCAGCTCGTAGGCGACCATCTGAGTCTGGAACGGACCGCTGAAGACCCCGCCGCAGGCGAGCAGCCGCTCCTTGCCGCCATTGGCGTCGATAAGCGCCTTCAGGTCGTGCCACAGATACGCCTCGTGCTCGATGCCGCCCTGCACGCGGCCCGTGTTGTCGGCCTTCGCCACGATCGTCGGCGACGCGATCGCGATCCCCAGCACCAGCGCCACGGCCGCCGCTCGCGCGCCCGCGCGCGCGGTTCCGAACCAGCGCTCGCCCAGCGACTCCACGCCCTGAAGCACGCGCACCGCGCCCACACCGCCCAGCACGGAGACGGCCGCGGTCGTGACCATCAGGTAGCGCTGGTTACCCGCGAAGCCGGCCTCGGTCATCACCGCCACCAGCGCGAACCACGAGAAGCCCAACGCCGCGAGCGCGAGCACCGCGCCCTGCTCCCGTCTTCGCACCCAAGCGACGGCCGCCACCCCCACCGCGATCAGCGTGCCGAGCTCCACGGGCGCGACCGTGCTCTCGGCGAAGCGCTTGAACAGCTCCCACGCGGGGTGCGCCGCGAACGCCGCGCTGCCCGGGTTCGGCGCGTTGGCGCGCGAGCCCGCGCGGAACGGGTCGTTCGCCCCCCACCACTCCGGCAGGATCCAGCAGGCGGGCACGAATACGGCGAAGAAGAGCAGCCGCTTGCGGAGCTGCGGCTCGAAGAACCACAGCCAGAGCCCGTAGAGACCGAGGAACGGCTAGGCCTCGGGGCGCAGCAGGGCAGCCGCGACGCCCAGGTAGAGCGCGTGGTCGCGGCGGCCGTCGAGGTGGCGCTCGAAGCCCCAGAGCACGACCGCGGCGAGCATCGGCTCCGAGTTCCCGAGCGCGGCGTCGCGCACGTACTTGTTCGACGACAGGAGTGCCGCGAACGCGGACACGCCCGCGAGCGCGCCGTAGATCCGCCCGCCCACGAAGCGGAACGCCATCCGGTACGCCATCACGCAGCCGAGCAGCCCGCCGGCACGCGCCACCCAGAGCCACAGGTACGGCGCGAGGTCCTGCCCGAAGAGCGAGAACGGAACCGTGAAGAACATCGGCAGCGGCTTCCACGACGGGCCGCCCTCGGTCACGAGGTCGAGGTGCGCGATCTCGCGGCCCCAGAGGATCCACGCCCACGGGTCGTACGTGGGCGTGGACGGGAACAGCAGGGTGAGCGCGGACACGGCGAGACAGCCCACGATGATCAGGACCATCTGGGTGCCGTGGCGCTCGAGCGCGAACGCGCTGGGTCTTACGCTCGAGACGCTTCGAGCCGGGTAGCGGACCGTAGCCGTGACCAGCCTCCGTAGCGAGTGACCAGCACCACCAGGCCGACGAGCGTGATCGGCACGTAGAGCACGAAGCGGATCAGGATCACGTAGGACAGGCCGACCGAGCCGGCCACCCCGAGCCGGTGCGTGCCCCACGCGACGGCCGCGTCGAAGGTCCCGATCGATCCCGGTGCGGCGGGCAGCGCCGCCACGAAGTTCGTAAGCGCGACGAGATAGAGCGCGCCGCCGACGCCGATGTTCATGTCGATCGCCTGCGCGACCGTCCAGTAGACCGAGCCCTCGATCGCCCACAGGACGAAGGTCACCGCGAGCAGCACGAGCCCCCACCGCGACACGACCGCGCGCGGGCTGTCGGCGAGCGGGCGCAGCCAGTCGCGAACGCGCTCGAAGAAGTGGTGCTTGCGCAGCACCCAGATCGCGACCGCCGCCGCGAGCAGCAGGAGGATGCCGATCGCCGTCACGAGCACCGGCCTGTTCGTGGGCAGCACCTGGGCCGTTTCCAGGACGGCGTAGACGGTCACCACGAAGATCGCGAGCAGCGCGATCACGTCCAGCACCCGCTCGGCCACGATCGAGCTGATCAGGGTCCGCTTGCTCGCGTCGCAGCGCGGCGACAGCAGCATCACGCGCAGCGCCTCGCCCGCGCGGGCGGGAAGGACGTTGTTCCCCATGTACCCCACGGTCGTGAGCGCGTAGCAGTCGGTCCGGTTCGTCTGGACGCCCGTGTGCGCGAGGATCTGGTGCCAGCGCTCGGCCCGGACAAGCGTCGCGACCACGTACAGTCCCACGGCCGCGATCAGCCATACGAGCGTGTTCGCGTCGGCCGGAATGTGCGGCGATTCCTGCTTGCTCGCCCATAGGACAACCGCCGCTAGCGCGACGAGCGAAACCAGGGCTTGGATCAGCGCGAAACGACGGTTCATGGTCGAAAGAGACGGCGGGGCGGACCGGGGCGCACCGTAGCAATCTCACTTACCCGCTGAACGGCGTCTTGATACGCCGCTACCCTCCCGCGCTTGGCCAGGCGAGCGCTCCTGATCCTAGTGGCTACGGCTGCCCTCTGCCCCGCGTCGGCGTACGCGCAGGGCGGCGGCGAGGCACCGCCCGGCGGCACGCCCACGGAACCCCCCGTTCCGGAGCTGCGCGTGGAGCGGCCGGCCGGCAAGCCGCTGGTCCGCGAAGGCCAGGTGAACCGCCAGCTTCTGGGCGGCACGTGGTACTTCCGCAAGGACGACACCTTCGTCGGCGAGGACGAGGGCTGGTTCGCCCAGGACGACCTCGCCGGCTGGACCCCGATCACCGTGCCGTACAACTGGAACGCCACCGACACGGTCGAGAACCGCCCCTCGATCGGCTGGTACCGGAAGGAGTTCTCGCTCCCGAAGTCGCCGAAGCGGGCGCAGCACTTCTGGAAGGTGCGCTTCGAGGGCAACAACTACCGCACCAAGGTCTGGCTGAACGGCCGCAAGCTCGCCTTCTACACGGGCTACTTCCCGTTCGAGGTGCTGCTGAAGAACCTGAAGCCAGGCCGGAACACGCTCGTTGCCGAGGTGTCCTCGTTGCGGAGCAACTCGGACCTCACCCACTGGCGGCCCGCCGCGTTCAACGGCTACGGCACCGGCGGCTGGTGGAACTTCGGCGGGATCCTCCGCGAGGTCTACATGCGCCGCGTCGACACCGTCGACGTCGAGGATGTCCAGGTGCTCCCGCACCTCAGGCGCGTGGGCGGAGCGGCGAAGGTCGAGGTGCGCACGATGCTGCGCAACCTCACGGGGCGTGACCGGGATGTCTCGCTCGCGCTGCGAGTCGACGGGCGGCGGATCCTGCTTAGTCCCGAGACGATCCCGAAGCTGGGTCGGCGCGAGCTCACCACCACCGTGACGATCAAGAAGCCGCGGCTCTGGCAGCCTCGCGACCCGGAGCTCTACGACATCACGGTGGGCGCGCTCCTGTGCCGCAAGAGGCTCAGCCTCTGCGACAAGGACGTGGGCGCGTACCGGGCGAGCTTCGGGGTGCGCAAGATCGACCCGCGGCCGGGTGGAGTGATCCTGCTCAACGGCAAGCGGCTCAACCTGCGCGGCGCGAGCGTGATGGAGGACGACATCAATGAGGGCGGGGCGCTCTCGCAGCGGACGCGGACCCTCCTGCTGAATCGCCTGAAGAGCCTCGGCGCGACGATCACGCGGGCGCAGTATCCGGTGCACCCTGCCTTCCTCGAGGCGCTCGACCGCGCCGGGATCATGTACTGGGCCGACGCGCCGGTGTACCAGCTTCCGAACAGCCTCTGGGCCCGCGGCGGCGTCCGGTCGCTCGCGACGCGCGCGGCAACCCTGACGGTCAAGAACAACGTCAACCACCCGTCGATCCTGACCTGGTCGCTCGCGGTGGAGCCGGCGGCGGAGGAGGGCTCGCTCGGCAACTACAGCCCCGGCATGGTGAGCTACGTACGGGACGCCTCACACGCCATCCGCGAGATGGACGACACGCGGCTCGTCGGGCTCGACCGGCAGTCGCGCATCGGCGAGCCGCTCACGACGCCGGCCCATCAGTACCTGGACGTGCTGGGCGTGAACGACTACTTCGGCTGGTACCGCGCCGTGATCGACAACCGGCCCGACCTGCCGCCATCTACGACGGCGGACCTCGGCACCTACCTCGACCAGGTCCACGAGGCGAATCCCGACCTGCCGATCGTGATCACCGAGTTCGGGGCGGAGGCCTCGCGCTCCGGGGCCGTGGAGCAGAAGGGCACCTACGAGTTCCAGCGCAGGTTCGCGCTCGACCACATCAAGATCCACTCGTCGAAGCGCTTCGTGAACGGCTCGATCTACTGGGCCCTCCGCGACTTCCGCGTACACCAGACCTGGCAGGGCGGCGCGCCGCCCGAGTTCGCCACGCCGCCGTGGCACAACAAGAGCCTGATCGACGAGACGAACGCGCGGAAGCCCGCCTTCCTCTCCGTCGCGCGCGTGTTCCGGCGCACCAAGCCACTCCTGCCTCGCTAGCCTGCGCCGCCCGTGAAGCGTCCACTGCTCGCCCTCCCACTCGTGCTGCTCGCTGTCTCAGGCTGCGGTTCGAGCGATGCCGGCGGCAACGTCAACAAGTCGGACCTGCCCGGGTCGGCCCTGGCGTGCCTCGAGCAGAACAAGATCCCGGCGCAGCGGACCGGCGAGAACGGCGACGAGCTGGTGCTCGACGCGGGGCCGAAGATCAAGTTCTTCCTGACGGCCGACGAGGCCATCTCGGAGCAGTTCCGCGGCCGCGGCGAGGGCGCCGAGCAGATCGGCACGGCGCTGCTGTACGTGAAGCCCGAGACGAGCAAGGAGCAGGACGACCTGCTGCACGACGTCGAGGTCTGTCTGTCGCAGCTCTAGAGGGCTATCGCTGCAGGTAGACCTCGACCGTGTTCCGCCCCTTGTGGAAGGCGGCCTCGGGCACCATCACGGAGACCAGCTCGCCGGAGTCGCCCACCGCGAGCGTGAACGTGTTGCCCACCGCGCGGATCGTGCCGTTCACCGCCACCGCGATGTCGCGCGGGTGCTTGTCCGGCCCGTTCACGCTCCCGACGATGTGAACCGGGACGAGGCCTGACGCCGGGTCCACGTGCTGGTAGTCGCCGGGGTCGGCGAGGTCCACGTCCAGCTTCGGCCCGGCCGCCGAGGCGGGCTGGCCGATCAGCTCGGGGTGCGGCCCGATGTCGTAGATGCGGTCGGGGCCGTCGGCGCCGGTCCCGAACAGGCGGTGGTTGCGCTCGATGATCTGCTGGCGCTCTGCCTTGAACTGGTCGGCGGGGATCCGGAGCGTCTGGAAGGTGTTGCGGATCTCGAAGCGCAGCGTGTCGCGGTTCTTCACCTTGGCGCTGTACGCCGACCTGCCGTCCATCTTCACCCGCGGGTCGAGGTTCAGGGTGTCGAAGATCGTCGGCAGGATGTCGATGGTCTCGACCCAGGCGTCGTTGACCTTGGCCTTCTTCTGTCCGGGGGCCTTGATGATCAGCGGCACGGGGGCGATCTCGCGAGCGGTCTGACGGCTCAGGCGCCGGCGCTCGCGCGCGTGCGGGAACGCGACGCCGTGGTCCGCGGCGACGACGATCAGCGACTCGTCCCAGAGCCCCTTCTCCTTGAGGCGCTTCCAGAGCTGTTGGAGCTCGTAGTCGGCGAAGCCCGTCTGGAGAAAGTGCCGCTGGAGCAGCACGTCCAGCTGGCCCTGGTCCTGGTAGGCCTGGGTGGATAGCCCCGGAATCTGGTCGTTCGGCTGGCGGCGGTACATGCGCCCGGAGGGCAGGTACTGCCAGGGCACGTGCGGCATCAGGGTGTGCTTGAAGTTCAGCGCCGGCCGGTTGCCGCGGTATATGCGGTCGATCCACGCCTGGAAGCGCGCCGCGCGCCCACGGTTCAGGTTCGCGCGTGTGTTGACGCCCGATCCGGAGCTCGGGGCCTGCACCTCGGTCTGGTCACCGCCGCCGAAGTTGCCCCAGTTCTCGGAGACGCTCGTGAGGTCGTTCTCGATCTTCGGCGGCGACACGACGTGGAGCCAGACCAGGCCGAGGTCCTCCGCCATCGACGACATCCGCTTGGGGTACGGGTCCTCGCCGATGATGTCCTTGCAGAGGTCCTGCGGGCAGACCGAGGTCGCCTCCTCGTCGACGTTCATGCGGTGCGATTTGGCGAACAGCGTGAAGATGCTGTTCGGGTGGTCCGAGGAGATCGGCTGCTTGTCCCGCTCGGGCAGGTTGCCGTCCATGATCGCCGGCTGCGCGCGCTCGGTGGAGTCGTAGACGGTGTACGCGTTCCGGAACCAGGTGGCGTTCTTCGCGAGCTCGCCGAAGCCCGGGTAGCGCGTGGCGTCGAGCTGGTCGTTCTCGCCGACCAGCGTGTTCGAGGGCAGCTCGTCAAGCAGCACGACGACGATGGGAGCGCGGGCCACGCCGCCGATCGAGCGTGCCGAGGCCTCGCTCGGGAACGCCAGCTCGGAGATCTGCCCGCTGAAGAGGAACAGCAGCAGGAAGACGAGCGGCACCGGCGACAGGATGTTCAGGAACGAGCGCACGGGCTCCGCGCGCGCCCACAGCACGGCGGCGCCGGCGCCGATCACCACCGACAGGACGATCAGGACAGCGTCGGAGGCGTCGATCGCCTTCTTCAGGGCCTGCGCCGCGATCAACACGACCAGGGCGCCGAGGAAGACGACGTGCGCCGCCCTCCTCACGTCCGGCCCGATCAGGCCGAGCAACAGCTCGATCCCGAGGAGGAGCGCCGGGGGCAACACCACCAGGAGGACGGAGAAGCTGATGATGTCGAAGCCGCTCGAGCCGCGGGCGGCGAAGAACTCCGGGTTGTCCTTCAGCAGGTCGAACAGCGGCTGGGCGACGGCGAACGCCCACAGGACAGCCAGGTTGAGATAGGCCCAAGCGGCGCCCTTCGCCCCCTCTTTGGTCATTAGCTCTTGGGACGCGCGTGGTAGAGCACCCGCGTGCCGGACTCGAGCCGCTCGGAGCGCTCGACCTCGAACGCGTCGTTCAGCGTGCGCTCGAAGAAGTCCAGCTCGTAGTCGGGGTGCAATCCGTCGCGCTTCGGCGCGAGCAGCTTCTTCACCATCGGGTCCTCACGCGTGGGGAACTCGATGACGAGCGCGCTGCCGAGCGACCGGAGCCAGTCGATGAACTCCTTGACCGGGACGTTGGCGCTGATGGCCACGTGGTGCACGAGCGCCAGCGCCAGCACGAGGTCCGGCTTGCCGCGGTCCGGCATCGACCGCCGCTCGAGGCCTCGCCAGCCGAGCCCGGGCGACGGGTCGGCCAGGTTCATGGTGAGCGGGAGGATCTGCTCGTTGCCCTCGTCGCGCAGGTCGCGGTAGAGAAGCTCGACCGGGCCCTGGTCGGCGTCCACGGCGATGACGGTCTTCGCGCCCTCCGCTGCGATGCGGGAGTAGCGGCCGTTGTTGCAGCCGATGTCCCAGACGAGCTTCCAGTCGCGGCCCTTCGCGACCTCGCGGACGAACTCGTCCTTCCTGCGGGCGTCGTCGTCCGTGTAGCTGTTCCGCTCGCCGTAGGCGGTCCAGACGCCCTCCGGCGGGCTCCAGTCGAGCCGCTCCACGAGCTTGCGCATCTTCCGCACGTTCGCGACGAACAGCTCCTTCTTGAAGACGCGCCGGACCTCGTCCTTCACCTGCTGCGGGCGGTCGGCGTAGCGCTCCTCGAGGCGGGCGTGCAGGAAGACGTTCGTGAACACGCCCTTGCGGAAGCGGTCGCGGAACGACATGAGGCGGCGCATCTGCGGCGGCGTGATGCCGTCGATCGAGCCACGCAGCCACGGATGGAAGGGCACGCCCTTCGCCGACTGGAGCAGGAGCGGGTACAGGTAGAGCATGCAGAACTGGCGGTAGCCGACCCAGGGCTCGCCCTCGCGCATGCGCTCGAACGAGCCCACGTCCACGAAGGTCGGGCGGGCGCCCTTGAATTGGACGTTGTAGGGCGTCGAGTCCTTCAGGACCATGTCGTGGTCCAGCGCCGCCAGCAGCAGGTCGAGCTGCAGCAGCGCCGCGTCCTTGAGCATCGAGAAGGTCCACTCGTACGGGTAGGAGACGAACGGGATGCGCTCGTGTCGCAGCACGGCGGCGGGCTTGTGGACGAGCAGGCCCTCCGCGACCGCGGCGCCGTCGGCGCGCTCCGTGCGCACCACCCGCTCGCCGTCCAGCAGGCCGCTCGCCTCGAGCGCCTCGAAATCGCTCAGCCCGTCGGGCGAGAGGGCGCGGAAGACCTCATCGCCTGAATAGAAGACCCTGCTCTCGGGGTCACGAAATGAGCCCGGCTCCAGGCCGGCGGGCGCGTGCGAGGTGGACACGCGGCGGAAAAGTAGCTAAGCCGCGTCGGTGCTGCGCGCGGTGTCCGCCTCGGTCTCCGGCTCGTCCTTCTTGATCCGGAGGAACCTGAGGAGGCGGTTCCAGTACAGCTTGGCGGTAACGGCCACGGCGGCGAGGCCACCCGCGATGATCTGCAGGATCATGCTCCCGCTGCCGGGATCCAGGTATGCGAGAACGGTGGTCATTGTCGTGGTCTCTCCGAACGTCTCGGGATTGAGAGGGCAGCGCAGGCTAGCAGAGCAGATGATTGTGAAATGGGTGTGAAATAAGCGGTGTGCTCGCGGGCACCGCCCGCTCGCATGCCGCCCTGCAACCGGGCCTCCAACTACCCTACCCGGGCCGCATGAAGCTCATCATCCAGATCCCCTGCTTCAACGAGGAGACGACCCTTCCTGCGACTCTCGCGGACCTCCCGCGCGAGATCGAGGGCATCGACGCCGTGGAGTGGCTCGTCATCGACGACGGGTCGACCGACCGCACGGTCGAGGTCGCGCGCGAGCACGGGGTCGACCACATCGTGCGGCTGACGAACAACCGCGGCCTCGCGGCGGCCTTCCAGGCCGGGCTCGACGCCTCGCTCAAGCTCGGCGCGGACATCATCGTCAACACCGACGCGGACAACCAGTACTTCGGCGGCGACATCCCGAAGCTGGTGGGCCCGATCCTCGCCGGCGAGGCCGACATGGTGATCGGGAACCGCGAGACGGATCAGATCGAGCACTTCTCGCCGCTCAAGAAGCGGCTCCAGCGGCTCGGGAGCGCCGTGGTGCGGCGCGCGTCCGGCACCAACGTCCCGGACACGACCTCGGGCTTCCGCGCCTACAACCGCGAGGCCGCGCTCCAGATGCAGGTGGTCTCGAAGTTCACCTACACGCTCGAGTCGATCATCCAGGCGGGAAAGATGCTCGTCGCGGTCGACGACGTGCCCATCCGCACCAACGAGCAGACGCGCGAGTCGCGACTGTTCCCGTCGACCGCGGCCTACGTGCGGCGCAACAGCGTCTCGATCTTCCGCATCTACGCGATGTACGAGCCACTGCGGGTGTTCCTCGCCGCGGCAGCCGTGGCCGCGGTCGTCGGCGCCGTGATCTGGGGGCGCTTCCTGTACTTCTACTTCTTCTCGGACGAGCCGGGCTCGCACATCCAGTCGCTCATCCTGGGATCGACGCTGTTCATCGTCGCTGTCCAGCTCGCCGCGCTCGGAGTGGTGGCCGACATCCTGGCCAGCACGCGCGTGCTCCAGCAACGCGCGCTCGAGCGCATACGGCGCGTGGAGCTGCACCTCGGGGTCAAGCCCTCGCACTACGAGCCGGGCGCGCACGCGACCGGGCAGGAGCCCACCACTGGAGCCGGCGCCGGGCGCGCGACCGGCAAGGAGACGGTCAAGCTGTGAGCGGCGCGGCCGCGACGGAGGTCCCGACAGGGAACACCTTCGACAAGTACGGGTCCCAGAACCCGGTGGTGAGGCGGCTGATGGCCGGCTTCCACGGGACGCTCGACGAGCTCTGGGACCGCGCGGCGCCCTCGTCCGTCCTCGATGTGGGCTGCGGCGAGGGTGTGCTCACGGTCGAATGGGCGGAGCGGCTGGGCGACCGCCGTGTGGTCGGCATCGACCTCGACGACCCGAAGCTGCGCGCCGAGTGGGAGCAGCGCAAGCGCCCGAACCTGGAGTTCCGCGCCGAGGAGGCCACACGGCTCACGTTCGCTGACGACGAGTTCGACCTCGCCGCCGCCATCGAGGTGCTCGAGCACGTGCCGGATCCCGAGGCCACGCTGGCGGAGATGGCGCGCGTCGCCCGCAGCCACCTTCTGGTCTCGGTGCCGC
>Ga0105245_10001260_pt1 | contig 22888 bp, 22 predicted proteins | sample KBSM54metaG_FD_81523 | JGI IMG/M metagenome (GOLD analysis project Ga0105245, IMG submission 81523) | Miscanthus rhizosphere microbial communities from Kellogg Biological Station, Michigan, USA - KBS M5-4 metaG | ecosystem: Host-associated > Plants > Roots > Rhizosphere > Soil | place...
CCTGGTTGCGGTCGACCGAGCCCATGCGCGGCTGGTGATAGAGCGCAAACAGCGCCATCACGAAGCCCGGCGTGCAGAATCCGCACTGCGAGCCGTGCAGGTCGACCATCGCCTGCTGCACCGGATGCAGTTCGCCGTCCTTGGCGAGGTCTTCCACCGTAATGACTTCGGCGCCGTCGGCCTGCGCCGGAAACATGATGCAGGCGTTGACCGGCTCGTAGGTGATCTTCTCCCCTTGCAGGCGGCGCAGCACCACCGTGCAGGCGCCGCAATCGCCCTCCGCGCAGCCTTCCTTGGTGCCCGTGCGGCGGAGATCATAGCGGAGCAGATCGAGCACGCTGGCGGTGGCAGACGCCTCGATCTCCACTACCGCGCCGTCGAGGACGAAGCCTATCATCGCGGCGTTCCCGCTGCGATCCAGGCGCCGAGCTTCTGGCGCTCGGCCCTGGTCATGCCGGTGGTGTTGCCCAGCGGCATGATCTCGGAATCGACCGCTACCTTCTGAATCCGAGGGGAGAGTGCGCGGACGTGATCATAGCTGTCCAGCTCCACGCCGAGCGGCGGCGCCGTGAAGGCTATATTGGTCGGATGCTCGCTGTGGCAGGCCGCGCAATGAGTCGCCAGGATCGGCCGGATATCGGCATAGCTCACGGCCTGGGCCGACGCCCCGCCGGTGTCGGACGCAGCCGGCAGTTTCTCGAGCGATACATAGGTCACGCTGGCGAGCGCGAGGACCGCTGCCAGGGCCATGGCTGCCCCGGTTAGCTGGGCGCGGTGGCGCAGGTTGAACACATGACGGACCGCCACGCCGGTGAGCCCGAGCAGCGCCAGCACCAGCCAGGGCCGCTGGGCGCCATAGGTCATCGGATAGTGGTTGCTGATCATGATGAACAGCACCGGCAGCGTCATGTAGTTGTTGTGGAGCGAGCGCTGCTTGGCTGCCTTGCCGAGTGCGGGATCGGGCGTGCGGCCGGCGATCAGATCGGCAACCACCTTGCGCTGGTTGGGAATGATGATGAAGAACACATTGGCGACCATCGCCGTGCCGATCATCGCGCCGATATGCATATAGGCCGCCCGCGCGTTGAAGACGCGATCGAGCAGGATCGCGGCGGCAAGCAGAAAGGCGAACCACACTATGCCCAGCAACCGGTTGTTGTTGCCCAGCGGCGAGCGGCACAGCAGGTCATAGAAGAGCCAGCCGGCCACCAGCGCCGCCAGGCCGATGGCGATGGCTTCGGCGGGGCTCAGCGCCGCTTTCGCCGGATCGATCAGGAAGCTTTGCGCGCCGACATAATAGATCAGCACGAGCAGCGAGAAGCCGCTGATCCAGGTGAAATAGGCCTCCCATTTGAACCAGTGGAGTCGATCCGGCATCTGGGCGGGCGCGACCAGATATTTCTGGTTGTGGTAGAAGCCGCCGCCGTGCACCGCCCAGAGCTCGCCCGAGGCATCGCCGCTTGCCGGCGGGGTGAGATGATTGTCGAGCCAGATGAAATAGAAGGACGAGCCGATCCAGGCGATCCCCGCCGTCAGATGCAGCCATCGGATCGCAAGATTGAGCCATTCAGCGAAGTCGATCGTCATGTGATCAGCTGCCCCGATAGGTTGAATAGCCATAGGGTGAGACGAGCAGCGGCACATGATAATGGCCGCCGTCCCTGGCGATGCCGAAATCGACCACCACCTCATCGAGAAAGGGCGGATCGGGCAGCACGACACCGAGGCTGCGGAAATAATCAGCCACGGCAAAGCGGATTGCGTAGCGCCCCGGCGGTAGGGTGTCCTGCATCAGATCGGGGCAACGGCCATCGACATTGGTCGTGCCCCGCGCGATTTCGCCGTGCGGCCCGACCAGCGCCAGGGCGAGGCCAGCTGCGGGCCGCCCATGCATCGTGTCGAGCACATGGGTGGAGAGCGTGTTCATACCAGGTCCTTGAAGCGAAGCGCCGTGATCTTGCCGATTTCAGCGATGGCGGTGGCGATCTCGGTGTCGCGATCATTGCCGAGCCGTTCTTCCATCGCGGCGAGGATACCGGCCTTGTCGGTCAGCCGCACGCAGATGATGAAGGGGAAACCGAACCGCTCGGCATAGGCGGCGTTGAGCGCGTGGAAGCGGTCATATTCCTCGGGGGTCAGCCGATCGAGACCGGCCGAGGCCTGTTCGGCGGCGGATTCGGCGGTGAGCGTCCGGTCGATCGCGGCCTTGCCGGCCAGTTCCGGATGGGCGCGGATCAGCTTCAGCTGGTCCTCGGGCGATGCTTCATGCACCACCGCCATCAGGCCGCTATGCACATCGGCCAGGGGCAGCCGCGCGGCGGCGCGCATCACGACCCAGGGGCTGTGCTCGAACAGGCCGCCATAATGGCGGATAAAGGCATCGGGATCGGTATCGATGATCACGCGGTCGATCCCTCGATCGAGACATGCGCCGACACCACTTTCCACCCATCGGCGAATTTCACCCAGGCCTGGCTCTGCCTGCCGCGCCTTTCACTGCGCTCACGGAAGAATTCGGCATTGGCGGTCGCGAAGCTGTCGCCATAGGTGGTGATCGCGACACGGCCGAGCTTGCGCTGCGGCGATCCGCCACGCCCCTTGCGGAATTCGCGGATTTCGTCGGCACCGTACAGGACTTCGCCGACGCCGTAGCGGACCGTGGTTGGGGCGTCGGCGAACAGCCGGTCCATGGCGGGTACGTCATCCGCCATCAGGGCGCGTTCATACTCGTAGAACGCTGCAGTCACTTCGGCGAGCACGTCCGGATCGTCGATCGTCATGCGGGATGCACCTCCATCCAATGTCGCGCAATGTCGATGCGGCGGGCGATCCACGCGTCGCCGCTGGCAATGATGTGATCGAGAAATTGCGCGACCGCGATCGCCCGGCCCGGCCGGCCGGCGATGCGGCCATGCAGACCGACCGACATCATCCGTCCGCCCTCTTCCTTCAATTGCTCGAAAGTGTCGACGAGATAGCGGAAGAACTGCACGCCTTCCGTAAAGCCGTTGAGCGCGACCATCTTCATGTCATTGGCGTCGAGCGAATAGGGGACGATCAGCTGCGCGCGACCGTGCCGGCGGTCATAATAAGGCAGGTCATCGGCATAGCTGTCGGCGTCGTAGAGAAAGCCGCCTTCCTCGGCGACGATCCGGGCGGTGTTGGGCGAGGTGCGGCCCTGGTACCAGCCGAGCGGGCGTGCGCCGGTCAGGCGGGTGTGCAGCTCGATTGCTTTGGCGACGTGTTCGCGCTCGACCTCTTCGGGCACATATTGATAGTCGATCCAGCGATAGCCGTGGCTGGCGATCTCCCAATCGGCCTTGAGCATCGCCTCGACTGCGCCTGTGTTCATCTCCATCGCAGCCGCGACGCCGAAGATGGTGATCGGCACCTGGCGTTCGGCGAACAGCCGGTGGAGGCGCCAGAAGCCGGCACGGCTGCCATATTCGTACAGGCTCTCCATCGCCATCGCGCGACCGGGATGCGAAGCTGCGCCGACCATTTCGGAGAGAAAGGCCTCGGAACCCTTGTCGCCGTTGAGGACGTTGTTCTCAGCACCCTCCTCGTAATTGACGACAAAGTTCACCGCGACCCGCGCGCCATTCGGCCAGCGGGCATCGGGTGGGGTGGGGCCGTAGCCGATGAGGTCGCGGACGGTCATACAGTGCCTCCCTTCTTTCCCTCTCCCAGTGGGAGAGGGAGGGAGCCGCGAAGCGGCGGAAGGGTGAGGGTGACCACCGGAATGAGTTCAGCCATTCGCCCTCACCCTTCCCATGCCTTCGGCATGGGCCCCTTCCCTCTCCCGCCGGGAGAGGGAGAAGAAAGGCTCGGCCGATCGAAGCGAAAGTCCGCTCATCCTTTCCAAGCCTCCAGCGCAGCATCCACGCCAGCGCCGGCCGGCGTCGCGAACCCTTCCGCCCGCAACACCGCTTCCAGCGCCCCCAGCGTGATCGCGACCTTATGCTTCATGGCATTGTATCCCATCGCGCCGATCCGCCAGATCCTGCCCTGTAACGGCCCGAAAGCGGCGCCGATCTCGATCTCGAAATCCTCGCGCATCCGCCGCCGAACCGCCTCGCCATCGACGCCATCAGGAATCAGGATGCCGGTCACATTGGTCATCCGATGCGCATCGTCGCCGAACACACTGAGCTCCATCGCCCGCGCGCCCGCCACGACCGCGCGGCCCGCCGCCGCATGGCGCGCGAACCGCGCCTCAAGTCCCTCGCCGAGCGCGACGCGAGCACATTCGCGCGCACCGTAGAGCATGGTCGTCGCCTCGGTGTGGTGGTTGAGCCGTTTCTCCGACCAATAATCCATCACCATGGCGAGATCGAAATAATTGGAGCCGATCCGCGCCCCGGCACCATTCGCGATATCGTCACGGACGATGCCTTTTTCGACATGGCGCCGCGCGGCGATGTGCTCGGCGGCGCGGTCCGAAATCGTGATCGGAGCCGAGCCCGACGGACCGCCGAGGCATTTCTGCAGGCCGCCCGTGACCACATCGACACCCCAACCATCAGCCTCGATTGCCATGCCGCCGATGGTCGCGGTGGCATCCACATAGGAGAGAGCGCCCGCCGCACGGCACAGGGCACCCAGCCCCGCGAGTGGCTGGGCCATCGTCGTCGAGGTGTCGCCATGCACCGCCGCAACCACCTTCGGCCCGGTTCGCTCGATTGCGGCGGCAATCGCCTCCATCGGCACGACCTCGCCCCAGGGCGCGTCGATCGTCTCGATCACGCCGCCGATCCGTTCCACGATTTCGCGCAGCAACAGCCCGAAGCGCCCGAAATTGACGATCAGCACGGCGTCGCCCGGCGCGATCAGGCTGACCAGAGCCGCCTCGATCGCGGCGCGCGCGGTGCCGTCGATCAGGAAGGTCCAATGGTTCTGCGTCCCGAAGATCGGGCGGTAGAGCGCCATCACCTGATTCATATAGGCGGTCATTTCGGGGTCGAACTGGCCGAGCAGATCCGCCGACATCGCGCGCAACACGCGGGGATGCGCGTTGACCGGGCCGGGGCCCATCAGCAGCCGCTGGGGCGGATCGATCTCTCCGAACAGGTCAGGCGTCAAAAGTCTCTCCAAGCTTGTCGATGAAACCGAGCATCACCCTGAGCGCGATCTCGACGTCCGCCGGCTTCACAGCCTCGGCCGGATTGTGGCTGATGCCGCCGGCGCATCGAATGAACAGCATAGCGGCCGGGCAGAGCGACGCCATCACCATCGCATCATGCCCCGCGCCGCTGGCGAGGCGGCGCGCGGGCTGGCCCTCGTCAGCCATGGCGGCGGCGAGCAGGTCCATCAGCTTGGTGTCGCACGGGCAGGCTGAGAGCTCATGCACCCGCCTTGCAACCAGCCCGACCCCACGCCGTGCCGCGATTGTCTTCAATTCAGCGAGGATCGCCTTGGCGGCGGCATCGCGGGCAGCGTGATCGAGCGCGCGGATGTCGAGTGAGAAATCGACATGGCCGGGAATTACATTCACGGCACCGGGCGTGACATCCAGCCGCCCGACGGTCGCGACCAGATCATCGGGCCCCGCGCTGCCGATCCGCTCCACCGCAAGCACGGCCTCCGCCGCTGCGGCCAGCGCGTCGCGGCGTAGCGCCATCGAGGTGGTCCCGGCATGGCCCGCCATCCCTTCGACAACGACCCGATAGCGCAGCTGTGCGGCGATGCCGGTGACGACGCCGACCGCGAGACCCTCCGCTTCCAGAGTCGGCCCCTGCTCGATATGCGCCTCGAGATAGGCGATGACCGATCCGGGCGCGCGCGCTGCCTCGGCGAAGCGCCCGGGCGGATAGCGATTGTCGGTCAGCGCCTGCCCCACCGTCACCCCGTCGCGGCCAACGACAGCGAGACTCGCCGGATCGAACGTGCCCGCGACCGCCCGGCTGGTCAGCATAGGCGCCGGAAAGCGCGAGCCCTCCTCGTCGCCGAACGCAACCACCTCGATCGCGAAGGGCAGGCGCTTGCCGGCCGCGTTCAGTGCCGCGACGCACTCGATCCCGAGCATCACTCCAAGCGGCCCGTCATAGCGGCCGGCGTCGTTGACGCTATCGATATGGCTGCCGATCAGCAGCGCGGGCGCATCGGGCGCAATGCCCTCATAGCGCCCGATCAGATTGGTGGCGGTATCGGTGCGCACCGCCATGCCGGCCTCAGCCATCCAGCCGCCAACGGCGTCGTGCGCCGCGGCAAAGGCCAGCGTCAGCCAGGCCCGGAACAGCCCGCCTTCCATGTCGCTATAGGGTGCGACACCCAGCGCATCGCAGCGCGCCACCGCCCTGGCGCCGCCCGTCACCAAGCCGCCACCTGTCCATCACTGCGCGGATCGGTCGCTCCTTCGAGCACGCCGCTCGGATGCCGCACGATCGCGCCGGCATGGCCCATGGTCGACGTGAAAGCCGGCAGCAGCTCGACCTGATGCCCGGCCGCGCGCAGATCCTCATAGAGATCGAGCGCGAACCGATCCTCGATCTTGAGGCTGGTGCTTGTCTCTCCCCAGGTTTTGCCAAGCAGCCAGCGCGGGCGGCTGATCGCCTCCTGCAGGCCGATGCCGTAACGGGCATAGCGGCTGAAGATCGCCGCCTGGGTCTGGGGCTGGCCCTCGCCACCCATGGTGCCATAGGCCATCACCCGCCCGTCATCGAAGCGCGCCAGCGCCGGGTTGAGCGTGTGGAAGGGCTTGCGGCCCGGCCGAAGCGCGTTCCAGCCGCTGTCGGCGAGGCGGAAGCTGCTGCCGCGATTCTGCCACGTAATGCCGGTTTCGGGCAAAACCACGCCCGATCCGAATTCGAAATAGGTGCTCTGGATGCAGCTGACGACGCACCCCTGGGCATCCGCCGTGCCGAACCAGCAGGTATCGCCGGCCGAGGCGGGCTGCGGCCAGGGTAAAGCGCGGTCGATATCGATCCGTTTCGCCATTTCATCAAGCTGGGCCGGATCGTCGAGCAGTTCCTGCGGATCGAAGTCCATATAGGCCGGATCGCCCAGATGCCGGTCGCGAAACAGAAAGGCCTGTTTGGTCGCCTCGACCAGGCCGTGCATATAGTCGAACCCCTCAGCCTCGGCGGCGTGAAGCCGATCGAACAGAGCAAGGATCAGCAGCGACGCGATGCCCTGGGTCGGCGGCGCGGTGTTGAACAGGGTCGCATCCGCCACGGTGACGTTGAGCGGATATGGGCGGGACGCGCGGTGCGACGCGAGATCAGCCGCGGAAACCGGGCTGCCGAGGCTGGCAAGGTCCGCCGCGATCGCTTCGGCGAGCGGGCCATCGTAGAAGCTTTGCAGGCCGTCACGGGCCAGCTGGCTGAGGGTAGCGGCAAGCGCGGGCTGGCGCAGGACATCACCCTCGACAAGCGGCCGGCCTTCGGGTTCGAAGATCGAGGCCCAGGCGCCCGGCTGCCCTCGCAACTCGGCGCCCTTTGCGGCTGCGATTTCCGCGCCGCCGCGCGTCACGACCACGCCGTCTCTGGCATGCAGGATGGCAGAGCGCAGCAGCCGGCTGAGCGGCAACGCGCCGCCATTGGTTTCGAGTGCAGCGGCCCAGCCCGATATGGTGCCCGCCACCGTGTTCGCGGCAAGCGGTCCGCGCCAGGGAATCGCGTCCAGCCCTGCGTACAGCGACAGATCGGCCGCCCGCGCGGCGGCCCCGCAGGCGTCGATCGCATGGGTTCGGCCGTCGGGCTCGGCGATCAGCCAGAAGCCGTCGCCGCCAATTCCGGTCATGTGCGGATAGACCACCGCGAGGCAGGCAGCGACCGCAACCGCCGCCTCGACCGCATTGCCGCCGTCCTGAAGTACGCCAAGCCCGGCCTGTGCCGCCCGGTGGTGCGGCGCGGTCACCATGCCGCGCAGACTTCTTACTTCATGCCGCATGCGAAGTGTTCCGAATCGATCATTGGCTCTTCATGGTCCTAGTCTGGGAGACCGGCAACGAAGGCACGCACGACCGTCGCCGAATTGCCCGAAGCGAGCGCCATGAACGTGACCATCTGGTTCGCGCCGGCATCGCCGCCGGCGAGATCGGAAAGGCTGCGAAAGGCAACGAAGGGCACTGAATTGGCAAAGGCGACCTGCGCCACCGCCCCGCTTTCCATGTCGAGCACCGAGGCATTGAAGGTCTTGAAGAGATATTCGCGGTAATTGGCATTATCGGCAAAGGCAGAGCCGCTGATCCCGTCGCCGCCGACGACGATTTTCGGCGCTCGGGCCAGGCAGGGTGCGTGCGCGTCGGTCGAGGGCAGGCAGCGCGCGAGCCGTGTCTGGGTCGCGATCCGGCGGGCAAGGTCAAGGAGCGCGGGGTCGGCCGCGAACCAGCGGCGCGGCGCAGCCTTTTCGGTGGCGCTGCCGACACGCACGTCGCGGGGGAACATCATACCGTAATTGGGAAGCGCATCCTCCGGTCGCCGTTCGGGTGGCTCCCAGCCGCGCGGGGTCTCGCGGGCAAGCGAGACCTCCATATACTGGTTCCAGCGCGCCGGCACGACGACGTCGCCAATGTCGAGCCTGGGGTTGATGCCGCCGGCGATGCCCGAAAACACGATCCGTTTCACAGCAAACCGGTCGAGCAGCAGTTGGTTGTTTATTGCTGCATTGACCATCGAGACACCGCTCTGGATCAGAATGACCGGCTTGCCCTCCATCGTGCCGGTCAGAATCTCAAGCCCGTTCACCTTGTAGGCTGCAGGCGCGGTGACGCTACCGACCAGGGCGAACCATTCGGGCGGGAAAGCCGTCATCACCGCGGTACGCGGCGTCGCATCGAGCTTCTGCGCCGCCGCCGGCGACGCGATGAGCACCAGGAGGGCGGCGAGGAGGCGGATCATGCGACTGCCAGCCATGCGAAGCGGATGACGAACAAAATGGCGAGTACAAGCAACAGCCAGTCGGTGCGGGTGATCTTGCCGCGCAGCAGCTTGAGCAGGGCGTGCGCGGTGATGCCGAAGGCGAGACCATTGGCGATCGAGAAGGTCAGCGGGATCATCACCACTGTCAGGAAGGCCGGGATGGCGGCTTCCGGATCGTCCCAAGCCACCTCGATCAGTGGCGACATCATCAGCGCACCGACCATGATCAATGCCGGCGCGGTCGCAGCGAGCGGCACGAGCTGCGCATAGGGCGCGACGAACATCGCGGCGAGGAACAGCAGCCCGGTGACGATCGCGGTCAGCCCGGTGCGCCCGCCCGCTTCGACGCCGGCCGCGCTCTCGACATAGGAGGTGACGGTGCTGGTGCCCGCGCAGGCGCCGATCATCGTTGCCACCGCATCGGTAAAGAGCATGCGGTTGAGGCGCGGGATCTTTCCATCCGCGCCGACAAGTCCCGCGCGCTTGGTGACCGCCACCAGCGTGCCGATATTGTCGAACAGGTCAACGAACAGGAAGACGAAGAGGATCTCCAGCACGCCCAGCCCGTGCTTGCCGCCGCTGCCGAAGACACCGCCGAGATCAAGCCGGAACGCAGTCTCGGTGAGGGCTGCGACTGAATAGGGCTGCGGCGTGAAGGTGACGATACCGATCGCCCAGCCGGCCAGGGTCGTCAGCACGATCCCGATCAGCACCGCACCCTTGACCCGCCAGGCGCTCAGCACTGCGATGGTGACCAGCCCGATCAGCGCGAGGACGGCGCCTGGCGTGTGAAGGTCGCCAAGCGTGACGCTCGTCGCGGGACTGTTGACGACGATGCCGGCATTTTTCAGCCCGATAAAGCCGATGAACAGGCCGATGCCGCCCGCGACCGCCGCCAGCAGATGCGGCGGGATCGCGGCGAGGATCATCTGGCGGATGCCCGCGGCCGTCAGCAGCAGGAAGGCCACGCCCGAGATCAGCACGCAGCCCAGCGCCACCGGCCAGGGCACGCCCATGCCCTGCACGACGGTGAAGCTGAAATAAGCGTTGAGCCCCATGCCGGGTGCGAGCGCCAGCGGCACGTTCGCGAAGGTCCCCATCAGGATGCTCGCGACGCCGGCTGCGAAGCAGGTCGCGGCGGCGACCGCGGCGACCGGCATGCCGGCCTGGCCGAGGATCGCCGGATTGACGACGATGATATAGGCCATGGTCAGGAAGGTGGTTGCCCCGGCGAGGACTTCAGTCCGCACATCGGTGCCACGCCCGGCAAGGTCAAACCATGCCCCCAGCCTGCTCGTCTTCAATTCCCCTGTAGTCGACATTGGCGGTCCCCCGGCTGCCCCGATCCGCTCCCGCCGATTTCCGGTCGGTGCCGGATTGACTGACGAGCATAGCGCGACTTTTCCCAAGCGAAAGGGGGTTCAGGCGGGCGGGCTGAAGCCGGTCAGGCCATCGGCCTCAAGGCGCTCGGCCAATGCGAACAGCGCGCCCTCGCGGCCGGGCGCGCCGACAAGCTGGAGGCCTAGAGGCAGCTTGCCCGGACGACGAAGCGGCACCGCGATCACCGGCAGGCCGATGAAGCTGAGTGGCTGGGTCAACCGCCCGAGATGCGCGCGAGCGGGCACGCGAGCACCGTCGACGGTGATGAAGGGATCGTCGATCCGCGGCGCGACCTCGCCGACGCACGGTGCGATGAGCACGTCGTAATGCTCGAACAAGGCGTTCACGGCGGCACGGAAGGTCTCGCGGAACGCTTGCGCCGCAAGATAATGCGGGGCCGGGAGCATCGCGCCGGCCATCAACCGATCACGGGTGGCCGGGTCGAACTCGAGCGGACGGCGACGCAGTTCGGGCAAATGCCGCGCGCCACCTTCTGCCGCTGTCATCAGGAAGGCGGCGGAGCGGGCGCGGTCGACCTTGGGGAATTCCACCCGCACGAGGCCGCCTAGGTGCGCGTCGAGGAGCTCGATAGCGGCAGCGAGCTCGGGCGCCATATTGGCCTCGAACCAACCACCAAGCCGCGCGACCCGGACCGAATCCGCACCATCGCCACCGCCGAGCGCCCGCCACGCCAGCTTCAGGTCCGCGATCGAGGCGGCGAAGGGGCCGATATCGTCGAAACTGTCGACGAAGGGAAAGACGCCGCCCATCGGGAGGCTGCCATGAGCTGGTTTCAGACCATAGAGGCCACAAAGTGCCGCGGGCACGCGGATCGAGCCGTTGGTGTCGGAGCCGAGCGTGAGGGGGAGCATGCCGCTCGCTACCGCAGCCGCCGAACCGCCCGACGATCCGCCCGCCAGGCGATCGATATCATGTGGATTGTGCGTTGTGCCGAAGGCCGCGTTGACGGTGGCGAAGCCATAGGCGAACTCGTCCATATTGAGTGTCGCGACCAGCACGGCCCCCGCCCCACGCATCCGGGAGACGGCTTCGGCGTCGGTACCTGCCGGCGCCGCGCCCCGCCGCATCGCTGCGCCGGCTGTGGTCGGCAGGCCGGCGACGTCGAACAGGTCCTTCACACCATAGGGCACGCCCGCGAGCGGCCCGGGATCGCCGCCCGCCGCGACGATTGAATCGACAGCGCGTGCTTCCGTCAGTGCCCGATCCTCGAGCAGCCGCGTGACTGCGCCAATCGCGCCGTCCCGTGCCCGGATTCGCGCGACCGTCTCCTCGGCGACCGACAGCGCCGAGCGCCTGCCGCTACGGACCGCTTCGGCGATTGCCCCCGCCGTCTCACTCATCGAGATCGCCGACCAGCCGGGCGTGCTCGGCGAGCAGCGCGAGATTGACGCGAACGCCTGGCAGGCAATCGGGCGGCACGTCGAGATCGAGCAGGGCGCGCGCCATCTCGATGATCGCGGCATCGCTCATGGAGTGAGGATCGGACATCGGCGAAGCTTACGAAAAGCCGCCGGCAACGCAAACCCATTGCGGCCCGGCACCGATCGCGCGAAGGGACGGCATGCTGAAGCGTTTCCTCGTCCTGTTCGAGCCGTTTATCCTCACGCTGCTCGGAACGGTCATCCTCGCCTCGATTCTGCCGCCACGCGGCGCCGCTGTGCCTGTGTTCGGCGGAATCGCCGACGCCGCGATCGTGCTGCTGTTCTTCCTCCACGGCGCCAAGCTCTCGCGCGAGGCGATCCTGGCCGGTGCAAAGAACTGGCGGCTGCACCTCGCGGTGTTCGCCTCGACGTACATCCTGTTCCCGATTTTCGGGCTCGGCATCGCCGCCCTGCCCTTTCTCGCACCACCGGTCGCGGCGGGGCTGTTGTTCCTGACGCTGCTGCCGTCGACGGTGCAGTCCTCCATCGCCTTTACCGCGATCGCGCGCGGCAATGTCGCGGCGGCGGTGTGCAGTGCATCCTTCTCGAACCTGGTGGGGATCATCCTGACCCCAGCGCTCGCGGCCCTGCTGATCCGTTCGGGTGGTAGCGCGAGCGTCTCCCTGTCCTCGGTCGAAACGATCCTGCTCCAGCTGCTGCTGCCTTTCGCGCTCGGCCATTTGCTGCGCCCTGTCATCGGCGGCTTCGTCGCAAGGCAGAAGAAGCTGGTGACGATGGTCGATCGCGGATCGATCCTGCTCGTCGTGTACACAGCGTTCGGCGCGGCGGTGGTTGGCGGCATCTGGCACCAGATGTCGCCGGGGTCGCTCGCGGTGATTCTCGCGGTCTGCTCGGTGCTGCTGGCTCTGGTGCTGCTTGCGACCTGGGGCACGGGCAAACTGATGGGGCTGAGCCGCGAGGATGCGATCGTGCTTGTGTTCTGCGGATCGAAGAAGAGCCTGGTCTCGGGCGTGCCGATGGCCGGGGTGCTGTTCCCGCCGGCGCAGGTGGGGCTCGTTATTTTGCCGTTGATGCTGTTCCACCAGCTCCAGCTGATCGCGTGTGCCGTCATTGCCCGGCGTTACGCTGATGATCCGGTGGTTTGAATCAAACGGCGAGCTATTCTCCCCTCCCGCTTGCGGGGGTCGGGGGAGGGCTTGTCACATCAAGCCCCACGCGGGAGGACACGCCCTCCCCTAACCCCTCCCACAAGTGGGAGGGGCATTAAGTGCGCGGGAGGATGATCTGCTCGATTGCCTGCGCCACTCCGTCGGCGTCGTTGCCGGCAGTCGTAAAATCGGCCTTGGCGCGAACTTCGGCCGGCCCCTGCCCCATTGCGATCGATAGCCCGGCGCGCTCGAACATCGCGACGTCGTTACCCTGGTCGCCGATCACCGCGACGGCCGGGAGCGGCGTGTTCATCGCCTCGGCGAGCAGCGTGACGCCGTCTCCCTTGTTGGCGGCGAGCGCGGTCACATCAAGATAATAGGTCTGGGACTGGACCACCGTCGCGCGCGCGCCGAAGGCGGCCGAAGCTTTCTCGTGCAGCCCGCTCAACAGCGCCGGATCATCGCTGACGAAGGTCAGCTTGTCGGCGCGCTCGTAGAGCGCTGTGAAATCGGTTGTGACGATCGGCGTCTGGTTGGAGGCGACGCTCTCATGATCGACATGATGGCCCTGATCGGTGCTGGCATACCAGAGATCGTCGGCGAACACCCAGTGGTCCACCGCGGCGCCCGCCACCAGATCGAACATCGCCTTGACGATATCGGGTTCGATCCGGTGCTGGACCATCACGGTGCCGTCGCGGCGGAAGATGGTGCCGCCGTTGAACGCGCCCATCGGGTCGTCGATCGCCAGCGTATCGGCGATCGGCATCATACCCGATCGCGGCCGGGCGCTGATGATGGTGAAGCCGAGCCCTGCGGCACGAAGCCGTTCGACCGCGGCGGCCGTTCCCGGGGTAAGCTTCTTGTCCTTGTCGACCAGGGTGCCGTCGACATCCGAAACGACGAGCCGCACGGGCCCATCACCGCCTGGCTTCACTGCGGCATCTCAACATGGCCGCCAAAGCCGAAGCGCATTGCCGAAAGCAGCTTGTCCCCAAAGGTATGATCGACCCGGCTGCGATAGCGCGCAAACAGGGCTGAGGAGAGGACGTAGACGGGCACCGCCTCCTCCATCGCCGCTTCGATCGTCCAATGGCCTTCGCCCGAATCGGCAACCTTGCCCGAGAATTTCTCGAGCTGCTGGTCCTGCGCGAGCGCCGAGGCGGAGAGATCGAGCAGCCAGGACGAGATCACGCTGCCGCGCCGCCAGACTTCAGCGATATCGGTGAGGTTGAGATCGAAGCGCTCATCCTCGGGTAGCTTGTCCGACGACTTGCCCTTCAGGATATCGAAGCCCTCGGCATAGGCCTGCATCAGGCCATATTCGATGCCGTTATGGACCATCTTCACGAAATGGCCGGCGCCCGCGGGCCCGGCATGGATATAGCCCTTTTCAGCGCGGGGATCCTCGCCCTCATTCTCCATCCGGTTCGGCGTGCGGGGAATGGTGCCGAGCCCGGGCGCGAGCGCTTCGAGGATCGGATCGAGCGAATCGACTGCCGCCTTTTCGCCGCCCACCATCATGCAGTAACCGCGCTCCAGGCCCCAGACCCCGCCCGAGGTGCCGACATCGACATAGCGGATGCCCTTCTCGGCCAGCGCCTTGGAGCGGCGGATATCGTCCTTGTAGAAGCTATTGCCGCCATCGATGATGATATCGCCCTCGCCGCAGAAACCGGCGAGCGTCTCGATGGTCTGCTCGGTCGGGTCGCCGGCCGGGAGCATCACCCAGAAGATCGCCGGCCTGGCGAGCTTGGCGTGCATGTCCTCGAGCGAATCCGCGCCGACCGCGCCGTGCCCCACCAGATCGGCGATCGTCTTCGGGTCGCGGTCATAGACGACCGCCTCATGCCCGCCGCGCATCAGACGCTGCGCGATATTGCCGCCCATCCGACCGAGGCCGATGATTCCGATACGCATGCCTGTCTCCGGATGGTGATGTATATTCAGTTCGCCGTTTCGGGATGCTTGGCTGCAATCGCGCCGAGCAGATCGTCGAACGCCTTGGAGAAGGAGGTGACCCCCTCTTCGACCAATGTCTCGGTGACGCCGTTCAGATCGAGCCCGAGCCGCTCAGCCTCGGCGAGAACGTGGCGCGCGCCCTCGACATCCTGGGTCAGCGTGTCGGCGACGGCACCGTGATCGCGGAACGCATCCATCGTCTTGGGCGGCACGGTATTGACCGTGTCCTTGCCGATCAGCGTGTCGAGATAGAGCGTGTCTGGATAATCGGGGTTCTTCGTGCCGGTCGAGGCCCAGAGCAGCCGCTGCGGCATCGCACCCTTCGCCGCCAGCGCCTGCCAGCGATCCGAGGCGATGAACTCCTCATACCAGGAATAAGCGAGCTTTGCGTTGGCGATCGCGACCTTGCCCTTGATCGCCTTCAGCGCCTCGGACTCGGCATCGCCGGCCTTGACGCGAGCATCGATCGCATCGTCGATCTTGGTATCGATCCGGCTGACGAAGAAGCTGGCGACGCTTGCAATCTTGTCGATCGGTTCACCCCGCGCGACGCGATCCTCAAGGCCGGCGACAAAGGCCAGGGCGACCGCCTTATAGGCCTCGATCGAGAAGAGCAGCGTGACGTTGACGTTGATTCCCGCATCGATCGTCGCGGCGATCGCCGGCGTGCCGGCCGGCGTGCCGGGAATCTTGATCATCAGATCGGGCCGATCGACCGCCGCCCAGAGCCGGGCAGCTTCGGCGATCGTGCCATCGGTATCGTTCGCGAGATAGGGCGAGACTTCGAGGCTGACATAGCCATCCTTGCCGCCGAGCCGATCATAGACCGGACGGAGCGTATCGGCGGCGGTCTGGATGTCCTGGATGGCGAGATGTTCGTAGCGCGCCATCGCCGGCGCATCGGGATGCGCCCGATCGAACTCGGCGAGCGCCGCATCATAGGCGGTGCCATGGCCCATCGCCTTTTCGAAGATCGAGGGGTTTGAGGTGACGCCGGTCAACCCATCCTCGTCGACCAGCTTCTGCAGGCCGCCTTCGGCCAGGAACTTGCGGTCGACGAAATCGAGCCAGACGGCCTGGCCCTTTGCGGCGAGATCCTTGAGGAGGCTCATGATCAATCCTTTCCGAGCAGTTCGCGCGACACCTTGACGACATTGTCGACGGTGAAACCGAACTTGTCCTGCAGCTTCGCGATCGGGGCCGAGGCGCCGAAGGTCGACATGGTGATCGTCTTGCCGCCCAGCCCGATATAGCGATCCCAGCCGAGCTCTCCGCCCATCTCGATCGCGACGCGCGCCGTGACGGATTTCGGCAGGACCTTGTCCTTGTACGCCTGATCCTGCAGCTCGTAACGGAACCAGCTCGGCATCGACACAACGCGCGAGCGCACGCCCTGTGCCGTCAGTTTTTCGTGCGCCGCGACCGCGAGCGAAACCTCGCTACCGGTCGCGATCAGGATCAGTTCCGGGCCAACCCCTTCAGAGGTGCCGCTGTCGGCAAGGACATAGGCGCCCTTCAGCAGACCTTCGGCCGAGGCATATTTGCTCCGGTCGAGCGTCGGCAGTGCCTGGCGCGAGAGGATGATGCAGCTCGGCATCCGGATCTGAGTCATCGCTATCCGCCAGGCTTCCGCGGTCTCGTTGGCGTCGGCGGGGCGGATGACGATAAGATCTGGGATCGCGCGGAGCGCCGCCAGCTGCTCGACCGGCTGGTGTGTCGGTCCGTCCTCCCCGACTCCGATCGAATCGTGGCTGAAGACGAAAGTCGTCGGCAGCTCCATGATCGCGGCGAGCCGGATCGGCGGGCGCATATAATCGGCGAAGACCATGAAGGTTGAGCCGTAGCTGCGCAGATGCGACAGCGCCATGCCGTTGACCACCGCGCCCATGCCATGCTCGCGCACGCCGAAATGGAAGTTGGAGCCGTTATAGCTGCCGGCTTCGAAGCTCGGCTTGCCCTTCACATCGGTCTTGGTCGAGGACGCGAGATCGGCCGAGCCGCCGATCAGGAACGGCACCCGGTTGGCGATGGCGTTGAGCACCTTGCCGCCGGCATCGCGCGAAGCCAGGCCCTTTTCGTCCGCGTCGAACACCGGGATATCGGCGTCCCAGCCCTCGGGCAGGCCGCCATTCAGCAGCAGATCAAGTTCGGCCGCGAGATCGCCATTCGCCTTGCGATATTCAGCGAACATCGCCTCCCATGCTTCGCGCAAGGGCCGGCCGCGGTCCGCGATCGCACCCTCGAAATGCTCGGCGACGCCTTCCGGCACCAGGAAATCAGCGTCCTCAGGCCAGCCATAGGCTTTCTTCGTCGCGCGGACATTGTCGGCGCCGAGCGGCTCGCCATGGGCCTTTTCGCTGCCTGCGCGCGGGGAACCCCAGCCGATCACCGAATGGACGACGATGAAGGTCGGGCGGTCGTCGGTCGCCTTGAACGCAGCGAAGGCGTCGGCCAGCGCACCGCAATCATTGGCATCGTTCACATGAATGACGTTCCAGCCATAGGCCTGGAAGCGCATGCCCACATCTTCGTCAAAGGCGAGATCGGTATCGCCCTCGATGCTGATGCGGTTGCTGTCATAGATCCAGCACAGGTTCGACAGCTTGAGATGCCCGGCGAGGCTGGCCGCTTCGGCCGAGACGCCCTCCATCATGTCGCCGTCACCGCACAGCGCATAAACGTCATGATCGAACAGATCGAAGCCCGGCTTGTTGTAGCGCGCCGCGAGCCAGCGCTCTGCGATCGCCATGCCGACTGAATTGCCGCAGCCGGCACCAAGCGGGCCGGTGGTCGTCTCGACGCCCGTGGTGTGGCGATATTCGGGATGGCCCGGCGTCTTCGAGCCGAGCTGACGAAAATTCTCGATATCGTTGAGGCTGACCGCGAGATTGCCGGTCTTCTTCCCGTCGCGATCGATCTCCTTCACGCCGGCGAGGTGCAGAAGCGAATAGAGCAGCATTGAGGCATGGCCGACCGACAGCACGAAGCGATCGCGATTGGGCCAGTCGGGCTTGCCGGGATCAGTGCGCAGGAATTGCGACCAGAGAGTGTAGCCGACCGGCGCGAGCGCCATCGGCGTGCCGGGATGGCCCGAATTGGCCTTCTGCACCGCGTCCATCGAGAGGGTGCGGATGGTGTCGATCGCGAGGCGCGCGGGCGAGCCGTCTTCGTGCAGGCTGGGAACCGGAGCGCTGGTCGTGGCGACGTCTGACATGAAAATTCGCTTTCGTAACTATGGGTGCCGAACGCCAGGCGCTACCGGAGGTTGCCTGGATTCGAGCCGAATGACGCGGTCGCCATCGCCGATATAGGCGCAATCGACCTCGTCAAGGAAAAGGCCGTGGCCGAGCACGCCCGCAATCGCCGAAAGGTGCCCGGCGAGGGCGGAAGGGTCTGGCATGTCTGGAAATATGCAATCCATGATGAGATTGCCCTGATCCGTCCGATAGTCTGCGCGCAGGGCGACGCGCGCGTCGAGCGCTTCGAGTCGCGCCGCGACAAAGGCGCGGGCGAAGGGCAGGACCTCGACCGGCAGCTTTGCCCGGCCGATCCGGTCGACGCGTTTCGAGGCATCGGCGATCACGATCATCCGGCGCGACGCGGCCGCGACGATCTTCTCGCGGAGCATCGCCCCGCCGGCACCCTTGATTGCGAGCAGCCGGTCATCGATCTCGTCGGCGCCATCGATCGTGAGATCGACTGACGGCACATCGGCGAAATCGAGCAGGTCGATGCCCGCCGCCCGCGCTGCCTCTTCGCTGCGACGCGAGGTTGCGACCGCGCGGATGTCGAGACCGGCGCTGACCAGCGCGCCCAGCCGCTCGATCGCGAAGGCTGCGGTCGAGCCGGTGCCGAGGCCGACCAGCATGCCGGGGCGGACTTCTTCCACCGCGGCAAGGGCGGCGGCTTTCTTCTCGTCATCGATCATCGCGATTTCCGCCAGTGGCCAAATATCCCGATACCATCACCGGCTTAGCGCTGGGTAGCCATTGTCGTTTGACCTGACGGGTGTGCGACGCCCGAAAGCGTGAAAGTAATGGTGTTGGGTTTGTCGAAAATGAGCCAATATTCGTGGATTTATGCGACACCCCAACGAGAAGGCTGAAATCGAGCGATACTGACGCTTTGCACGGGCTGCGCCGTATCTCCTGGTATAGATGCCGATCGCGCAAGATTATCGTGAAGAAAATACCGTCGACAGATATTTTCATATTTCTCGACGAATTATGCGACACACATCGGAAATAGTTCTAAGTATATTTGTGAATATTTTCTACTCTGGTCTTCACTGTCACCTTGCCGCTCCTCCACATTCTTCCGGCACACGGGCCGGGACGTGGTATGATAACCCGTTCAGCGAGCACTTGAATTGAGGCGAGGTGAAGTCCGAGGGAATTCTAAAAGGGCTGCAGGCGGACATTAACGATGCGGTTACAATTGTAACTTATTTCCAAGAGCGACCAACGAGCAAATAAGCGGGGTGACTCGGGGCGGGGCAATGCAAATGGTCGAAAGATCTCCCAGAGACCAGCAACTTAGCGAAAAGCGCCGTCGTGTTTCCGAAACCGCGGCATTGCTCGCCGAAGCGCTGAACAATATGCCGCACGGGGTCCTCATGTTCGACGCGACCGCGCATCTGCTTGTGTGCAACCAGCGCTATATCGACATGTACAGCCTCTCCGCCGATGGCGTGAAGCCAGGCCTCTCACTCCGCAAACTGATCGAACAACGCAAGGCGACCGGCCTCTTCGCGGGCGACGTCGCACGCTATTGCGCCGAGATCCTGGCCACGATCGCGCGGGGCGAGACAGCCAGCCAGGAGATCGTGACCACCGACGGCCGGGTGATCCATGTCGTCAACCAGCCGATCCCTTCGGGCGGCTGGGTCGCCACGCATGAGGATGTGACGGAGCGGCGCGCCACCGAGCACATGGCCCACCATGACACGCTCACCGACCTGCCCAATCGCGCGCTGTTGCGGATCCAGCTCGAACGGGCACTGCGCCTGGCGACACGCGACCAGCAGATCGCGGTGCTGTTCCTCGATCTCGACAAGTTCAAGGGGGTCAACGACACGCTCGGCCATCATATCGGCGACGCATTGCTCAAGACCGTCGCCGAGCGGCTGCGCGGCTGCGTGCGCGAGACCGACATCGTCGCCCGATTGGGCGGTGACGAGTTCGTCGTCGTCCAGACGCTGACCGAGCAGCCCTCCGACGCGGCCGCGCTTGCGGCGCGCATCCGGGAAGCGATCATCGCGCCGTGCGACCTCGACGGCCACCATGTCATCATCGACACCAGCATCGGTATCACGCTCGCGCCCTATGACGGCACGGCCGCCGACCAGCTGATCAGGAATGCCGATATGGCGCTCTACGGCGCCAAGGCGAGCGGGCGCGGCACCTATCGCTTCTTCGAGCAGGACATGGACGCGCATATGGTCGGGCGCCGCGAGCTCGAGATCGAGCTGCACGAAGCGCTCGTCAACGGCGAATTCGAAATCCATTACCAGCCACGGCTCAACCTCGAACACGGATCGGTCAGCAGCTGCGAGGCGCTGCTGCGCTGGCGGCACCCGACCCGCGGCATGGTTCCGCCGTGCGAATTCCTGAGGGTCGCGGAGGAGATTGGCCTGATCACGCGCCTTGGCGAATGGGTGATCCGCACCGCCTGCACCGAAGCCGCGACCTGGCCCGACGATGTCAGCCTGGCGGTCAACATCTCGCCGGTGCAATTTCGCGAACAGAATCTCGCGCTCGTCGTGACGCAGGCTCTCTCGGCATCGGGTCTGCCGGCGGGGCGGCTCGAGATCGAGATCACCGAGGCCATTTTGATGGAGCAGACCGAGGCGACACTTGCGGTGCTGCGCCAGCTGCACGGGCTCGGCGTGCGGGTCGCGATGGACGGTTTCGGCACCGGCCATTCCTCGCTCAGCTATCTGCGTAAATTCCCTTTCGACAAGATCAAGATCGACCGGTCGTTCGTCAACAGCCTGTCGGACAAGGACGAGACCATGGCGATCGTGCGCGCCGTGGCCGGGCTGGCGACCAGCTTCCATATGGAGACGACCGCCGAGGGTGTCGAAACCGCGCACCAGCGCGACATCGTCAGCGCGCTCGGCTGCACCGAAATCCAGGGCCATCTGTTCTCCGCGGCGCGCCCGGCGGGCGAGATCGCCAAGCTGCTCGCCTCGTCCAGCCCGCGCAGAACCAAAGCCGCCTGAACGGCGGTTCAAGTCCGGCTCCTCATGATGTGAGGGGCTGGACTACCGCCTCTCCGCTTGCTCGTCGATGCAGGCCCACGGCCTGCCGGTAGACAGCGCGCGAAAAAAGGACCCGGGACGAACCCGGCATCGCAAGATTGTGCTGGCGGCGAGCGCCCGGTTCGCGGAAAGGGCGGGGATGATCGAGAAAATCCTCACCTACCTCGCCAGTTTCGCCATCGCCGTCATTTCAGGCGGCGGCTATCTCGGCGTCATGCTGCTGATGGCGATCGAATCGGCATGCGTTCCGCTGCCATCGGAAATCATCATGCCGTTCGCCGGCTATCTCGTCTCGACCGGACGCTTCGACCTGTACCTCGCCGCGACCGCTGGCGCGATCGGCTGCAATCTCGGCTCGATCGTCGGCTATGAGATCGGCAAGCACGGCGGGCGGCCGCTCGCGGAACGCTGGGGGCGTTATGTGCTGGTCGGCCCGGGCGAGCTCGACGCCGCCGACCGCTTCTTCGACCGCTTCGGCTCGATCGCGGTGCTGATCGGGCGGCTGTTGCCGGTGATCCGGTCGTTCATCGCCTTTCCGGCCGGCGTGGCGCGAATGCGGCTGGTGCCGTTCCATGTCTACACATTCATCGGCTCCTGGCCCTGGTGTTTCGGGCTCGCCTGGGTCGGCATGAAGCTCGGCGACAAATGGAACAGCGACCCGCGAATCAAGACCGCCTTCCACAGCGCCGACGCGGTGATCGCGGTCGTGCTGGCGGCGGCCGCCGGATTCTATATCTGGCACCGGGTGCGCGGGCTGAAGGCGAAGCCCTGAGGCCCCGCGGAAGATCGACTGGCCTTAGCCGCGTTCGGCTTTCGCCGCCTGGTTGACCAGGGCGCGACCGACGGTCTCTTCAGCACTGGTGGCCATGATTTCCCAGGTGCGCGCCGAACGCTCGTGCATTTCGCGACGGTTGGGGAGGTTCGTGCTAGCGGCAGCTGCGCGCTGTGCTGCAGCGTTGGCGCGATAGGTTTCGATAATGGACATGCGCCCCCATATTGGCGGTGGTGCGTCAGGATCAATAGATTAATTGAAATCATGCGACGGATCGCAACGGCCATGGGTGATTTTGCGATGAATTACCGGGCAGCGAGCAAGGTTAGCGCATCGCCTTGCCGCCATGGCGGCACGCGGAGCATTGCTTGCAGGAACAGCGGCGACTCCTGATGGCGCACCAACCAGGCCTTGAGACTCGGCAGGGACTGCGCCTCGAACCACCCCTGGTCTGTCGCGGCGAACTGGCGGACGAAAGGCATGATCGCGATATCGGTAAAGGACCGCGTTTCGCGACAGAGGTTCGCTGACTTCGCGAGCCGTGCTTCGAGTGCTTTCAGGAACTCCATCCCGATAGTACGGTGCTCGGCAGGATCGGAACCGTGACGGTCCGGATATTTGTAGCGATCGAGATGCTGTTTGAACGGGCCGTCATTTTCAGCGACGAGCGCGGCATCATCGTCATCCAGCCAACCTTCGGGATCGTTTCGGGCGAGTGCCCAGCGCATGATGTCGAGGCTCTCCTCGATCACCCGGCCGGCTGGCAGGACGAGCACCGGGACGGTCGCCTTTGCCGAAGCCGCGATCATCTCGGCGGGCTTGGCGCGCAGGGCCACTTCGCGCAGCAGGCAGACCTGCTCGCTGATCAGCAGGGCCATGCGGGCGCGCATCGCATAGGGGCAGCGCCTGAAGCTGTAGAGGATCGGATACTCCGCGGTGTCGGCCGGTTCACCGGTCATGCGTTTTCGCGAGGGCAATGCCGGCAAGGTTCTGCGAGCGCTTGATATAGTGGACACGCAAGAGCGGCCCGGCGGCGATGAGCTGTCGGCCCGCATCTCCAGCTACGAGCTCGCCTACCGCATGCAGAGCGAAGCGCCTGA